>Ga0213829_1000390_pt1 | contig 42943 bp, 39 predicted proteins | sample MC6MC0896MG_FD_180665 | JGI IMG/M metagenome (GOLD analysis project Ga0213829, IMG submission 180665) | Enriched soil aggregate microbial communities from Iowa State University, Ames, United States - MC6-MC0896-MG | ecosystem: Environmental > Terrestrial > Soil > Unclassified | place: USA: Iowa... | reverse complement strand
TCCCGATCCGAAAACCGAGACTACACTAGATAGTTCAGAAGCTGAACTTCTTTAGAATACAAAAATACTTTTTTGTCTAAATATTTGGAATTTAAAACAGTACCTTTTTTTATGTCTTTTAATTGAGATTATATTTAGTGTTTGCCGACTATTCCAAGTTGACCATTCGGGTTATTATCTGATTTTTTCTTGATTTGAGTTTCCCAAATGTACTTTGTTGTTGCTTTCAGTGATCTGGAAGGTGACGCTGGATGACGACCAGGCTCGGTGAAAAATTCATATTCGTTGTCGATTTTGGAATACCAAATATGATCTATGTCTTCTAATTTAATCGTATCTAAATTTTCGATTTTTTTGAAGTTGTTTAACTTGTCGCGATTTAGTCCGATCACTTGGTATCGTTGTGTTTTGTCTTGACAATCAACTTTTACATAATTTACACCGTTCCAACACATGCAGTCGTCCGGAAAAATCCAGAGGTAGCTGACAATTGAAAAAATAACAATTAACAGACTGATACCTCCAATTAATATATTCTTATTGTTCATTTTGGGCCGCGGAATATTTACGAACCCATTGATTGTACTTTGTTCTTTTTTCTGCAGATTGATTGGAGGATGGGGTAACATGTTTGGCCCTTCACTATTGGGGATTATAATACTTTCTTTAGTAAGATGTTCCTCTACGACACTTCCAGTTTCTTCTTGATCACTTGCATTCTCACCTTTTTCCTCATTATTTTTTGTTCGATGAATATTCCGCCAATATTCGAATGGCCTTGGTTCGAAATCAATAAAAATTGCTAACAAAATAATGATGTTGTCGGTCGGTTTACTTGTTCGTTGTTGGATAAAATCCTGGACTGGACGGAATCTATCCGAGCCAGCTTTTTTTATGGCTGTTTTTAAATTCTCAAGAGTGCCGTCTGACTCAAATATTTTCGTTAAATCGGGTAAATCGCTATCAAGTTCTCCTTTTTCTAAACGTCTTAGGCATTCCTTCATCAGATCTGCGCGCGAGGCACGTTGCAGATGGGTAAGCTTCTCTTGATCTTTCTTTTCTTGAAAAGCTCTTAATACTTCTCTATTATATAGGTCAATTTCAAACATCATTACAAAATTAAATCATCTGTGCTTCGGGAAATACGGGAAACCGTATCGATTCAAATCCTATAAAACGATCATAATGTCATCGGAAATCAAGGTGATTAACGGTGTACTAAGGTTATCGTGGGTTATGCTGGGAAATGACGGAAATCCATGATAAAAAGGGTTTTAACGGCTATAACTTTGTTCTCGAAGTCAGATGATAGATCGATTAAAATATAAACTAAGATACTAATCTGATTTCATAATGAGAAGATCTCGCGGTAGTCTTTAGCCGGTTTGGGAAGCAGCTTCTGCCTCCCGCGATTGACACTCTTACTTCCCAAAAAATTCAGAAGGCCTTCTGAAAACATTTGTAGCAATCCCGTGCATGGGGCACGCGGACCTACCAAGTTTTTGACTTTTAATTTTTTGAATCATGTGGAGTTTAATATTATATTTTTTATTTGGAATCGGCCAACCGTCTAATGCACAACCAAGCGCTGGAACACCAACAGTACAATCGGCAGATACTGATCAGCCTCCTACAGACCCTGGTGACGGTGGAGATAAAGGGAATCCTCGTCCGAAATAATAAATTCAAATTATTTATACAGAGAGCCGATTTATATCGGCTCTCTTTTTTTGTTTAAAGCTGTTTTTTTAATAATTTAGAAAAAACAAAGCCGTGCGAAAATCTATTTTATATCTGTTGTCAATTATAATAGTCTCTTGTACAAATAGACATGAAAAGAAGATAATTTATACAGGAGAGATATATTACGAAAAAGCTTCAGAATTTTATGATAAGGATCAGAGAGATAGCTCTTTTTTTTATATTGAATTGGCCAAAGATAGATTTTTTGAAGAGAACGATAGTCTAGGAATCGCTAAATGCTTTGTATTTATTGGAATGGATGAGTATGACCAGGGGGACTTCTTTGGTGCCCAAGAAACCTCTTTAAAGGCTATCAAATATATTGATTCAAATAAAAGGAACAGAGATTCTTTGCTATGTTATGCATATAACACTATTGCGAATTCTGCTGACGAGATGAAACAATATAATAAGGCAATCCTTTATTATGAACAAGCTATTAAGTATTCTTCTAATTTAGTAAATATTCTTATCTACAAAAATAATCTTGCTGTCTGCCTAAGAAATGCTAAACGATATCCAGAATCTATTAAGCTTTCTAAGGAAATCTTATCGAAAGTGCCAAATGGAACAACAAATTATGCTAAGTTTTTAAATAACTTAGCCAAAACGCAGTGGATGGCTAATGATTTCTACAATCCTGTTCCATTATACCATAAAGCATTAGCAATACGTGTAAACGAAAAAGACTTATGGGGGCAAAATTCTAGTTACGCAAGTCTGGCCAAATATTATGAAAAAAAAAGTGCTGATTCTTCCATCTACTATTTGAATAAACAATACAATGTCGCAAAGGCAATTGGAAGCGCAGATGATCAATTGAATGCCTTGAGAGGACTGATTCAATCAAATTCCTCAAATTCTCAACGTTATCTGTCAACCTATTTGGCGCTTAACGACAGCATCCAGCAAGCTCGCTCGGAAGCCAAAAACCAATTTGCCCTAATCCGCTACGAAGTCGAAAAAAATAAAGCCGATAACCTGCGCTTAGAAAAAGAAAATGTCGAAAAGCAGAATCGTCTTGTCAGACAACGAGCCATTACAGGTGCAAGTATTTTTTTACTTCTGTTAGCTGTTGGTGGGGGAACGCTTTGGTACAAACGGCGCAAGCAACGTCTTGAACTCGAAGCGCAGAATCGGGTCAAAGAAACACAGCTTCATCTTTCCAAGAAGATCCACGACGTCGTGGCCAATGGCATCTACCGGGTGATGTCGGAAATTGAACATGGCGATGAGGTGGATCGCGATGGTGTACTCGATAAACTGGAAAATATGTACCATCAGTCGCGCGATATCTCGCACGATGTTGAACAGAAAACCATCACAGAGACACCTTATAACGAGCAACTGGCCAGCTTGCTCAAATCCTTTGCTGCCGACCATCGTCGGGTGCTAATCGCTGGTAATGACGCCGAACAATGGGACGATATCAGCAAACGTATCAAGGATGAAGTCAAACATGTGCTTCAGGAGCTGATGGTCAATATGAAGAAGCATAGTCAGGCCGAACAGGTCGTCATACGTTTTGAAAAATCGGAGCAAAAACTCAGCATATTCTATAAGGATAATGGTGTTGGAATCCCAGAAGAAAAATCGAATGGAAAAGGTTTAGCAAATACGGTTTCCCGTATTGAAAGCCTTGGCGGTGGCATTACCTTTGTCAATGAACCGGGAAAGGGCCTCAATATCACAACCATTATCCCATTATAAAAAGACAATAATGTATGTTTAAGAAAGTACTCATTGCCGAAGACCACGAGATAGCCAACATTTCAGTGCAGAAAACCCTGCACGACCTCGGTATTCACAATACCAAATACGTTTATTACTGTGACCATGCGTTGACCTGGATCAAAAATGCCATCCGCGATGGCGAACCTTATGATCTGCTGATTACAGATATCGAATTTGAAGATGATGATAGTCCGCAGGAGATAAAAGATGGCCTTTCACTGATCAAAGCTGTCAAGATTGTACAACCAGACATTAAGGTTATTGTCCTGACGGCCAAGGACCGCTCGTCCTTGATCAATGACATGTTCAAGAACAATGAGATCGATGGACTGGTACGCAAAGCACGACGCGATGGCCAGCATCTGCGCGAAGCACTCCAAGCGGTTGATCAGAACCGAACGTACCAATCGCCCGACAGTAAAAAATTTATTCAGGAGCAGAACTCGCACGAGTTTACGCAGTTTGACCTGCATATCATTAAACTCCTGTACGAAGGTGTTTCCCAAAAGGAAATGCCCGAATATCTGCAGCAGCGTGATATCCGCCCGTCGAGCCTGAGCAGTATTGAAAAACGACTCAATCTGATGAAAGATGTACTCGGTTTTACCAAAAATGAACAGCTTGTTGCACACTGCAAGGAGTTAGGTTTTATATAAATAATCTTTGCTATCGGATTACGGTTTTCCGTAAAGACTCTTGGGGGGATCGTGCTATTTTTGTGAAAGAAAGGTAAATAGCGAGGTAGGGTTACTTGCCGAAAATACGATATCTGATGCATTCAAGATATTTAGTGCCATATTTTAACCAATAAGATGATGAGAAAAGGCTATCGTAGGATAGCCTTTATTTGTTTCATGATTATCTATAAAAAGCTAGGCTTATGAGCGGCCCAGCTGAATGCACTATTTTTAATCAGCCTGATTTGAAAAGGTATTGATTGAGTTTAGTGCATAGTAAGCGATTCCATTTTCGGGGTATTCTTGCAGAATTTCTTCGTAAAGTGCTTTTGCTTTTTCGGCTTGCCCGGTCTGCGAATAACAAAATGCAATATTGCAAAGGCCCATTTCTCGAAAGCACATTTTTGAAGAACTCAAAATTGTAATGACACGATACTGGTCAACCCAGCTGTTTCTAGTAAAATAATCAACACTCTCTTTAAAATGTACAATCGCTGTTTCAAAGTCATTTTGTTTAAGTGCTTTCATTCCTTTCCGATGACTTTTTGGAATAGTAATTCGCAACACTAGCGCTATAACGCAGAAGATCATTACGCCATTAAATATATCATCTGTTTTGGCGATATACTCATAACCATAAAGAAAAGCGATCACAATGGCGAATACAGTTAAAAAGGATGGCCAGGATATTGACCGATTTATTGGAAGATTTGAATTCATCTGGATAAGAAATACGTTTTGGCTTTAATTTATCCAAAACTACACAAAAGAATTATAGTGGCTCCAGGAACTCGATTGTATTTTTGTTAAATTTTATAATACTACCCAATTCATTCGAATTTTAATGACAGCTTTACGGCTTCCCGTAAAATCATGCGAACTCTGTCAGCTACTTTTGTATTAACCATTACGAGTTAGCTATTATTAATTGGATGTTCAAATGAAAAGATATTTTTACATACTTGACGGTAAAAGGGTCGGCCCGCTATCCTTTGAGGAAATTAAAGCCACCGATATTTCTGAAGAGACATTTGTTTGGTACGAGGGATTGGAAAATTGGCAACCTGCCGGTGAGCTGGAGGAATTTTTATATCTTTCCGTTCCGCCGGAAGAAACAAAACCTATTGTTGAAGACTCTTTAGACTCAATCGAAATGATTGAGCCATTAATCCAAGACGAACCTGTTTCAACGCAAGAAGCCATTTCCGAAAATACTGTTGTTGCAGTAGACAATGCACCCGCAGTTTATCAAAATAGGGTTGAGAGTCAACTGAAGGCCTACACCTCTTCCATGAATCAATATCATGGGATTGACGATCCATTCGCTAGCGCGCAACATCAATTGATTTATCCGAAGCAAGCTATGTTCTCAAATCCATTTGGTTTTAAAGGAAGAATTAGAAGGACTGAATACTGGCTCAGTTATGTAATCGCCTATATCTATTTTTTGCTTCTTGCCGCAGTAACGGCTAGGATCGAGCGAGTATCGGGTGGGGGCGGTGCATTCTTTTTATTTATACTGCCTTTTTACTGGTTCCTCATTGCCCAAAATACCAAGCGCTGTCACGATCGCGGAAACTCCGGGTGGTTCCAGATTATTCCTTTTTACGGTCTTTGGATGGCATTTGGCGAAAGTGACAGATTCGTGAATGACTATGGACCCAATCCCAAAGGCGATAATTTCCAGACAAGATTTTAACAAAACCATATTAGATAGATGAAAAGGATTTCTTTGATTGCTAATTCGAGCATTCAATATTACAAGTATGAGGTAAATATTGATATCGAGTTTGGCAAGGAAAATAGATTTTATTACCACCAACCGTTCGATACCAATTTTTTCGATTTTATTCTCGATCCCTTATTTAAAGTTACAAAGGAAGGTACTGAGAATTATTATCGCTTACAAGAGTTGATCGATAAGGGGTTTGTTATTAATAAGCGTCTTAAAGATGAAGCTGATTTGGGGACCTGCACCGGTACGGTCACAGAAGTTTACGAAGAAAGTAATCTGAAGCAGACACTCAAACAGTATCAAAATAAATGGATTCCATTGCCTTTTTTTAAGGAGAATGCAATTAACAGAGATTTGCTGTATCCTACAGATTGGGTACGCGTTTTTTTTACTTGTGATGAAGAGTTCTCACTGGCAAAAATTGTCATTGCCGTAGATACGTCTTTAGCCAGAAGTGAAAATGATAAAACTGGTCCTCAGTTGAGCAATAATCCGGACGAGAATGTTTTTAGACTCCAGTCTGATGAAATCAATCTGAGTAATTTCTTATTTACGCAGGACAACTCTGTCGCATGGATTGATCGGTATCTAGCCGACTTATTTTATGATAAAAATGAAGAGGAAAGATATACACATCCGATAAAAAAATACATAGCCAAATATGTTCTTCTGATGAAGTGGCTGGCTGCTCAAACGGAGTCACCCGAAATTCAGCTCTTTACGGATAATATCAGAAAGAAAACTGTAGATCTCGTAATTGATATCGGCAATTCGGCTACCTGTGCGCTTCTATTTGAGAATAAAGATGATGATAGCTTTGACTTTGATAGCGTTAAGAAACTTATCATTCAAGATTATACCAATCCGCATCTGGAATACAATAACTCATTTCCGATGAACATGATGTTTAGTGAATCTAGTTTCGGAAATATTGATAAAGATAATTACCATAACAATAAGTTTATTGTTCCCAGTTTGACCCGTATTGGTTTTGAAGCAGAAAAATTGATCCATTCAGCAAGTACAAATCTAGATCTTGGTTACGAACTGAAGACTTACAACTCGAGCCCGAAACGTTATTTATGGGATGATCAAATAAGTGACCGCGAATGGGAGTTTCAACCTCTTAAGACTAACCGGGTAAAGAAAGTGTATCTGAATGGCATATCAGAGCAACTTAGCCTAGACGGTAGCTTAAAGAGTTCGCGTGAGGTATTTGGCGCGAAATCGATGTTTTCAAGGGCTTCGCTGATGAAGTTTGTTTTTCTGGAAGTATTGATGCATGCGCACGTGCAGATCAATTCTTTTAAGTTTAGGGAGGAACATGGAGAGATGACCATGCCAAGAACGATCAAAAGGATTACGATATCATGCCCAACAGGTATGATCCAGCATGAGCAGATCGCCCTAAGACAAGCGGCGGCAGAGGCGTGTGAATTACTGGATGGATACCAACGATTCTACTTTGATCAGGATGAAAATACAAACTGGTTTAAAAAACCGGAGATTATTCCATCTATTCAGGATATATCCAGGACCCTCAGCCAGCTGGAAGATAAAAAAGATTGGATGTATGATGAGGCAACCTGTAGCCAGCTTGTTTTCGTTTACAGTCTCTTTTCGAAAAAATTACGGAGCAACAATTATGTGATTGATCATTTTTTATTCAATAATAAGAATACGTTAAAGATTGCTTCCATTGATATCGGCGCGGGGACAACTGATATTATCATCAATCAATATCAGCTTAAGACCTCAAATAAGATTCAGGAATTGATTCCTCAACCGCTATTCTGGGATAGTTTTAAATTGGCGGGAGATGATCTGATGAAGGAGTTGATCCAAAAGCTAATTATTCGCAGTCCCCTAAAAATGGATGATTCGGCCATTGAAGGATTAGAAAATTATGGGAGATCAAAGGGAATTATAGACATCCAAAGTCGGATCAACGGATTTTTTGGGGAGAACTCCAATAATATGGGTTATCTCGCAAAGATGATGCGCAAATCATTTGTCCATCAGGTAGCACAGCCTATTGTACTTAAGTACCTACAACAGGCCAATCAGCAAGAATCTTTGGAAATGTCTTTCGAAGAAATCATAGGGCACAAATTTGAAAATAGTGCACTTGTCAACTATTTTGAGCGGATAATCGGATTCAATTTTTTGGAAATCCGATGGACAATATCGGCTAAGGTCGTCAATGAGATCGTTGCGAGTGTGTTTGAGGGACTGGTTCGTCAAATGTGTCTGGTGATTAACCAGTTTGAGTGTGATTTTGTGGTCCTATCCGGAAAGCCTGCATCCCTGCTTAGCTATGAGGAACTGTTCAAAAAATTTCTGTTTGTTTCGCCGACCAATGTGATCAATCTCAATAATTATTGGATCGGAAAATGGTATCCGTTTGCAGACAATTTGGGGAATGTTGAAGATCCCAAGACGATTGTTGCCGTGGGGGCAATTATCGCTTTGATGGCAGCCAAATTGAAGAAGATACAGGACTTCAATTTAAATACAACCGAGCTGATCAAAAACCTGAGTTCAACGGCCGATTATATTATTTCCAAAGTGGAGAATAGAAAAGAAGTCATATTGACTCCACAAAAACATGAGCAGACTTTTATGCTTAAATCACTTCCTTTTGAGTTTGGCTATGCGAAATATCTATCGCGCAACTACACCTATTCAGGTCTCTATAGATTAAGTATTGATCACAGGCAGATGGAAGAGGTTATCAAGAACCGTTTTGTCGGTCGCGATGCGTCATTTTATGAAGAACAGGTCGATAAAGAGCGGGGTGAAATATTACGCCATCTACCGTTGAAGGTGACCATCGCCCGAGATTGGGATGAAAGTAAGGAAATATTGAAGATTGAACATATCGAAGATAATGAAGGGAATGAGAAGCCGGGACGTTTCTTTCAGCTCCATTATCAGACCCTGGATAGTGTTCAGGGATATTGGTTAGATACTTGTGAATTCGTTTTATAGTAAAGAAATGTCGAATAATTATTCTGAATTAGAAATCAAGCTTATCGAGGAATTTATTTCCGGTAAGATCGATCTTATACTGGGATCGATTCAATGGGCTGACAAAAATCTAAAGTATGAAGAGCGCAATAAAGCGCTCCTCACCTTGAAGAACAGCTTGAATACCATAAAAAAGGTTCAGGGCAATATCGGTAATAAACCGGTCATCGCTGTCTTTGGGGCAAGTCAGGTGGGAAAATCTTATCTGATCAAAAACCTGTTGAGCGATACAAATAGGCCCTTTGAGATTGAAAATGACGGTAAACAATATGATTTCCTAAAGCAAATAAATCCGCCGGGAACTGGTGCCGAAAGTACGGGGTTGGTCACTCGATTTACGATTGATCAAGATCTCTCGTTCCCAGATTTTCCAATAAGGGTGAACTTGCTTGCAGCAAAAGATATACTATTGGTGTTGCTTGATGCTTTTTTTCTGGATCTCAAGAAAATTACTTCCTTTCCCTCAAAAGGCGATTTTGAAGCACATCTTAAAAAACTGGAGCTTGAGGAACAAGGACCTCAGCAGGATTTTTTAACCGAATTTGATGTGCTTGAAATTAAGGAATACTTTGAAAAAAATCTTTCACAGCATACCATCTTGTTTGAAGGTCTTTATGAAACAAGGTTCTTCGAACGTATAGGCCGTATTATCCAACATTATGGGGCTACCGATTGGTCGCGCATATTTGATATCCTCTGGAATAAGGAAATCTTATTGACAGATCTTTTTATCAACTTGATCAATAAGCTAAAATTGGTACAGTTTGCACGTCATGGGTATATCAAGTTTGAAAATGTCCTGCGTGAGGGGGGAGCCATTCTTGATGTCAAGCGCTTGGGCGAACTCAGTGCCGATTCCGAAAAAGGCAGCACAATTTTCAAGTTGACGAATGGTGCTGAGGTTCAGATTGAGGTGCCTGCATTGTCAGCGCTGATTGCCGAACTTGTTTTTTCGATTCCCGAAGGACTTGTCGAATCCAAAGAGTTTTTAAAATACAATGATTTATTGGACTTTCCGGGAGCTCGTAGCCGTTTGGCATTGGATCAATCAGATATCTCGACAAAGAATATTGATGCCATGTTATTGCGGGGTAAGGTCTCTTATCTTTTTAATAAATACTCTCTTGATTTCAATATCAATAATCTCTTGTTCTGTACCAATGACAAGCAACTGGAAGTCAACGAAATTTCAACCCTGTTATACAACTGGATCGAGAACAATGTAGGCGGGAGTGTCGAAGAACGATCAAAATCGCTTCAAGAAGCAAGCTTGCCGCCATTGTTTGTCATCTTTACCTTTTTCAATAATCAGATCAAGTTTGACACCACAAACGATGGTGAATACCTGGAATCTGCTGAAAAATTAAACTATAAATGGCATACGCGTTTTGAGCGTTTCTTTGAACAGGAGATCGTTACGCAATCGCGTAACTGGCATACAAAATGGACAAGCCAGGAAAATCTGTTTAAAAATTTCTATCTATTGCGCGACTACAAGTATTCAAACGATACATTTATAGGATTTGAACAGGAAGGGGAAGAGCTCGCAATCCATCCCGAAAGAGAGAATTTTTTGAAAGTCATGAAGCAGTCCTTTACACGCTATGGTTTTGTCCAAAATCATTTCCAGGATGCTGAAAGAACATGGCAACAAGTTGCTTCCATCAATCATGATGGCTCGGCGTTGATTATTGAATCTCTGGCGAAGGTGTCGGGTAATAAAACCAAGATCAATCATAACCTTCAAAAGTTAAACACAATCCTGACCAAGATACAGCGAGATCTCGAACGTTTTATTCACAAGGACGACGTCACTGTGATGCGCGAAACGCAGATGCGCCAGGTAAATCAGTTTCAGTTGGCGTTTAATAGTGCCTTAGTAAAAGATCTTGGCTTGTTTAACGCCTTCATTGACTGTCTTTCGATTAACCCGAATGATATTTTTCAGTTGCTGAATGAACATATGGTGGTTGATACCAGTCGTCGTATATTGGATGAAACCACACAGGAGTCCATTCTATTGGTTCAATATCCAGAGCTCAAACAGGCAAAGTCGAAAGCAGAAATGCTGACCATTCTGCAAAAGCATCTTTGGCTTTCATCGCATGAAGCTGTTGAAGATTTTTTAAAAGACAGTGGTATCGAAATCGCCGAATTATTCCAGCAGGAAGAGACCAATTCCTCAAAATCTGAGTATTACGTTCAATTAATTCTCGAATCTTGGTTAACGAAGATCAACAACTTGGATCAGTACAGGGATTTCATCGCATATGGACTGAATAGAAACAGTTTGATTTTCGTTGTGAGCTACTTTAAGGAACTGCTTAAAAAGCGAAATGTCGCCAGCAAAATGGTCAGATTGTTGAATGATATCATTTCTGAGATAGACGTCAACCATGGTTATGAAATATTTTTGACCGAAACCTTCTCCCTGGTGATCAATGAACTGATTTTTAATTTTGACGTGAGCTACTTTACGGAAGAAGAGAAAGAGGAAGCCAGAAACATCTTAGTAGCTAATCCCAATCGATTTTTTGAACGAAAACTTGATACATCTGCCAGTGCGATATCCGCTTTGTTTGACGCCGAACATATAGATGTACGTGCAATAGCACTGCAGAAGTACAATAAATGGATTGAATACTTGCGGCTTTCTCTTCTTGTCAACGCAGGATATATCGATTACGATGAACAGGCCAATCAGGAATTAAAACTATTGGTCGAACAGTATTCACCCTTTCAATTGGTTTAAAAATGCAAAAATTTCATTCAATAGCAACAGATAGGTACATTCCATTATCGTTTGACAATGCTTACCTGTTTAGTCAATACGATAGAATCAGTAATTTTTTGGTCTTCAACCTGGATAAAAAGTACCGGAATTTTTTGGCCAAACCCGTTAAAAACAACTATGATATTGACTGGTATAGCGTGCATATGGGCCTTCAGCCGGTAGAGCATTCATCTTACCGGGAATATGGTCTCAAACAATATTGGCTGGTCATGGAGGAACTTCAAAAACGTATCGAAGAGCTTATGCGGAATAGAGACTCCAATGTCCAATATTGGGGGGCAATTCTTCAGACAGTTTTTAATCCAGAGGACAATCTTATTTTCACCAATGGACAGGACATCTGCATTATCTGGGGCTGGAAGTTTGAGAATAACCAAAATCGGAAACCGCAGCTGCTTGGCGATAGCTTTCAGGAGACAATCAGTCCGCAGGATACCCCATTACCACCGCAGATACCAAGCCCGGATCGCTTAGTCGCTGATATCAGTGCGCCAAAACAAGCCGAAAGCCTGGAGTATGTACCTGCAATTGAAAACCCTATTCCCTCTCCGGCTGCCCCCGAGGAGTATTTTATGGCTGATGTCAAAGAAGAAAATGTTGATGTAGAAACAGGTAAGAAAGAAAGTTTTCTAACCTTTTTAAAATATATAGCAGTGACCTATTGGTGGGTACTGACCGTACTCTTGGTCTTGATCTGTTTGGTCTTCTTTTTTAAATCTTTAATCCACAGATCGTAATGGAACATGTGAAAAACAAATCTTTTGCCAACAATTGGTGGCTTTTTTATCCCTTATTGTTTTTGCTTATCGGTTTGCTTGTGTATGCCTTGCTATGGAATCCGGAGTATACAACAGCGGTGTTAAGACAGCAATTGAACGACTGCCGCGATAGCCATGCAGCTTCGGCTAAAAGACCGGTTGATGGGGGCGACAATACCTTGCCTGGCAATATTGATTCGCTGCAAATAGGGGAACTTGATAAAAATCGGGCGCTGCCAGGGGACGACAAAAAAGTTGAAAATACGATCGTTAACTGTGATGCAAAGGTAGAGTCCGGTGGTCAGGGAGTCACCAAGACCAAGCATATCCTGGGCGATCAATCGGGACGAGTCATTTTGCAGTATGATACGAAAACAATTCCAGATGAGATCAAAGTGTATTACGATGGTAAACCTATTGCTCATACAGATGGACCTGTTTCTGGAGCCGGCCAGCTGGAATGGATTTATGAAGTTGCTCCTGGCAAACCCAAATATTGCTATGTGGAAGTTTCGGCACCAACACCCCGTACCGTTTGGGAGTACATTGTTAATTGTCCACTTTAATAAAGACCGATGAAACAGTCAAAATACCCCTTTTATTATTACATGGTCCTGGTCTTTTTTGTATTGCTAAGCGTACTTTTTTGGATCTTTTGCCTTACTGCTGGCACCGCGGTAAGACGAGGCAAGGTCCTGGCGACGCCTACAAGATATAGACATACTACTGCTTCCATGGGGCAGACAACCTCCATGGCGCATTTAGATCCGCCGCCGGTGGGCCAGCCTAATCTTTAATATTTGAATCTAGAAGTAAAGAAAATTTAGCCTATATGAAACAAGAGAATTTTTTGTTTGTGGATGTGGTTTCATCCATTTTCCTCCTCATCCTGTTACTCTGTAATTTCTTTGGAATGCTCTATATGACAGAGGGTAACATGTTGCTGAGCCTAGCCGTCAGCCTGATTATTGTAGTCTGTTATTATTTTGTGTTGCAGCTGCTGAAACGGAATAAAGAGCGTATGCTCAATCAAGGGTATCTGAAGAGTACCGCCAGTTTGTTTTTTATTGTATTCGTTGTTTTTGGTTTGATTAGCTATGTCTTTATGATCCATTTGGTCAATATTGAGAAAAACAGCAGAAAGGCAATTCAGAAAGAAGCAGGTGAAAAAGTCTTGCTTGTGAAAGATTTAGCCATACAATACGATAAACGTGCAAATGAATCGATGCAGACTTTTGAGGCGCTGTTTAAAGGTAAGTTACAGGCCTATAAAAATCAACGAACAAATGTACTGCGCAATGAATTGGGAAATCCACCTTTTAACCTGCCCGAAGCCATATTGAACAGTCCGTCAGCAAGTATTGACGTGTCGGCGAGTACCAATGCCATATTGAATGCTTATCAAGTTAAATATAACAACAACCATAAGTTATTGGACAGTTTGGTATTCAAAAAAGCAGATAGTTATAATCAGATCTTTCAGCAATGGGATAGGCTTAGTTTGGCAACGAACTACGTTGGCCTGAACGATTTTGTTAAAAGTAGCGCAACGCTTGTGAATGAAAAAATCAAGGAGCTACCCGTTGACAATGAACCGATAAAAGTTACGATCAGTGAACGGAATTTGCCCTTGGACAGCCCGATTGCATTGGCGAAGATCTATTCGCCCGATTATCTCCTCCCACTGATTATTATACTGATTATGCATGCCTTTATTTTGATCCCCTACTTCACGTATCGGGTGCGCAAGTATAACAGTCCCCGCTTAAAGGACGCTGAAGCAGAAATTATTAATCGTGGTGGAACAATAGAACTTTAATACCTAAAAGATGGATAAGCATAAAAAACAAAATATTTTATCGAACTGCAATATGGTTCCATTGCCTGCCTTAGATCAAGCTATAGTGGGCGGATTTATCGCATTTGATGAATTGGAACAGCATGGTCTGACCAGGGACAAATTGAAAGAGTTGCAGCTTTTGGATGATAGTCGGAATGGCAAAATTGTTTTGCCACCTCCGATCCCCGGTTTGCCAACTATTGACGTCGAGCTGCCGCTGATGCCGCCAATGCCAGGTATGCCACCGTTACCTACGATGACCAGTCCAAGTGCTCCGATTCAGACCAGTGAAACATTGCTGGAACAAATCAAGAACAATGAAATTTCTGCCGACGATATCAAAAAACTTATCGGGGAGAAGAAACTGACGTTTGACTATCTTGAAAGTATTGGTGTCGAAAAGAGAGTGGTTCAGGCATTGAAATTCTATAGCAGTGCCTCCGCTATTACGATCTTTAAGCGAATTGAGGACCTGCCACCGATGGAAAGTGGACGGACCGATCTTTATATGGTGGGTATGCCATTCTCAGGTAAATCAACGATCTTGGCAAGTCTCATCAAACATTCCAATAAGCAGGGAATATTAATGCACGATAGCTATAATCCCGATGGGAATAAATATTTGGAAACCCTGAAGAGAAATTTAGATTACGGTGTATTGCCGATACGTACTGATAGTGCAAGTTACAACTATATCGCGACTTCATTTAAAGATCAAAAAGGTACGACCCATCCCTTCAATATTGTCGAGGTTCCGGGTGAAAATTATGTGAAGATCTTTAATCAGGGCTTTGACAATTCGGAGATCCCTCAATTTATCAATTACGTCAAAAGCAACAACAAAAAAATCCTGGTATTTATTATTGATGCATTATCTCACGATAAGCGATTTGAAGATGAAAAGTTCTTCTCGGCATTAGACCAAAGCATTGCCTACACCAATATCATATCCATTTTTAAGGATTCCAAGGTATTGGATAATACGGATGCGGTATACTTTGTGGTCAATAAGTTTGATTATATCAAACAGACCAGATATCGCGATGACGATCGGGCAGAAAGTGAATTAGCCCTCGATTACATGAATCAGGAGTTCCTGTCCCTGATCGAAAACTGTAAGACAGCGCGGGAAAATTCCAGAAACCAATTTAAGATCAAAATACTGCCTTTTTCCATTGGTGATCTTGTTTACGAAAAGATTGTGACTACGATCGAAGATAAATATCCGCAAGAACTGGTGAAGAATATGTTGGAAGATAGTTTTGTCGTAAAAGGCGGCGCATTTTGGAAAAGATTTTTTTAAGAAATATTTATGGAAAGTACACATTATAGAAATAGAGTGCATCTTATTATTGAACGTACTCTGAATGGTCTGGATTATGATTATGTCTCGGCCGGACTGAATAAAAATGAATTAGAAAAGTTACAGCTTTCATTTGATGAAACCAGTCAAGTCGGTCAGTTTAATGAGGGGTATTGCTATTCTATCAAGCGGACATCGCAGCATTTGATTTATTCGGTTATCAATACGAGTATGAAGGATAATGCAAAGCGTAATGGATTTTTTGCAGTGCGTTTGATTGTTAAGCACAATGAACTGCTGTCACGTGTCATGCAATATCTATTGCAGATCACTACACAGTTTATAAATCATATGAAGGACGGGAGTTTAAATAATCAAAACTACGATCTTATTCTAGAAGAGGGTGCAAAAGACATCAAACGAGTCAATTGCATTACACCGGTGATTGAATTGGATAAAACAATATATTATCAATTTTTGAATCTCACTTTGGATCAGAGTGATGCTTTCAACAATCCCAAATTGATATATGCGAGCAAAGTCTATTTCCTGGACGAACAGTCAATACAAAATGAGGGCGTCGCTCAACAGTTCGGTTTTCAGTCGGCGCAAAACTTATTTGGAAAGGTTCGTAAGATTACATTTAATAATACCACTACAAATGGATTGCGTGTAAAGATCAACGAGCAAGAGGTTAGTTTGGCGAAGGATCAATTTATCATCTGCAAAGATGGAGACCGTGTGCAATACAAGCTTATTTTTGATTCACGTTATAAGGACGTCAATATTTTCGAAGGAGAAGTGGAGGTGCGTCCCGAAGAGATTGTATTGCCTAAACGTCCAGTACTGGAACCCGAAAAAAGCTCAAGCGGACTGGTATGGGCCTGGATAATCGGACCAATTTTGGGAATTGCTATCGGTTATTGGGGAATTGGCCTCGTTATGAATTTTTTTGGAACGGGACAAAAAGCTAACGATACTGTTGTTGTAAAAGAGGAAATACCGGCCGAGAATTTTGCCTTCAAAATCGATACTGCTAAAAGTAAGGCACTTTACCTCGAGTTTACCGATTCCACCTTGCAAGGTTACGTTTTCAATTATAAAGGAAACGCTGAAGGTTGGAAGTTTTACAAAAAAGGAGAGGAGAAGAATACAAAGGCTTTGACCAGAGCCGAGTTGCGATCTATTGTCCAAGACGAGGATCGTATCCTTCATCTTTGTGATCAGCTGACTGCACTGATACCAAGCGATATTCCTCAGGATAAGCCTGCGACTATCAACTCAAAACCGATAGATAGCGGAGAGATCGCCAGCGATAAAAATAGTAAAGTACAGCCGGAGAAGTCTGAAAGGCAATCTAGCCAGCCAGCAAAGGGAGGGGCTAAAGGCCATGAATCAAAAGCATAGGGGACTTTATTTTTTGGGAGCTACCCTAGGGGTTGGTTTACTGATTGTGGGTGCGATGAAGCTGATGAGTTTATCCCCGTCCCAACAGGGGGCTACGAAGCCATCGACTATCACGACAGCAAGTGGACATAAGGTGTTGGAAAATAAGATCAAGGAGCTTTCCGACGATAATGTAAGTCCGGCACAGTACAATAACTTGCTGATTGAGATCAATAATGCAGTTTCACAGAATCTGTTTAATAAAGCGATTCAGGACATGCTGCTCCAGCAGCTCAATGACAGATATACTCAACTGAGCATCGAGCGCACTAATAAATTGCTTCGTTCGGACCCTGTTAAACAGGCAGAACTTAATATTTTGGTCGCTCATCTCGAAAGTACCTTTGGTCCTACGGCAGAGGTTGCTGCGATCAAAAATAAAGTCAAAGCTTTGAATCACTATACGGAAGTCCTGCCACAACGTGTTAACTCATTGATCAATCAAGGCTTCGCGGAATTTGATGAGGGTGGGTATAGGGCTTTAATGAACGAACTGGAGCGGATGCCAAACCTAGATGCAAATCTCAAAAGAAAGAAATCTGTTCTTGCCGTTAGAAATGCTGGCGTAAGCAAGCTGCAACAATTTCATCGGAATTACGAAAACTGGAATTTGAACATGAATTTATAAAATAGGATCCTTCCGCTAAACAGTGGCTGTATCAAATAAAACCTACATAGATTAATCTATAGATATGAAATATTTATTAACCCTTTTTTTAATAGGGATGGTCACTTTTTGCTTTGCGCAGGCGACCAACGATGAATTATTGGCCCAGGCCAAAGCACAAATGGATAACGGCTTGTATGAAGAGTCCATAAATACCCTAAATAAAATTCACGGCAAGACAAAGACAAAAGAATTCGTGGACTACTTTATGACCGTAAATTATTTCAAATTACTGGATAATGGCGACTATCCATCTTTTGAGCTCATCAATAAGGTACGTAGCCAGAGCGCTCTGTTTTTGAAAAATTATTCAAAATCGCGCAACCACGGGGATGTCAAAAGGATACTTGACCAAATGGACGATTATCCAAAGACACAGCAAAGTTATGACGATACCAAGAATCGAATCTTACAGGAAAAAAAGACCGAAAGGCAACAGATTTTACTTACAGCGATCAGGAAATCCTATGAGGTGCAAGATTATGCCCAAAGTTTAGCCACCATTAAGGTTGCCAAAGAGTCGGGATATGATGAGAGCCCTGTTCAGTATTATGATTTTATGGTGAAGTACAAACTATATGATCAGAGCCCTTCGCAAACATATCATGAAGTAGAATCTATCGTTGCACTTGGAAATGCTATTTTAAGCAGCGACAATAATTCACTGGCTAAGTTAAGTACGGCAGAAGTAGAAAAGATCAAAAATATTGTAGCCGGATTACCAAAATCGCTTGACGAGTTCAGAAAAAAAGAAGAGGATAAACGTGCTGCTGCCTATGCCTTAGCGATGCAACGTAAATTTGATAGGATATCGGACAGCTACAATGCACAGGATTATCGTCAAGTCATTTCAGCTACAAATGATTTTCCGGACAGATCCCGTGATCATCTAAAAGTGAGCTACTTTCAAGCCATGAGCCGTTATCAGCTGTTTAAACAAGAGGGAAACTACAGTTTTTCGGATCTATTGACGGTAAAGTCCACTCTTGAAGGGTATTTAACGAAGTTTAATGAGGAAGATTTGACCTCTAAGATTGAGATTTCTGCCGCCTTAGGAGATCTGAACAAAAATTATCCGACTTCGCAATATGCTTACGATGCGATGGTTAAACGGGAGGAGAAAAAGGAGCTGGCGGCACTGCGTCGCGCTAGAAGAAAGCTATTTACCAATATTGGCTACGAGTATGGAAAATTAGCACCAATTGGTCTACGATTTGAAACTGGTGGTGCATTTGTTGGATTCTTTGCGACGGCGCGTTATGGATTGAAGTCCGATAACCAACTCGATAGCTATTACTCAAGCACCCGGTCATCTCAACCCAATAAAACAGAGCTTATCGTAGGACCAAATTTTAAGGTGGTCGATTGGTTACTGTTGAACATCGGGGGTGGCTATGGCGTTTATTCCCATTTATTTCGTGATGATTACGCAGACCGAGAGGGCCATGGAAAAACCGGTTATATCGCCGGTTACGGCGGGGTGACTTTACGACTTAGTCCGTATGTAAATATTATAGGTGGTGCCTCTATGATGGCTATTGACAAACAGTTCTCTTCTAAAAAATTTACCCAGCCCGAATTTACCGGTGGTATTACTTTTAATATTCGATAAAAATGAATCCCAAAAACTTTAATATACGATATCTCTATTCCCTGTTTATGCTGATCCTCCCATGGACATCTTGCGATGATAAAGACAAGTTTGATTTTAATCAGCATAATAAAGTTGCGGTAACGACCTTACAGATGACCGGTGTAACCAAAAACGATGCGACGCTGAACGGACGTGTAAATACCAACAATGGAGAGACATTGACAAAGGTTGGCATCTGCTATGCTACCCACCAAAAGCCAACAGTGAACAATGAAAAATTGCTCAAGACAGGCGATCTGGATACAGGGGCGTTTACGCTATATGCTCAAAATTTAAAGCCAGCTACAACCTATTATTTTAGGGCTTTTGCAACCAATAAAAATGGTACGGCCTATGGTGATCCGTTGAGTTTCACAACACAGAGTGGTTATGTTGCTAAATTGGAAACACAATCCGCAAGCAGTATCACACGTATTACAGCCGAACTGGGCGGAAAGATTTCAGATGATGGCGGATACCCGGTGATCAGCAAAGGGGTTTGCTATAGCAATGTATCATCGTTTCCCACGATCTCGAATGACAAGGTAAGTATTGATACACAGAGCACTTCTTTTAAAGTTAATCTATCCAAATTAAAGGCCGGTACAGTTTATTATGCGCGCGCCTATGCTACTTCATCTGTTGGGACCGGCTATGGACAGGTGGTCAATTTTACGACACTTCCGCCAATTGTTGCATCAGGAATAACGACAGCTACAGTCAGCTCAGTTACTTATTCTTCAGCTTCTGTTGGCGGTACTGTTTTGGATGACAATGGATCGACTGTAACAGCCCGAGGTATATGCTACAGCAATTCCAATACTACGCCAAGTATCAGTAGCGGGACAGTTTTGAATATAGGCACCGGGACCGGTAGTTTCTCCGGTCAATTGACGGGATTGACTGTAAATACAAGCTATTATGTGCGCGCTTTTGCTACAAATAGCGCAGGTACATCTTATGGGCCTGTGGTCGGTTTTAAAACTTTGATGCCAGAATTGCCAAGCAGCGTTTTGACAACTGTTCCTTATGCTATAACCAAGACTTCTGCGTATACAGGCGGATCTATTGGCTCTGCTGGCGGCGGAACTATTTCTGCCAAAGGGGTGGTTTATAGCAGCAGCAACTCATTACCTTCTTTAACGAATGGTACAACGGTATCTGGTGGTTCAGGATCAGGTAGCTTTTCACTTATGCTTTCCGGGTTGCAGTATAATACAACTTATTACGTCCGATCTTACGCAACGAATGAAGCCGGCACGAGCTATGGAAGTGTGTCCACATTCAAAACATTGTTACCAAGCCTACCGTCAAGTCTGAGTACTTATGACGCTGTCAGTATCACACCAGTTTCAGCCTATGTATCAGGCTATATTGGCTTCGCTGGAGAAGGGGTTATTTCTGCGAGTGGTTTTGTCTATAGCAGCAGTACATCGAATCCCACTATTGGGAATAGTACATCTGTTACTTTGGGGGGTAGTATCGGAAGTATCGCAACTATATTGACTGGATTATCCGCAGGTACCAATTATTACGCCAGGGTATATGCGACCAATGAAGCCGGAACTGCCTATGGCAATCTCATAAGCTTTACCACAACAAGACTTACGGCACCCACAGGAGTGACTACCTATCAAGTCGGTAGTATTGGAAGTACCTATGTTACCTTTAGTGGGGATATTGCTACAGATGGTGGGAGTGCATTAACGGAGCGCGGTTTTGTATATTCCACATCGAGTAATCCGACATTGTCCAGTGGAACGAAGACGACCGTATCGGGCAGTAGTGTCGGATATTTTAATAAATCGGTCACAGGTTTTAACAGGAACACAACCTATTACGTACGGGCTTATGCGACAAATGCCTATGGTACAACCTATGGCTCGAGTTACGCTTTTTACTACTATTAACAAAAAAAAAGGGTAATCTACCAGATAGATTACCCGTTTTTAGGCTAATTGTTACTAAGCCGGATTACATCACTTTTTATAAATCCGACCAAGCCTTTGTCTGTTTTTACTTTGGCCCAATTTCCGATATAAGAAAGACATGTCAATTTTTGATTTCTATAGATGGTTGCCAATATGGGGAAATCAGCTGCTGGTCCCTTACGTAAATCCATCTTTTCCACGTTCAATACCACGGTTTTTAGGTAATAATCTTGATTTCCCGATGTGCCATTGTCGGAAGGTTTTGGTGGCGTTTTTACAGGCTTGTTTTTTTTCTCAATCTTAGGAGCCGATTTTTTGTGCATATCGAGATCACATACGCCGCAGGTCCCCCCGCTGTTGCAGTGCGCACATTTGCTGCAATTGCGACAGGCGGTGCAGTTGGCCGAGCCTGTACAGCGGCCAACCTCATGTTCTGCAAAAGCAAGCGTGTTTTTTGTGGTCTGTGCTGATGCAAAATGCGATGTTAATGTTGCGGTCAGTACCAGAGCAATAATTTTTACCATGATTAGAAGCGATTTTTCCAAAGTCCCAGTTGATGATTTCGCGCATATTTCTGCGCCTCTACCAGACGTTGTTCATATTTTACATTGGGCGGAATGGTCATCAGTACGGCGTAACCATCCTTCATAATCTTTTCATTGACAAAGGTGCCATCCGTCAAATAGGCATAAGCGAGTGTACGCCCATATTGATCCAGTGGGTTGATATCAAATTCCAGGCGTACAGTTTTGTCCATAAGCAGTTTTTCTGCATATTTCGAGGCCTCCTTTCCATAAGGTTGTTCTTTTTTATGAAAATAATTACGGGGCTCAGGAGCGTCAATTCCGATCAATCTTACCTTGATCTTTTTGCTTTCTCTGTTTACACACCAGAAAGTGTCTCCATCAGAGACTTTGGTGATCTGATATTCGCCGTCGGTTATACCCTTGTCATTTCTCAGTGTTCCACTTGTAAAGGCCGCGATCGGCTGGGTTTGTTTTTCCTTTTTGGGCTTACAAGCGAGAAAAAGAGTAGAAAAGAGGCAGACATATAAAATGTTTTTGTTCATGATTGTACTATTTTATCTTCTTTTCCCTTTTCTTCTTTCGGCTGAGTTTCGGCACCTTTCACAACAATAAGATTTGCCGAACATTAGGGTGAGTACTTTCATTGTGAAGTCTTTGCCTTTATAACTTTTTTTTCCTTTACCAGGTTGGATCTCTTTGTTGCACCATGCGCATTTGTCATACATGTTTAAGCTGTTTAATAGTGAATGAATAGGATGAATAATATGGTTCAAAATTAAAACTAAGATTTTTGGGCATTTATGGTTTCCCGTAAAGACGGCCTCTATCGACTCTCTACCTTTGGAATGTCAGTAAAGCTGATCTGCCGAGGAGAGGTTGAGTAGGCTGTCTGCATATATGTTAACCTATTTATCATGATTTCATTAAAGGAATTAATTTCAGAAGAGCAGGACCCAAGAGTCATTGAAAAGATATTACCTAAGGTCAGAGAATTCTGTACCGTCAATGAAGACATCAAATATATTGCTGTTCAAAAGAAGACCATTGGAATAAATTTTTCTCCAGACTGTATTGTTCTTACCGATCGCCGCATTATTCTTATTCGTCCAAAATCTTTTGGACTGACCTTAGAGTTTGCCGATTATTCATGGATACAAGTGGCCGATGTCCACCTGCGAGAAGGCGTCTTTGGCGCTGATATCACGGTCAAAATGACCAATGGACATCAGGACAAAATGGAGGATATTCCCAAAGCGCAGGCACGTAGACTATATCGTTTTGCGCAGGAAATGGAGGAGATGAAAAAAGACGAGCGCAGACAACGCGATCTGGAAGATAAACGTGCTTCGGCGGGAGGTGGTATTGTGATCAATTCACCTGTCAGTCAGCCTGCCCCCATTATGGCAGCCGTTCAGGCCGAAGACCCTCTCGAAACCCTTTCCAAATTGAAGCGGATGCTAGACGGTACGCTGATTACGCAGGAGGAATACGATTCTAAAAAGGAGCAGGTATTAGCTCGAATGTAATTAATCATAACAAGACTATTTAACTATGGATTTTAAAGATGAGATTCGTCAATTTGCCAAGCGCGTTGACAGACTTTTACCACAGATCAAAACAGAAGAGGCAACGAAGACATCCTTGGTAATGCCATTTTTGAAAATATTGGGATACGATGTATTTGATCCTTTCGAAGTGCAACCCGAGTTTATTGCTGATATCGGTATCAAAAAAGGGGAGAAGGTTGACTATGCTATTTTACGCGACGATAAACCTGTTATATTAATTGAATGCAAACATTATGCTGATGGGCTTGATCCCCACAATTCGCAATTGTTCCGTTATTTCCATACCACCGAAGCAAAATTTGGATTGTTGACCAACGGTGTAGAGTACCGTTTTTACACAGACCTTGTTACGCCAAATAAAATGGATGAGAAACCATTTTTTGAGTTTAAGATCATGGATATTAAAGACAATGAGGTGTCCGAATTGCGCAAATTTCATAAGACTGAATTTGATCTCGAAAGCATTTCCAGTGTGGCCAGCGAGTTAAAATACTTTAATGAACTGACGATTTTAGCGATGGGCGAAATGCAAAATCCTAGTGATGATTTCGTCCGTTTTTTTGCCAAGCAAGCCTATCCAAGTGTTGTTACGGCAAAGGTTTTGGAGCAGTTTACACCATTGGTCAAACGGGTATTCACACAGATTGTAAATGATCAGATTGCCGAAAGACTAAAAAGCGCACTGAAAAAAGAAACCGAAGCCGAAGAAAAGAATATTGCTACAGCAGCTGTAGAACCCGAAGCGCTGATTGTCACAACTGAAGAAGAAATCGAAGGCTACTTAATCATTAAATCTATTTTACGTAAGGAGATTGAGGTGGGGCGTGTATTTATGCGAGATAACCAATCGTATTGCGGTATCCTGCTCGATGATAACAACCGTAAACCAATCTGTCGTTTTTATTTTACGCCCAATAGACTGCGTATTGGCCTCTTTGACAAAGACAAGAAAGAAACTAAATATGATCTGGACTCACTGGATGATATTTACAAATATTCAGAACAGATCACAGAGATCGTCACACAGTATGGATTAGCTCAATAAATAATTAGCCTATTAACACATTAAAACATATAAATAAAAAAGAAATGAATATCAGTAAAACTATTGCCATCCTAGCCCTTCTAACCACTTCTATGCATATCTCCTGTGGTGACAATTCAGAAAAAAAAGAAACAGCAACCCTCGAGTCAACGACTGCCAGTACAGATAATGATAAAAAATCAGATCTAAAAAGTACTATGGAAGATTTAAAGCAAGCTACTACGACTTTATTGGATGAACAGGAGAGCGAATCGGAAGAGACTGCGGAGGGAGAGACAAAATTATCATCTCGTTTATTGAATGGAAGTGAAAATTGGGATGCTTTATTAAAAAGCTATGAAGAGTATATTGATCAATATATCAAATTAATGAAGAAGGCAAAAGGCGGAGATCTGGCAGCTATGGCTTCGTATGCTGAGTACATGCAGAAAGCAATGGATTTGCAAGAGAAAATTGAGGATGCAAAAGGTGATCTTTCGGTATCACAGGCCGCTCAGTTTGTTAAGCTCCAAAATAAAATGTTAAAAGTAGTCGGTGAACTTTAATGAGTTTACCAAAAGCTCTGTGAATGAGGTGAACCTCAGCATTTGGAGATGAAAAATATATATTTAAAGGTATGAGCTCGGTATAGCACCAGTGAATAATCTATTTATTAAGCCATGTCGGGAGATGTGGCTTTCCTCATTTTTGTTTCGTCATCCAATGTTTTTAAAGACGATTGGATTTTCACTGTTCGACGCCAATTTTTATGTTAAATCTTCTTGTCGAAATGAAGCTTGTTGCCGATTTGTATAGTAAGGATAAAGGCTATATTGAAATAGTTTTATTGGAGTAGATTATTTTTGATAAATTGAACAAAAATGAATACTGCCTTATATAATCAGAAGCTTTTAGAACACTATACCTGTAATTGGGGTCAGGAATATAACGTCTTGACTTGGGCAAAAGGTCCCTATAAGGATCTAGGCGATCACTTTAGGGTGCTGGAATTTCCCCCAACAACCGAACGGAATATGTGGGCTTATGCTACTATAGGTATGTCTGGCTTGCATGATGAATTTGCCCTCGAACTGCACATTTTTTCTGGTGAGCAAGATGAAACATTAGTTGAATCATTAATAGTCGTAGCACATTATCATAGATTTGGCGTAAGTTTGGGACATTGGCATACCATCAACTGGGGTAGAGGATGGCGCATGGATTCTCCCTGTTCTTATGGCGTTATTTCGCTGCCTTATCTCGACGGATCCAAGCTCGAAATTCTTACCCTTGATAACAATAAATCAGTCCATTTCTATTGGTTGCTGCCTATTACCGAGGAGGAAGTAGCTTTTAAAAAGGAAAATGGTGCCGAAAAGCTTGAGGAAATATTTGAAGAACGAGGATTAAATTATTTAGATCCATTCAGGGACACGTTGGTTTGAATTAAAATGGCTACGGAACTAACGGCGGGATAATACAGTTGATTGCAACAGAAGCCGCGCAAACTGGATACCAATATAAGGTGTAAATAGTAGGCGAAGGTGGTGATATGAGAATATATGGTACCCCAATGGAAAATGGACATATTTTTTTCCATAAAGTAATGGACACTAAAAATGTTAAAAATGAAAATTGAAGGTATGCAGCAAGTGCTATGTTTGCTTTATAATAAAGCGAAGCAGAATTTCGAGGAGTGTATCAATGATAACAAGTTTTTAAAAGACGAAGTATGTATATCTTTAGACGAGATAATCATAATTGAAAAAGATATAAAAATAGTATTTTCTCAGCGGGATTTTGAGCAATATGTGTTTGAAGTAAGTTTAATATTATCTGACGGCCAAAAAGAAATTGGAAGATACCTGTATATTGAAAATGAAAAGGAAGAAGTGATCGATGATTATTTAGTATTTCATTAATATTGCGGTCATGGGAAGCTGCATCCTTCAGGGCAAAATATTATCAGTAATAACTTTAGGCAAATGAATCACAGATATCTTTTAGTACTACTTTTTCTCACTGTATGCCAGTTGGCCTCGGCCCAATTTGCAAAAATCATTGACAAAGACGGTTATGTAAATGTGAGGCAACAAGCTACAGTGAATAGCGTGGTTGTTTCAAAAATTGCTGCTGATGAAATTGTTTATGCATTTCCTGATGAAAAGTTTGGCGATTGGGTAATTGTTGATTATACCGACAACCATAACAAGAGCATCACTGGATATGTACACAATTCAAGAATTAAATATATCGAATCCTATAAGCAGATCCCTACTGTATTTTCTGATGAAGGCACAGCAAAATTTATGGCAAAAGATATAACCGTGCAAATAAATTCAGATCGTTTCGATTATGAAAAAAATAAAGGTGATTTTTCATCGACTCAATATGATGGCTATACCATTGTAGACAAATTTAGAGGGCAGCAGGTCTGGGGAACAGATGGCGAAATCCCTACAAGCCATTACACCTCTATTCAAGCTACTATAAAGGGGAGATTTATCCAGATCCCGGCAAAGGAAATTGAAAACCTATTTAATGTAAACAACGAGTTTGCAACATGCTACTATGATGACTCAAATGATATTTTATACATCAGTACTGTTAACGGCGATGGGGCTGGTGGGTATGCAGTTTTATTTGAGATTAAAAAAGGTAAATATAATGCACGAGTTGTAACAATGCCATTTTAGCCATAATGACTGTATATAATTAAAACATATAAAGTTAAATAAAAAACGATGTTATTATGATAGCATCTTAAAATGAAAAGTATCAATCTAAAAGCGAGAATCAAACGGAATATGTTGGATACTTTCCTTTTAATAACCGGAATGAGAGCATAAATTTTGGCCTTGATTACAAGCAAAGGTTATATAAATTGCTGGTTAAAGAAAAATTATGGTAGCAAAAACTAAAATGCAAAAAGGTAAATGGTTCCTTTTATATAGCCTTTGTGGCTTTATTGTATTCATATTTATCGGTATATTCTACTATCTATTTACTATCGCATTGATGGAGAACCGACAGTTTGTAAACTATTATTATCCGGGGCAAATGTCGATTGAAATGTCTAAAAATAAAGGGAATTTTATTCGTACAATTAATCCGAATACAATTGAGATTACCGATAGTTTAGCTTATCAACACATAAAAAAAGATTTAGAGATTTATTTATGTGAGGCATTTTATTTTAAAAGTTACGGGGTATTCAATTTGTTCCAGCATCGCATTGATCGTAGGGAATATGTATGTCTGAATATAAATTCTACGTATTCCGAGATACTTCTCATCCAATATGACGATGGTCTGATGCATTCCATAGGAGACAGCAACTCTTATAGGAATATTGTTGAAAATGGCGAAGGAATGCAGGTTAGGATATTTTCAAGAGACACTGTCCCTATTGTACAAATGCATTTTATAAATTTAAGAAAGTAATTTTCGATGTATGAATAAAAACAACGTTTTAGAAAATTGGTCTCCTATTGATTTACAAAGTAAAAGTTTATATTTTGTTAGCTTATTAAATGGTCAAGATGGTTTGCAAATTCATTTTGAAATGGAAGATTTTGATTCATTTGTCGTTTTAGATTTTGGTTATCATGCAATTTATTTTCAAAGTCAAGATGAAAATGGTTCGTTAAGAATTATTGATGAATTAGGGCTGCGTTCTATGGATGGACCATTTTATATATTGAACAATTCCAATTTAATAAACATGGTTTCTCATAATAGTTATGGCTTTATCGAAAAGGAACGACTTATTCATTTTATTCTCTTTCATACAGATGGATTACTTGATATTTTATCCAGCAAAGAGCCTAAAGTATATTTTAAGTCTTTTTAAGTAGGCGATAAAATTTGCCTGAAAAAGGGATATTATGAAATAAATTGAATGTAGTCATATTCTAATTTGGATAAATATCAGAAAATTAAAGTTTTCGGTACCGTCCTAACGTATACATTATTATTTCTGAAGGTCAAGGTTATTTGCTCATAGAAATCTTGTGCCAATACCGTAAATTCAATATTATCAAAATGGGAAAAGACAAATTATATTATAAGGTATTTTTAGAAGTAACACTGTTCAAGACGAGTTGACATTTAGAAAGCAATAGGTTAATGCTTCATAGCGATAGAATTTAATAACTAGTGGTCTGTCAGCGCAGTTAAACGACAAGCCAGAAGAGAATCATATGTTTAAGTTTAGTTTAGAAGCCACGTCGAGAGATGTGGCTTCAATTTTTTGCGTATCATTGTATGTCGATGGATAATAGGCGATCAATTTTGAATTGAGCATATGGTACAATATAATATCAAGTGGCTAACAGATAGATTTGAAAATGGAGATAGCTTCAAATTTCTCTTCTTTTGGGGTCATACAGCTAAGCAAAATCAGGAAGTTGGAAAATTTGTTTTCAGTCAATGGTATGAGAGTCCGTTTACAGTAGATAATATTACCTATAGGACTGCGGAGCATTGGATGATGGCCCAAAAAGCATTACTTTTTGATGATAAGAAGAATTTTGAGAAAATTATCAACTGTATTAAACCGGGTGAGGCCAAAGAGTTGGGAAGGCAAGTTGTGGGCTATGATGATCAGATTTGGAATGAACGCAAATTTGAGATCGTTAGGAACGGAAACATCCATAAGTTTAATCAACATTGGGCGCTGGCCGAATATCTGTTAAAAACAGAAAATAGAGTTCTTGTTGAGGCAAGCCCCGTTGATGCCATCTGGGGTATTGGACTTGCACAAGATGACGTCGATATTGAAAACATCTATTGTTGGCGTGGTCAAAATTTATTGGGCTTTGCATTGATGGAAGTACGAGATTTTCTAGGTCAATTTGGGCAATTTCAAGTACTTCAAAACGCTATGCAACCACCTTGGTCGAAGTTTTCCGATAAGGACAGTACGGATATGTTTTGGAGAATGGGATTGGGTGAGGAATATTTGAGCAAATTCGGTGCTTATTATGATCATCTGTCTGAAAGGGAACAAACCATATATCAACTGACCTATCCTCATCCTTATTCATGGATGGATTTTTATTAACTTCGTATAAATGGAATTTTACAACTGGTGGTTTGCCAGTAAAAAGACAAACCACTAGTGAATCATCTATTTATCAAGGCCAGGTCGTGAGATGTGGCTTTTTTACGTCAAAAGGGTCTGATTCTCATCAGACCCTTTCTCTTAGCGTTTATTTGTACAGTAATCTTTATGTTTCCTATCGTTACCTCTTTTTTGTTTCGTCATCCAATGTTTTTGAAGACTATTGGATTTTCACTGTACGACGCCAATTTTTATGTTGAACCTTTCTTTCGAAAGGTAGCTTGTAGCCGTTTTGTATAGTAAGAACAATAGCCAATTTGAAATAGTTTTATCAAAGTGATTTTTTTTTATAAATTGTGTTGGCCTAAAATTAGGAATCCCCTTATTGATAATCCAGAGGGAGCCCATTGGGAAATAAGAAATAAACCATAGATTTTGAGAAAGGACAAGAACTTTGAAAAGCACAAGTTATATTGGCGGGCATTTGATCACATAAAAAAAAGCGCTTATAGCGGTAATCCGGAAGGTCAATATGATTATGCGCAACAGTTTGATTCAATTAATTTTTTAGGTGTTAATAATCCATTATACAATCCAAAGAAATGTATCTATTGGTATACAAAGGCTGCTAATGGTGGTTATGCAGAGGCTTATAATAACCTAGCGGATTTTTATGAAAGAGGCGAAGGGATCCGGCAAGATTTAAAGATGAGTTACGAATTATATAAAAGAGGGGCTGAACTTGGGTCAATTACTGCAAAATCAAATTTGAAAATATTTGAAAGGGATATTAACCAAGGGAAGTATAGGTTATAATTTCTATTGTAAAGATTTTCTTTTTGATATTGTAAGTAATCTAGAGGATTGTTGCCAAAATGAGCATTGGAGTTAATAGAAATGATGATGGAAATAAATAATCAATGATATGGAGAATGTATTTTTGCTATGGCACACCCACTTTGACGAATCATTAGATGGAGGAGAAGATGTGAAATTGATAGGAGTTTACAGTACCAAGGAACTTGCTGAAAATGCGTTAGTAAGAATGCCAAAGTAGAAGGTTTCCGGGATCATACAGCGGGTTTTGAGATATCAGAATATAAAATAGATAAGGATAAATGGACTTCTGGCTTTATAACCGAATGAGCTTAATAACTTTTGTATAAATAAAAAAACAACCCCTGCATAAGTTTTAATGTTATGCTCCATTGACTTCCGTAATTTCCTATTTAAAAATAGCTTAATTGCAGCGTTATTGCGAACGATAGCTTTCACCTCCGCATTCCCGCCATTCACCGAGTTTTCCTGAGCGTTAGTCTAAAGCCCATAGGGTAGGGGCGTATTGTGTCGTAGTTTTGAGTCAACAAATAAGAACTAATAACTAACATAATAAATAAAGACATTATGAAAACGCTAGTAAAAACATTCGCAGCAGCAGCTTTAATAGCAATATCAACATTCACTATGGCAGCTGAAGGACCTGGAGCAAAAGCAACAAAAGCAAACGTTAACCTTTCCACTGCAGACTTGGCTTTGGATCATTATATTGCGGTAACTACTGAGGGCGAATCAGCAGGAGTAGAGCAGTTATTCGCAGCTGATTTCAATCAAAAGATCCAAGCTTCCAATGCACAGTCTAACAGCCGTAGTGCCGTAGTTAAACTATTGAAAAAGCAAAAAGGGGAGAAGCTGAACTGTACAGTAAGCACAGACATTTTAGAAGAATCCGCAGACTATATGGTCGCTAAAGTGACCTTGAAATTTGAGAACTTCACCAAAACAGATTTAGTTACCTTGGAGCGTGTGGGTAATGACTGGAAAGTGTCCAAATCGATAAATTCGTATAAATAGGAGCGATCTCAAATAAATATATATGTTGTAGAGCCACGTCGGGAGATGTGGCTTTTTGATGTTACATATTGTTATTGGAATATTTCATGAGATTTTCATTCAAGAGTCTAAATAGCTCTTTATGCCTTATACGCATATTGCCGCTGCTAAGATTGTACGGCGAACCATAATTCATATTAAATTGCATCATTTTCTTTTTGATTATATTGGGTTCGTCGTCTATCACTGCCTTACTATTTTTAATTAGGATAACGATAATAGGGGTTGAATAGATCGCTATTTCTTTAAACCCACTGATATCTTGCCATCCGATAAAAGTTTTGTGTATATCGCCGATATGTAGCCCCTGATTCGTAATCTCCAGAAGTAGCCGGTTTGAAATCAAAAATCGAACAGATACGATAGCAGCGAGACCAAAAAATAAAATACATAGGATACCGATCATCCTCGTTATTAGAGGTTCTTTGTCAAAACTCTCCGGATGCATTATAAAGAAAATACCACCTGCGACAAACAGTAGCGAACCAATTAGCATTAACACTGCTTTCTTTTTGTTGCTATATAAGCGAATTATATGCTCAGATTTATTTTCCATTATTTTAAGTTTCTGGATCATCCGCAACAATCAGTATTCCGAAATTCTTGTCCGTAGCACCATACTTTTCTACAAGTTCCTTTTTTTCGATGATTGTTATGGATTTAAAAAACTTGTCATTAATAGCTGCGAGCTTTGCTTCATAGCCTTTACCAAGTAATTTTCCATGAAGGATGTAGTGAAAGCCGTCATCGTTTCCCTGGGACTCCAATAGACTCTTGAAATCTGATGATTTAGCTGTAAAGTAGTTAAGAAAATGTTTTCTGCAGAATTGTTTCGTTTCAACGTAGAGGGCTCCATTTGCATTACTGTCAATGTGTTTAAATGCTTGAGTATCTTTATACACTTTGATTGTAGCTATGTCGTCAGGCTTCAGTTTTTGCAGGTCTGCTTGGCCTATCTGTACGCTATCAACAAACATAATAGGTGCTCCTTTTGATGTCTTTGAGAGCTGAACTGTAGTCTGGGCATAACCTAACGAAAATAATGATGCGAAAAGGACAGTAAATATTAATTGTTTCATGTTGATTAATTCAGATGACTTGTTGTCAATATAAGTTATTTCTAAGTTTTGAATAAAACCTAATTATTTTTAACTCAAATACATCACCATAGCTTCTCCATTCTCCGCAGCTTTTTTATAGAAGATTTTGAGATCATCGAAGTAATCGAGAAGATATTCCAAGGCATTTTCATCATCTTTCCAGATGTCAGGGTAGATACCTTCTTCTATCATTTTATTCGGATTATAGTTAGCTGAAAGCTCTTCCTTTGTAAGATCTTTTATCGCGCTATATATTTCTTTGGTTTGTTCAGCTGTACTATATGTTGCTGGGCCATAACCCATATCTTGATCTGGGTCAATTTCTGTAGGCCCCATAAGTATACCTAAAAGCGGTGCTTCTTCTTCAACTGCTTCTGCCAAGCTTTGTCCAGTGATTAGGAAAAAAATGCCTTCCCAAGCTTTATCTAAATACAGAAAGTTTTCGCTATCAATATTATTTTGTTTGAATGCAATATCTTCTAAACGTCTACTATCTGCGATAAAATTATTAAGTGTTTCGTTATCTACACGTAGATAACTTTGTGTCATTCCCATGGTTACTATAATTTAAAGGTTAACGTGTTTTTCTGATATCCATGTTTTGATATCTCATTTATATGGCCTTTGTTAAATTTTGTATCCCATAAAAATAATGAACTACGCTATTTAAAACAATACGATAAATTCAATTATTTGAAATTTTCTTGATGGGAGTATTATTATTCGACGTCTTCCTTTGTATCAGCAACCACTCATAAATCCAGGGCTCAGTTTATTGAGCTGTGGAAACGATATTAAAAATATTCAATATGATAAGGTAATGATTTTCTCTTAACCTTTATCCATGGTTTTCATAAAATTGGTCCAACCTGACTCTACCTCTTTGTTGTCAGGATTAAAGATAATAATAAATTCAGTAGAGTTTATCGTCGGACAATATTTATCACATTTACTACTAAATTTCCCCTATAGGAGCTGGTTGATGAACCGAGATTGTTAGTTTTTTCCATACTAAAACTTTTTTGAGTTATTGGGTGGAACTTTGTAAGTTTCATTTTGCAGTTCATAGTTTCAACTTTAATTGTTTTGTATAACTTAAATATTAAAGGTTTTTTAATTGACTTATGAGAATTAGTTTTTCTGTATGCGTGTTAAATTATTTTTTAAAGGAAGTTTAACTTGTTCTTCTATTAACTGTGTTTATCGAAAAAAATATAATAATTTTGGAGCTTTTTCATTTTAAAAAATGTAATTTTGGGGTATTGAATTAAATTTTTTACGAAGAAATTTAATCGATCTAACTATTAGTTTGTGTTATTATTAACTGCTAATAATTTGCATTAATGACTCTATTAACTTGTATGTAACGATCTGTGCTGATCGCACTTTGGGCTATTTGGAACGGTCGATTACCGGGGTTTAGGTGTAAACCTTGGAAATATTTCTAGAAGCATTAATCGTTAGGAGAAGATAAGAGAAGTATAAATTTCCAAAATATGAATAAAGTAATTACATTCCTAGCAGCTTCTTTAATAGTTGCTCCAGCCTATGGACAGGTAAACGAATTCCGATACGATGGTTTTGCAGATGTTTTTTTTTCTTGCATTGAACGCGGTAAAGGTGGGCGCGCATTTGTACACGATGCAAATAATATATTGACAATAAATTATGAAGGAGACTTTACTAATGGTGTTAAAATAGGAAATTCATTTTGGGTAACTAACAATGGCAATACAGGAATTGGCACCTCAACCCCTCAGGATAAATTGTCTGTTAAAGGAAAAATTCGTGCTGAAGAAATTAAAGTAACTGTAGCAACAGCTGACTGGCCAGATTATGTTTTCAAAGCAGGATATTCGTTATTGAGCTTGCCGGAAACCGAAAAGTATATTCAGAAAAATGGCCATTTACCCGATGTTCCTAATGCAGCTGAAGTTGGAAAAGATGGGGTATCACTAGGAGTAATGAATAAAGTTTTATTGAAAAAAATAGAAGAGATGACCTTGCACTTGATTGAAAAAGATAAGATTATCAATCAAGTTATGGAAAGACTTGAAAAGCTGGAATCTGCCAAGTAATGATAATAGAAAATTATGAAAAGAAAACTGCTGTTAACAATGCTAATCCTTTACTAGTTTTCGAATACATAAAATTAGGGCTAGACCAAAAATTTGCAGGGTACAATAAGCAATTTGGTATCTTATAATTAGACAATGCTTATGTTGTAAGATTTATGCGTTAATAGTCACGAAGGCTATTTTCCTTTTTTTTAGTGCCTATAGCACAGATAAATTCAGGGATAACTTCGGTGCAGTAACGCAACCCACGAAAATTTAGTGTAAATGATGAGATATTTTTAAAGAAGGTGCATGAAGCTTTTCGAAAGTCTTTAATCCTGATTTAAACATCGGTTTCTTTTGAGTAATATTTTTTTTTTGATTATTTTTTTGTTAATAAATTATTAGTGTTAATTATGTTTTTGTGTTTTTATGAATAGAATTTTTACCATTATTTTTATATTTCTTTCAATTCTTTCGTCTGTAAAAGGCCAGTATGCCGTTAATACCATCAACGAATATACGACGGTCAATTCGAAATATACCAACTTTCCGGTACTCCAGCAAGATGGAGTAGATTTATATTCTGGTCGTCTAAAACTATCTTATAATCTTTTAAATTCATTCGGAAATGATCCTCTGTTGAAAGTTTTGCTTTCCTATAATGGTGGAGGAATCCGTGTAATGGAGGAATCAGGGAAGGTCGGTTTAGGATGGAATATTTATAATCATCCAACTATTTCGAGAGAAATAAAAGGACTAAGTGATCTTGATGCCTTGGTTGGATCAACCTATACTGGTTATACAAATACGAATATTGCGTTGCCCACGTACAATTCCTTCTTCACAGATTCACTCCAACGGGCATTTTGGGATAATCGGTTTGAGCTATTTACTGATTTAAGGAGTTTGGGTGTTTCAAATTGGGATACAGAACCAGATATATTTACTTTAAACTTAGGCGATAAAGCAGTAAAATTTGTTTTACCACAAAGATGGGGTAGAAACAATTTCGAAGCCAAGCTTATCAATAAGGAAGATAGAGTAAAGATTTTGTTTGATTGGGCAAAAAAAACTTTTAACGTATTCGATGATAAAGGAAATGAATATGTTTTTGATGTACAGGACTATGCTATTAGTAATTCAGCAAACTCTGAAATTGCTCCCAAATATGATGCTGCAGATAATACTTTTTGGATCAAAACAAATTATCAGAATCCAGTTTTGACAAATTGGCACGTTAGTATTGTTAAGAAAAGCAATAATGAAGAGATAAAGTTCTTCTATAAATTCACGCATTCAAGTGAAACGCCCTATATAAGTTCGAGCTACAGTAGGAACGCATGTTTTATTGGAGCTACTAATCAAAATTTTCAGAATGCTTCCCAAAGTTTTAGCACCTTTCTCACAGAAAGGGAGGTGCATCAGTTAGACAAAATTGAATTTCCATTGGGAACTATACAGTTTCAATATTCGGATAGAATAGACTTACCAATTGCAGGTGGATATCCTTATCAAACAAATTTTTACTCCCGATATCATTATCACCCTACTACCGCGGCTTTCAATGATCAAAAGCTAGATAAGATCTTTCTTAAAGATGCTAACGGTGCTATAGTCCATACTGTGGAGCTTCAATACAGTTATTTTAATCAAAGCAAATTGAATACTTCTAATGATATCACTAAATCTCAATTCCTAAGATTAAAATTGGACAAGTTAGTTGTGGGTGAAGAGATGTTCACTTTTAACTATTATAAACCGGACTCACTGCAAGATAAGCTGTCTAATTCGATAGACTATTATGGATTTAATAACGGCAAAAGAAATTATGGAAGAATTCCAAATAATTCAGTTCGTTATTTTTGCGGAGAAGATGTATTTTGCAACAACTGTTATAAAGATATTAAAATTATAAAGGAAATAGCGGGCTCGAATAATATTTTTGGTGATCGTAAGCCGGTTTTAGATGCCGGAAAGATAGGTTCGTTAATCGAGGTTATTAATAATAAAGGCCAGAGGACGGTATTTGATTATGAATTGAATAATATTCTTTATAATAGAAGTGATACGATCAATAGTGGGTATGATTTTGATAGCAATGAAGTAAAAGAATTTGTCGCTCTATATGAATCTACTCCAACCCAGACTGATGTTTTTCATATTGATCCAGCTTCTACATCGAATCCAATTATCAGATATCAGAGGATCTGCGGTGGCGACTTTAACAAACCCAACGGGGAGGCTCATTACAAATGTGAAATCAGTTTTAATGATCTTCAATCGCTTGCTGTAGAGGTTGTTAATGCAACTACAGGAGCTGTTGTCAAGTCTTTTATCCATAATGATACGCAGATGACCGGCATTAATACCTTGCCAAAAGGAAATTATTTTATCAGATTTAGATCATTGCACGAACCGTGGAATGTCATTTCAGCTCCACTTTCTCCTGATGATAATAAGATATACTATTTCGCTGCTAAGATAACTATTGAGACAAGTAAATTGGATTTGAATAATGGTTGGTTAAATATTGATATTGGTGGTTTAAGAGTTAAATCTCTTGCCTATTATGATCAGGCCTCAAAAAAAATAGAAAAAAAATACGATTATACGTTCTTTGATAAGAATCAATCGTCAGGAAAGCTTTCACATCCTTACATAAATTATAAGGATGAAATTATAGAACGAGTAGAAATTGGCGAGAGGTTGGTATGTACACCAGTAAGTTCATTAATGAAAAATGTTGTTTTCAGTTCTGATCCTACCGTATATGTGCCTAATGAACAACCTATTGTAGGCTATTCTAATGTTAGAGAAACTATAATTGCGTCAGATAATCTCACTAATGGATATACAAATTATGTGTTTTTTAATATTAAAAATGAGTATGAAAAAAATACTGCTGGTAGCTATAACCACCCTTTTGCAAATGTAGAGCAGGATCCATTTCAGTTATGGTATAATTACTACCCTATTAAAAGCTATTATCATATCAATGGGAAGTTAAAATCAGCCACTGTTTTTAGCAATCAAAATGCACGATTGAGCCAAACCAACCATTCTTACGAAAGTGAAAATTATAATCTTTCAAAGGTTGTATTAAATGGTGGAAGATTACGGTCGTATACACATGAAACATATACCTGTAATCCGATTCCAGTATCTATTAAATCGGTTTTACTAACCTATCAACCCTATGTTGTTTATGATATGACCAATCCCATGTTGAAAAAAACAAGCATCGACTTTGCTTCATCCAATATTCAAAAGGAAGAAACATGGAAATATAGGGGAGTAAATTATAATCTCGAAAGTTATACGTTGAAAGGCTCCAATGGAAATGATCAAACTACGAAATATATTTTTCCAGGTGACCCCGAATCTGTTGGTATGAGCTATGTGAATTCGATGATTGAAAAAAATATGATTCAAACTCCTTTGGTAACGACAATTTATAATTCGGGTAAAGAGATCTCAAAAACTACTTTTGACTATAGTCTATTCCATACTAAGTTCATCTTGCCTCTTACTGAAACTAATTATAAGGGAGCCAATATTGTGAATCAATTTACATATGATTATAATATTAAGAATGCCAGAGTTGTACATATTCAAAAATTGAACTCCATTCCATCTATTTTCATATGGGGCTATAATGGGCAATATCCTATTGGAGAGGTAAAAAACGCTACCTATTCGGAGGTTTTGGCGATTTTGGGACAGTCTACCTTGGATAACTTAAATTTAGCCAATGTTTCTGAAAGCACGATTTTAACGGCCATGGCTAAGCTGAGAAGCGGTTTGCCTCAAGCCATGGTGACAACATATACCTATAAGCCACTGGTTGGTATGACGAGTAAGACGGATGCCCGTGGGATTACAGAGTATTATAAATACGACGGTATGCAGCGTTTGCAGGCGATCCTTGATCATCTGAATTATGTAAACAGGTCCTTTGATTACCATTACCGTTCCAATTAAGCCTATTTAATTATGAAAAATAACTTTTTAACACTATTATCCTTATTGGGGTTTGGGGCGGTACATGGGCAGACGCTCGTGGACGATCTTCCCCTGAGTTCATATAGCAATCAGACCAATATTCAGGCCCTCAAGAGCATTACACTCCAGAATGGCTTTCATATCCCTGCACCCGCTGCAGGCAAAACTGTTACGATCAGTATCGCGGGCTTCCAGAATATTGTGAGCGCCCCGACAGCAGGTCAGAATTATATATTGACCAAGACCTTCCGCAGTCCGGGGGTTACACTGGCGACACTGAATGCCCAGCGTACAATCGGTGATGAGAACCAGAGCATCCAGTACTTTGACGGACTTGGCAGGCCGAGCCAGAGCGTCCAGCTGATGGCCAGCCCGACCTATAAAGACATTGTGCAGCATATCGAATACGATGGATTTGGAAGGGAAAGCATCAAATATCTTCCCCACGTGAAGAATGTGTCGGGAGACGGCAGTTTCAAGGCGACGGCCAAAACAGACCAACAAGCGTATTATGCTGCGTCTAATACCTGGGATGCTGCCGTGATAAAGACCACGAGTCCCTATGCGGTGACGGTCTTTGAGAACAGTCCACTGAACCGTGTGCAGCAGCAGGGCGCCCCGGGTGTACCCTGGCAACCGGCAGCCAACCGCGATAACGTGACAGCAGGTACCAATGCGGGTCGTACGGTGGTGACCGATTATGGTACCAACGGTACCAACGATGTGCGGCTGTGGACGATCAACAGTACGGATAATGGCGCTACGGCAGGGTATTATACCGCCGGGAAACTTTATAAAACGGTGATCAGGGATGAGAACTGGGTATCTGCAAACGGAAAGGGCGGTACAGTGGAGGAATATAAGGATTTCGAGGGGCGTGTTGTACTCAAGCGGGTCTGGGAAACAGACAGCAAGAAGCTGGAAACGCAGTATGTGTACGATGACTTTGGTGACCTGAGGTATGTGATCCCTCCTGGCTTTCCGGCTGCGACCACAACACTGACCGAGGCCGCCAGCGGAGATTTCCATGAGCTGCTGTATGCCTACCGGTATGATGGAAAGCGGAGACTGATCGAGAAGAAGATTCCCGGAAGGGGCTGGGATCACCTTGTTTATAACAAAAACGACCAGCTGCTACAGGAACAGGATGCCGAGCTCCGAAAGACCAACAAATGGCGTGTGATCAAATACGATGCTTTTGGGCGTGTTGTGGTGACGGGTATCCATCAGGGCAGTAATCCAAGGCAGGTGGAGCAGGATTATATCAACAACGAAACAGCGCTCTGGGAGACGCGCTTAGCCGGCCAGGTCAGCTACAGCAATGTGTCTTATCCACGGGAGAACTTTACGGCCCGCATGGTGAATTATTATGATGATTACAGCTTTGAGAATGCGGGGCAGCTTCCATCAAAGAATATCACGGTGAGTACAAAGACCAAATCGCTGCTGACGGGTGTGCTTGTTTATAAAGAAGACGGTACAGCACCTTTGCTGACAGTGAATTATTACGATGATTATGGGCGTGTGATCCAGTCTGCCTCCAAGAATCACCTTGGTGGAACGGATTATGTGACCAATGAATACAATTTTCCAGGTCAGGTAGTCAAGAGTACACGGGTACATACACCATCCACGGGAGCAGGGGTGACCATTATTACAACCAACGAATATGACCATGTGGGTAGGCTGGTACAGACCAAGAAGAAAATCAACGGGCAGGATGAGGTGATCCAGAGCAGGCTCGCCTACAATGAGATCGGCCAGTTGAAGACGAAGTCGCTTCACAGTGAGAACGGAGGTGGCAACTTTATGACGAGCATTGGCTATGCGTATAATGAAAGAGGCTGGCAGACCAAGGCAAGCGCGGCGCAGTTCACCTCGCAGCTGAACTATAATGTCAATGGTACAACCTTGCTTGCTAATGCCCAGTACAATGGCAATATCGCGCAGCAGCTGTGGGGCTATGCCGCTACCACAAACAGTACATTTACCTATGCTTACGATACCCTTAACAGGTTGAAGAGCGGTGTGAGTACCGGTACGGTGATGAGCGAGGTATTGACCTATGATGATATGGGCAATATAAGAACCCTTGTCCGTGACAATGGTACGGCGATTACCTACAACTATAACAATACAAACAAGAGCAACAGGTTGGCCAGTCTATCGGGTGGGGTAACAGGCTCATTCACGTATGATCTAAACGGGAATGCGACGAAGGACCGTACAGGGATGGCCCTGAGCTACAATTACCTGAACCTGCCCAAAACAGTGACCGGTACAGGTAAGAGCATTGCCTACACCTACGATGCATCGGGTGCTAAGCTCAACCGCAAGTCTACTGTTGGCGGTATCACAACCGAGCAGGACTATATCGGTGGTATTGAATACAGCAAAGCTAATGGAGCAAATCCATTGATCGAACGTATTGCAACAGAAGATGGCTTCCTCTTGAATAGTTCAGGAAATTATAGTTATTATTACAATCTGACAGATCACCTGGGAAATGTGCGTGTTGTACTGAAGAAGGATGGTACGGCGACAGCCCCGGTAGCTACAGTGATGCAGAAGCAAGATTACTATCCATTCGGTAAGACGAAATCTATTGCAACAAGTATCAATAATAAGTATCTTTATAATGGCAAGGAAATGCAGACTGACCTAAATGGCGGGACGCATACCTTGGGAAGTTCTTATGTACTAGAAGGGCAGTTGGATTACGGGGCCAGGTTTTACGATGCTGAGATTGGTCGGTGGAATATGGTGGATCCCCTGGCGGAGCAGTATAGAAGGTGGACTCCCTATAATTATGCTGTTAATAATCCGATTCGTTTTATAGATCCGGATGGTAGAGAAATTATCAATATAAACGGAGGGGTAAGGTTTACTGAAGAACATGCTAGAATTGCTTTTGAAGCCTTTAAGAGTATTAGTGAAAATGGTAGTAAGTATAAAATCCATTTTGTCTATGAATCAATAACAAAAAATATTTACGAGCATACACTAAATGCTTTTGAAAGGGGGAAACCTACTGTTCTTCATTATGATTCAGATAAAGATGAACAATACCGAAGAAGACAGGAGGTGTTTGAAGATTATGGTTGGGTTTTAGGTTTGTCTAGGGATGAATACCCATATGCGTCTACGAAAGAAGGAGGCAGAGGTGCATTAGTAGCTTATGTTCCAAAAAGAGAGAATAGCATTCAGGGAGGTCAATTACGTGGATTGTATTCGCGAATGGAAGATGGTGAAGCATTTGTTGTTGTTCCTATTCCTGCGAATCAAGAAGAAAGTCCCAAACCCAAATCGGTTCCTGTAAATAGTCCTATTAGCTCTCCTAAGCCATTTTTTCCTTACCTTAACCTTACTCCTGTAAGGCAATTGGTTCCTGTTTTAAATAGAGCTTTTAATAGTATAATTCCACCTTTGTTTATCCCACCGGGCTATCTTTATGATATTAATAATTTTAATAATGAAGGTTAGTAGATTGTGTATAGTTTGCATATTTATGTTAAATTCGTGTTTTATGAATAAGTTGTATAGAAGTTATGAGCTAAATCTTGATACAGATTATTCTCAATTTTATTTAGTTGATGGAGATAATTTATACTTATCTCAAAATTTTTGGTTAAATGATGAAGATTATTTTTCGAGAATTGATTCATCAAAGGGGATTATTTCAATTCGGACAGAAAGAAGCGGGGTGTTGAAAATTACTGTTGAAATTGTTGACAAAAAGCCAGAGCTCGAAAATCAAGATGTTTACGATCATATCGTGGAATGTAGTATTGAAATCGCAACTGGAAATTTGAAGATAAAAGACTGTCCCCATTTTCAAACTGCAAAGGATATAAAATTAACACCGGGCTGTTATAGAGTTAGAGTCTATTCAGCCAATCTTTCAACAGTAATGTCAGATTATTCAGGGAATGATTATTATAGGATATTGTTATGGAAAGAGGATAATATGTCTGCAAAGACTGTTGTGAAGCAGTATTTAGATTAATAGTATATTATAAGTATGTATAGCCCAATCTTGTATGAGATTGGGCATTTTGGTGCCTACAATGCTTTTTAGCTTGATGGCCTTGATAAACGCATCTTTGGTAACGAATGTGCGCCCTGTTCTCTTCGTCAAGCCCCTGAACATATTTCAATCGCTTTGACATCTCATTGTCGATCTGCTCATAGATTATTAAATTTTGCGGGTTCTGTTTCTCCATGTTGTAAAATATAAAATTCTGATTTTAGCAATTATGAAAATCTGTTATTCGGGGGTGAGTTTAAATTGTCCATTCCTGAAAAAGGTTTACAAAAACCGAATATTAAAATCTTAAATTTAATATTATGAAAAAGCGTATGACAAAACGTAAATCAGGGGGACAGCAAGTTTACAGCGATAGCTTCAAGATCCTC
>Ga0213829_1000388_pt1 | contig 43152 bp, 36 predicted proteins | sample MC6MC0896MG_FD_180665 | JGI IMG/M metagenome (GOLD analysis project Ga0213829, IMG submission 180665) | Enriched soil aggregate microbial communities from Iowa State University, Ames, United States - MC6-MC0896-MG | ecosystem: Environmental > Terrestrial > Soil > Unclassified | place: USA: Iowa... | reverse complement strand
AAGCTGGCCAGCAGCGCGTCGCGCCCATAGCGCTCGGCCAGTGGCTGGCACGCCGGATGACGCAGCAAACTGTCGATGGAAGGTAGCCGCAAGGCCTGGCTGGCGGATCTGGAGGGCATCAGGGGCTCCCGCGAACGCTGACCGCCTGAGTGTAGCCGTTGAACCTCTTGGTGAGCAGGCTCGCTCCCACAGAGGAATCGCTGCCGTGCGCACTATCATGCCCAACACAATCGCGCCGTGCACACCTGTCATGCCCAACACAACCCTCCTGTAGGAGCTGGCTTGCCAGCGAAGGCGGCCTCAAGCCTTGCAGCGCCCATGCGGACGCCTTCGCCGGCAAGCCGGCTCCTACAGGAATTGTGCCATGCACACCTGTCTTGCCAACACAACCAGGGGTTGGCATTTACCAATCCAGCAGCATGCACCGATTCAGTCGCTTCCGGGGGCTAATAAAAGATTCGGCGCGGGGCGCTGGTAGCCTTCCTGCTCCAGGCGCATATCGAGCATCAGGCTGCTCAGGTCGGTCGAGAGCGCTTCGGCTTCGGCGTCGTTTTCCAGGTACAGCAGCTTCAGATAACTATGACAGCCGGGGCAGGTTTCCGCGCGCAGCGGTGCCTGGTCGGCGGCGTGGCGGTCATCGTCCAGGCTCAGGTATTCCAGGCCTTTGCTTTGCTCGCAGTACACGCATTTGACCCGCACCACGTGCCATTCACAGGCACACAGCGAGCACACCAGATAACGCAGGCCATTGTATTTGCCACGATGGCGAATGACCCCGGCCATGGCCGGCGAACCACAGGCCGGGCATTGGCTGAGACTGTCGCCGGGTTTCAGGTGCAGATTCGGTGTGCCCAACAACCAATGGCTCCAGGCCGCCTGCAATGCGGCGCCGAGAAACGGCACCAGTGCGGCCGGCAGCAACGTGAACTGGCCGCTGACCAGGGCAACCGCCCAGGCCTTGAGCTGCCCGACGTCGGCATTGCGCAACGATGCCAGGGCTTTCTCGACCGCAGGTCGTACCGGTGGCGGGTACCGCTGCAACAACGCTTCAAGGAACGGCAACCAACCGCCCTCCCGTACCAGACTGTCGGCGGCGAACGGTGGCAGGCCATGTTGCTGACAGACCTGCAGGCGTTCGGGGTCGGTCGGTGCGGTTGCGGGTGGATCGTCCATCAGTTGCTGCTGAACATGGCACAGGCCGGCCACCAGCCGCAGGTAATCGGCCAATGGATGCCCATCGGCGAACCGTTCCAGGCGCTGCGCCCGCAACGTGAACAGGTTGTTCGGTGGCAGGTGCAGAAACGGTGGGGAACTCGCCGCCGCTTCGATGTCGCCAGGCTCAAGAATCGTCGCCAAGGGGTTATCCTTTTCTGTTGACCGGTCGCTCCGGGTGTTCGTCCCGGGTCACTTCCCGGTACCAGAGTTCGTGGTGTTTTTTCGCCCAGGCGCGACTGACCCAACCATGCATCATTGCGCTGACCGAACCCTTGATCCAGATGCCGGCGTAAATATGCACGATGATGCTCAGCACCAGGATCAAACCGGCCACCGCGTGCAGCAGCATCGCCCAGCGAATCGCCGTGATGCCGAAGTAAACGCTGAAATACGCGCGCCAGATCACCAGGCCGCTGAACAACAACACCAGCATGCACAGGAGCAAGGTCCAGAACAGCAGCTTCTGCCCCGGGTTGTACTTGCCGATCGCCGGCACGCCCTCCTCCTCGTTCCGCATCACCCGCCCGACACGGCGCAGCCACAGACGGTCATTGGTGATGAAAAAATTCGCCCGAAAAAATTGAAGCACCAGGCCCAGGAACAGGACGAACATCACCACGCCCATGAACGGATGCAGAATGCGCGTCCAGGGGCCGCCGCCGAACAGGTGGCTGAGCCAGAACAGCGCCGGATGAAACAACGCCAGTCCCGACAGCGCCCCCAGGAAGAAGAAGATCGCCACCAGCCAGTGATTGGTGCGCTGGTTCGCGGTGTAGCGCAGGATCTGTCTGCGGATCATGGTCTGTCCTCCCCGCGCGGATCAAAGGTATGCACCGATGGATCGACCTCATGCACCGCCGGATCGACGACGCCCGGGAGCTCATCCTCCTCGACCAGTTGCGGCCCGACTCGCACGTAGTGGAAGAACCCGGCCAGCACCGCCAGGCCCATGGCCAGTAATCCCAGGGGTTTGCTCACGCCTTTCCACAGATCGACCAAGGGACTGATCGTCGGATGATCCGGCAAGCCGGCGTAGAGCACCGGCGTGTCCGCGTGATGCAACACATACATGACGTGCGTACCGCCGACACCGGCAGGGTCATACAGGCCGGCGTTTTCGAAGCCACGGCTCATGAGGTCGACGATGCGCTCGGCGGCATGTTCTTTCATGTCCTCCTTGGTGCCGAACACGATCGCCCCGGTGGGACAGGTTTTCACGCAGGCCGGTTCCAGGCCCACCGCCACCCGGTCCGAGCACAGGGTGCATTTGTAGGCCTTGTGATCTTTCTGCGAGATACGCGGAATATTGAACGGGCAACCGGTGATGCAGTAACCGCAGCCGATGCAATGGTCCTGGTCGAAATCGACAATGCCGTTGGCGTGCTTGATGATCGCCCCCGGACTCGGGCACGCCGCCAGGCAACCCGGTTCGGCACAGTGCATGCAGCCGTCCTTGCGAATCAGCCATTCGAGGTTGCCGGCATCGGTTTCATGCTCGGTAAAGCGCATCAGGGTCCAGGTGTCTGCGCTCAGGTCATTGGGGTTGTCGTAGGTGCCGAGGTTATGGCCAACGTCGTCACGCAGCTCGTTCCACTCCGAGCAGGCGACCTGGCAGGCCTTGCAGCCGATGCACTTGGTGGTGTCGATCAGCTTGGCCACTTCGTCCTGAATGCGCACCGAAGGCGAAACCGTGGTGGTGGCCGAACGGGCGATGATGTCTTGGCTGGCCATTTAGACTTTCTCCACGTTGACCAGGAATGACTTGGATTCCGGGGTCTGGGAATTGCCATCGCCGAGGAACGGCACCAGGGTGTTGGTCAGGTAACCGTGGCGCGTCAGGCCGGTGAAGCCCCAGTGCAACGGAATGCCGATGTGGTGCACCACCTGACCGTTGACCTGCAGCGGCCGGATGCGCTTGGTCACCACCGCCACCGCTTCGATGAAGCCGCGCTTGGAGCTGACTCGCACCTTGTCACCGGCAACGATGCCTTTTTCGTTGGCCAGTACCTCGCCGATCTCCACGAACTGCTCGGGCTGGGTGATGGCGTTGAGCTTGCAATGCTTGCTCCAGAAGTGGAAATGCTCGGTCAGCCGGTAGCTTGTCGCCGCGTACGGATAGTCCTTGGCCACGCCGAGGGTGTCCCACACCGAATCGAAGATCCGCGCCGCCGGGTTGCTGGTGGCGCCCTTGTTGTTGGGGTGCAGCGGGTTGATGCCGATCGGCGTTTCGAAGGGTTCGTAGTGTTCCGGGAAGGGGCCTTCGGCCATATTGTCCCGGGTGAAAAACCGCCCGACGCCTTCGGGCGCCATGATGAACGGATTCATCCCGGCTTCCGGTGGCGAATCGGCCTTGTAGTCCGGGATGTCGGTGCCGGCCCAGGTTTTGCCGTTCCACCACACCAGGCGCTTGTTCTCGGCCCAGGGTTTGCCTTGCGGATCGCACGAGGCGCGGTTGTAGAGAATCCGCCGGTTCGCCGGCCAGGCCCAGGCCCAGCCCTGGTGTTGGTGCGTGCCGTACGGATCGCTGTTGTCGCGCCGGGCCATCTGATTACCCGCCTCGGTCCAGCTGCCGCAGAAAATCCAGCAACCGGACGCGGTGCTACCGTCATCCTTGAGCTGACTGAACCCGGCCAGTTGCGCGCCGGCCTTGGTCGTCGCGCCCGTGGCGTCAGTGAAGTCGGCGGTGGCGCTGCCGTTGATTTCCCTGGCCAGTTCTTCCGGCGACGGTTCTTCCGGCACCTTGTAGGGCCAGGACAGCTTCAGCATCGGTTCGGCATAGGCGCCGCCATTGGCCTGATAACGCTGGCGCAGGCGCAGGAACAATTCGCTCATGATGCGGATGTCGGTCCGCGCCAATCCGGGGCCGTCGGCGCCTTTCCAGTGCCATTGCAGCCAGCGACTGCTGTTGACCAGCGAGCCGTCCTCCTCGGCAAAGCAGGTGGTGGGCAGGCGAATCACTTCGGTCTGGATGTCGGCGCTCTTCACATCGTTGTACGGCCCGACGTTTTTCCAGAACTCGGAGGTTTCGGTGGCCAGCGGGTCCATGATCACCAGCCACTTCAGCTTGGCCAATGCCGCCGTCACCCGGTTTTTGTCCGGCAGCGCGGCGATCGGGTTGAAGCCCTGGCACATGTAGCCGTTGACCTTGCCCTGGCCCATCATGTCGAACATTCTCAGGATGTCGTAGCTGGGGACGTCGATCTTCGGCAGGTAGTCGTAGCCCCAATGGTTGTCTGCCGTGGCATTGGCGCCGTACCAGGACTTCATCAGGCTGACATGGAACTTGCCGTAGTTTTGCCAGTAGGACATCTGCCCGGGGCGCAGGGGCTTGAGGGCCCGCTTGAAGATGTAGGTGTCGTAGTCCTGCTCGCTATCACTGGGCAGCGTCAGATAGCCGGGAAGTGTATTGGACAATAACCCGAGGTCGGTCAGGCCCTGGATGTTGGAGTGTCCCCGCAAGGCATTGACCCCGCCACCGGGCATGCCGACGTTGCCCAGCAGCAGTTGCACCATCGCCGCGCTGCGGATGATCTGCGAACCGATCGAATGCTGGGTCCAGCCCAGGGCATAGAGAATCGTCATGGTCTTGCCCGGTGCCGAGCAGGTGGCGATTTCTTCCCAGATCTTCTGGATCGATTCGGTTGGCATGCCGCAGATCTGGCTCACCAGTTCCAGGTTGTAGCGGCTGTAGTGCTGCTTGAGCAGCTGGTAGACGCAGCGCGGGTCTTGCAGGGTCGGATCGACCATGGCGAATCCGTCTGCAGCATATTGATAGTTCCAGGTGGTCTTGTCGGTATAACGACGCTTGGCCGCGTCATAGCCGCTGAAGATCCCGTCCTCGAACGTGAAACCGGGGTCGACCAGGAACGACAGGTCAGTGTAGTTGCGCACGTACTCGTGCTGGATCTTGTCCTCGGTCAGCAAGTAATTGATCAGCCCGCCCATGAAGGCGATGTCGGTACCGGTGCGAATGGGCGCGTAATAATCGGCCACCGAAGCGGTCCGGGTAAATCGCGGGTCGATCACGATCAGCCTGGCGGCGTTGTGCGCCTTGGCTTCGGTCACCCATTTGAAGCCGCACGGGTGGGCTTCTGCTGCGTTGCCGCCCATCACCAGGATCAGGTTCGCGTTGGCGATATCGGTCCAGGTATTGGTCATGGCACCACGGCCAAACGTCGGGGCAAGACTTGCCACCGTCGGGCCGTGTCAGACACGCGCCTGGTTGTCGAACCCCAGCATGCCGAGACTGCGAATGACCTTGTGGGTGATGTAGCCCGCTTCGTTGGACGCCGCCGAGGCCGCCAGGAAACCGGTGGTCAGCCAGCGGTTCACTGTTTCGCCCTCGTCGTTCTTCTCAACGAAGTTGGCGTCGCGGTCGGCCTTCATCAGGTCGGCCACGCGATCCAGCGCTTCGTCCCAGGAGACCCGCGTCCACTCGCTGCTACCCGGCTTGCGCACCTGCGGGTATTGCAGGCGACCGGGACTATGGATGAAGTCGAGCAGGCCAGCGCCTTTGGGGCACAGGGTGCCGCGGTTGACCGGGTGGTCGGCATCGCCTTCGATGTGGATGATGTGTTGCGCGACGTTCTTGGCGGCATCGCCCTGGCTGTACATGATCAACCCGCAGCCGACCGAGCAATACGGACAGGTGTTGCGGGTTTCATGGGTGTGGGCAAGCTTGAAGTGGCGCACCTGCTCGGCGAAGGCAGTCGCGGGGGCCATGCCCAGCGCGCCGAGGCTCGAGCCCGCAAGGCCGATACCAGCGACCTTGAAGAACTGACGACGGTTGAGGTCCATCGTGCACTCCTGATCAGGTGGAGACCCGGTCCGGTACTGTTGCCTGATGCCGATCAGCGCTCCCTGCAGGAGCGAGCTTGCTCGCGATGGTCTCAAGAGCGACGCGCTTGTTCAGAAACAACGCGTTATCGTTAACGTTCATCGCGAGCAAGCTCGCTCCTACAAGGTCGGCATTCGTACTTTTGCCGGGTTTTTCTGGACGATCACGGTGCCGGCAGCGTGGCTACCGACACTTGAACTGTAGACAATGCTGTGGTCGATTGTGTGAAAACCGACAGTCGGGCAATCCCAATCTTCCTGCCTCGCCCCGATCTGTAGGAGCTGGCTTGCCAGCGAAGGGGCCGTCACATCCAACATCTTCGTTGCCTGTGCAACCGTCTTCGCTGGCAAGCCAGCTCCTACAGGGGGTTGGTGGCGTGCCAGTGACATCTGGCTGTGACGGCCGCTTCGCGAGCAAGCTCGCTCCTGCAGGGGCTTGGCGCTTATCATGTCTGCCGAATTAATCCCGGCCTTTATGAGATGAGCATGACTTTCGATTTTGATCAGGTGTTCGACCGCCACGACACCGGCAGTACCAAATGGAGCCGTTACCCGGCCGACGTATTGCCGATGTGGGTCGCCGACATGGACTTCGCCGCGCCGCCGGTGATCATCCAGGCCCTGCAAAAACGTCTGGAACATCCGTTGCTCGGCTACAGCGTGGCGCAGGACGACTTGCGCAAGGCCATCGTTGCCGACCTGTGGAACAAGTACGCCTGGCGCGTCGAGCCCCAGGAGCTGATCTTTCTGCCGGGGGTGGAGTCGGGCTTCAACATGGCCCTGCACGCACTGGTGCAACCTCAACAGACTGTCGTGGTGCAGACCCCTAACTACCCACCGTTGCGCCACGCGCCGGGGCATTGGGGGCTGAACAAGGTCGAACTGGGTTTCGACGCCCTGCCTGACGGTACCTATGCCACGCCACTGCAAGCCTTGCGCCAGTCCCTGGAAGGCGGCGGCGCCCTGCTGTTGAGCAACCCGCATAACCCGCTGGGCAAGGTGTTCTCCCGGGAAGAACTGCAAGCCGTGGCGAAAATCTGCCTGGAACAGGACGCCTGGATCATCTCCGACGAGATCCACGCTGAACTGTGCTTCGATGGGCGCGTGCACCTGCCGATCGCCACGTTGAGTCCCGAAATTGCCAGGCGCACCATCACGCTGATGTCGGCAAGCAAGGCCTATAACATTGCCGGGCTGAAGACCTCGTTCATGATCATTCAGGACAAAGCCGTGCGCGAGCGCGTCAACCACGCGCGCTGCGGCCTGGTCGACAGCGTCAATCCGCTGGGCCTGGAAGCCACCCGCATCGCCTACAGCGAAGCGGGCCCCTGGCTGGCCGGGCTCATGGGTTATCTGCAAGGAAACCGCGATTACCTGGTCGACGCCGTTCGCACCCGGTTGCCGGGCATCAGCATGAACGTGCCCCAGAGCACGTATCTGGCGTGGCTCGATTGTTCGGCACTGGGGCTGGACAACCCGCAGCAATTCTTCCTCGAACAGGCCAGGGTCGGGCTCAGCGCCGGCCTGGATTTCGGCGATGACAGCCAACAGTTCGTGCGCCTGAATTTCGGCTGCCCCCGGGCGTTGCTGGAAGAAGGCATTGCGCGGATGGAGCGCAGCCTGATCAATCGCACCCGCTAAAGATCACGCACCTCCCTGTAGGAGCCGGCTTGCCGGCGAAGAGGCCCTTCCAGTCGACATCACTGTTGGCTGAAAGGACGCCTTCGCCGGCAAGCCGGCTCCTACAGGGGATTTGTGTGGTGCCAAGGTTAGCGGACAGCGATGAAATCCAACCGAACTCAAGGCAAAACACCAGGGTCAACCCTGTGACTCTTCTGCCGCGAGAACGGAGATTTCCCCATGAACGACTATCCAAAACCACCCTTCCCCAAACAAGGCCAGCCCGTCCCCGGCTCCCAGAAAAAAATGGAGCCCTACCCCGACTCTGGCGAGCAGAGCTACAAAGGCTCGGGCCGGCTGGAGGGCAAGATCGCCCTGATCACCGGTGCCGACAGCGGCATCGGACGCGCCGTCGCCATTGCCTTCGCCCGTGAAGGCGCGGATGTCGTGGTGGCCTACCTCAACGAACATGAAGACGCGCAGGAAACCGCACGTTGGGTCGAGCAGGCCGGCCGTCAATGCCTGTTGCTGTCTGGCGACCTGGCGCAAAAGGCGCACTGCCAGGCCCTGGTGGACAAGACAGTCGAACGCTTCGGCCGGATCGATGTGCTGGTCAATAACGCCGCGTTCCAGATGACCCACGAACATTTCGAAGACATCCCCGACGACGAATGGGTGATGACCTTCGACGTCAACATCACCGCGATTTTCCGCCTCTGTCAGGCCGCGCTGAAGCATATGCAACCCGGCAGTTCGATCATCAACACCAGTTCAGTCAATTCGGACATGCCCAAGCCGACCCTCCTGCCTTACGCCACGACCAAGGGCGCCATCGCCAATTTCACCGCCGGCCTGGCGCAGATGCTCGGCGAGAAGAACATCCGGGTCAATTGCGTGGCACCGGGGCCAATCTGGACGCCGTTGATCGTCTCGACCATGCCCGATGAAGAAGTGCAGAACTTTGGTGGACAGACGCCCCTCGGGCGGCCGGGCCAGCCGGTGGAGGTGGCGCCGATCTATGTGCTGTTGGCCTCGGACGAAGCCAGTTACATCACGGGCCAGCGTTATGGTATTACCGGCGGTAAACCGATGCTCTGAACACCGTACTTGGGTCAATGCCACGCCTGGCCCCTGTAGGAGCCAGGCTTGCCGGCGAAGAACGATAACGCGGTACAACAGAGACACCGCAGCGCCCGATTCGCGGCAAGTCGCCGCCGCACCGCTCGCTCCTACACGGCAATCACCGATATCTTGCCGTTGCGCTCCAGGATCGCAAACTTGATTTGATCCAGGGTTTCGATGCCTTGGCTGGAACGCGCGGCTTCCATGACGTCGGCCTCGATCAATCGCGCGTGGCGCAGGCGTTTGTGCAGCAGCTTGCCATTCTCGACGATGATCGTCGGCCCGCCATCGATCAACTGCGAAACCCATTGCGAGCGCTGTTTGAGCAGCGACAGGCCGACGTCTATGGCAATCAACGTGACGATGACCAGCATCGAGTTGGTCATGGAAAAGTCATCACCCAGCAACGCCTGCTGCGTCGCCTCGCCGATGATCATCAACAGCACGAAATCGAATGTCGTCAACTCGGCCAGGGAGCGCCGGCCGGCGATCTTGAACAGCACCATCAGCGCCAGATACATCGCGGCCGCACGCAATACCGAGTCCATAGGTCACCTAAGGGAAAATGAATTGATCGAAGTCCACCGCGGTGGCGCCCGGTGAAGCGATACGGCTGTGAAACAGCCCCAGCCCATCTCCGCGCAAGGTCAGATACAGGTTGGCCCGGCCTTGCGCGTCGGTCTGCACCCACAGCTTCATGCCTTGTCCGGCACTGACGGCCCGGATGGGTTCCGGCTGCAGGCTCTCGATACTGAAGCCCTCCAGCATGGCTCCGGACAGTTCCAGTTCGACCATGGCATCGGGCGTACCGATCACGCTGAGCTGCATAGGGTTGGTCGATCCATTGCGGTGGAACATCTCGTATTGCACCCTGACCTTGCCATCACTGCCCTGCACATCCCGGGTGCTCAGCGGCCCGCGCGAAAACAGCCCGAGCAACGCCAGCACCACCAGCAATACCAAGGTGTACCAGCCCCAACGCTCGAATCGCCAGACCTTGACCTGGTGCGCCATGTCTTCACGTACGGGATAATCGCGGTTGCGGTAATCGGTATGGCCGGATTCATCGTTCATCGAGTGCTCCCGGGTCCTGCTCGCCGGCCAGTGCCCGCTGATGGAAATGCGGCAGCAGCTTCAACGCATGCTCGGCGGCCAACAACTGGACCTCCGAACGTGTCCCGAAGAACCGCGATTGCTGGCTGAAAACCCTACGCCCCTGCGGCGTCTGGAAGGCCCAGGCGAAACAAACGGTGCCGGCCGGAATGCCATCGACGTCCTCCGGCCCAAGGATCCCGGTGGTCGCCACCGCGACATTGGCCGTGCTGTCGCGCAGAGCACCCGAGGCCATTTCCCGGGCCACTTCACAACTGGTCAGGTTGAAGGTTTCGATGGTCTCGGGGCTGACATTGAGCAACCGTTGCTTGGCCTCGGGGGAATAGACCACGTAGCCGCTTTCGATCAGTTCCCCGCTGTGCGGCACTTCAGCCAGCAGCGTAATGATCTTGCCGGCCGTACAGGACTCTGCGGTGCTCAGCAGCAAGTCGTTTTGACGCAGATATTCGACCACCGATTGGCTGACGTTCATGACACATAATCCAGGTTGGGAACTGCTCGGTTGACCTTGGCCACCTGCAAACATTCCCTCTATCGGCGCCCGCCGCCGACTAGCGCGGAAAAAATGAACCCCTGGCAAAACTTGCCCCTCAATACGTTAAGGGGCCCCTGTCACGGGCCGCTCCAGATCAGGAGGTCGTCATGTCCGCACCTATCGTCAAGCTGTTCACCCAACCGAACTTCGCGTGGACGGATATCCGCAAGGAAGAGGAAGCGCATCCGCGTCACTACCTCGCCCATTTGTTGCTGCTGGCCCTGATCCCCGCCGTGTGCCTGTTTATCGGGACCACCTATGTCGGCTGGAGCCTGGCCGAAAATGAAGTCGTCAAGCTCAGTGCCGGCAGTGCCCTGCAATTGTGTGGCTTGCTCTACGTGACCATCGTCGCCGGGGTGGCGCTGATGGGATTGTTCATCCGCTGGATGTCGCGTACGTTCGACTCGCGGCCGACTGTCAATCAATGCATCGGGTTTGCGGCCTATACCGTGACCCCGTTTTTCCTCGCCGGCATTGCCGGCCTGTACCCGAGCCGCTGGCTGGCGATCGCAGTCCTGGGCGCCGCCTCGCTCTATTCGACCTTCCTGCTGTTTGTCGGCCTGCCGACCTTCATGCACGAGCGCAAGGAACAAGGCCTATTGAATGCCGCTTGCGTCTGGGGTGTCGGCTTGCTGGTGCTGGTCACCATCCTGGTGGAAATGATCCTGGTCTGGTTCAACCTGTTGACGCCTGAATACCTGCGCGCGACTGTCGGTTAATGAAACCGGCCCTTGAGGACAACGCCGCCCGCAGTGAACGTCGATTATGAATTTCATTGTCTGGGTGGCGGTATTGGGGGCCGTGCTGCTGACGCTGGCACTGACCTCGTCGTACCTGCGCTGGATGCCGGTGACCACCTCCGCCGTGTGCCTGGTACTGGGCGTGGCCATCGGTCCGGGGGGGCTCGGGCTGCTGAAACTGGATATGCCGGACGCGTCCATCTGGATGGAGCACCTGACTGAAGTCGCGGTGCTGTTTTCCTTGTTCGTCTGCGGCCTGAAGTTGCGTTCGCCGCTCAGGGAAAAAAACTGGAGGATTGCAATCGGGCTGGCCGGTCCAGTGATGTTGCTGACCATTGCTGGCGTCTGTCTGTTATTGCATTACGCCTTTCAACTGCCGTGGGGTGCGTCGGTGCTGATCGGCTCGATCCTGGCCCCCACCGACCCGGTACTTGCCTCCCTGGTGCAAGTCAACGACGCCCGCGATGACGACAGTGTGCGTTTCGGCCTGTCGGGTGAGGCCGGGCTCAATGACGGAACCGCCTTTCCCTTCGTGATTCTCGGTCTGCTATTGGTGCAACACGACGGCAACCCTGGTTGGCTCGGCGACTGGGTGCTGCGCAGTGTGCTGTGGGCAGTACCTGCCGGCCTGCTCACCGGCTATTGGATGGGACGCGGCATTGGCCGAGTGACCTTGTCGCTGCGGATCCGCAATGACGACAGCACCCTTTCACCAAACGATTACCTGGCCCTCGCCTTGATCGCTCTGTCGTATGTCGTGGCGGAGTCAATTCAAGGCTACGGCTTTCTGTCGGTGTTCGCCGCGGGCCTGGGTCTGCGGCAGGAAGAGGTCAAGTCCACAGGCACTGACGAGCTTCCCGCCGAGCACCTGGTTCAACCCGTGGTCGGTCATCAGAACGTCGAGCCGCAGCATGCCGTGCATGGTGACACCGCCCGCCTTGAAGACACTCAGGTTGCAGCGGGCATCATGATGAGCGACATGCTCGCCTTCGGGGGTTTGGTGGAACGTGCCATGGAAGTGTTCCTGGTGACGCTGCTCGGCGTGGTGCTGATCGCTCATTGGGACTGGCGCGCGTTGACCATTGCCGGCGGTTTGTTCTGTCTGATTCGACCGCTGAGCGTGGTTGCCATGCCTTGGGGCGGTTTGCTGGACAAGCGCCAGCGCCTGTTGATCGGCTGGTTCGGCATACGCGGCATCGGCAGTTTGTTCTATCTGTTTTATGCATTGAACCATGGGTTGGCACCGTCCATCGCAACGCTGTGCATCGATTTGACCCTGTCCGTGGTTGCGATGAGCATCCTGGTTCACGGAATCAGCACCCAACCGATCCTGGCGCGATATGAACGGCGTAAAAAACAGGATATTTGATTTTATTCCTGAGCTTTTAACGGTGGAATCATCGAATTTTCGCCTGCATAAATTTGAAATCCTTGGGCAATCCGTCAGGTCACACGCTTAATCCCTCCGGATGTTGGACTGCGGGATAGTTCAGGTTCGGTCCCCTGTGGCTCCAAGCCTATTAAAAGGGACCTCGAAAATTAAGGTGCTGGTCATGGTCCACTATTCAACCTGCGAAGAAATCAAAGCCTGCCGGGCGTTTGCCCTGGAACGCAATCGACAGATGTTCGCCGAAGCCCAGGCGCTCAGTCGCAGCGCGTTCGAGTTGCTCGAGGACAGCGAGATGGATGGAGAGCTGTTTGATCGTTATCTGGAAATACGCAGAAAGGCCAACCTGATGTTCGAGGAAGCGATCGAACATTTGCGCGTGCTGAATGCAGATTTCCCTCCGGTTTCGCCGTCCACGCAAAATGCGCAACGTTTGCACAGGGAAGCCGAGTCCAGGGTTTAACGGCAGGTGTACGCGGCCTCTTCGCGAGCAGGCTCGCTCCCACAAGGAATCGAGGCTGTAAACAGTCCCGAGCCGGCAAAGATCCCTTGTAGGAGCTGGCTTGTCGGAACGCCGCCCCGCAGCGAAGGCGTCCTTGAGCCATGCAGTGCCTATAAAAATGCCTTCGCTGCGGTGCGGCGTTCCGACAAGCCAGCTCCTACAGTTGATTCGGCACCAGAAGTGAATGGGCCCTATAACGCCGGTATCGGCGCAGTTTCCACCGTTTCGGCCAGCGGCACATCACTGGAACCCGGCGTGAGAATCACCTTGCGGCACTCCTCCTCTTTCTTGTCGAAAATCCTGTACCCCTCGGCAACCTGCTCCAAAGACATGCGGTGAGTGATGATCGCCTCCGGCTGCAGGCGCCCGGTTTCAATGTGTCCGAGCAGTTCCGGCAAATAGCGTTGCACATGGGTCTGGCCCATTTTGAACGTCAAGCCCTTATCGAACGCATCGCCAAACATGAAGCCGTGGATAAATCCGGAATAGACGCCCGGCACACTCACCACCCCACCCCGGCGCACGGCGGCTATGCACTGGCGTAGCGCCTTGCCGCTGCTGCCTTCGAGTTTCAGCGTGGCGAGCAGCGTTTCCGTGGTACTGCCCTTGGCTTCGAACCCGACGGCATCGATCACTGCATCGACTCCTCGGCTGCCCGCCGTCTGGCGAATGATGGTGTCCGCCGGATCATCGTCGTCATCGAAGTTGATCGGAATCACGCCATAAGTGCGCTGGGCGTAAGCCAGCCGATAGTCGTGATGGTCGACCATGAAGATTTGCTCGGCGCCGAACATCTTCGCGCACGCCGCACTCAACAGCCCCACCGGCCCGGCGCCATAGATCGCAATGCTGGAGCCCGGCCCGATCCCGGTGTTCAGTACCGCCTGCCATGCCGTGGGCAGGATGTCCGACAGAAACAACACTTTCTCGTCCGCCAGCAGCCCGGGAATCTTGAAGGGCCCGGTGTTGGCCTTGGGCACCCGGACCAGTTCGGCCTGTCCACCGGGGATACCACCATACAGGCGACTGAAGCCGAACAAGGCGGCCGGCGGTGGAATCGCCTTTTTATTGATGATGGCACCACGTCCGGTGTTGGTGGTTTCACAACTGGCGAACAGATCACGCTGGCAAAAAAAGCACTCGCCACACGCAATTACGAACGGGATCACCACCCGATCACCGCGCTGCACCGCCGTCACCGCCGAACCGGTTTCTTCGACGATGCCCATGAACTCATGACCAAAAATGTCGCCGTGCTCGACGGTTGGAATCTTGCCTCGATACAAGTGCAAATCCGATCCGCAAATGGCGGTGGCCGTCACCCGTAAAATAATGTCGTCGGGGGCTTCGATAACGGGATCGGGGACCGTTTCGATTTTGACGTCATGGGCTCCGTGGTATGTCATTGCACGCATGGCTACATCCTCACTGGTCAATAAAGACATCGTTTGTCTGTATTAAGGGAGCGACGCAGAACCGCGAGTTCAGTTGCATGCCGGGCGAATCGGATCAGCGGTCAAGGCTGAAAACCAGGCGATCATCGGGGTAAAAGGCGACGCCGCGAACTGCATGAGTCAACGTTCAGACTTCATGCAGCCTGCACGACTTCAGTTTGCCATCACTGTATTCAACCCATTGTTTTATATAGTGTTTTATCCAGAGAAAAAACCGGCACGACAAATGCTCTTTAACCATGAGCGACCTTCGGCCTTGAGACCGTTCGCGCCCATTCCCTGACTAGTTAAGAGACTTGACCATGAACGCCATAGACCTGTTGAAAGCCGACCATGAACGCGTAAAAGGGATCCTGACCCAATTAAGCGAATCCACCGAGCGTGGCATCAAAAAACGCGGCGAACTGCTGGCCAAGCTGGAAATGGAAATCACCATTCATACCCGTCTGGAAGAAGAAGTCTTGTACCCAGCCTACAAGAAGGCCGGAGGTAAGGAGCAGGACGTGATGTATTACGAAGCCAAGGAAGAACATCGCACCGTCGACTCGCTGGTGCTGCCCGACTTGAAAGTCACCGACCCCTCTACGCCAGAGTTCGCCGGTCGTGTGAAAGTGGTCAAGGAACTGCTGGAGCACCACATCGAAGAGGAAGAAACGGAGATGTTTCCTCAGGCGAAAAAGCTGTTGGATAAAGCCACCCTCGAAGAGCTGGGCGCGCAAATGGAAACCTTGAAGGCCCAGTACAAGAAAGAAATGGGCAACATGGCGGCTTGAGGGTACGTTCTGCCTCTGGCAAAGCAGGCGGACACCTGTAAGAGCTAGCTTGCTCGCGATGGACGTCAACGATAATGCGTGCTGTCTGAATGAACGCGCTGTTCTTTAGTCCATCGCGAGCGAGCTCGCCCCTCCAGGACCTTTTTGAACTGCCGAACCTTTTCCGTCCGCTTCACCCCCCGGGATTCGTCACCTGGATATAAACCGCGTAGGTACCCAGCAACACCCAGAACGTGGCGAAAATCCACGGCGTACGCACTGAAAACAACAAGGACTTGCGATAGCCCTTATGCGTCGATTCCATCTCACTGAACAACGGCGATTCATCATAGGCGAGCCCCATCAGGGGCTCGCTGCGCAACAACTCACTCTGCTTGAAATGCCAATGATCGATAATGTCGTATGCCGCGCGAATTCCCGGCCACGCGTTGAGCGAGCTGAGCACCCCCAACAGCGCCAGGAAGGGAGGCACCACCAGGGTAAAGAGCTTGCCCCATTCCGGATTGAGGTTGGACATGCACGAGGCAAAGGCGATCAGCAAAAACGATTGCGCGGCCAGGTAGGCGTCGGTGCGATTGGCCAGAATGCTGGTTTCGTACTGGATTTCCCTGCGATAGAAATCCAGCCGTTCCTTGGGCGAACCAAACATTTTGGCATTATGTTCGGTGAGGGTTTCTTCGGCCGTGGCCTCGGTCAGTATTCTTGGCACAGGAATCACCCGAGGGCTGCAAAGAACTTTAGAAGAAACCGCTGCTGACAAGTTCATCTGGATTGACCACACAAGAGGACAGCAATGGATTATCTCGATTGGGTGCAATGGCCAGCCATGCTGGTCACGGTGCTGGCGGCATGGCTGATTGGTTCGCAAAACCCCGAACGGAGGGTATCGGGCTTCGTCTGTTTTATTGTAAGTAATGTTTTGTGGGTCATATGGGGTTACCACACCCAGGCCTATGCCCTGATCGTGCTGCAGTTTTGCCTGTGCGCGATGAACCTGCGCGGCTTCAGGAAGAATGCGCATTCTGCGACCTGATGATTCCGTACACAGATGATCATGCAGGAGCTGGCTTGCCGGCGGAGGCTACCTCGAGCCTTGCAGCGCCATGAAAAACGCCTTCGCCGGCAAGCCGGCTCCTACAGGGTTTCGTGCTGCCACGATGCATTGGTACGCAGGTGATCATGCAGGAGTTGGCGATGGCCACAATTCATCAGTAAGAAGATGTTCATGCAGGCGCGGTGATCATTTCATGGTCGAGGCAATGATCTCCACCAGATTGAGCTGGGTATAAGGTTTGGACAGGCGCGGCAATACCGTGGCAAAGCCTTCCAGCCGCTCCGCGTAGCCAGTCGCCAGGATGATCGGCAGGTCTGGTTTGAGGGTCCGGATGGCCTGCGCCAGTTGCGCGCCATCCATCTGTGGCATGGCCATGTCGGTAATGACCAGGTCGATCGCGGGCTCGGCGTCGAGCGCTTTCAATGCCAGGGCTCCAGACACTGCACTGATCACCCGATGCCCAAGGTCTTCGAGCAATAGGCTGGTACTGGTCAACACCAGGCTGTCGTCGTCCACCACCAGTACACACAGGCGAGGCACCGGCGGAGCGGTGTCGTCGCCGATTACGGGTTTGACAACCGAACCGGTCGTGGCGACAGGTATCCACAGTTCGGCGGTGGTGCCATTGTCCTTCTGGCTCTTGAGTATGAATCGCCCGCCCAGTTGTTCGATAAAGCCATGCACCATCGACAGCCCCAGGCCCGTGCCTTTGCCCACCCCCTTGGTGGTGAAAAACGGGTCCATCGCCAACGCCAGCGTAGCCTCATCCATACCTTCCCCCGTGTCGATGATGCTCAGGCAGACATAGCGGCCTGTCATCGGGGTGAACTTGGGTTGGTCGTGAATCTCTGCCGTTCGGGCACTGATGACCAATTTCCCGCCATGGGGCATGGCATCCCGCGCGTTGGTCGCCAGGTTGAGTATCGCCAATTCAAGCTGATTGACGTCCGCCAGGACCGGCTCAAGCTCGGGTGAAAAACGGGTTTCAAGGACCACCGAAGGTCCGAGGGAGCTGCGCAGCAAACCGGAAATCCCCTGAACCAATGTCGGGATCTCGACGGGCTCGGCCTTGAGTTCCTGACGTCTGGCAAATGCCAGCATGCGCTGGGTCAACGATACGCCACGCAAGGCGCCCTGAGTGGCATTATCCACCAACCGGGTAATGCGCGGGTTGTCGTCTCCCAGGCGCTTGCGCACGATTTCCAGATTGCCGAGGATCACCGTCAGCAAGTTATTGAAGTCGTGGGCAATGCCCCCCGTCAGCTGTCCGATGGCTTGCATTTTCTGCGCCTGGAACAGCGCCTCGCGGGTTTGCTCGAGGACCTGCTGGGCCTGGGTGACTTCGGTGATATCCCGGGTGATCTTGGCAAAACCGAGCAAGGTGCCGGTGTCGCCCCAGATCGGGTCGACCACGACGTGTGCCAAAAACCGTGTGCCGTCCTTGCGCACGCGCCAGCCTTTGTTTTCGAACCGCCCATCACGGATGGCAATGGACAGGGTCCGTTGCGGTTCGCCGGCCTCGCGGTCTTCCGGGGTATAAAACATCGAAAAATGTTGCCCGATCACTTCTTGGGGCAAGTAGCCCTTGATCCTCTGGGCTCCGAGATTCCAGTTGGTCAGGCGTCCGTCCGGGGCGAGCATATAGATCGCGTAGTCCGTGACGCTTTGCACCAGCAGGCGGAATTGCTGCTCGCTTTGCTTGAGGGTTTCTTCGGCCATTTTGCGGTCAGTCAGGTCCCGGGTAATCTTGGCGAATCCCAGCAAGGTGCCCGACGGGTCGATAATCGGATCGATGACCACGTGGCACCAGAAGTGCGTGCCGTCCTTGCGCACCCGCCAGCCTTCGCCTTCGAAACGCCCTTCGGTGATAGCCGTGTTCAGTGCGCGCTGGGGCATACCCGCGCGTCGATCCTCCTCGGTGTAGAAACGCGAGAAGTGCTTGCCGAGGATCTCCGCCTCCTCGTACCCCTTGAAACGCCTGGCGCCGGCGTTCCAGCTGGTGATGACGCCATCGGGATCAATCATGTAGATCGCATAGTCAATCACAGCATCGATCAACAGGCGAAAACGACTGTCATCTATGGTGGTGGCTTTTCTACGATCTACGCTCATTGATCCCTCACATCATCATTGCTTTTGTGGAGTATGCGACAAAGCACCGGTTTGGAAAGACGAAAACCGAAATTCGTCGCCAGTGTCATCGGTTTACGTATTTGGTGATGAAGGCGTACAGGGCGTTGTAGACAAAATCAGGGACCTGCTCGGCATGGGCCTGGGTCTTGAGCAGCGCCAGGTGACATTCCTTCAAAACCTCGTCCCGTTCTCGAGTTGCGAAGACGTGATTATCGATGATGCTGGAGTACACGCCATAGGTAAAGTTTATCGCGGTAGTCGTAGAGGTAACGGAATCATCGGCAGCCTTTGTGTAGGTACTTTGAGCGATCAGTGCCCGCTCTTTCAACGCGCCGAAGCCGCGTTCGTACAGGTTGATTTGCGACCCGCTGATCGCCTTTGCAGCCGTCTCGAAGGCCAGGATAACCGCTTGCGAATAACACATGCTGGCCTTCAGCTTGGATGCTGTCAGAAACCTTTCCATCTCCTGATCTTCCAGGCTGCTTAGCGCTCGTTTGATGCTCGACAGGTATGCAAACTCTTGTGTGCAGCCAACGATGTGAATCTCGAACTGGTAACCAACGGCGGTTGCTGTGGGTGGAAAGGTCGCGAACTCGAAACTGTCGAACACGCATTCCAGGATGATGTTGTATTTGCCTGTAAACGCATGGGTAAAAATCTTCGTGGAGACTTCGCGGACAAACGCCTCGGTATGCTCATAGGCATGCAAAACGCCGAGCTTGATCATTTCTTCGTATTGGGGATGTTTTTTTCTGTATTCGGGCAAATACAGACGAACATAGTTGCCATAGCGTTTTGAGGGTAAGAGGCTTTTTTCCAGCAGATAGGTCTTGCCCGCCCCCTCTATCCCGGCAACGACCAGTATTTTGGGAATTGTCTCGGCCTCAATGCCGCTGAACAGCGTCGCTTTTATTTCGTCAAATGCTGCCGTGACCTGTTCAGGGGTATAGGTGTAGTTCGGTGCTACTGACATACCTTGATTTCCTTATCAAAGATTCGATTGAAGTGATGCCGGGACCATGACTAAAGCGCACATTCTTCGTCGGTTCAACTGGTTGAATCTTTCAATGTATGTCGATGTTTTAAATGCGAAAAATCCTACTCCACCGGGTGAAGATTCGTTGCTGAAACCGTCCACCAGCGCGGCAGCAATTGCCTGACCTTGCTCTCGCCAAACCGGTCATCAATCAGCATGACGACCCCTTGATCCTGCTGGGTGCGAATTACCCGGCCCGCCGCCTGAACCACTTTCTGCACCCCGGGAAACAGGTACGTGTAGTCATACCCGGCGCCGAAAATCGCGGCCATGCGATGCTTCAATTGCTCATTGACCGGATTGAGTTGCGCCAGCCCGAGAGTGGCAATGAATGCACCGATCAGGCGCGCGCCGGGCAAGTCGATACCTTCGCCAAACGCCCCGCCCAGCACGGCGAAACCGATGCCCTGACTATCAGCGGTGAACTGATCGAGAAAATCCTGGCGCTGGCTTTCCGCCATGCCCCGGGACTGCACCCACAGGTCGATATGGGGATGTCTTTGCGCCAACAACTGCGCCACTTGCTGCAAATAATCGAAGCTGCTGAAAAACGCCAGGTAGTTGCCGGGGCGCTGGCTGAACTGCCCGGCAATCAGCTCGACGATCGGCGCCAGGGACGACTGGCGATGAACGAAGCGGGTGGAGATCTGGCTGACGATGTGCACTTGCAACTGGTCGGCGTGAAAAGGTGATTCAACATCGATCCACACTGTGTTCGCCGGGGTGCCCAACAGATCGGCGTAGTAATGCCGCGGGCTCAGGGTCGCGGAAAACAACACGCTGCTGCGCGCCGCCGTCAGGCGCGGGCGGATGAAGCTGGCGGGCACCACGTTGCGCAGGCACAGCCGCGAAAGATTTTTCTTGCGCTCGAGGTCGCGCTTGCTGATGTCGAACAGGAACTGCTCATCGAACAGTTCGGCGACCCGGCAAAACTGCAGTATCTCGAAGTAAAAACCTTGCAGGGCGCTGTCCACACCTTGAGGATGCTCGTTCAGGTAATCGCCGATACTCGCACTGCAGGACGACAGGGTCTGCAGCAATTTTTCCGGTGCCTTGTCGTACGCCTGATAGGCGCCGGGTTGCAGGTCATGCAGGGCATTCCACTGCCGGTTGACCCGCTGCAAGGCTGTCTTGAGCGCTGGCGGGGCGATTTTGCGCACCGCGTTGAGGGTCGATTGATCGAGGCTGGCACTGTACATCTGCCGCCCCCGCTCCACCAGGTTATGCGCTTCGTCCACCAGCACCGCGACTTTCCAGTTGTTGGCCTGGGCCAGCCCAAACAGCAGCGCGCTGAAATCGAAGTAGTAGTTGTAGTCGGCGACTACCACATCGGCCCAGCGCGCCATTTCCTGGCTCAGGTAATACGGGCAAACGTCATGTTCAAGCGCCACCTCGCGCAAGGCGCTCTGGTTCAGCAGGGTCAACTCGCTGGCGGCCTGGCGCGCAGCGGGCAATCGGTCATAGAAACCCTGGGCCAAGGGGCAGGATTCACCGTGACAGGCTTTGTCCGGATGCTCGCAAGCCTTGTCCCGGGCGATCATTTCCAGCACTCGCAGGGGCGGCGCTTCGGCACTGTCGAGAATGACTTGCGCGGCGTCCAGCGCCAGCTTGCGTCCCGGGGTTTTCGCGGTCAGGAAGAACACCTTGTCCAGTTGCTGCGGCGCCAGGGCCTTGAGCATCGGAAACAAGGTGCCGACGGTCTTGCCGATCCCCGTGGGCGCCTGGGCCATCAGGCAGCGACCGGTACTGACCGCCTTGAACACCGATTCAGCCAGATGACGCTGCCCCGGACGAAAGTCGGCATGGGGAAACGCCAGTTGCTGCGCCGCACGATTGCGCCCCTCGCGATGGGCCATCTCCTGCTCGGCCCACTGCAGGAACAGGCGGCAATGGTGCTGAAAAAACAGCTCCAGCTCTGGCGCGCCGAAGGCCTCCACCAGGCAGGTTTCCTTTTCGCTGACGATGTCGAAGTACACCAGCGCCAGGTTGATCCCGGTCAGGTCCAGCTTCTGGCACATCAACCAGCCGTAGATCTTTGCCTGCGCCCAGTGCAACTGACGGTGGTTGGCCGGCTGCTTGCCCAAGTCGCCGCGATAGGTCTTGACCTCTTCCAGGCAGTTTTGCCCCGGGTCGTAGCCGTCCGCCCTGCCCTTGACCTTTAACGTTTGATACTGGCCTTCGAGCGCGACTTCACTCTGGTAACCCTCGCTGCGCCGGGACGCCACGGTGCGATGCCCGACGATGCCTTCCAGTGCTGTCGGCGACGGGGTGAAGCGCAGGTCGAGGTCGCCGACCTTGGCAGTGAACTCGCACAACGCACGCACCGCGATGCTGTAGCTCACGCGCTCTGCTCCGCCCATTGCACATAGCAGACGGCAATCGGCATCTGGTGCTCATGGCAGAATTCCAGCCAGCGCAACTGATTGTCCTGCAAGCGATCGCCGGGGCCTTTGACTTCGATCATGCGGTAGGTCTTGTCTTGCGGCCAGAACTGGATCAGGTCCGGCATGCCGGCGCGATTGGCCTTGATGTCCAGCAGCAAACGTTGGAACCAGTGCTTGAGGTGGTCGGCCGGCAGGCAATCGAGGGCCTGGTCGAGCAGTTCCTCGCTCAATACGCCCCAGAACACGAACGGCGATTGCACGCCCCGCTTGGCGGCATAACGGTCCCGAATGGTCTGGCGATAACGTCCGTCCTCGAGTTCGGCCAGGCAGGCCTGGAACAGGTCGGCCCGGCGCAGATGGAAATCTTCATTGAGCAGGTCCACCGGGCCCCGCTGGAACGGGTGAAAAAATGCGCCCGGCAAGGGCGCGAAGATCGCCGGCCAGCACAGCAACCCGAACAGCGAGTTGATCAGGCTGTTCTCTACGTAATGCACCGGTGCCGACGCCTGTGCCAGGTGTGCCTGGACGTGATATTCCACCGACAGCGCCGGGTCGGTCCTGGGCAGTTGCAGGTCCAGGCGCAGCATGTCCCGGCGGGACGCACGCTTGATGGGCGGCCCGCCGAGCTTGCGCCGCAATCGAGGCAACACCCGCAGCAAGTGCTGCTGTTCGGCGGCGCTTTGCGTTGATTGCCCGGCCTGGCTGGCCAGCTCCAGCGCCAGCTGATACTCGCCGCAGCGCTCCAGCACGCGGATGAGTCGCAAACGCGCGCCGGGCCATGCGCAGTCGCGGTAGATGCTCAAGGCCGTGGCAAAATCGGCGGTGCGTTCGCAATATTGCCCCATCTGGAATAACAGTTTGTCGCGACGGCGTTGCAGCCAGGGGTTGCCCAGCGCCAACCGGTTGATCTGCTCGACAATGCCGGCCAACGCTTCGCCAGCCTCGAACCGCTGCTGACAGTCATGCAGGAACACGCAGGCGTCCACGTCCTCGCGGCTGCGCAAGCCCCGGGAATCGGCGCAGAACTCGACTTTTTCGTAGGTAAAAATGCCCAGGTCAGCCAGCACGAACTCCGACCAGTCCTGGTAAAGGTTGCCGAAGAACATCAGGCGCAGGCGATCACATAGCCCCATGATGGTCAGGCTGAACAATCGGTCATCCAATGGCACGCACCACTGGCTGAAGCACCGGGATTCGGGAAACTGTTCGCTCAATGCCGGCAGCCAATCGGCTTTCTTGCCCTTGGGCTGATCGATGGCCGTGCCAAGGCACTGGAGGATTTCCGCCTTGAGCAACACCTCGAACAGTTCTTCGATCGACAGCGGCGCCTGCGCGTCGATCCAGCCCAGCGCCAGTAACGGGCCGGCGGCGCGAGCGGTGTCACCGATCTCGGCGTACTGCAGCTTGCTCGCCCGGAAATGTATGCCCCTGCGCATCACCATCCGCACCAGCAGCGCCTGGGATGGCCGGGACAGCTGGTAAAAATCGCCGATGAACCGCTGCTCCTCTACACTCAACACATCGGCATAGCGATGCTCAAGCCAATCAAGCACTTGCATAAAGTTGTTCAAGTAGTAGAACGGGTCTTCGAGGGGGTTTGCGGTCACAGGAAAAGGGGCCATGGCGAGCGGATACTGGTTATGCGTACAGATACCAGCTACGCCCTGTGCGGTGCAAACGGAAAAAGATAGGCGGCGGGCAATCAGCCTGTTTTTTTATCGTCTGTCGAACTTTCTGCCAATCCATCGCACCAACCGCGTTAGAGGTACAGTGCCGATCAGGCTCGATCAAAATAGCCGCGTTGTTATTAAGGATGGGAGGTAGGTATGAATATGAAGACTCTGGGTTTGCCCCTGGCAGTGGCGGCCTTGCTGGCCATGGCCGGTTGCTCGACGCCAACGGTGGTGACCTTGCAGAACGGCACCCAGTATTTGACCAAGGACATGCCGGACACCAAGACGAAGGACGGTTTTTACGAGTTTGAAGATATCTCCGGGGCGAAGGTGAAGGTCAGGGCTGCTGAAGTGGCTAACGTGCGCAAGGAAGACTGACGACCGCGTCATCGTTATCGCCCAGGGACGACTGACACTCTCCGTCATCGTTCTTCGCGAGCAGGCTCGCTCCCACATTTGATTTTCAGTGAACACAGCATCTGTGGACAGCCCGATCCATTGTGGGGCGAGCCTGCTCGCGAAGAGGCTCCTTCAGTAGCGCATCACCCTCAGACGATAACAATCGCCCCACCCTCCAGGCTCTCCAGCCCAACCCCGACCAGCGTCACCGAACCCCCGCTAAACGTCAGCACCGTATCCTGTCCCGCCGTCGTGGCATGCGCCCGAACATCATCGTTCGGCTTCACACCTTGCCCACCCAGAAACACCAGTTGGTCATCCGCCGCACTGAAAATTCCTACCCGCTAAATTCATTGGTATTACGTTGTTTTGGGAAATGCCCTGCTTACTTCCGATATCCATGGTTCTAGGGTACGGCCTGCTGACTTTCCATCCTCTTATTCAATGTCATTGCCCTGACAGGCAAGCGGCACAGCACGCCCAGCGATAAGGGAAAAGCAGCCAAAACACCCAAGGATCAGGATCATGGAAATGAGTCCACCCCCGCACCCGTCGTATACCAACGAAGCCCCCTCCGCATTGCTCCTCACCCTGAATAAATTGCCATTCCCGCAGCAGCTAGCCGGCTACAGCGAACAGCTCCCATCGAGGATTGAATGATGGGACGTGGCACTGCCAATGGATCTGGACAAGGGCTGCACGGTGACCTGACGACCACCGGAGCGGTGTGCATCAGCAGCTTGCCCAATGCGACACAAGGCGGACGCGGGGTGTTGCGGCTCGGGGATAAAACCTCCCCTTGCAAGCGATGCGGCAAAGCCGGCGTCATCATCGACAGCCTGCCCGCCATGAAATGGAACGGGATACCGACAGTGCTGGACGGGGCGGAAATCCGCTGCGATTGCCCGCCGGGCAGCAACCGCCTTATTGCGCCGATTGAGCGATCAAGAGCTCCCGGACCCGCTGCTCGCTCAGCAGCCCAGCCCGTCAGCAACCCAACGACAAAAGCCCAACCGGTTGAATCAGAGCTTATACAGAGAGCCGCTGCACCTTTCGTCAACACTGGCGCTGCGACGAATCCTCCAGACTGCAATCATCCTGATCAAATGGAAGAATTGGCGACCTACATTGCTGGCGAGATGAATCGAAACATCCAGCATCCAGCCGTGTTGAAAATGAAGGAACTGATCAACTACGACAGCAGCGCGCAGGCCAGGAAATTTCAAGCGTTACCCTGGTACGCCAGACTGGCCGGACCACCGAATTTCAACAGCATCGCATTGGCGAAAAAGCTGGAGGCGATGGCGATCTGGACCAAGCAAGTGGGTCAAAATATGGAGTGGGATCACAAGCCGAAGCTGCAAGCAATGTACAATGGTGTCGTGCGACACAAGAAAGGGAAATACGATTACTACTACGATATCTGGTCGAACATTCACTACGGATACATAGGCATTGTAGGAGGGCTTTCAGAAGGTTTGCTATTGGACGGTGCTGGGCTGAACAAATCGCCTCGGACTCCCTGCGCAAGGTTGATGAGTTACTAACAAAACCCAAAGAAGAAAGAAAACGCCTCGGCCCCCGCCCTACAGGCAGTCCTTGGACGCAATTGCGATCATGGGATGATGTAGCTGATAGAGTATCGATCAGCATCGGCACGAAGCTTGCTCACCAGTATCCCAATGGTGGAATAACCGCGCAGATGATCATGAATGAAGTTTTGGCAGTTGCTCCAGAAAACTGGGGAGACGGTGTCCGTGTCCACGTCTGCAAATAAACCTCGATCACGTTACATACGGTGGCTGTGGATTCCGTTGTTACCGCTACTGCTGCCGCTGCTGGTACTTCTGATGATCGCCCTCTGGCAAATTATTGTGCTGCCCACGGCAACCGTCCATTACTCCAAGAATGGCGTGGAGGAACTGCGCTTCATCTGGAACGTGCAACACCGGATATACAAAGGCGGCCTGCCCCCAGGCAGCAGCACAAGGGATCATGGCTTCTTGTCTCCAGATGAAAAGTTTTTCATGGAAATTTCCTGGTGGAACGATGGCGATCTCCGACACTGCGTCAACATAACCCCGAAGTGGCCCAACACACACATCTACCTTGATGCCAACGGCGATATTGACCACAGCGAAGGCAGCGGCACGGATTCGGATCGACTGAAACAATGCATCACAGACACCGCGCCACCTTGAAAACGACGTCTAACACGTAATCTTCGTACCGGATGCAGGTCACTCGCCGGCCATCCTCCCGCGCGAACTGGCGAAGACTTTCAGCGCTGCGCATGCAAGGGTGCAACAACCTGCTCCCTTTGCTACGCCTCCTCCTGCACCACTCCTCGCTCCTCCAGCAGGCGCACGAACATCGTCAGGCTTTGCGACACGGTGCCCCGGCGCCACACCAGCCAGGTGCGCAGGAACCGGAACGACTCCGACAACGGCCAGACACTCACCGTCGCGCACCCCGGCATGCTCTCGAGCATGCTGCGGGGCATCAGCGCCAGGCCGGCTCCGGCGCTGACGCAGGCCAGCATGCCGTGATAGGACTCCATCTCGAAAATTCGCCCGGGCACCGCTGCGTCCTTGGCGAACCAGCTTTCGAAGTGATGCCGGTAGGAACAATTGGAGCGGAAGGCATAAATGCTCTCGCCATTGACGTCCTGTGCACGAAGAATGGGGCCATGGTTCAGCGGCGCGATCAGCACCATCTCTTCCTCGAATGCGGGCACCCCTTCCAGGGCCGGGTGCAACACCGGGCCGTCGACAAAGGCGGCGGCCAGCCGGCCCGACAGCACGCCGTCGATCATGGTCCCGGAAGGTCCCGTGGACAGATCCAGCTCGACCTTGGCGTAGCGTTGGTTATAGGCGGCCAACAGCTCGGGTATGCGTACCGCGGCGGTGCTTTCCAGCGAACCCAGAGGGAACGAGCCTTGCGGCTCCTCGCCCGCCACCGTGGCACGGGCTTCCTGGACCAGGTCAAGGATGCGCCGCGCGTAGTCGAGGAAACTCCAACCGGCTGGAGACAGTCGCAGACGGCTCTTCTCGCGGATGAACAGGTCCACGCCCAGGTCCAGCTCCAGCTGCTTGATCCGCGTCGTCAGGTTCGAAGGCACCCGGTGAATGTGCTGGGCGGCCACGCTGATACTGCCGTGCTCGGCCACGGCTTTGAAAATCTCGAGCTGAACCAGATCCAAGTCATTCTCCAAACGTGAACGATATGCTCAGTATTATTCAGTTTCCAGAATCGTGCCGCCACCTTAATCTGAGCTTATACCCACCCAGCAGGACGGTGCCATGACCCAGGTTTCCAGCGTCACCCATGCCATTTCGATCAATCCCGCCACCGGCGAGCAGATCGGCCAATACCCGTTCGAATCCGCATCGGACCTGGACGCCGCCCTCGCCCGCGCCGCTGCCGGATTCTCGATCTGGCGCCGTACACCGGTCGAGCAACGTGCCCAAGCGCTGGTGGCACTCGCCCGGACACTGCGCGACAACGCCGCCACGATGGCGAACATGATCACCGTGGAGATGGGCAAGCCCGTCACCCAGGCCCGTGGCGAAATCGAAAAGTGCGCACAGCTGTGTGAATGGTATGCCGAACACGGCCCCGCCATGTTGACCGCCGAGCCGACGCTGGTCGAAGGCGGCAAGGCGCGCATCGAGTATCGCCCGCTGGGTCCTATTCTCGCGGTGATGCCGTGGAACTTCCCGATCTGGCAAGTGCTGCGCGGTGCGGTACCAGCCTTGATCGCGGGTAACACTTACGTCCTCAAGCATGCGCCAAACGTAATGGGATCGGCTTACCTGCTGCGCGATGCCTTGCAGCGTGCCAACTTCCCGGAAGGCGTGTTCGAGGTGATCAATGTCACGCCAGACGGTGTTTCAACGGCGATCGCCGACCCACGCATTGCCGCGGTGACACTCACCGGCAGCGTGCGCGCCGGCATGGCCATAGGTGCCCAGTCCGGTGCAGCCATGAAGAAGTGCGTGCTGGAACTGGGCGGTTCGGATCCGTTCATCGTACTTAACGACGCCGACCTGGACGAAGCCGTCAAAGCCGCCGTCATTGGTCGCTACCAGAATACCGGGCAAGTCTGCGCGGCGGCCAAGCGGCTGATTGTCGAGCAGGACATCGTCGAGGAATTCACACGCAAGTTCGTCGAAGCAACCCGTCAACTAGTCGTCGGCGATCCACTGGCTGCCGAAACCTATATCGGTCCCATGGCCCGTTTTGATCTGCGTGATGAACTGGATCAGCAAGTCCGTGACACCCTGGAAGAAGGCGCGACATTGCTGTTGGGTGGCAAGAAGGCTGAAGGTGCTGGCAACTTTTACGAGCCCACGGTACTCGCTGATGTCACCGACCAGATGACTTCGTTCAAGCAAGAACTGTTCGGCCCGGTCGCCTCGATCATCACTGCACGAGATGCCGCCCATGCCTTGGCGCTGGCCAACGACAGCGAGTTCGGACTGGCCTCGACCATCTACACGCGCAATGTCGAACTGGCGCAGCAGATGGCCGGCGAACTGGAAACCGGCGGCGTGTTCATCAATGGCTACTGCGCCAGCGACCCACGGGTGACCTTTGGCGGCGTGAAGAAAAGCGGCTTTGGCCGGGAGCTGTCGCATTTCGGCGTCCGCGAGTTCTGCAATGCCCAGACGGTGTGGCTGGATCGGCATTGATTGGGTCCCTGTAGGAGCGAGCCTGTTCGCGAAGAACCTGAGAGTACCGCGGGGTGCCAGGTATCCCGCGTTATCGTTAACGTCCTTCGCCGGCAAGCCGGCTCCTACACGATCAGCCGCGTACCGATGGCTTGTGGTCAACGCTGAACCCTGTAGGAGCCGGCTTGCCGGCGAAGGCTGTGTATCAGGCGACGTGTTTTTCAGCTCCCCGACCGGATCTTGTTCCACACCCGCGTGCGAACCCGGTCGACATTCAGCGGCATCGCCTCCAGCGCAAATAATTTCCCCATCATCTCCGGGCTCGGGTACACCTTGGTGTCATTCTTGATCACCGGGTCGATCAGGCCGTCAGCCTGTTGGTTACCGTTGGCATAGCGCACATGATTACTGATGCTGGCCATGACGTCCGGCCGCAACAGGTAGTTCATAAAGGCATAACCAGCCTTTTCATCCGGAGCATCAACAGGCATGGCGACCATGTCGAACCAGATCGCGGAGCCTTCCTTGGGAATCGAATAGCCAATCTCGATGCCGTTGTTGGCTTCCTTGGCACGACTTTCCGCTTGCAGAATGTCCCCGGAGAAACCGACGGCTACGCAGATGTCACCATTGGCCAGATCGCCCGTGTACTTGGACGAGTGGAAATAGCTGACGTACGGCCGGACTTTGAGCAACAGCGCTTGAGCCTTTTTATAGTCGTCCGGGTTCTTGCTGTGATGCGGCAGTCCCAGGTAGTTCAGCGCTGCGGGCAGCAGTTCCGGGCCATTGTCGAGGATGGCCACGCCGCACTTCTGCAGTTTTTCCATGTACTCAGGCTTGAAAATCAGGTCCCAGGAATCCACTGGTGCGTCATCACCCAATACCGCCTTGACCTTGGCAATGTTGTAGCCGATGCCGGTACTGCCCCACAGGTACGGGAACCCGTGTTCGTTATGCGGATCGTTGCTCTGCAAGGCGTCGAGCAGCACCGGATTGAGATTCTTCCAGTTCGGCAATTGGCTCTTGTCGAGCTTCTTCAGCGCCCCGCCTTGAATCTGCCGCGCCATGAAGTGATTGGACGGGAACACTACGTCGTAGCCTGAGTTGCCGGTCATCAACTTGCCATCGAGGGTTTCGTTGCTGTCATAGACGTCGTAACTGAACCCGATTCCGGTTTCCATCTGGAAGTTTTTCGTGGTGTCCGGGGCGATGTAGCTCGACCAGTTGTAGATCTTGACGGTTTCAGCCGCCTGGCCGAGGGTCGCGACAAGTGCCAAGGGGGCTAGAGTCAGGGTCTTTCGGATCATGAGTCAATTCCTGTAGGGGTTGTTCTTTTTATTGGAGTGTTTGCAGGCAATCAGAGGATCAAAAAATCAGGACGTAGGTCTTGCGCACGGTTTCCTGGATGTCCCAGATACCGAGGCTGTTAGCAGGCAACATCAGTGCATCGCCGGCTTCTATGTAAAGGGTTTCACCGTCATCCGGGGTGAAGGTGCAGCGTCCCTGGATGAAGTGACAAAATTCCTGGGCAACGATCTGGCGCCGCCAGCGTCCTGGCGTGCATTCCCAGACGCCAGTTTCAACGCCGTCGTCGCGTTCGACACTGGTGGTCGAGGCCACCGCCACCGGTGTACCCAATGGCACGGCGACCGGGTTCGACTCGTCCAGCTTCAGGGTTGCGGTGTTCTTGAATTGAGTAATGCCCATGGGGGGTACCTGTCGATAAAGCCTATATAGATGAAGAGCGCGCCGTTTACTGCATGAAACCTTCCATGAACCCCGCCACGCCACTGGCGAGCTTGCGCCGCCATGGCGCGGTGGCCGGGTTGGCCAGGGTCTGGTCTTCGTGGACGAAGCTGCGGATGATCGCGTTGTAGCCGAGCCAGCGGCAGGGTTCCGGCTCCCAGGCCTTGAGCGCCTCGAGACCGCCCTGGGGGATGACCCATGGCTGACGCACCAGCTCGGTGTCGCGCTGCAGAATCAGGTCGGCCAGCGTCCGCCCGCCGAGGTTGCTGGCGCCCACCCCCTCCCCGCCGTAACCACCGGACAAGGCAATGCCGCTCGTGCGGTCAAAGAGCATGTGCGGCTGGAAACGCCGGGACATGCCCAGATTGCCGCCCCAGGCATGGGTGATTCGCACGTTCTTGAGTTGAGGGAAGAGTTCGCCGAACAGATAGCGCCGTAACTCGACCTCGCTGCGGGTCAGGTCAAAGTCGTGGCGCAGTTTGCCGGCGAACTGATAGCCGCCGCGCGCGCCGAACACCAGGCGGTTGTCCGCCGTGCGCTGGCCATAGGTGACCTGACGGCTGCTTTCGCTGAAGGCCTGGCCGCGACTCAGGCCGATTTCATCCCAAGTCGCCACGGACAACGGTTCAGTGGCGACGATCAAGCTTTGCACCGGCAACTGGTAGCGTCCCAACGGCGGCAGCGTGACCGCGTAGCCTTCTACCGCCGGTACGATCCACGGGCAGCGAATCCCGGCTTTCGCCGTGCGCAGGCTGCCCGACTGCCAGTGGGTGACCGGGCTGTTCTCGTAGATTGCCACGCCCATTCGCTCGACTGTCCGGGCCAGCCCCCGCACCAGCTTCGCCGGGTGAAGGGTCGCGACGTGCGTTGCGTAGATCCCCCCGTAAGGTTTGGCGATCCGGACCTGTTGCGCCAACTGCTCGGGGCTGAGCCAGCGATAATCGCTTTCGGTCAGACCCTGGCGGTACAGCCCGTCCAGATAATGGCGCAGGCTGGCTTCCTGCTCCGGGTAACGGGCGGCACAATACAACGCGCCACCTTTACGATAATCACAGTCGATGCCTTCGCGTTCGAGGACTATCGCCACTTCGTCCGCGATGCCGTGCAACAGAGCAAACGAAGCCCGGCGCTGCTCGGATGACAGGTCGGCCAGCAAGCGATCCTCGCCCAACAGGTTCCCCATCAACCAGCCGCCATTGCGGCCCGAGGCGCCAAAGCCGGCGGTCTGCGCTTCGACGATGGCAATGTTCAGCTCGGGCGCCTGGCGCTTGAGGTAATACGCGGTCCAAAGGCCGGTGTACCCCGCGCCAATGATCGCCACGTCGACGTCCAGATCCCGTTCCAGTGCCGGACGCGCCAACAAGGGCTCGTCGAGTTGATCCATCCACAAACTGATAGTGCGCCACGCCGACATGCCAGACTCCGCCACTCAAACTTCGATGGCGTCGATCCTAGTGCGCGAACCTAAAGGCTGTCTTGCGCGCGTGCACGCAGAGAAATTTGCTTGGCATAGGCGTTCGGCGACAGGCCGGTGTGCTGGCGAAAGCATTTATAGAACGCCGACAGTGAATTGAAGCCGGCGGCAAAGGCCAGTTCGTCAATGCGCAGCGGCGGCGTGGCGCCTTCCAGCGAAGCGAGCAGATGCTGCAGTCGCGCCTGGTTGACGTAGCGGTAGAAGCTCTGGCCGAGGACCTGATTCAGTAGATAGGAAATCTGGTTGCGGCTGTATCCGCATTCCCCGGCCACCCGCTGCAGGTCGAGCTCGGGATCCAGATAGGGCTGGCGTTTCTGGAAATATTGCTGCAGGTCTTGCGCCATGAAACTCAGCTGCCGTGGCGACAGACCCAGCCGACTGACTGCCGGGCGCTGGCTGCCGGCTGTTTTGCTGGCGGGCTGCTCATGCACCAGGGAGGCGTATTCGTTGACCCGCCAGATCAGCCCGTCACGTACAGTGATTGCCTCGCTGGCCCGGAACGACACCAGGCCTTCGCCGCCACGCAGGGTGATGCGGTATTGAATGAACGCGGTGTTGCCGTCCAGGCGAATACGGTCGGAGTGCTCCAGGGCTTCATCGGGATCGCGGGGCATGCTGCTGCGTACGTACTCACGCAATTCGTCCAGGGCCATCACCCGGTTCTGGAAATAGTCGTTGTATTGAACATCGGGGTGAAACAACGCCATGACACCGTCCAGATCCCGGTGTTTCCAGCGCAGGTGGTAACACATCACCGTCTCGCCCGTCGCCTGGGTTTGCAACGGACCATCGTCATCGGCGTACATAAGCGACCCTGCGAAAAACGCCGAGCTTGCCGAAATCCTGCCAACGCTTCAATGGCCAATCCATGCGGACCCGGGCCGAAAAATCAGCCAAGAGTGACTTGCGTCAAAAAAAACTGAACCAATCGCCAAACGGCCTGAAAAATCCACATTATTTTCACATGCAGATGCTACTTTTAATGGCAGTCACCGGTTGAGCCATTGAAGGCTCTTCCCACCTAACATGAGCTAACGGAAGCGCTCGATGAAGAAGGCGGGCTACACATGAATAAAGGGTTTAATAATAAAGTCACCTTTCCAAACGCCTGCCAGCTGATGCGCTGGCATTTTCATCCCATGGGTTTCGAGGCGAGCATGGATGCGCCGGGCAGTATGATTGCCCGTCTGTTTGACCGTGCCAGTGGCGAAACCATGATCGCCATCGCCGGTATTCCCTGCGCTACGGTCATGAACGCAGCGGATGTAGAGCGGATTATCGAAGCGGTGGAGGATGAGCTGGAGGCTTTTATTCCACCGATGGCCCTCAGGAGTTATGCCTGAAGGCTGATTAACCAATAAAAAGCCCACTGCAGGAGAGCCGGTCGACGCTCGATTGCTCGCGAAAAACCCAAGGGCACTGCATTCATCCAGGCAACCCTCGTCATCGTTAACGTCTATCGCGAGCAAGCTCGCTCCTACAGGGATTTGCGTCAGCCTGGGCTTGGCGGTGATCGGCGAAGAATGCCTTGCCCTTGCCGATCCGGTCGGACGCTTTGGGCAGGTTGGCCGCCTGGGTGTCCTGACCGTCGACGTACCAGTAGCAATGACTCACCGCCCGAGTGATGCCGACGTAAGCCAGGCGCAGGATCTCGTCTTTCTGCGCATTGTCATACGCTTCGCTGTCGCCCGCCTTCCCCAGACCCGCCATGCGGTAGACCTGGTTCTTGTAGGGTGAACTGGTCAGGTGCTGACAATCCCCCAGTAGAAACACCGCGTCCGCCTGCAGCCCCTTTGCACTGTGGTAGGTCAATTGTTTCAGCCGCCGCGTCTCATAAGGCAAGCTAGAATCTACATTAACTACAGACTGAATATGCTGCTCTATCAATACTTTATCGCTACTTTTTCGATACAGCATTAATATCGAATCGCCCTGTTTATAGTGTTCCATCAAGCGCGCGGCCATTCCTTGATCATCCCGATCCAGCACATTGACCGGCAGCAATGCCTTCGGCTCGCCACTGGCCTTGGCCTTCTTTCCCGCGATCGCCGGCGCGGCGCGCACGATATGTTCGGCGGCATCGATGATGTGCTGGTGGCTGCGGTAGTTGTCGCTGAGCATGACCCGGGTCGTGCCCGGTGACGGGAATTCCTTGCTGAACTCGATGAAATAGGTCGGCGAACTGCCGCGCCAGCCATAGATGGACTGCCAGTCATCGCCAACACAGAGCAACGATGAACGTTGCGCACCACGTCCTACATGCATGGCTGGCCCGCGACGGCGGATCTCGGCCAGGCTGGCGCGAATCCAGGAGACGATCTGTGGCGAAACGTCCTGGAACTCATCGATCATCAGGTGCGACATCGGCCGCAACGGTTCATCGCTCAACAGTTTCAGGTTTTCCGGCGAATGCTCGCTGAACAAGGCGAACATCCGGTTATAAGTCATTACCGGTGGTTTCTGGTCAAGCAGATGATCTTCCAGCGCTCGCCAGTACAGGCTCAAGGCCTCGAAGAAAAACCGGTCCGGGTCGTCCTTGGCAAAACTCATCTGCCCCACGGCGCCGGGAACATCCAGGCCGAGATTCTCGATAAACCCCGCTGCCGCCACGAAACAGTCCAGTAAAGGCGCCGAAGCAAGCTCGCCCTTGACCTTGTAATCGAAGCCAGGCCCGGCGCTCGCATCGCCTGCAAGCGATGCCAATACACGCTTTGATGACTCGTAACTATCCAGCCATATCAATGGTTTACGACAGAAAGCTTGAAACAAGGTGCGCTTTACCGCCCACTCTGCGCGCACGGAAAGCTTGGCGTTTGGCCGGCTGACCTGTGGGTTTTCCCGCGAATCGAATCCCAGCACCACCCAGGCATCCAGGCTCGGAATATAGCCGTGACAATGGAAGGTGGCGCCATTGATATCGAACGTCTGACGATTGGGCTCGATGCCCTTGATCGGCCAGGCACCGGCGCGAAACCACAAATCTTCGATGACATCGCACAGTTCTTCATCACGTTTGGCCGCCAGTTCGGTCACGGCCATGCGTTTTTGCACGTCCGGGTGATCACGCTCCAGCTCCTTGAGTTGCAAGGCGTGACGCGACAAAGGCTTGATCAGTTCACGAAAACGCTCATCCCGGGTGTGCAGGCTGTGATAGCAGGCGTTGAGCTGCTGGCGCTGGGCGTCGTTGATGCGCAGGTCGAACGGATTGCTGTCGACTTCCTCAGCGCCTGTTTGTACACGGTGGCTGAGGTTTTCAAAGGCTTGCAGCCGCTCGAAGCCCGGCAGGCTGCGGACCATCGGCAGGATGCGCGAGTGGAACGTACGCACCAGGTCCCGCGCCTCCTTGAGACTCAGCGCCCGCCCCCAGAGCGCAAACAGTTCCACCAGCTTATTGATGAAGTCCTTGCGCGACTCACGGGTAAAGGTCACCACCGTCATCGAGCTCAACTCGAAGCCCAGATAGTGGCTCAGCAGCAAAATCCGCAACACCAGCGTGGTCGACTTGCCCGCGCCCGCCCCGGCAATCACCGAGGTCGAGGGGGTGTCGGTGAAGATCATCTTCCACTGAGCATTGCTGGGCTGGGCGTAGGGCGGCAGCAGTCGGGCAACGTCAGCCTTCATGCGCTTCTTCAGCTCGGCACTCAGCGGCAGGCGCCAGTCGTCGAACAGATGGTCATCGACATTGGGCGGACGGTGCTCGGTGGAACGTGAATCGCGGATCAGCAATACCTGCCGGCCCTCCTCGAGCCCTTCAAGCTTGCCTTCTTTGTAGCCGTAATCGACGCCGGCGCTATGCCCGCTGCGAAAACCGTCCGCCTGGCCGTGCAACCAGGACGCTCTATGTTGCGCGCGCAGTCGGGTCAGGCCATGGCCAAAAAACCGGGCGGCCAGACGCTTGAGTAATGGCATCTCGGCGATCGGGCGAAGTTCAGGAGGAAGATCGGGGGTGTGTTGCGGCACGCGGGCTGACTCCAGGGTGTGAGGCTGTTGAGGACTATGGTGTCCGCATTTGCCCTTCAGTTCTAGTGAAATGCTTACAGGTCATTGGCTTATGCGCATAACTGAAGGCTGGGTGAGAACGGGAGCGCCCCGGGATGATCGGATAATTCGATTGTATTGAGGCACTTTTTACGCTTTTTATCGATCAGTAGCTGACAGATGATGCTCGTCATCAACCACCCTTTGCGGAGACGATCATGCTTGAACTCAGACCCTTCAACTCCCTGGGCGGCGCCCACCATGGCTGGTTGGATGCCCACCACCACTTTTCGTTCGCCGAGTACCACGATCCGGACCGCATGAACTGGGGCAACCTGCGGGTATGGAACGATGACGTGATTGCCCCCGGTACGGGTTTCCCGCAACACCCGCACCGGGACATGGAAATCATCACCTATGTCCGTGAAGGTGCAATTACCCACCAGGACAATCTGGGCAACAAGGGGCGTACCGAAGCAGGCGACGTTCAGGTCATGAGCGCCGGTACCGGAATCGCCCACAGCGAATACAACCTGGAAGCGACCGAGACCAGGATCTTCCAGATCTGGATCATCCCGAATGAATCCGGTCTGGCACCGTCCTGGGGCGCCAAGCCGTTCCCGAAAGGTCAGCGCGAAGGTTTCGTGACTCTGGCCAGCGGCAAGTCCGGCGACGATCAGAGCCTGCGGATTCGGGCTGATGCTCGACTGGTGGCCGCTAACCTGAAGGCTGGCGAATCTGCGGAGTATCGCCTGGACAATGGCCGTCGTGCGTACCTGGTACCGGCGACCGGTGCCATTGAAATCAATGGCTTGCGTGCACAAGCTCGAGACGGTGTGGCGGTGGTTGATGAGCAGGTGTTGCGGGTTACCGCGATCGAGGACAGTGAAATCGTGCTGGTGGATCTGGCTTGATCGTGTGAATGCAGGGCAAAACAATAAAGGGTGGCCGTAATGGGTCGCCCTTTTTTGTTTTGCCGAGTAAATGGTGGTGACTGTCCCGACGCCTTCGCTGGCAAACCAGCTCCTACAGGGGATCATGTTCGACACAGAATCTGTGCTCACTGGATCATTGTGGGAGCGGGCTTGCTCCGGGCGGCGTTCCGACGATGAGGCCCTTACTTATTTCACAGAGATAGCGCCATCCACGAGGGTTTGGGCCTCGGCCACCAACTGCTTGAGGTGCTCGTCACTGACAAAGCTCTCGGCGTAGATCTTGTAGATGTCTTCCGTACCCGACGGCCGCGCAGCGAACCAGCCATTCTCGGTCATGACTTTCAAGCCGCCAATGGCCTGGTCGTTACCCGGCGCATGGCTGAGAATGCTCTGAATGGCTTCGCCCGCCAGTTGGGTGGAGGTGACCTGATCCGGCGACAACTTGCTCAGCAAAGCTTTCTGCTCCGGGTTGGCCTTGGCGTCGACCCGCACCGAGAACGGCTCGCCCAGTTCATCGGTCAAGGCGCGATAGGCCTGGCTTGGGTCGCGACCGGTGCGGGCGGTCATTTCCGCCGCCAGCAAGGCTGGGATCAAACCGTCCTTGTCGGTGCACCAGACGCTGCCGTCCTTGCGCAGGAACGAAGCGCCGGCGCTTTCTTCGCCGCCAAAGCCCAGTGAACCGTCGAACAGACCGTCGGCAAACCACTTGAAGCCGACCGGTACTTCATACAGACGGCGGCCCAGGCGCCTGGCAACGCGATCGATCAGGCCGCTGCTGACCACGGTCTTGCCCACGGCGGCATCGGCGCGCCATTGCGGGCGATTCTGGAACAGGTAATCGATGGTCACGGCCAGGTAGTTGTTCGGTGCCAACAAACCACCGGACGGGGTCACGATGCCATGGCGGTCGTGATCCGGATCGCAGGCAAACGCTACATCGAAGCGTTCTTTCAGGCCGATCAGGCCTTGCATCGCATAGGGGGACGATGGGTCCATGCGGATCTGGCCATCCCAATCGACCGTCATGAAACGGAAGGTCGGATCGACCTGTGTGTTCACCACTTCCAGGTCCAGCTTGTAATGCTCGGCAATCGCCGACCAGTAGCGCACCCCTGCTCCGCCGAGCGGATCGACGCCCAGATGCAGCTTGGCATCGCGAATGGCATCGAAGTCGATCACGTTGATCAGGTCGGCGACATAGGTGTTGAGGTAATCGTGACGATGGGTGGTGCCCGCCTTCAGCACTTGTTCGTAGCTGATGCGCTTGACGCCGGCCAGCTTGTTGCCGAGCAGCTCGTTGGCCTTGGCTTCGATCCACTTGGTGATGTGGGTATCGGCCGGGCCACCGTTGGTGGGGTTGTATTTATAGCCACCGCTTTGCGGCGGGTTGTGGGACGGCGTGATCACGATGCCATCCGCCAGGCCCGATGTGCGCCCGCGGTTGTAGCAGAGGATGGCATGGGAAATGGCCGGCGTCGGGGTGTATTCGTCACCTTCGGCGATCATCACGGTCACGCCGTTGGCTGCCAGCACTTCGAGGGCGCTGGCCCCGGCCGGCGTGGACAGCGCGTGGGTATCGATGCCGACGAACAACGGGCCATCGATGCCCTGGGCTTCGCGGTACAGGCAAATGGCCTGGCTGATCGCCAGCACGTGCCATTCGTTGAAACTCAAGTCGAACGAGCTGCCTCGGTGCCCGGACGTGCCGAAAGCTACGCGCTGGGTGGAGATGGCGGCATCAGGCTGGCCGGTGTAATAGGCCGTTACCAGTCGCGGGATGTCGACCAACAGTTCTGCCGGTGCCGGTTTGCCCGCAAAAGGACTGAGTGTCATTGCAAAACCTCGGGAATAGAGTGGGTCAAGAATAGGAACGCAGTTTACTGGCAGTTTGACCGCAGCGCGATATGAACGATCCCGAGAGCGAGGCTATAAAACGCCACGGCTTCGCACAATGGATCAGTCGATCGCTTCCAGACGCAACGCATCCCCCAGCAGACCCAGTACGGCGGCGAGATCAGGGTCACCGCCGAACGTATGACTCAGGCGCAGATGTTGCGAGTGCAACCCCTGAAGACTGAACAGTTCTCCCGGCGCGATCACCACCTGGTGCTTGAGCAGACGCTGAAACACTCGATGCACATCGACCTGGCGCAGTGAACGGGCCCAGATCGTCGCACCGCCCTGGGGATCGACGAACTGCAAGGCATCACCCAGACGTTCCTGCAGCAGCTGGGTCATCTGCACCTTGCGGTCCTTGAGCAACCGACGCAATACCTGGAGATGGTGGTCGATACGGCCATTGCCGTACAAGCGGGCGATGGCTTTCTGTCGAATCGGCGACAGGCGAAACGAGCGCAACAAAAACTGTCGTTGCAGTTCAACCCGCAGATGGCGCGAAAGCAGGTAGCCATAGGGGGCCTCGGGCCCGATGACCTTTTCGAACGTGGAAAACACGATCAGCCTGTCAGGGTCCAGCACGTCGCGAAACCGCAGGCCGTCCGGTTCGAATCCAAGTTCACCGTAGCAGTCGTTTTCCAGGACCCAGCTCCCATGCTGCGCCAGCAACTGCGCAACGAGATGTCGGTTATCGTCGGGCGCCAGGCTGCCCCGCGGCATGTTCACTGAGGATGAGAGCATCACCAGACGTACCGGCCTGGTTTCCAGTAACTCCCTGAGCCGCTCGACGTCCAGACCGCCGCAGGCTTGCAGCGGCAACTCGATCACTTCCACGTCCGCAGCCTGCAGCAGGCGCAGAATCACCCAGTCGCAGGGCGACTCGACAACCACCGTGGCGTCCTTGAGGCCCAGTACAGCGATCAATATTTCCAGCACCCCGCGCAGGTCCGCACCGATGTACACGTCATCGGCGTGCCAGCAACGCAGTGGCGACGAGGTATAACGCGCGGCCAGCGCCGCACGCAGCTCCAGCTCGCCACAAGGTTGCGAAGACGATTGCGGCTGGCGTGGATACTGGCGCAGCAACTCCCTCTCCAGCAGCAGCAACGGCCGGTCCAGCGGTTGCAGCAACGCCGGCTCATCGGCGCTCAAGACCAGCATGCCGGGACGCCTGGCATTGACGTAGACCGTTTCGAGCAGGTCATGACCACTGCCGGGCACCGTGATGGAGGACACGGGCAAGGCGTAATAACCTGACTTGGCAACCGAATAGACGCGCCCTTCTTTCTCCAGTAGCGAATAAGCGTACTGGATCGTCGAGATCGACACACTCAGACGGTCCGCCAACTGGCGCAACGATGGCAGGCGTACCCGTGAGTCGCTGGCCGGCTCTTCGATCAGGCTGGTCAGGTAGCGGTACACCGCCTGATACGCGAAGTCGGTTTCTCTTGGTCCTTTCACTGTCCCGCCGACCATTCGCCCCCCACGGCGCAGTCGTCGTCATACAGGGTGGTCCGCATCGGCAGCGCCGGGTCAGGGACCGGGCCCATGCGATAAAGCGTGCCGATCAGACTGACAGGCAACCCGCTGACGTCGACCATCCATTGCGCGACCTGCTCCGGCACCGGGTTGCCTTGCATGGCCCGGTGCAAATCAGGCAACGCCACGAGCATGCCGGGATGGCACTGACGCAGAAAGCGTTCAAGGGCTGCACCGTTGTCGCCAAACGGCGCGAACAGCAGACACACCAGTTGCGCCTCGCTCAAACCAAGGCTCTTCTGTGCCTCGGCCCCTGCCCGTGCGCGCTGCTCGGTCGAGGTCGCCGGGTTGCCAAACGCCGCCACCGCCTGCTCGCCCAATCGCTGGGGAAGTTGCTTGCGGCGCATCATCACCAAGGCCCATTGCAGGTAGTCGGCGACGCCTGCCTCGTAACTGTGACCGTGCACGTAGCACGCTTGCAATCCCTGCAGGTGTGCACAGATAGACAGGCTGACGTAATCGTTGTCACGCAGCTGAGCAGACAGTTCGTCCGGTTGAAATCCGAGAAATTCGGTCAATAGCGGCCAGCGCTCTTCCAGATTGCTGACCAGCAGGTCGTAAACGTCGATATACGTCGTGCGCCGGCAGGCTTCAAAACGCTCGGCGGGACGCCATGCAGCACGGTCGTCTTCGGGAAACAACCGGCGATAGCTGTCGCTGCCCAGTTCATCGAGCAGCGTGAACAGCCCTTCGTAGCCGGGTTCATGATGATTGGAGTGCCTGAGCCCGGCCTTCGCCGCCGCACGCCTCAATCCCTGGATAAAGCGCTTTTGCTGGCGAGGGCTGTCGCTGCTGATCAGCGCATCGACACCGTTGTCCCAGCGGGCGATCTGCCCGTAGAACTCGCTGGTGGCCAGATACCCGTCGTCCCACAGATCAAGCGGCCCGTTCCAGCTTCGACGGTGCCCGACCATCAGTAGACTGAGCCGGTTGAATTCCTGGCCGGCCTCCGAGATCGGCGCCAGGTGATTGAACGGCAGGACCTCCCGATTATCGACCATCAGGACTTCGACCCGGGGATCGTCATAGAGGAACAATGCACTGTGGCTGCGGTGGATATTTTCCAGGGCCACGGCGCTGGCGCCGTTCAAGCGCAAGGTGGCGACTCGTAACCGGAAGGTCGCGGGCGACCGGCCGGCGATGCTCAGTTGAGCCGCCCGCAGCAGCGCCAGGGTATAGCAACTGTCCCGGGATCCGGACTGGATCGCCAGCACCTTGTAATCGCCAATTCGTTCCATTCCCCCCGCCGCCACCACCAGGCGCTGAATCATCAGCTGCAACGCGGTGCGTTCGGCGCGAGAGAAGAAACTCAGCAATCGTTGCAGTACTTGTTGATAGACATAGGTCATCGCTTGATCATGGATATTGGTCATCTTCATTTACCTGGTACGCGTAGTTTCAACAGTGCACAAACACACATAGGCACCGTGCAATGGATCGCCAGCCCGTGCCTGAAGGGCCGGACTTTATTGCAAAATGCTAACACTTAAATTTTTGGCAATTATTTGGAGTGGGTCACGACGGTCTGAGTATTGACCAAGGAGTGGCTGCCACGAAGCCCGCTAAACACGGCGCCATGCGGCGAAGCTGGAGGTCCTAGGAAATGTCCCACAGCGTCCCACAGACATTTAGTACAAGAAATAAAGAAGGAAGTTACCCATGATTTTTTGGTAACTGCGTTACGAGCCGTTAATGCTCGAACATACATCAATGAGGCGTATTGAAAAGTATAAGCCTGAGACCCGGCCATGACTCATTCCTTGAGATGAAAGTAATCATTCAATTATCAGGGCTTATAAGCTGATTAGAAGATACAGATTGAGAGCAAAAACCAGCTCAGTTGCTGAACTGACCCATCGACAGGGCGATGGGAGGTCTCATTCATGAGGGGTGTGGCAGAAACGAAAGAGTCCGTGAGGGCACGGACTCTTTGGGGGGTGTTACGCAGGTTCGACCTGGAGGGCGACCCGTTCGCGGCATGGGCATTCGTCCATGTAACGGTGCGCTTCGACAAACTCGGCAAACGGGAAGACCCGGGTCTTGAGCGGCAGCAGCACACGGTCCGCGGTCAGCTGGTTGATTTCGCGCAAGGCCCGTTGCAACGCAGCCTGGTCCTGGACGATGCCCAACTCCGGCTTGCCGGTGAAGTTGCCGATACAGTGCACAAAGAACTGGATGTTCTTCTGGAACGCTGCGCAGGCCGGGAACGGCGTCTGGTTGCCGCCTTGCAGGCCGTAGAGCACCAGGCTGCCACGAGGAGCGAGCACATCGCCCAGCAGCGACATCTGTGGGCCGCCGAGTCCGTCGAACACCACGTCCACGCCACGGTTATCGGTGATCTTGTTGATTTGCATCAGCAGATCCTGTTCTTCGGTGACGATGACTTTCTCGGCGCCGAGGGACAGCAGGTATTCACGTTCATCCGCCGTCTTGGTCGCGGCAATCACCCGCACACCCAAGGCTTTGCCCAACTGGACGAACGAAGGTCCGGCGCAGTGGCTGGCGTCGGTGACCAGGGCGAATTGCCCGGGCTTGACCCGTGCCAGATCGGCGTAGGCGAAATAGGCGATCAACAGCGGCGTGTAATGCACGCTGGCTTCGATCGGACTCAGGACGTCCGGGTAACGGGTCAGCGCCGAGCGCGGCAGCACGATCTGTTCGCCGTAGACCGGATAGTCGTTGGGGCTCTCGGCCGGAAAGCTGGCGACCTTGTCACCGACTTCCAGGTCATCGACCCCCTCGCCGAGCGCCGTGACCACGCCGGCCATTTCATGGCCAAGCCCTGAAGGCAGGCGAGCATGGGACGACGCCAGGTTCTGGCGCCAGAGAATGTCGTACCAACTGATGCCAATCGCCTCGACGCGCACCTGCACTTCGCCCGGCGCAGGCAGAGCGGCCGCATGCTCTTCGCATTTGAGCACCTCGGCTGGACCAA
>Ga0213829_1000387_pt1 | contig 43386 bp, 45 predicted proteins | sample MC6MC0896MG_FD_180665 | JGI IMG/M metagenome (GOLD analysis project Ga0213829, IMG submission 180665) | Enriched soil aggregate microbial communities from Iowa State University, Ames, United States - MC6-MC0896-MG | ecosystem: Environmental > Terrestrial > Soil > Unclassified | place: USA: Iowa... | reverse complement strand
TCCAGCAGTTCCAGCCCGACAGGAAGCCGGCGAAACCGCCCCAGTACTTGTGCGCGAAGTGGCTGAAGGAACCGGCCACCGGCTCTTCGACAATCATTTCGCCGAGCTGGCGCATGATCATGAAAGCAATGAAGCCGCAGATGGCGTAGCCGAGGATCATCGACGGGCCAGCGGATTTCAGTACGCCGGCCGAGCCGAGGAACAGTCCGGTACCGATCGCGCCACCGAGGGCGATCAGTTGAATATGGCGATTTTTCAGGCCGCGCTTCAGCTCGCCTGAATGCGAGTTTTGTCCACTCATGAAAAGGGTCTCACGCAAGGTTTGATGATGTTCGTTAGACGTTGCTGCTCGGTTACGGCTTCAAGCAGCGCCGATCAAACCCCAGCGCAGGCACCGGGAGTCCAGCGTTTTTACAACGGTCATGCGTCACCTGTTTGTTTTTATCTGTGACGAAATCGGACCCGACACGCTCGTGACGTGGCGGAGTGAACAAGGTGGATAACCTTGAGGTTTGCGCAGATGCGCAGGAGGTCACAGTTAAAACGCGGCGCATTGTACACCTGTAACCCCCTGCTGCCAGACACCGTTGGATCAACGCGTCGTTTGCCGGGATTGCCTGTGTCCGCCCCGAGTGTCTCGGGCGGCTGCAAAAACTGAGTCAGACCTTTGCGGGTCATGGACGGAGGCGGCAGAACATTCGCCCCGCGGGAAGAGATGGAATCGAGTCACGGCGTACATTGCGCCTCCTTCTTGTTATGCACCTGCACGACAGGCATGGGGCGCATCTGATCCTTGATGAGGCTTTGAAACAAGCGGGCCAGGGCGCTGGAAAGGGTTCGTGACTACAGCAAGATGGAAGTATTTCCTTACAGTGTGTGGAAAACCACGAATCGAAAGGACCCATCAGTAGATTCCGTCAGATATTCGTTACAGGGCGTAACGCTGGTTTTCCAGTCCGAGTCTGGTGGAGTTGCCACTGCCGCCATCGCGGGCAAGCCCGCTCCCACAGGGTGTGTGGGTGTACGCAAGATCCATATGCACCCCGGACCCCTGTGGGAGCGGGCTTGCCCGCGATGGCGCCAGTAAAAACACTACAGACTCAAGCCAGGCAAAAAAAAACGCCAACCCGAAGGCTGGCGTTTTTCATCAAGCGCTTACCGCTTACTCAGGCTTGCGACGACCAAAGCCCGGACGCTGGCCGGAACCGGCTGGCGCACCGCGGCGTTTGCCCGATGGCGCGTCCTTGTCGACCAGGACGATCCCCGGGCGCTTCTTCGGTGCCGGCTTGGCCGGACGCTTGGTGTCGGACGGACGGTCCGCCACTGGCGTACCGCGACTCGCATCACCACGAGACTCGCCACGACCGGCAGGCGCGCCGCGATCGCTGCGACCACCGCTTGGCGCACCACGGCCTTCACCGCGCTCGGTGCGACCGTTGGCCGGACGTGGCGTGCGTGGACCGCGCTCGCCGTCAGCACGAGGTGCTGCTGGCTTGCGGGCTGGACGCTCGCCTTCGATTTGCGGTTCACGGGAGTCACGCGGCGTAGCAGCGGTCTGGTTACCGATGGCTGGACGCAACGAACGCACGCGCTCGGTCTTGCCCATCGGACGCGACGATTTACGCTGCATGCGATCGAGCTTGTCTTTGCTCTTGGCGTTCATCTGCGGCATGGCCACCGGCGTCAGGCCCACTTCAGCACTCAGAATGTCGACTTCGTACTGGCTCATTTCGCGCCAGCGCCCCATCGGCAGGTCGGAGTTGAGGAACACCGGGCCGAAACGCACGCGCTTCAAACGGCTGACCACCAGGCCCTGGGATTCCCAAAGACGACGGACTTCGCGGTTGCGACCTTCCATGACCACGCAGTGGTACCAGTGGTTGAAACCTTCGCCACCCGGGGCTTGCTTGATGTCGGTGAACTTGGCCGGGCCGTCTTCGAGGACGACGCCCGCCTTCAGGCGCTCGATCATTTCGTCATCGACTTCGCCACGCACACGGACTGCGTATTCACGGTCCATTTCGTAGGACGGGTGCATCAGGCGGTTGGCCAGTTCACCGTCGGTGGTGAACATCAGCAAACCGGTGGTGTTGATGTCCAGGCGGCCGATGTTGATCCAGCGACCTTCTTTCGGGCGCGGCATCTTGTCGAAAACGGTTGGACGGCCTTCCGGGTCGAGGCGGGTGCAGATTTCGCCGTCGGGCTTGTTGTACATGATCACGCGGCGTACCGACTCGGCGGCTTCTTCGCGCTTGATCACCTTGCCATCGATGGTGATGGCGTCGTGCATGTCGACGCGCTGACCAAGGGTGGCGTCTTTGCCATTGACCTTGATGCGGCCGTGGCTGATCCAGGCTTCCACGTCACGGCGCGAGCCGACGCCGATACGGGCGAGGACTTTCTGCAGCTTTTCGCCTGCTGGGCCGATTTCCTGGTCGTCTTTCTGGTCTTTGATACTCATCTGGGCACCTCCCGGTGTGGTCTGTTCAGGCAGCTCTTAAGTGAGGGGCCTGAAGAGTGAAAGCTGGGCACTCGGGCGAAGGGATCGCCGGAGGGTCGCGAATCATACGCTCATGGGAGCGCTTGCGCATCAGAGACTAGCCGATGGAGGCCAGGTTATTTGTTTTTCCGCCGACCGGTGGCACCCAGCCTGATCAGTCGCAGTGCGGCCTCGGCCAGCACCGAGCGCTTGTCGACCTTGTCGAGTTTCTTCCAGGCCTTGATCTCGCGCTTGCTGCGGCCGCAGCCGATGCAGATGTCGTCGGTGAACTTGCAGACGCTGATGCAGGGGTCTTTGGTTGAGCTCATCGAATACTCCAGTCAACACAAAACCTTGTAGGAGCCGGCTTGCTGGCGATAGCGTCCTGACAGCAAGCACATATGTTGAATGTGTCACCGCCATCGCCAGCAAGCCGGCTCCTACAGGGAATCTCAGTGTTCACAGAATGTGTGGTCAGTCGTCGAATTCGCGGCGTTCGGCCTCGATTGCTTCGGCCAAGGCCCGGGCTTCGGCTTCTTCGTCGGTCAACTCGGGCTCGGGTTTGGGCTGTTCGAGCGCAGCAACGGCAGCCAGAAGCTTCTCGCGAGCTTCGGTAACACCGAGCACGTCATCTGCAAGCTCTTCTTCGACTGTGGCTTCAGGCTCGGCCTGAAGTTCAACTTCGATCTGAGCCTCAGGCTCGAACTGTTCCAGGACCTCTTCAGTCTCAGTCACCGCCCCATCACGCAGGATGTCGTCGAAATCGGTCTTGAGCCCCTCCTCCATCGTGTCCAGCTCCTGCAACAACGTATGGAAGCTGGTTTCTTCCTTCGGCTCTTCCGGCTCGGCACTGGCGTCTGCCAATTCCTGCAACCCGGCAGGTACCGGTGCGTCGTCGAAATCCAGTACCGGATCGGGTTCCAGCTCGCGCAGTTCGGCCAGCGGCGGCAGATCGTCGAGGTTCTTCAGGTTGAAGTGATCGAGAAAGACTTTGGTGGTGGCGAACATCGCCGGTTTGCCGGGCACGTCGCGGTAGCCGACGATACGGATCCACTCCCGCTCCAGCAGGGTCTTGACGATGTGGGTGTTGACCGCCACACCCCGTACGTCTTCGATTTCGCCCCGGGTGATCGGTTGGCGATAGGCGATCAGGGCCATGGTTTCGAGCATGGCGCGCGAATAGCGTTGCGGACGCTCTTCCCACAGACGTCCCACCCATGGCGAGAACTTTTCGCGGATCTGCAGGCGATACCCGGAAGCCACTTCCTTCAACTCGAAGGCGCGGCCGTCGCAGGACTTGGCCAGAATCGTCAGCGCCTTCTTGAAGACCGGCGGCTCCGGTCGTTCGGCCTCTTCGAAGAGTTCGAACAGGCGTTCAAGCGATTGCGGTTTTCCCGAGGCCAACAAAAAGGCCTCAAGCAATGGCGCGAGCTCGCGGGGTTCACTCAGGTTCATGATTCAACTCGTTATTCGGCTCGGGCCCGGACGTGGATCGCCGCGAACGGCTCATTCTGCACCAGCTCGACCAGGGATTCCTTGACCAGTTCGAGGATCGCCATAAAGGTCACCACCACCCCCAAGCGTCCTTCCTCAGCGGTGAACAGCTCGACGAAGGGCACGAAACCGCCGCCCTTGAGCCGTTCCAGCACATCGCTCATGCGTTCGCGGGTGGACAATGCCTCGCGACTGACCTGGTGGCTTTCAAACATGTCGCCCCGGCGCAGTACCTCGGCCATGGACATCAGCAATTCTTCCAGGCTCACATCCGGCAACAGCTTGCGCGCGCGAGCCTCCGGAGCATCGAGCTTGGGCACCACCACGTCACGCCCGACGCGGCTCAAGCCATCGATGCCTTCAGCGGCCGCCTTGAAGCGTTCGTACTGCTGCAAGCGCCGGATCAATTCGGCGCGGGGGTCGTCTTCTTCGTCTGCGATGGTTTCAGCACGGGGCAGCAACATCCGCGACTTGATTTCGGCCAGCATCGCGGCCATCACCAGGTATTCCGCGGCCAATTCCAGGCGCACCGACTGCATCAATTCGACATAACCCATGTACTGGCGGGTGATTTCCGCCACCGGGATGTCGAGGATATTGATGTTCTGTTTGCGGATCAGGTACAGCAACAGGTCGAGGGGGCCTTCGAAAGCCTCGAGAAACACCTCGAGTGCATCCGGCGGGATATACAGGTCCAGCGGCATTTCCATGACCGCTTGGCCATAGACCATTGCGAAGGGCAGCTCTTGCTGGGCTCCGGCCTGATCATCGACGGGCTCTACTGCGGACATCTAGGCCTCGGCCATGAACGGCGCGGGATCGCCACATCCGACGCGGATCACTTCCGGCTCGCCATCGGCGAGGTTGATCACCGTGGACGCCTTGATCCCGCCAAAACCGCCGTCGATGATCAGGTCGACCTGATGCTCGAGCAACTGACGCATTTCGTAAGGATCGCTCATCGGGTCGCTGTCGCCGGGCATGATCAGGGTCACGCTCATCAACGGTTCGCCCAGCTCTTCCAGCAGTGCCAGGGCAATCGGATGGGCCGGCACGCGCAGGCCGATGGTGCGCTTTTTCGGGTGCAACAGCAGGCGCGGGACTTCGCGGGTCGCGTTGAGGATGAAAGTATAGGGCCCCGGCAGATGCGCCTTGAGCAGGCGGAAGGTGCCGGTGTCGATCTTGGCGAACAACCCCAGTTGCGACAGGTCGCTGCAAATCAGCGCGAAGTTGTGTTTTTCATCCAGCTGACGCAAGCGGCGCACGCGCTCCACGGCGTTCTTGTCACCGATCTGGCAACCGATGGCGTAGGAAGAGTCTGTGGGATAAATCACCACCCCGCCTTTGCGGATGATCTCGACAGCCTGTTTGATCAGGCGCGCTTGCGGGTTTTCCGGATGAATCTGGAAAAATTGACTCACATTCTCTACCTGTTCAGACGGCGGCAATAATTGGGTCATGTTTGAATCGACACCACAATGGCGGCAGATCCTCCGGGATCGGGCGATATTCACCGATCTCGGACCAGCCTCCAGGGCCATGAAAATCACTGCCGGCGCTGACCAGCAGACCGAACTCACGGGCTAGAATCGCCAGGCTGCCCACTTGCTCGGCGGGCTGATGGCCATTGACCACTTCGATCGCGTGGCCCCCTGCTTGAATATAGTCGGCAATCAGCCGGCGACGTTTGCTGCGAGTGAAATCGTAATGCCAAGGATGCGCCAGGCTGACCCAGGCGTTCGCCGCGCGCAGGGTTTCGACGGTGTCTTCCAGGGTCGGCCAATGTTGCTTGACGTCCCCCAGCTTGCCGGCACCCAGCCATTTGCGGAACGCCTCGGCGCGATCCTTGACGTAACCCTCGCGCACCATCCAGTCGGCGAAATGCGGACGGGCCGGCGCGTTGCCGCTGTCGCCCAGTTCCTGCTGAATGGCCCGGGCACCGTCCAGCGCTCCCGGCATGCCTTTCAACGCCAGCTTGCGGCTTATTTCTTCGGACCGTAGCCAGCGGCCATCGTGCAATCTGGCAATCGCCTCGACCAACGGTGGTGCATTCACATCGAATCCGTAGCCCAGCACGTGGATGGTCGCGCCGCCCCAGGTGCAGGACAATTCGACGCCATTGACCAGTTGCATGCCCAGCGCGGACGCCGCGCTGCGGGCCTCATCAAGGCCCTCGAGGGTGTCGTGATCGGTCAAGGCCAGGACTTGCACGCCTTTCTCGAACGCACGCGCAACCAGGACCGCAGGCGCCAGGGCGCCATCGGAGGCCGTGCTGTGGCAGTGCAAATCAACATTCACGGGGATGTGTTACCTCAAATCAGCTGGCGCTATCGCGCGCCCATATGTTTGTTATTATGCCGGCACATCCTGCTTCTGGCTGCCACTGTGAAACAATTCATCGATTTCATCCCGCTCCTGCTGTTTTTCATTGTGTTCAAGATTGATCCTCGGGTCGTCGATATCGCCGGTCATCAACTGACCGTCGGGGGCATCTACAGCGCCACCGCGATGCTGATCGTCAGCTCCCTGGTGGTCTACGGCGCGCTCTATTTCAAGCAGCGCAAGCTGGAAAAGAGCCAGTGGCTGACCCTCATCGCCTGCCTGGTCTTCGGCAGCCTGACCCTGGCGTTCCACAGCGAGACCTTCCTGAAATGGAAAGCCCCGGTGGTCAACTGGCTGTTTGCCCTGGCGTTCATCGGCAGCCACTTCGTCGGTGATCAATTGTTGATCAAGCGCATCATGGGCCACGCACTGACCCTGCCGGAGCCGGTCTGGACCCGCCTGAACATCGCCTGGATCGGTTTTTTCCTGTTTTGTGGTGCCGCCAACCTGTTTGTCGCGTTCACCTTCCAGAGCTACTGGGTCGACTTCAAGGTCTTCGGCAGCCTGGGCATGACCTTGCTGTTCCTGGTCGCACAGGGCATCTACCTGTCCCGCCATCTGCACGACGCCGATACCACAACGCCAAAAACCGAGGACTGACATGCTTTACGCAATCATTGCCACAGACGTCGCCAACTCCCTGGAAGCCCGACTGGCCGCACGGCCTGCCCACCTTGAGCGCCTGCAGGTACTCAAGGGCGAAGGCCGCATCGTACTGGCCGGCCCGCACCCTGCCGTCGACAGCAATGATCCGGGGGCCGCAGGTTTCACCGGCAGCCTGATCGTTGCCGAATTCGATTCCCTGAGCGCTGCCCAGGCCTGGGCCGACGCCGATCCATATATCGCCGCTGGCGTCTACGCCAACGTGTCGGTCAAGCCGTTCAAGCAAGTCCTGCCGTAATAGCCCCTTCGCGATGAACCTTCCCGGTTCATCGCGCTCTCAACGCTCATTATTCTCTTTCACGGACCCTGCTCTGCGGTATCTTCGCCACTGGTGCAAGCAGAACGTCGGCAATGGCTAAATTGAGTGATCCATGAGCGAGTTGTTATTAATTGATGATGATCAGGAGCTGTGTGAGCTCCTGAGCAGTTGGCTGAGCCAGGAAGGCTTCCACGTCCGCGCCTGCCACGATGGCCGCAGCGCCCGTCGCGCGCTGGCTGAAACCTCGCCAGCAGCCGTGGTGCTGGATGTGATGCTGCCGGACGGCAGCGGTCTGGAATTGCTCAAGCAACTGCGCAGCGATCATCCGGACTTGCCGGTGCTGATGCTTTCGGCCCGGGGCGAGCCGCTGGATCGCATCCTCGGCCTGGAACTCGGTGCCGACGATTATCTGGCCAAACCCTGCGATCCACGTGAGCTGACAGCGCGCTTGCGCGCCGTATTGCGCCGCAGTCATCCGACGGCGGTGTCCAGCCAGCTTGAACTGGGCGACCTGTGTTTCAGCCCGGCGCGTGGCGTGGTCAGCATCGATGACCAGGAATTCACCCTCACCGTTTCCGAAAGCCGCCTGCTCGAAGCGTTGCTCAAGCAACCCGGTGAACCGCTGGACAAACAGGATCTGGCGCAGATCGCCCTCGGCCGCAAGCTGACCCTGTACGACCGCAGCCTGGACATGCACATCAGCAACCTGCGCAAAAAAATCGGCCCGCATCCCGATGGTCGCCCGCGTATCGTTGCCCTGCGCAGCCGCGGTTATTACTACAGTCTCTGACCCCCTACGCGGTCCCCTGTAGGAGCTGGCTTGTCGGATCGCCGCACCGCAGCGAAAGCGGTGTAACTGACACAGCACGTCGCCTGGTTCGCCGGCAAGCCGGCTCCTACAGGTTTTGTGCTCTGTCAGACAAATACAAATCCCTGTACGAAGTCGGCCCACGGACATCACAAGGGTGGGGCGTTTGTCAGGACGGTACAAAATCGTCTTTACCCAAGCTTTACGCTTCACTGACCGCCGCTGACCTTGATCTGCGTAATCTGCACACATCCGGAACGTACCGGGAACGAGACAAGGAGATTCACCATGCGCAAGACTCTTATCGCTCTGATGTTCGCTGCCGCTCTGCCAACCGTTGCCATGGCCATGCCTGAAGGCGCCGGCCCGATGGGTCCGATGGACGGCTCGCACCACGGCGGTCAGATGCACGGCATGCACGGCAAAGGCCCGTACAGCCAGCTGGACCTGAGTCGCGAACAGCGCGAACAGATCCGCAAGATCATGGGCGAGCAGATGCACGAGCGTAAGCAAGTGGTCGACAAGTACCTGGAAAAACTGTCGCCAGCCGACCAGAAAGCCATGAAAGACGAAATGGCCGCCAACCACAAGAAAGCCGAAGCCGACGTGCGTGCCCTGCTGAAACCGGATCAACAGAAGCAATTCGACGAGATCCAGAAGAAAAAGGCCGAGCGCCGCGCGGAATGGACCGAGTTCAAGGCCTGGAAGGCGCAACAACCGCAAAAAGCGCAATAATGCGTCAAGCCCCGGACCCAACGGCTGAACACCGTTGGGTCTGGTGCTATTCGGTTTAATTGTAGGAGCTGGCTTGCCAGCGAAGAGGCCGTCAAATTCAACATTATTGTTGCCTGCGACACCGCTTTCGCTGGCAAGCCAGCTCCTACATTGGTTTTGTGTTTGTTCGAGGATTATCCGTGCGCTCATTGTTCTGGCGTATCCTGGCCAGCTTCTGGCTGGCCATCGCTCTGGTGGCGGGGCTGTCGATTCTGCTCGGGCACATGCTCAACCAGGACGCGTGGATTCTCAGTCGCCATCCGGGACTCAACACCCTGGCCGAACAGTGGACGCAAACCTACGAAGCCCAGGGAGAGGAAGCGGCCCAGGATCTTCTGCAACAGCGCAAGCGCCAGTATCACATTGACGTCCAGGTGCTCAACGAGAGCGGCGACCCGGTGGTGCGCGGCACCTTCCCCCGCCGCGCGGCGGCCTTTGAAGCGCGGCAGAACAGCGACGATCGCCGTCTGCCATGGCGTCGCCTGACCGATGAGTACACCAGCGCAAAAACCGGTGACACTTATCTGCTGATTTATCGAATCCCGCATCCGGAACTGGACGCCTGGCACCGCGAAAGCCTGCTCTGGCCGTTGAGTGCATTAGGCATCGCGCTGGTGGTGCTGACCTTGTTCAGTCTGCTCGTGACCTTTTCGATCACCCGACCGCTGAGCCGGTTGCGCGGTGCCGTGCATGATCTGGGGCAAACCACCTATCAGCAGAACAGCCTGGTGAAACTGGCCAACCGCCGTGATGAGTTCGGCGTGCTCGCCAACGACTTCAACCGCATGGGCGCCCGCCTGCAAAGTCTGATCGGCAGTCAGCGACAACTGTTGCGGGACGTGTCCCATGAATTGCGCTCGCCCCTGGCTCGACTGCGCATTGCGCTGGCATTGGCCGAAAGGGCCAACCCCGAGGAACGGGAAAAACTCTGGCCACGCCTGACCCGTGAATGCGATCGCCTGGAAGCGCTGATCAGCGAGATCCTGGTACTGGCTCGGGTCGATGCCGACAACGCCAGCGCCGAAGAGGTAGACCTGAATGCCTTGCTCAACACCCTGCAAAAAGATGCGCAGCTCGGTTCGCCGGAGCAGAACGTACGCCTTCAGGCCGAGCCGCAACTGAACCTCAAAGGCTGGCCGACCATGATCGAACGCGCGGTGGACAACCTGCTGCGCAACGCGCAGCGCTTTAACCCCGTAGGGCAATCGATAGAAATGCAGGCATCACGCCAGGGCGAGCGCATTGTCGTCAGTGTGCGCGACCATGGGCCCGGTGTGGAGGCCGAACATTTGAGCCAGTTGGGTGAGCCGTTCTATCGGGCACCGGGACAGACGGCGGCGGGGCATGGCCTGGGGCTGGCGATTGCCCGTCGTGCGGCGGAGCGGCATGGCGGGAGCCTGGTGCTGGCCAATCATCCGCAGGGTGGGTTCATTGCCAGCCTGGAATTGCCGTTGGTGCCCGGCGCCGTGGTCCAGCCGTAGGGGCAATGTTGATGCAAAAAGATCGCAGCCTCGTTGCACTCGTCAGCTCCTACAAGAATTTTGTGTACACCTGTAGGAGCTGACGAGTGCAACGAGGCTGCGATCTCTTGATCTTCAGGCGTTTAAAGATGGCCAGGCGCTGACAAACTCGGCCAGATCAACTTTCTCCGCCACTCGCGGCTCTTTCTGCGGCGTACCAAGGTAAAGAAACGCAATCACCTCTTCTCCTTCGGCCAAACCCAACCCTTTGGCCACATGCGGCGAATAAGCCAGCTCACCGGTGCGCCATACCGCGCCAATCCCTTGTGCATAGGCCGCCAGCAAAATCCCGTGGGCCGCGCAACCCGCTGCCAGCAGCTGTTCGGACTTTGGATATTTGACGTGGTCCTGCAAACGGGCGATCACCACGACCACCAGCGGCGCGCGCAGCGGCCCGTTGCGCGCCTTGTCCAGCGCCGCCTCGGACACTTCGCTGTCCTGCAGCCTCGCCGCTTCGGCCAGCAACTCGCCCATCTGCTCGCGCGCCGCGCCTTCGACAGTCAGGAAGCGCCAGGGCTGCAGGTGGCCATGGTCCGGTGCTCGCATCGCGGCGGCGAACAGCACTTCGCGCTGCTCCGGGGTAGGTGCCGGTTCAAGCAGTCGTGGAACGGAAACACGGTTGAGCAACGCGTCGAGAGCCTGCATCGGCCACCTCCTGAAAAAAATGATTGGCTATTCTAGCTGCAAGTGCACAGACCCTGCCGGTTTACATGCCCTGCGCCGCAGGTAGAATGGCGCCCTTCCCTATTTCAGCCCGAGCGGACTTCATGGCGTTGCCGACCTTACGGACCATTGGTTTCATCATCGGCATCTTCCTGATCACGCTGGCCGTTGCCATGGTCGTGCCCATGGCCACGCTGGTGATCTTCGAGCGCACCGGCGACCTGCCGTCGTTCCTCTGGGCGAGCATGATCACCTTTGTCGCCGGTCTGGCCCTGGTCATCCCCGGACGCCCGGAACATGTGCATCTACGTCCGCGGGACATGTACCTGCTGACCGTCAGCAGCTGGCTGGTGGTGTGCATTTTCGCCGCGCTGCCGTTTCTCCTGACTCAACACATCAGCTACACCGACTCGTTCTTCGAGAGCATGTCCGGCATTACCGCCACCGGGGCGACGGTGCTCAACCGCCTGGATGACATGTCCCCCGGCATCCTGATGTGGCGCTCGTTGCTGCACTGGATCGGCGGCATCGGGTTTATCGGCATGGCGGTCGCGATTCTGCCACTGCTGCGCATCGGTGGCATGCGCCTGTTCCAGACCGAATCGTCAGACCGTTCGGAAAAGGTCATGCCCCGCTCGCACATGGTGGCGCGCCTGATCGTTGCGGCCTACGTCGGCATCACCATTATCGGCAGCCTGGCATTCTGGTGGGCCGGGATGAGCCCGTTTGATGCGATCAACCACGCAATGTCGGCGATTTCCACCGGCGGTTTCTCCACCTCCGACCAGTCCCTGGCCAAATGGACGCAACCGGCGGTGCACTGGGTAGCCATCGTCATCATGATTCTCGGCAGCCTGCCTTTCACCCTGTACGTGGCGACCTTGCGCGGTAACCGCCAGGCCCTGATCAAGGATCAGCAGGTGCAAGGCTTGCTCGGCATGCTGCTGGTGACCTGGCTGGTGCTCGGCACCTGGTACTGGTGGACCACCCAGTTGCATTGGCTCGATGCGCTGCGGCATGTGGCGCTGAACGTGACCTCGGTGGTGACGACGACAGGATTCGCGCTTGGGGACTACAGCCTGTGGGGAAATTTCTCGCTGATGCTGTTCTTTTACCTGGGCTTTGTCGGCGGCTGCTCGGGATCGACCGCTGGCGGGATCAAGATTTTCCGCTTCCAGGTCGCCTATATCCTGCTCAAGGCCAACCTTAACCAATTGATTCACCCGCGGGCGGTGATCAAGCAGAAGTACAACGGTCACCGTCTCGACGAAGAGATCGTGCGCTCGATCCTGACCTTTTCGTTCTTCTTCGCCATCACCATCTGCGTGATCGCCCTGCTGCTCTCGCTGCTCGGTGTGGACTGGATGACCGCCCTCACCGGCGCGGCCAGTACCGTGTCCGGTGTCGGCCCGGGACTGGGCGAGACCATCGGCCCGGCAGGTAACTTCGCGTCCCTGCCGGACGCCGCAAAATGGATTCTCTCGGTCGGCATGTTGCTGGGCCGACTGGAAATCATTACGGTGTTTGTCCTGTGTATACCGGCGTTCTGGCGTCACTGACCGGGTTCGGCGTTTCCATCAGCCGCACCCGGTACTCGCCGGGGGTGGCATCGAACCAGCGTCGAAAGGCGCGGAAGAAATTACTTGGATCGGCAAACCCCAACAGGTAGGCAATCTCCAGCAGGGTCATGCCCGGTTGCGCGAGGTACTGCTCCGCCAGTTCGCGGCGGGTGTCGTCCAGCAGCGTCTGAAAACTGGTGCCCTCTTCCTGCAGTCGGCGCTGCAAGGTACGTTGCGACAAGTGCAGCGTCTGCGCCACGGCCTCGCGCTTGGGTTCGCCCTGGGGCAGCAATCGGCACAATACCTGACGCGCCTTGTGGGTCACGCGGCTTTCAGAGAACCGCGCCAGGTATTCGCCGGCGAACCGGTCATGCAGCAGCGCCATCGCCTCGTTGGCAGTGGGCAGCGGCGCTTCCATGTCGGCGCGTTCGAAGATCAACGCATCATACGGCGCGCTGAACACCATCGGCGCGTGAAAGGCTTGTTTATAGGGTTCGAGGTCGACGGGCTCATCGCCCTGCAACAGCACCTTGCGCGGTTGCAGGATTCGCCCGGTCAACCAGCCACACAGTGCCAGGGCACAGGCCAATGAAGCTTCGGCACTCTGCCGGGTGGGCGGCAGATGGTCGCCATGGACCGTCAGAATCAGCGCATACCCCTCATCCAGCAAGCGGAAACTCAGGTCGGCGCTTTCGGCGATGATCCGCTGATAACGCACCAGCCGCTGAAAACCTTCGGCCAGGGTCTGGCTGGACATCAGGGCATAGCCCGCCACATGGAAGGAGGCCGGTCGCACCACCTTGCCCATGTTCAGGCCGATCGCCGGGTTGCCGGACAACTCGACCGCACGCTGCCACAGCCGTGTCATGGAATCTTGCGGGAAGCGCGCGTCCGGATCGTCCAGCGCCGCGTAGTCCAGTCCCAGTTGCTTGAACAGCACCCGACAATCCAGACCGTCCATTTCCAGTGCCTTGACAATCCCCATTGCCCAGCTTGCAGATGTCGTTCGTTCGCTCATGGCGTTTTCTTACATGATGAGCCGCAGGCTACGGCGGCCGGTTTTCCGAAGGATACTAAAGTGGCGCCCATTGTCAGTGGCTGATGCCATTGTTCACTCTAGACTTAAATAAGCTACCCGCAGCACAACTTGCAGTCAGAACAATAAACACAGAGATCGCAGGCGTGGAAAACATCAGACGTTTCAACAGTTTCGCTGAGTTTTACCCGTATTACCTCAGCGAACACAGGAACAGTACCTGCCGTCGACTGCACTTTATCGGCACGACGCTGGTGATCTTCATCCTGGCCTTGACCATCGGCAAAGGCGCCTGGCTGATGTTGCTGGCCTTGCCGCTGGCGGGTTACAGCCTCGCCTGGGTCGGGCATTTCTTCTTCGAAAAAAATCGGCCTGCAACCTTCCAGCATCCGCTTTACAGCCTGCTCGGCGATTTCGTCATGTACCGGGATATGATCCTGGGTCGCGTGCCGTTCTAAGGGCAATCCGTTACAAGAGGACATCCGATGAATGCCAACGCCCGTTTCACCCACATGAAGGATGGCACGCAGGAAGACTGGGCGATCATCGCCGCCGACTTCAGTGCCTACGCGCGCCAACTGCCGTCGCGGATTGTGGCGCACCTGAAATTGCTCGAGGGTGATTTCGGCGGCTTTCCGGTGGATCGGCTGACCCACTCCCTGCAAACCGCCACCCGCGCCTGGCGCGATGGTCGCGACGAAGAATACGTGGTCTGTGCCCTGCTTCACGACATCGGCGACACCCTGGGCTCCTACAACCATCCGGACATCGCCGCGGCGATCCTCAAGCCGTTCGTCAGCGCCGAGAATCTTTGGATAGTGGAGAAACACGGGATTTTCCAGGGTTATTACTTCTTCCATTACCTGGGCATGGACCGGCATTTGCGCGATCAATTCAGCAGCCACCCGCAATATCAGGCGACGATCGAATTCTGCGCCAGGTATGACGCGGCGGCGTTTGATCCGGCGTACGACACACTGCCGTTGAGTTTCTTCGAGCCGATGATGGCGCGGTTGTTTGCACAGCCGAAGAATTCGATTTACAAGGCGGCGATGGCGGAGCATGCGCCAGCCTGATGGATCTGGAGTGTTCTGGCTTGCCCGCGATGGGGCCAATTCGAACACCCTGACTTTCAGGCCGGCTCCGCGACTTCCACCGCCTTCAACTGCGCCTCCCGCGCCTGGGCGTCTGCCAAGCGGTACAACTCGATCGAGCCATCCCAATGCTCGATCAACGCTGTGCACGATTCCACCCAATCCCCGCAGTTGAGGTAATCCACCTCGCCCACCTTGCGAATCTCGGCATGGTGAATGTGCCCGCACACCACGCCATGCAGTCCCCGCTTGACACATTCGTGGGCTATGGCTTCCTCAAAATCGCTGATGAAGCTGACCGCCGTCTTCACCTTGTGCTTGAGATACGCCGACAACGACCAGTAGCCATAGCCATAACGGGCGCGCCAATGATTGAGCCAGCGGTTGAGGGTCAGGGTGATTTCATAGGCGGAGTCGCCAAGAAAGGCCAACCAGCGGTGATACCGGGTGATCACATCGAACTGGTCACCATGGATCACCAGCAAATGGCGGCCATCGGCAGTGACGTGCACGGCTTCGTCCACCAACTGGATGTTGCCCAGGATCAGCTTCGAGTAACGGCGCAGGAACTCGTCATGGTTGCCGGTGACGTAGATCACTTCGGTGCCGCGCTTGCTCATGGTCAACAAACGACGAATCACATTGGTGTGCGCCTGAGGCCAGTACATGCCGCTGCGCAGTTTCCAGCCGTCGATGATGTCGCCGACCAGGTAGACCTTGTCCGCATGGTAGCCCTTGAGAAACTGCGACAGGTGTTCGGCCTGGCAATCCCGGGTACCCAGGTGCACGTCGGAAATCCACAAGGTTCGCACGCGTTGCTTGCGACTGGGTTTGGCGAACTCGGCGATGGTCATGGGCAACCCTCTGCGATTGTTTGGGCAAGCTTGCCCGGGCCGGATTAATTGCCCATGACAGTGGCAAGTCAGTCCCGTGACAGCGCTCGCGTACGCCCTCGGTGTAGACTGGCAGCCTAAATCGGGAGACCTGCGATGAGACCGATCCTCACGCTACGCCAGTACAGCCACGATCTGATCGTCCACAGCCACGACCACGCGCAATTGGTGTTCGGGCTGTCGGGCGCGCTGGATTTCGAGGTCGACGGGCATGGTAGCCAAGTGGTTCAACAGAGTTTCGTGGTGGTGCCCTCCGGTTTTCACCATGCCTGTGGCAGCGCCAATGGCAGTCGTTGCCTGGTGCTGGACGTGCCGGGCGATGAGTGGGTCTTGCAGTCACTGGGCGATCACGCGCATGCCAGCCGGCGCTTGCTCGACAACGCCGGGCGCCTGCCGCTGGATGCCGGGCAAAGCCAACTGGTGAACTGGCTGGCCGCCAGTCAGGTCAATGATCCAGTCATCGCGCAACAAGGTGCGGTGCTGTTGCTGGCCAGCCTCAACAATGCCCGACCGCAGGTCGTGGGCGGACGGCGTCTGCCCTATGCGGCGCTTAATGCTCATATTGATCAGTATGCTGCCTACCCGCTGCAAGTCGCCGACCTGGCGCGCATCGCCGGATTGTCCAGCGCCCGGTTGCATGCGCGGTTCGTTGCCGAATGCGGGCAAACCCCGATGGACTATATCCGTAGCCGACGATTGCACATGGCCGTGGGCATGCTGCGGGATTCGGCATTGCCCATCGGCGAGATTGCCAGTCGGGTCGGCTACAGCTCGCAGAGCGCCTTCGCCGCCGCGGTGTTGCGTGAATTTGGCGCCTCGCCTGGTAAATTGCGGCGCGAGGCTGGCGACAAAAATCGCTAGTCTGCCGACAGACACGGATGCCCTCACAGGGTTCAATGCAGGAACTGCCACAAGCGGCGCTCAGCGTTGATGAAGTCGTCCGTCGGGTTCAATACATTCATCAAGGATTGCAATGACTCCCCGTACCGCCCTTGGCGCCCTGCATATCGGCGCCCTGATGTTTGGCCTGACCGGTGTGTTCGGCAAACTCGCCGTCGCCTCCCCCGCCGTCATCGTTTTCGGGCGTGCCGCGTTTGCCGTGCTGGCGCTGGCGTTTTTTGCGCGGTTCGCCAGCACTTCGCGCTGGCAGAAGCTCGAGGCCGTGGACTGGCGCCGGTTGTTGCTCAGCGGCTTGCTACTGGCCGCGCATTGGGTCAGTTTTTTCATTGCGGTGAAGGTCGCCGGCGTAGCGATCGCCACCCTGGGCTTTGCCAGTTTCCCGGCGTTTACCGTGATCCTCGAAGGGCTGATTTTCCGCGAGCGGATTCGCGCCAACGAAATCCTGCTGGTCGTGCTGGTGAGTGTCGGGCTGGTGCTGGTCACCCCGGATTTCGATCTGGCCAGTGGCGCCACCACAGGGCTGCTTTGGGCGATGGCTTCCGGCTTGCTGTTCGCCCTGCTGTCGCTGACCAACCGCGCCAGCTCCGGGCGCATCCCGCCGGTGCAAGCGGCGCTGTGTCAGAACGTGGTGGTCGCGCTGTGCCTGCTGCCGGTGGCGGCACCTCAGTTGAGCGAGGTGCGCGCCCTCGACTGGTTGTGGATCGGCCTGCTCGGGGTCTTTTGCACCGGTGTCGCGCACAGCCTGTTCGTCGCCAGCCTGGCAGTGATCAAGGCGCGAACCGCCGCGGTGGTGTTCGCTCTGGAGCCGGTATACGGGATCACCATGGCCTGGCTGCTGTTCGATGAAAACCCGACGTTGCGCATGCTGCTCGGCGGCGCCTTGATCATCGTCGCCATCGTGGCGTCCAGCCGGCTCTCGGGTGGTTCAAACAAAAAGACCGTTGCGGCACAAGCCCCGTCTCACTGAGACCGGTCGTTGTGCCCCAGGTCGCGGTCCGGATCGATCCGGTCGCGGACCCGCTGCTTGAGCACCTTGGCCTCGGGGAAACCGCCGTCGGTCTTGCGCTCCCAGATCTGCACCTCGTCACAAAAAATGTGAAAGACCCCGCCAGTACCGGGCACCAGGGACACTTTGCCCAGGTCGTCGCCAAAGGTACTAAGCAGTTCCTGGGCCAGCCAGGCGGCACGCAACAGCCACTGGCATTGCGTGCAATAAGTGATGACGATTTCCGGTTTGTGCGCGGTCATGATGGGCAGGATTCCTGAGCCAGGGGCGTCGTTATAATAACCGGCTTTATCGCAAGCCCTGTAGGAGCCGGCTTGCTGGCGAAAGCGGCCTGTCAGCCAACACATTTACCGAATGTGCCACCGCCTTCGCCGGCAAGCCGGCTCCTACAGATTTTTTGATCTTCAGCGGATGCCGGCCAACAACTTCCGGGCGGTTTGTCTGAGTGGCTCGTCTCCATCCTTGAGCAGCTCGTTGAGCAGTTCGATGGCGCTGTCCAGGTCGCCGTCATCGATGCAGGTCTGGGCCTGTTCCAGTTTGCCGGCATTGCTGGAGTCGGCCGGTTCAAGGTCCATCGATCCGGTATCCAGCGGCTCAAGCTCCAACGACCCGCCGACGTCAGCAAATGCGTCAAGAAAGTCGTCATCCAGAGGCTGTGCGTCCGGTTCGGCCACCCACTCGAACTCGGGTTCATCCAGCGGCGGCTCGTCAGGCATTTCGAACACATCGGGCAAGACGTGCAGATTCGAGGTGAATTCAGGCTCATGGGCGCGTGCCGCCTCGCTCGAGGATTCGGCAGCGGGCGGTGACGGGTCGAAGGGACTGATCAAGTCCCAGCTCGAATCCATCGACAGATCATCCAGGTTCAACTGGAACTCATCGCTGACGACGGCTGCCTGAGGCTGCACAACCGCGGACGGCACGATGGCCGGTGCGATGGCCAAGGCAGCGACAGTGCCCAGCTTCGGATAACGGTCACGTATCTCCTGGAGCTTCTGCGGGTCGAACCCGGCGTCACGCAGGCTGGTTTCCTGCGCTTCATAGGCGGACACGTCGCCCTGCCTGCCCAGGACTTCCAGCAGCTGCACGGCCAGATCGGTACGGTTCGGCTCCTTGACCAGTGCCTCTCTCAACAAACCGGCCGCTTCGGAAAAACGGCCATAGGCCAGATAAATGCCGACCCCTTCGAGCACATCGCCCACCGACGACTCTTCGCCCTGGCCGGAGGCCGGAGCCTGCGGCTGCGCTTCCCGATTCAGCACCGGCTCTTGCCGTGACGGTATAACGGCTAACGATTCAGGCACTGCCTGGACCTGCTGTCGCTGACGACGAACGAACCATCCGAGCAACGCCAGGGCCACCAGCAACAGCACGCCGAAGATCAGCGGCCAGTGGGTCTTCTCGATCCTTTCAACCTCAACCGGCGCTGAAGCCGCGACGTCTGGTGCTACAGGCGCCACCGAAGCCGACGCCTGCTTGACTTGCGCCAATTGAGCCTGCAACTCGGTGAGCTGTTTTTTCTGGCCGGCAATGTGCTCGTTTTGAGCCTGCAATGTTGCATTCAGCTCATCGATCGTGGTTTGCAGGGCCTGGTTCTTCAAGACGCTGACGGCCAGTTGCTCGGCGACAGGGTCATTGGCAGGCGCGGCAGCAGGTTGATCGACGGGCGGGACAGGCGGCTTTTTGCTTTTCACCGAAGGTGGCGCAGCAACGGCCGGTTCGACGCTCGGGAATGCCGATGATTGAGTGCTGGCAACCGGTTCGTCAGCCACCGGAACAATCCCCGGTGAGCCCGGCGGGTCGATCAATACCGTGTATTCGCGCAGCACCCGGCCGTTGGGCTGATTGATCTGCACCAGGAAATTGAGGAAAGGTTCATTGACCGGCTTGTTGGAGCTCACCCGGATCAGCCGGCGGTTGCCGCGCAGGATCGGCGTGAACTTCAGATCGTTGAGAAAGAACACCCGATCCACGCCGGCGCGGCTGAATTCTTCTGCCGTCGCCAGGCTGACCGATAACTCGCCCTCCGCAAGGTCCGCGGCGTCCATCAGGGCGATGTCGGCCCGCAGGGGTTGATTCAGCGCCGAATGCAGGGTGATTTCACCCAAGCCCAGCGCAGGCGCCAATGCCGACCAGGAAACAGCACCACCGACCAGCAGCAGCCTGGCGCAACACCGCAATACCACGTGCAAACTCTCGAGCATGAGCATCCCTTGGATAACCGGAACCAACCTTGTACGTGTTCGCACATCCGGTACGAACACGATATCGTCGACTAGTTCTTTATAGTCTGCCCAACGGGGTATCTCAAAGGACCGGCATGCGGTTATGCCTCAAGATTTTTCCAGGTTGGCCAGTATGTGTCCGTGCACTCTCATGCAGATTTTCAGATCCGCTTCATCAACGCCCTCGAACAGCTCGTGACGCAGTTGGGTGGCAATGGTTTCAATTTGCTCGATCAAGGGACGGGCCGGAGCACAGAGGACGATTTTTTTTGCCCGGCGATCTTCCAGCACCGATTGACGTTGCACCAGTCCCTGGCTTTCCAGACTGTCGAGCAACCGGGCCAGGGTCGGCCCTTCTACGCCGACGCTTTGCGCCAGTTCGCGCTGGGTGGGTGCATCCTCGAAACGCGCCAGGTGCAGCAGTACCAGCCAGCGTGCCTGGGACAATCCGAGGCCAGCCAGGCGGCGGTCCAGTTCAGCACGCCAGCCACGGGACATCTGGGCCAGTTGCATGCCAAAGCGGTGTTGATCGGTGAACGGCATAAAACACTCATGATTAGGCTGAAAATAGAGAAATACTAATTATTAGTCAGCTAAGCATGACCTTTGGCTATAGGCAAGGGTTGCTATGTACTGAATCGTTACATCTCACTTTCAGATTTCAAATTCCGACTGCAGGGCGGCACGAACACAGTACAAAACACCTTCCGGCACTCGTCCGGCGAACAGCGCGGCAATCTCCGAAACCGGTGGCAACTCACCCTCGCCGTCAAGGAACGCGTCCTGCACTTCGCCCATCAAATCCTCAGGCAGGTCCAAGGCCTGCTCCAGCGACAGTTGCTGCTTGCCAATCGCTTCGGCGAGCATGGTGTAGACATTCTTTTCCGAGCATTGCAGTTGACCGGCAATCTGCAGCGGGGTCATGCCGGCCCGCGCCAGGGTAATCAGCTCGTGGCGCACGTCGGCCACCACTGGCGGCGCCTCGACCTGGCCGCCAAGCACTTCGAGGAAGGCCTGGCCATAACGTTCCAGTTTGCGTGCGCCGACCCCACTGACCGTGGCCATCGCGGCCAGCGAGGTGGGCTGGCTGCGCAGCATTTCCAGCAGTGTGGAGTCGGGGAAGATGACGTAGGGCGGCACACCATGCTCTTCGGCGAGTTTGCGACGCAGGGCGCGCAAGGCTTCCCATTGTTCGCGTTCTTCGCCGCGAACCAGCTGGCTCGCCTGGCTCTTGCTGCTTTTGGCCGTGGTTTGCGGCTTGAGGTCGCGACGCAGTTCCAGGGCCACTTCACCCTTGAGCAATGGCCGGCAGCTGTCACTCAGGCGCAAGCCGCCATAGCCTTCGAGGTCGATGTCGGCCAGGCCGCGAGCAACCAGCTGGCGGAACAGGGAGCGCCATTCACCTTCGGCCATCGCCTTGCCGACACCGTAGACCGACAGGTGCTGATGACCAATGCTGCGGATCTTTTCATTGTCCTTGCCCAGCAGTACGTCCACCAGATGCCCGACGCCATAGCGCTGGCCGGTGCGGTAGATCGCCGAGAGCGCCTGGCGGGCCGGCTCGGTGGCGTCCCAGGTCTGCACGCCGTCGACGCAGTTGTCGCAATGGCCACAGGGCTCGGGCATATCTTCGTCGAAATAAGCCAGCAGTGTCTGGCGGCGGCAGCGGGTTTCTTCGCAAAGCGAGAGCATCGCGTCGAGCTTGTGCTGCTCCAGACGCTTGTGGCGTTCGTCGCCCTCGGAGTTCTGCAACATCTGCTTGAGCATCACCACGTCTTGCAGGCCGTAGGCCATCCAGGCATCCGCTGGCAGACCATCACGGCCGCCGCGCCCGGTTTCCTGGTAATAAGCTTCAAGGGATTTGGGCAAATCGAGGTGAGCGACGAAGCGCACGTTGGGTTTATCGATGCCCATGCCGAATGCCACGGTGGCGACCATGATCAGGCCTTCCTCGTTAAGGAAGCGTTTCTGGTGGTGGGCCCGGGTCTCGTTGGGCAGGCCGGCGTGATAGGGCAGCGCCGGGAACCCCTGTTCGCTGAGAAACACCGCGACTTCGTCGACCTTCTTGCGCGACAGGCAATAGACGATGCCGGCATCGCTGCGCCGTTCGGCCAGGAACGCCAGCAATTGCTTGCGCGGCTGCTCCTTGGGCACGATGCGGTAGAAAATGTTCGGGCGGTCGAAGCTCGAGAGGAAACGCTCGGCGTCCTGCAGATGCAGGCGATCGACGATTTCTTCCCGGGTGCGCTTGTCGGCGGTTGCGGTCAGGGCGATGCGCGGGACATGGGGAAACAGTTCCGCCAACTGGCCCAGTTGCAGGTATTCGCGACGGAAGTCGTGGCCCCACTGGGACACGCAGTGCGCTTCATCGATGGCGAACAGGGCGATTTCAAGGCTTTGCAGGAACGCCAGCATGCGCGGCTGAACCAGGCGTTCGGGCGCGAGATAGAGCATCTTCACTTCACCGCGCTTGATCCGGGCGGCCAGGTCCCGTTGCTGCTCGGCGCTGAGTGTGGAATTCAGGGCGGCCGCGGCGACCCCCAGCTCTTCAAGGGTCGCGACCTGATCGTCCATCAGCGCGATCAACGGCGAGACCACCACCGCCAGACCTTCGCGCAACAACGCCGGCACCTGGAAGCACAGGGACTTGCCGCCGCCGGTAGGCATCAGCACCAGGGCATCGCCGCCGCTGGCCACGCGCTCAATGATTGCACCCTGGCGGCCACGGAAACTGTCGTAGCCGAAGATGTCCTTGAGGACGCGTTGAGCCTGTTCGAGCATAAAAACTCCAGAAATCACCAAAAACATCCCTGCAAGACTGGTTCAGAACCACGCAGGCTGCACTGACGAATAGTAAGTGCACATTGCATGACGCTTTAAATCTCAGCCGTGGCGCCAGCAGGGCATCACAAAACGCGCGAGTATACCCGACGCCCGTCCGCCACAGGGCGCCGCTGAGAAGTCACATGCCCCCCAATGCCGATCCTCCTGCAGGAACTGGCTTGCCAGCGAAGGCGTCTTCATGAGCACTGCAAGGCTCAAGGCCGCCGTCGCTGGCAAGCCAGCGCCTACAGGGTTTGGCGTTTGCACAATTCATCGGTACACAGCGTTTGTGTGTTTTTCACCCTGCAGGAGCAGCGTTTCAGGGCGCAAATATGCCGCGCGGCTGGCCTGACTGCTCAAGAAGGCCTAGAATTCCCGCATCTGTTTAATTCCCCAAGGTAGCCCTTTAATGTCCTTCGCTGAGCAACTAACCCGCCTGCAAGTCTTCCTCGACGCCGACGAACTGCATGACGAGGCGCTGGACTACGTGGCCGCTCACGGCTACCTCACCGCGCTGTCGATCTGCTCCGAAAGCGTTCCGGACCGTGAATGGATCGACGCGCTCTTCGCCGAAGAGCCGCATTACGCCGACGACACCGAGCGTGAAGCGATCGAATCCACCCTGCTGGCCCTCAAGGCTCATATCGCTCGCCAATTGGCGTCCGATGAAGAGTTCGAGCTGCCCTGCGACCTGGACCTGGGCGAAGAGCCGGATGATTCCGACCTGCGCGGCTGGTGCATCGGTTTCATGGAAGGCGTGTTCCTGCGCGAAGCGGCCTGGTTCGAAACCGCCGAAGACGAAGTCAGCGAGATGCTCCTGCCGATCATGGTCGGTTCCGGTCTGTTCGACGAACAGCCCGAGTTCTCCGACATCGCGGCCGACCCGAATCTGATGGACGACATGATCGTGCAGATCCCGGAAGCCCTGACCGCGCTGTACCTGCTGTGCAACGCGCCAGACGAAAAACCGGCGATCCTCAAGCCACGTCACCACTAAGGTTTTGCCTATGGACAACCCCATAGGCAACCGCTCCTTGATGTTGCGTTACGTGCTGCTGGTCATCGGCTGGCTGAGCGTAGCGCTGGGGGTGATCGGGATTTTCCTGCCGGTGTTGCCCACCACGCCCTTCCTGTTGCTGGCGGCGGCCTGTTTCGCCCGCAGCTCCCCGCGTTTTTACCATTGGCTGGTAGATCACCCGCGGCTTGGACCCTGGATTCGCAACTACCTCGATGGCAATGGCATCCCGCTCAAGGGCAAGGTGTATGCCATCGGATTGATGTGGGCGAGCATCCTGCTTTCCTGCTACCTGGTGCCACTGCCTTGGGCACGCGCGTTCATGCTGACCAGTGCAGTGCTGGTGACGGTTTATATCCTCAAACAGAAAACCCTGCGCAAGTCTTGAGCTTCAAGCCCTCGCTGTGAAGATCGCAGCACCTCCAGAATGGGGTTGTACCCGGTCAGCAGAGGAGCTGCCACGGGCGCGATTTTTTGCCTGACAGGCCGACGACTTGCCCTCCATCACCGCAAACAGCACCTAGACTTCAGGCATCTGCGCCCGAGTAGCCAGACATGCCCACGGCCGGTCGCCACAGCAAGGAGCGTGTTCATGTCGCTGCGCAAACAATTGTTTCTCGCTATTTGCCTGTTCCTGCTGGTGGCGTTCAGCGGCAGTTTTTTTGTCAGCCTGGAAAGCTCCCGGGAACAAATGCTCGGCCAGTCGCGCTCCCACGCCCAGGACACCGCCACGGCGCTGGGGTTATCGCTGACCACGCACATCCACGACCCGGCGATGATCCAGTTGATGGTCAGTTCAATTTTCGACAGCGGTTATTTCAGCAGCATCCGGATCATCAACATCGAGAATGAGCAGGTGCTGGTCGAACGCAATGCAACGTCATCGGCCGAGGACGTTCCCGGCTGGTTTGTCAGCCTGGTCAAGCTGTATCCACAGAGTGGCGATGCCCTGATCATGCGCGGATGGGAACAAGTCGCGCGCGTCGAAGTGCTGAGCAATCCGCAGTTCGCCCTGGCCAGGCTCTGGGACAGCACACTGGGCAGCCTGATCTGGCTGTCGGTGTGCGGGTTGCTCAGCGCGGTGTTCGGTGGCTGGTTGTTGCAGCGCCAATTCCGTCCACTCGAGGCCATGGTCCGACAGGCCGAAGCCATCAGCAAACGCGAGTTTCTCAGCCTGCCGAGACTGCCACGAACGCCTGAACTGAAACGCGTGGTGCTGGCCATGAACCAGATGGTCGAGAAACTCAAAGCGCTGTTCACCGAAGAGGCGGCTCGCAGTGAAAAACTGCGGGCACAGTCCTATCAGGACAGCCTGACCGGCCTGGCGAACCGGCGCTTGCTGGATGAACAGCTGGCTGACCATTTGCTGGTCGGCGAGCAGAGCAGTGACGGCCATTTGCTGACGCTTCGGATTAACGATCTGGTTGGCCTCAACCAGCGCTTTGGTGGCCAGCGCACCGACGCCTTGATCAGCACCGTTGGCGAATTGCTGACGCGTCTGACTCAGGTACCGGAGCGTCGTACCTGGCTGGCGGCGCGCAATCACGGTGGCGAATTCAGCCTGCTGACACCGGGGCTGGGCAGCCAGGATGCCGCACGCCTGGCCGCCGAAATCAGCGCCACCCTGGAAAACCTGCGCCTGACCGGCGCCAGCGATTGCATGCCGGTGGCGCATTTGGGCATAGTCGCTTTCCAACCCGGCGAATCGGCCAGGAACGTGCTGCTGCGACTGGATCAGGCGTTGACTGAGGCCCAAGGCCATCCCGAGCGGCCGTGGAGACTCCTGAGCCACAGCGTCAGTGCACCGAACCAGACCCAATACGACTGGCAAACCTGGATCGACGATGCCCTGGCCGAAGGCAAGATGCAGCTGTATTTTCAACCGGTGGTGCAATGCGCCGACACCAGCCAGGTGCTGCATCACAAAGTTCTCGCGCGCCTGCTCGATCCTCAGGGCGAGGCGATTGCCGCCGGACTGTTCCTGCCGTGGGTCGAACGTCTCGGCTGGTCGGCGCGGTTCGATCTGGCGATGCTCGAAACGACCCTCGACTACCTCTTGGCCAACCGCTGGCCGCTGGCGTTGAGCCTGTCGGGCAGCACCCTGCGCGATCAGGCGCAACTGCACAAGATCCTCGACATGCTTGAATCACTGCCTGAACTGGCCCCGCTGCTGACCCTGGAAATCGATGAACGCCAACTGCCTCCCCCAGAGCAACTGCAGCGTCTGTGTCATAGTTTGCTCAACACCGGCTACCGCATCGGCTTGCAGCATTTTGGAGGCAGCTTCAGCCAGATCGGCAACCTCACGCAACTGGGGCTGGCTTACCTGAAGATCGATGGCGCCTACATCCGGGGCATCGATGGGCAGCAAGACAAGCGACTGTTCATCGAGGCGATGTTTCGGGCGACGAACAGTATCGACTTGCCGCTGATCGCGGAAATGGTCGAAAGCAAAGGCGAGCTGGAGGTGATCAGGGCGTTGGGGGTGTTTGGTGTGATGGGGCGGCTGATCGGGCCGCCGGAGCCGATGTGATTTGCGTTTTGGCATAGGTCCTATGAGAAATATTTCTTAGGTGGGCTCTGAAATGTTCTTAGCTATATTGTTACAGCATGAAATGGCTGGACGATAAAATCCGTCAAATAATTGCGACCGACCAGTAGCTCCAGAACTTCTGGGAGATGCCCGATGCGCGTTCTGGCCCCTCTGTGCAGCGCAATTTTTTTGGCCATGGCCTGCACAACGCAGGCTCAGGCGATGTCATTGACCGAAGCGATCCAGAGCACTCTTGCGACTCACCCGGAGCTGGCATTCCGGGTGGACAGTCGCCTTTCGGCCGATGAGGACGTGAAAGTCGCCAGAGGGGGCTTTTATCCATCGGTTGACCTGAACGCCGCCTATGGGCGCGGGTACAGCGATAACACCAACACCCGGGCGTTCGGCAACCATCACACGGAAATCCTCACCTATACCCAGTCGGAACTGCGGCTGCGCCAGATGCTCTTCGACGGTTTCAATACCGCCAATGAAGTCGAGCGCACCAAAGGCGTGGTCAATGCCCGGGCCTATTACGCCCAAGGCACTGCCCAGGACCTGGCCCTGCGCACCATCGAGGTCTACCTCGAGGTGCTCAAGCGCCGCGAACTGGTGACCCTGGCCAAGAACAACCTGCAAGCACACCTGCGGGTCAACGATCAGATCGGTCTGCGCACCCAGCGCGGTATCGGCAGCAACGCCGACGCCGATCAATCCACCGCCCGCCGGGCGTTGGCGGAGAACAACCTCGACACCGCTGAAGTCGATCTGGCCGACGCCGAATCGAACTTCCTCGCGGTCGTGGGGCGCATGCCCGATGAGTTGGAAACGCTGCCCTCGATTCGCGGCGAATTGCCCGCCAGCCTGCCGGAAGCCCAGCAGAGCATGGTGGAAAACAACCCGTACCTGAAATCTGCCCAGGCCGACGTGCAATCGGCCGAGAGCCAGTACGAAGTCTCCAAGTCGCCGTTCTATCCACGCTTCGACGCCGAAGCCGCGGTGGGCGCAAACAACAATGTGCAAGGCGAGGAAGGTCACGACAACGAATGGCGCGTCGGGATCGTCATGAATTACAACCTGTTTCGCGGCGGCAGCGACAAGGCCCGCCTGGCCGGCAACGCGCACCGGATCAATCAGGCGATGGACATCCGCAACAACGCGCTGCGCCAGCTCAACGAGAACATCCACCTGGCCTGGAACGCCATGGTCAATGCGAAGAAACAAACCCCGACCGCCCGCGAATACGCCGAGACCACCACCCGGGTTCGGGCGGCGTATCAGGACCAGTTCGGCCTCGGCCAACGGACCTTGCTCGATGTACTCGACAGTGAAAACGAGCTATACAACGCCAACCGGCGCTACACCGAAGTGCGCTACGTCGAGGAGTACTCGATGTACCGCGTGCTGGCGAACATGGGCCAGTTGCTGAGCAAACAACGGGTCGTGCTGCCCGCCGATGCAATCGCCCAGACCGAAGTGAAAAATGAAGCTCGCCTGCCTGAACTGAGATAGCTCCATGTGAAACCGTTGCTGGTCACTCCAGGGATGGTGGCGACGGTGGATATCATTACCGGGCACAAGAGTGTGCTGGATTATCTGCTTAAGCCCGTATTGAAGGGGCGGACCGAGGCGATGCGGGAGCGGCAGTTTCTGGCGGAGATTTTTGGTGATTGTGCGGGCCTCTTCCGACGAAGAGGCCCTCAAAACCAGCGACTACTTCAGCCCATGATTACGCTGAAAGGTCTCCTCCCCCATCGCCGCAATCTGCCCTTCGATCAGCGCTTCGAACGGCTTTAACAACGGTTCAAAACTGACGGGCGCTTCCAGTGTCTGCAACGCCTGCGCTATCGCCTCCACCGTCGACAACGCCCCCGGCCCCGGTGCCTTGCGCAGCCGATACCGGGACACGCTCCCCTGCGCCAGGGTCACTCTGGGCAACGCCGCCAGCAACGGATTGAGGTGCAGCATCTTGCGCGCCTTGCGCCAGGTGCCGTCCGGAACCACCAGCAACAGCGGCTCCTCGGATTCGGTGTATGCCTGCAACGGCTGCGCATCCTCGGCAGGAAACAACAGCCGCGCCCGGTAGCCCGGTTGATTCAACAGCGCGGGCAAATCCTCGAACACCTCGCCCACGATCAGCTCGGCATTGTTCAAGCCCAATGCCGCCAGGCGCGCAGTGTTCAAGGCGTGGTTCACCTCGCTGGGATGCTGCAACAGCAACACTCGAGTGCGACTGTCGAGGCTCGGGATCAGCCGGCACAGGCAGTGAGTTTGTGGGCGCAGGCAGCGCGGGCATTGGATTCTGGACATCTTCTCAAGCCTGATTCAGTTGTGCTTTAAGCAAGTCGCGGAAAGTCTGGATCAACGGCTCGCGACTGCGGCCACGGCGCACGATCATCGAAAACGGCGCCTGATAACCGAAGGTCGCCGGCAGCAGCACCCGCAAGTCGCCCTTGTCGGCCCAGGCCTGGGCGTAGTGTTCCGGCAGATAACCGATATAGGCGCCGGAGAGCACCAGAATCAGCTGCGCCTCCATACTTTCCACGGTCGCCGCGCTGTGTTTGAAGCCGTGGCGCGCCAGTTCCGCCTGGCTCCAATAACCCCGCCCGACCATGCGCTGCTGGGTGATGACCTGCTCGGGGATACGCCGTTCGGTGAACAGCGGGTGTCGACTGCTGCAATATAACCAGTGCTGCTCACGGTACAGCGGCATGTAGACCAGCCCGCTCATGCGCGTGGAGAACGCGCCGATGGCCAGGTCGAGGCGATTGTCCTGCACGCCGAGCTGCAGTTCGTAGGGGCTCATGACCGACAAGTGCAAATGCACCGCCGGGTGCTCCTGGGTGTAGGCGCCGATGGCTTCGGCAAAGGGCAAGGCCTTGTCGCTGACGGTGGAGTCGATCACCCCCAGGTTCAGCGTACCGCGCAGTTCGCCCTTGAGTGCGGCGGCGTACTGCTCGAAACCTTCGAGTTCGCCGAGCAGGCGCAGGGTTTCCTGATGGAACAATTCACCCTTGCTGGTCAGGCTGAAGCCGCCGCGACCGCGATGGCACAGCACCAAGCCGAGGGCCGCCTCGAGCTGGCTCATGTAAGTGCTGATGGCCGAGGTCGAGAGGTTGAGCTCCTGCTGGGCGTTGGCGAATCCCTGATGACGGACCACGCTGACGAAGATGCGCAACAGTTTCAGGTCGGGTAAAGCGTTGGCCATGGGGGCTCCGTCGCGTATTTCTGTGAGTCCGCGTTGTTTGATGGGCGGTTGCTGCGCAACCGTTCGCCGGCAAGCCGGCTCCTACAGAATCAATCAATGCTTCAGGACAGCGCCGAACTGTAGGAGCCGGTTTGCTGGCGAACGGCCCGCCCAGACAACACATCTCTCAAGCTGGCAAGTCTATCTCCCCCTCCACCATTAGTTTAGAAAAATCTGAACTAAGTATTTGCCCGTAGCGATTCTTCCCGGCCACTACATTTCGCAGAATCGGCCCACAGCGGTGCCCGCCTCTCCCCGAGCGGCGCAACCGGCATAATAAAACAACGACGATGAGGCCTTACCCGTGGACAAGATTCTTCACCAACCACTGGGCGGCAATGAAATGCCGCGCTTCGGCGGCATCGCCACCATGATGCGACTCCCCCATGTACCCACCGCTGCCGGCCTGGATGCTGCCTTCGTTGGCGTCCCACTGGACATCGGCACCTCGCTGCGCCCCGGCACCCGTTTCGGGCCACGTGAAATCCGCGCCGAATCCGTGATGATCCGCCCGTACAACATGGCGACCGGCGCTGCCCCGTTCGACTCGCTGTCGGTGGCCGACATCGGCGACGTGGCCATCAACACCTTCAACCTGCTGGACGCCGTTCGGATCATCGAAGAGTCCTACGACAATATTCTCGAACACAATGTGATCCCGCTGACCCTGGGCGGCGACCACACCATCACCCTGCCGATCCTGCGTGCCATCCACAAGAAACACGGCAAGGTCGGGCTGGTGCACATCGACGCCCACGCCGATGTCAACGATCACATGTTCGGCGAGAAAATCGCCCACGGCACCACCTTCCGTCGTGCCGCTGAAGAAGGCCTGATCGACTGCGACCGCGTGGTGCAGATCGGTCTGCGTGCCCAGGGCTACACCTCCGAAGACTTCAACTGGAGCCGTAAACAAGGCTTCCGTGTGGTTCAGGCCGAAGAGTGCTGGCACAAATCCCTGGCCCCGCTGATGGCCGAAGTTCGCGAGAAAGTCGGTGGCGGTCCGGTGTACCTGAGTTTCGACATCGACGGCATCGACCCGGCTTGGGCGCCCGGTACCGGCACCCCGGAAATCGGTGGCCTGACGACCATCCAGGCGATTGAAATCGTTCGCGGCTGCCAAGGTCTCGACCTGATCGGCTGCGATCTGGTAGAAGTCTCGCCCGCGTACGACACCACCGGCAACACCTCGCTACTGGCCGCCAACCTGCTGTACGAAATGCTCTGCGTACTGCCGGGCGTGACCCACCGCTGAGGATCGGTCATGAACGAACGCGATCAGGTACTCAAGGCCGCAGCCGATCTGCTGGCCGCCTTTGCCCGTAACGATCGCGAAGCCTACTTCGGCGCATTCAGCGTCGATGCCAGCTTCGTGTTCTACACCCTCGAGCAGCCTCTGCTGTCACGCGATGCCTATCAGGCGTTGTGGGACAGCTGGCGGACCGAGGATGGCTTCGAGGTGCTTTCATGCACGTCGAGCAATGCCTTCGTCAGCCTGCAGGGTGACGTGGCGATTTTCATCCATGACGTGGCCACCGAGCTGCGCATGCAAGGGGAGCAACACTTCAGCCAGGAGCGCGAAACGATTGTGTTTCGCCGACAACAACAAGGCCCATGGCTGGCCTGCCACGAACATTTGTCCGCGATGCCGGAAGGGCTGCCACCCCCTTAGCCAAACAGGTGACGCTCACGCACGATGAGCGCGCCTTTATGATCGGAGCAGATCATGAATAACAACAACAACGACCAAAGCCTTACGCAGATTGAAACCCACGGGGTCGAACAGATCCCGGACAACGAACGCACCGCGGGTCCGACGGACTTGTTCCGGATGATCTTCGGCGGTTCCAACACCTTTGCCACCGCCGTGCTCGGGAGCTTCCCGGTGCTGTTCGGCCTGTCATTCCAGGCCGGCGTCCTGGCGATTGTGCTCGGCGTACTGCTGGGCTCGCTGATCCTCGCGCCCATGGGTTTATTCGGCCCGCTCAACGGCACCAACAACGCCGTGTCTTCCGGTGCGCATTTCGGCGTGCACGGGCGGATCGTCGGTTCGTTTCTGTCGTTGCTGACCGCCATCGCTTTCTTCTCGCTCTCGGTGTGGAGTTCGGGTGATGCGCTGATCGGTGGTGCCAAACGCCTGATCGGTCTTCCGGAAACAGACCTGACCCTGGGTCTGGCTTACGGCCTGTTCGCGATTTTGGTGCTGACCGTTTGCATCTACGGCTTCCGCTTCCTGCTGTGGGTCAACAAGATCGCGGTGTGGAGCGCCAGCCTGCTGTTCCTGCTGGGCATCTTCGCCTTCGCCGGGCCTTTCGATGTGAACTACGCCGGCACCATCAGCCTGGGGCAAACGGGTTTCTGGGCGGCCTTCATCGGCGCGGCGCTGGTCGCGATGAGCAACCCGATTTCCTTCGGCGCGTTCCTCGGCGACTGGTCGCGCTACATTCCCCGTGACACCTCCAAGCGCCGGATCATGGCGGCAGTGGTGATCTCGCAGATCGCGACCTTCATCCCGTTCCTGTTCGGCCTGACCACCGCCACCATCGTCGCGATCAAGGCGCCGGACTACATCGCGGCCAACAACTACGTCGGCGGCCTGCTGGCGGTCTCGCCGAGCTGGTTCTTCCTGCCGGTGTGCCTGATTGCAGTGATCGGCGGCATGTCTACCGGCACCACTTCGCTCTATGGCACCGGGCTGGACATGTCCAGCGTGTTCCCCCGGGTGCTGTCGCGGGTCAAGGCCACGCTGCTGATCGGCGTGATGTCGATTGCCTTCATCTTCATCGGACGCTTTGCCGCGAACCTGGTGCAGAGCGTGTCGACCTTCGCCGTGCTGATCATCACCTGCACCACTCCGTGGATGGTGATCATGATCATCGGTCTGCTGGTGCGTCGCGGGTTCTATTGCCCGGATGACCTGCAGGTGTTCACCCGCGGCGAGAAAGGCGGTCGCTACTGGTTCACCCATGGCTGGAACTGGCGTGGGTTGGGGGCCTGGATCCCGAGCGCACTGGTGGGTTTGTGCTTTGTGAACCTGCCGGGCCAGTTCGTCGGGCCACTGGGGAATCTGGCGGGCGGTATCGACATCAGCCTGCCGGTGACCCTGGGCCTGGCGTCGCTGGTGTACCTGGCGTTGCTGAGCCTGTTTCCGGAACCGGCCACGGTGTTCGGCCCGAATGATTCACGCAGCAAGGGCAAGGATCCGCTTGGTAAACCGGCGTTGCGACAAGCCGCCTGACACCTGGAAATCTGTGGGAGCGAGCTTGCTCGCGATGACTGCGGCACATCCGATAACGATGTGACTGACAGATCGCTATCGCGAGCAAGCTCGCTCCCACAAAGAGCTACGCCACTGAATCACTTTTGTTTCACCATAAAAAAGACAATCGGAGACACGCCATCATGGCTTTGGATTTATTCGTCGTACTCATCTACGCCGCCGCGATGCTGATACTCGGCTACTACGGCATGCGCAAGGCCAAGACCCACGAGGACTACCTGGTCGCCGGTCGTAACCTCGGTCCTACCCTGTACATGGGCACCATGGCCGCGACCGTCCTGGGTGGCGCGTCCACCGTGGGCACCGTGCGCCTGGGCTACGTCCATGGCATCTCCGGTTTCTGGCTGTGCGCGGCCCTCGGTTGCGGGATCGTCGCGCTTAACCTGTTCCTCGCCAAACCGCTGCTGAAACTGAAAGTGTTCACCGTCACCCAGGTGCTGGAAAAACGCTACAACCCGATGGCCCGTACCGCCAGCGCCACCATCATGCTGGCCTACGCCCTGATGATCGGCGTGACCTCGATCCTGGCCATCGGTACCGTGCTGGAAGTACTGTTCGGCCTGCCGTTCTGGATTTCCGTGCTGCTCGGTGGTGGTATCGTCGTGATCTACTCGAGCATCGGCGGCATGTGGTCGCTGACCCTGACCGACATCGTGCAGTTCGGTATCCAGACCGTCGGCCTGATGTTCCTGCTGCTGCCGATCTGCCTGTACCGCGTGGGTGGCTGGGATCAACTGGTAGCGCAATTGCCGGCGGCGAGCTTCAGCTTCACCAGCATTGGCTGGGACACCATCATTACCTACTTCATGATCTACTTCTTCGGCATCCTGATCGGTCAGGACATCTGGCAACGGGTATTCACCGCCAGGAGCGAAAAAGTCGCGAAGTATGCCGGTACCTCGGCGGGCATCTACTGCATCATCTACGGTCTGGTCTGCGCCCTGATCGGTATGGCCGCTCACGTGCTGATCCCGGATCTGGACAACGTCAACAACGCCTTCGCCGCTATCGTCAAAGTCTCGCTGCCGGACGGCATCCGTGGCTTGGTGATAGCCGCAGCCCTGGCCGCCATGATGTCCACCGCCAGCGCCGGCCTGCTGGCCGCGTCCACCACCCTGACCGAAGACCTGCTGCCGAAACTGCGTGGCGGCAAACAGTCGAACGTGACCATCAGCCGCTTGTTCACCCTGTTGACCGGTATGGTCGTGCTCGGTATCGCCCTGGTCGTGAATGATGTGATCAGCGCCCTGACCCTGGCTTATAACCTGCTGGTAGGCGGCATGCTGATTCCGCTGATGGGCGCGATTTTCTGGAAACGCGCCACCACCGCCGGCGCCATCGCCAGCATGGGTCTGGGTTTTGCCACCGCGCTGGTGTTCATGATCAAGGACGGTATGGACGCCAACACCCCGATCTACTACAGCCTCGGCGTCGGCCTGGTGAGTTTCGTCGTGGTCAGCCTGCTGTCCCGCCGTCCGGCGTCGCTGGCGAGCGCTGTCTAAGCTTTTATAACGACTTGATGCTTTCTTCGACGAGTGTGGCGTCGGTTGCCACACTCGTTTTTTTTCGTCTGAAGGAAACTGCTTATGAAGATCGTCAGCCGCGATCAGTGGTTCGAGGTGAAACAGCTCAGTGACGGCATTCGCCTGATTCACGAGCCTTACATCCGCCCGTTCTATCGCTGCAATCTCTGGCACATCCAGGGCCGCGACAAGGACTTGCTGCTGGACAGCGGTTCCGGGCTGGTGAGCTTGCGCGAGCAACTACCGTGGATCACCGAGCGGCCGTTGGTCGCGGTGGCCAGTCATTGCCACTTCGACCATATCGCCGGCCATCACGAATTCCCGGAACGCCTGGTGCACCCGGCGGAGGCGGACATCCTTGCCGCACCGGATGGCGATAACGACTTGAGCAAAGCCTTTGTGGGCGACGACATGTTCGAAGCACACCCCGACTGCCCGTTGTGCTACGCCGAATACCGGGTCAAGGCCGCACCGGCCACGGGAATGATTGTAGAAGGCGACGTGCTGGATCTGGGTAACCGCACGCTGCAGGTACTGCACACACCGGGGCACTCACCGGGCGGCATCAGCTTGTACGAGGCGGCGACCGAGACGCTGTTCAGCGGCGATATCATCTACGACGGGCCGCTGATCGAGGACGCTTATCACTCCAACCTCGACGACTATGCCCGCAGCCTGCAGCGCTTGCGTGAGATGCGGATCCGCACCGTGCACGGCGGGCATTTCGGCAGCTTTTCCGGGGAGCATTTACGTACGATGATTGACGAGTGGCAGCGCTCCCATGGCTGAAGCCTGCTGTACTCAAGCGCAGGGACAACAATAATAACGCCCTCGAAGAAAACCATGAAAAAAGCCGCCGTTCGTGCCGCCGTGCATCGCCTCATCAGCCGCCTGCTTGAGGGTCAGGAGGACTTCGACGACAACACCAGCCTGGCGCAATTGGGATTGGATAAGGAGGATATCGAAGAACTGATCTTCCATCTGGAAGATGAGCTGGGACTGACGGCGTTCACCGCCGAAGAGGATCAGATGCTCAAGACCGCCAGGACGGTGAATGACTTGAGCCGGTTTTTGTTGAAGATCGGGCGTCACTGACCGCCCGAATTGTCCGAGCACGGCCCGCGCTTGCGGAATCTCCTACACCTGCGGATACACCCGCAGTCGCAGCATTTGCACAACGCCCTGCAGGCGCCGCTGAAGGCTGCGATCATTCGGGTTTTGACGCTTTACCGGCGACGCTGCTGGCGTCGACGCTGTTCATCGTCAGTACGAATAGGCACAGGTTGCAGAGGCGGTTCGATCAAACCGAGTGCGACACCCAGGTCATGCAGCCAGTTTTGGATTTTCTCTTTCATGGTGCCCCCTTCAGGGTAGTGCCGAGCGGCTGAAAATTCTGCAGCCCCTTCGCACTGATAATAGTCCGAAGTCCTGCGCAATGCTCGCCAAAAGTAGCAACGAGCTGTTACTGAATTGATCCAAATACCTGACCATTAGTTCAAGCAATCGCCAAAACACCTGTAGGACCGCCTGATAGACCGTCTGTCGCCGATCATCCACGCTTCGGAATGAGCACGGGGGCTTTGCTACCTATACGAATATTACTGGCCCAGGGCTTTGCGTAGACGATGGCGCACCCACTGCTCGGCACTGACAAAAGTGATGCCCAATAGCACCAGCACCGCGCCGACGATGAAATTGAGACTCAACTCCTCACCCAGCAGCACCACGCCGAAGGTGACGCCAAACAATGGCGTCATGAAGGAAAATACCGCCAGATTCGCTGCCAGGTAACGGCGCAACAGCCAGAACCAGGTCAGGTAACTGAAGAACGACACCACCAATCCCTGGAACAGCACGCTGGCCACCGCCACCGAGGTCAAACTGACATGGCTGACCTGGCCGCTAAGTAACGCGATCAGCAACAGGCCGACGAAACCGACGATCAGTTGATAAAACAGGGTCAGGGTCACCGGCGCTTCCGACAGGCGCGAAGCGCGCACCACTACAGTAGTCGCGCCCCAGGATGCGCCGGCCAGTACGCCCAACGCATCGCCCAAGAGCATGCGCCGATCAAGATTGTCCCAAGACACTCCGCCGGCAAATGCGATGGCAATCCCGATGAAAGCCAGGAATATTCCCAGCCACTGGACAGGTCTTAAACGTTCACTCGGCAACAGCCAGTTGACACCCAATGCTGTAAAGATCGGCGCGGTGTAAAGGAACACCGACATGTGTGCGGCCGTGGTCAGTTGCAGGCCTTCGGAAATGAAGAAAAACTCCAGACCGAACAGCGCACCGGCCAGCAAACCGCCGCGCCAGGTACTGCCGACCTGATCCCAGCCACCCTTCCAGCACAGCAAAAGGCCTACGAGCAACGCGGAGATACCCGATCGCCCCGCCGCTTGCATGACCGGGGCAATGTCGGGCGCCGCCCATTTGATCATCACCTGCTGGACGCCCCAGATCAGGCACAGCCCCATCATCACTTGCAGGGCAAACCCGTCGGCGCTACGCCGGGTGGCGCTCACCGTAGTACCTCGACAACACAATCCATGGCAGTGACTCGACAGTAAAAGCAAAAGCCCCGGTTTTTTTGCTGAGTAAGCGCCGGGGCGAAAAATTATGCTGCCGATTATTAACCAGATGGCCAGAAAATGCCGCCTGTCAGAGACCTTTGGCTTCCTGGTTGCGTCATTTTTTCAGGCGCCGGGCCAGGTCAGCTCAATTCGATGCGATCGGCATGAATGACGATCTGGCCGTTCTTGTACAACGCGCCAATCGCCTTTTTGAAGTTGCCTTTGCTAACGCCGAACATGCTGGTGATCACCGTCGGATCACTCTTGTCGCTCACCGGCAGTGTGCCGTTGTTGTCGCGCAGCCTGGCGAGGATCTTCGAGTTCAGGCTGGAGGCGGCTTCCTCGCCGACCGGTTGCAGGCTCAGGCTGATCTTGCCATCGGCCCGGACTTCCTTGATAAAGCCCTTTTCTTCTTTACCGGCACGCATGAACTTGAAGATTTCGTTCTTGTGGATCAGGCCCCAGTGCTTGTTGTTGATGATCGCCTTGAACCCCATGTCGGTGGCTTCGGCGACCAGCAAATCAACTTCCTGGCCCGGGGTGTAGTTCGCCGGGGTCTTGTCCAGATAGCGGTCCAGGCGCGCCGTCGCCGTGATGCGACGGGTGTGTTTGTCGAGGTAGACGTGCACCACGACATACTCGCCGGCGGTCATCTGGCGCTTTTCTTCGGAATACGGCAGCAACAGATCCTTCGGCAAGCCCCAATCCAGGAACACCCCGATGCTGTTGACTTCGACGACTTTCAAACTGGCGAATTCACCGACCTGCACTTTCGGCTTTTCGGTAGTTGCGATGAGTTTGTCATCGCTGTCCAGATAAATAAAAACGTTGAGCCAATCTTCATCTTCACTGGGAATATCTTTGGGAATATAACGATTGGGCAGAAGGATTTCGCCGTCCGCGCCACCGTCCAGATATAAACCGAAGTTAGTGTGTTTAACCACTTGCAAACTGTTGTAACGCCCGATTAAAGCCATGTCCAATACCCTCATTGCGTGGGCGGCATTCTACCCGGTTTTGCGGGTAGCGTTCGGCGGCCAGCCCGATGGCGCCGGAAAATCCTCTGAAGGCCTTAATTTTCCTGATTTTTATCCCGCGTATCTGGCCACTCGTCAGGCCACGGTGACGCTGGTTGCGCTTGTCGTTCAGGCAAAAACAGCTGATTTCGCTCTGTTCTTCTTAGTTAAAACAGCAGCTTAGGGATATTTCCCGAACAATAACCGACGATACACCACCGACCGGCGAGTTGTATTTTGGGAGGATATTTATCAAGCAATTGTCAAGTATTTCCTGTACTATGCCTGGCCAAGTTAATTTCTACAGGTTAATGGCCGCCATGCGTGTAAAAGCATCCAACAGCAAAGCAAAGCCAGCTCCAGCCGTTGAAACCAGCGAATCGATCAACAATCAGATTGCTGCGTTCCTCAAGTCTGGCGGCGAGATCCAGCAAATTGCAAAAGGCGTCAGCGGCCAGACATTCGGCCCGTCCAAGCAGATCACTCTGGGCAAAAAGTAACGCTACAAGCTCTGCCCGCGATAACTGGTCCCTAAGCGCTTTGAGCTTCGAAGCGCTTGGACTGGAACCTTCCTGAAACACCCTGCCCCACATACATCCATCAAAAATCGACGAACGGCCATCAGCGCCGGGCATTCGCCGGTATCCTTGCACACGTCTAGATCAAGCGTTTCAGCAGGTTTTTCCTGTGCCTCGCTGTTCATGGAGTGACGCATGCTCAAATCCTTTCTTTTCCTGCTCGCCAGCCTGCTGGCGTGTTCGGTCGCCAATGCGCAAATCTTCCAGCGTGAGCTGGGCGACTTCGATCTCAAACTGGGCACCTCCCCCAGCCGCAGCATGGCCCAGGGTCTGGTCAAGCCTGCCAGCACCGGCTCGTTCCACGGCGGACTCGACCTGAGCCACGAAAGCGGATTTTACGTGGGCCAATGGTCGCCGAGCGCAGGCCTTAGTCCGGGTAAAAATCTTGAAGTCGATTCCTACGTGGGTTTTAAACAGCCCTTCGATCACAGCCTTGGCTACGAAGTGGGCATGATCCATTACAGCTACCCGACAGTGGAGACGCTCGACAGCCAGGAATTGTTTGGTGGCCTGACGCTGCTGGGCAGTCGCTTCGGCGCGGCGTTCAGCAACGATCCGGATAAACAGAACAGCACCGTATTCGCCGACCTGAACGGCAATCAGCCCTTCGGCATCGGGGTCAGCATGAAATACACCACGCACCAGCTCAATGCCCCGGTGTCTGTGGAGGGTGGCTATGTCGGCAGTTTCACCGATTGGTCAGTGACGCTCTCTCGCCCATTCATGGGCATCGACCTGAACCTGATCTACAGCGATTCCAGCCTCAGCGGCAGCGACTGCTCAGCCTATTCCGGGCATAACAGCCAGTGCGATGGCCTGGTCACCCTGAAAGCTCAACATGCCTTCTATTGATTGGCTGAACTGGCGGGCTCATCCCGCGTCCACATGAGAACCCACGCTTTCGCAAGGACTTGCCCATGTCGCGCTGGTTGAAGTGTCTCACCGTCGTCATCACCCTCTGTCTTGCCCTCGGTGCGTGCAGCCGCGTGGGCCTGGCCTATCGCAATCTCGACGTGATCATCCCGTGGACACTCAGCGATTACCTGAGCATGAACGGCGGGCAGAAAGACTGGTTCAACGAACGCCTCGCAGAGCACCTGAGCTGGCACTGCACCACGCAATTGCCGGGCTACCTTGACTGGCTGGACCGTCTGCAGGACATGGTGGAGCGCAACGAGGTTACCGACGCTGCATTACAAGCCCGCACGCAGGAAGCCAAGCAGGCCATCGCCCAGACCGCCAGGGAAATCACCCCTTCAGCCATCGAGTTGCTGCAGGGGCTCAATGACAAGCAAGTCGCGGAAATGAACGACGCCTTCGCCAAGGACCAGCGCAAACGCCAGGAGCAATACCTGAAACCGTCGCTTGATCAGCAGATCAAGGAGCGTGGCGAGCGTATGGAAAAACGCTTGGGCGACTGGCTTGGCCCGCTCAGCCCAGGCCAAAAGCAACGGGTAGTCGACTGGTCGAATGCCTTGGGTGATCAGAACACGCAATGGATCGCTAACCGCGTCCATTGGCAGAAGCAATTCAGTGCGGCGGTTGCGCAGCGCCAGAGCTCGCAATTCCCCCAGCGCGTCGAGACGCTTCTGGTCAATCGAGAGACGTTGTGGACACCCGCTTACCGCCAGGCGTACGCCAACACCGAAGCCCAGGCGCGGTCGCTGTTCGTGGACTTGATGGCCGAGAGCACCCCGGAGCAACGGCAGCGATTGCTGAAGAAAATCGAGGGCGTGCGCAAGGATTTCAATGATTTGAAGTGTTTGAAGGCGGTCAAACAAGGTTAGGCGTCCAACACAAGTCCCTTGTAGGAGCCGGCTTGCCGGCGAATGCGACTTCAAGGCTTACACCGCCCATGAAGACGTCTTCGCCGGCAAGCCGGCTCCTACAGGGGGTGCCATCGGTACGCCGGGCATCATGTAGGAGCTGGCGTAAGAGTCAGGCTATCTGCGCCTTCGACGCCACTTCGTCAAACGTCACCTCGTCCAGCGCATCCTCCTGCTCATCCAGCACTTGCCGCGGATGGTCATTGCCCGGAATGCTGCTGTCGATCAGGCTCAGCAAACTCGAGCCCCGTGGCGTCAAAATGTAGTTCGAGCCAGTGCCGCCCTGCTCCTCGGGCCGAGGCTCGATATAGCCACGCTCCAGCAGTAACTTTTCGTACTCGCCAGCCACCGCTTTCAGGTGATCCAGGTTTTCCGTCTGCTCGCCTTCGGTCGCCTTCTCGGCCGCAAGTTGTTCGGCATAGGGCCGTGGCGTAAAGCTGCTGGCACCGTTTTGTACTTCGTGCAACAAGCGTTCAATCAAATCCCAGTTATAAGTCGTCATCCTGATCAACCTCCAGCGCCCGTGAGTGGAATGGCCTACATAGGTTGTGACCCAAAGCGTGCGCAGCCGTTCAGCCGAGCTTTTGAACAGCATCGACCGGCGGTATGTCGAATTGGGCACAGGTCAAACGACTAGCCATGTCAGTTACCTCCCAGCATCGCGCAGGAGAAAACCCATGAACATTCAGAATCATCCCGTCGTCTCCCACGAAGAATGGCTCGCTGCCCGCAAACAACACCTGGCCCACGAAAAAGCTTTTACCCGGGAACGGGATAAACTCAGCGCCGAACGCCGCGCCCTGCCTTGGGTGAAAATCGACAAGGATTACCGCTTCCAGGGCCCTGACGGCGAGTTGACACTGGCCGATCTGTTCGGCGATCGCAGCCAGTTGGTCATTTACCACTTCATGTTCGCCAAAGACTGGGACGAAGGCTGTTCTGGCTGCTCGTTCCTCTCGGACCATATCGACGGGGCCAACCAGCACCTGGCCCACCATGACGTGGCGGTGGCCGCGGTATCCCACGCACCCTTCGCCGAATTCCAGGCGTTCAAACGGCGCATGGGCTGGAAATTCGACTGGGTCTCGTCCGAGGGCTGCGACTTCAACTACGACTTCGGCGTCTCGTTCCGGGCCGAAGACGTCGCCGCCGGCAAGGCGACCTACAACTACGAAAAATCCGACGGCGCCGAAGAAGAACTCCCCGGTCTGAGCGTGTTTTATCGCAACGAAGGCGGTGAAATCTTCCATACCTACTCCACCTACGCCCGCGGTCTGGACCTGTTGGTTGGCGCCTATAACTATCTGGACCTGACGCCGAAGGGCCGCAATGAAGAGCAAATCATGGAATGGGTGCAGCTTCATGATCAGTATGAAGAGAAGACATCATCCAGCTGCTGTCATGGGGGATAGACCGCGCAGACCGAGTCGCCTCAATCGCAAGCAGGCTCGCTCCCACATTGATTCGGGCTGGATACAACATCCGTGATCACACAGATCCACTGTGGGAGCGGGCTTGCTCGCGAAAGCGGCGTATCAGTCGACATTATCATTGCCTGACACTCCGCCTTCGCGAGCAAGCCCGCTCCCACAATTAACGGCGGCGTTTTTACTAAAGCAGGTTGAACGGGGCGATCTGCAATTACGCGCCTCTGTCGCTGAACTTTTTCCACGCTTGAACGCTCAACCGGGTAACCCGCCTTAACCGGAACTGAGGCTCGCCCCTATGAAAACCTTGCTGAAACTCACCCTGGCTGCCACTTTCGCTTGCGCCCTCCCTGTATGGGCCTGCACGCCTGAAGAAGCCACCATCAAGCGCGAACAACTGGCCAGGGAAATCACCAAGCTCACCGAGCAGAATCCAACCAAGGCCAAGGAGATCAACGACGAACTGCAGAAGATGGACCTGGGCACCGCGAGCAAGGATTTGCCCGACAAGTGCCAGTTGATCGACCAGCGATTGAAAGAGCTGGGAACGGCTGAGAAGAAAGCTGAGGGTTGAAGGCACGATCAAAGGTATGCGACGAAGCTGCGATCTTTTGATTTTAAAAGACCAAACAGATTTCCAAGCATAAAAAAGCCCGGACACTGTCCGGGCTTTTTATTGGATCGCCATGGCGCCTTACTCAGCAGCCGGCGCTTCCGGCTTGCGGCGCTTGAGCGGCGCCATGCCGTCCTTGCTGACCAGCGACAGGGCGTCGGTCTTCGGGCGGTTGGCGATCTTGCGCTTGGTCGGGGCCTTGGCGCCGGTTTTCTTCTTGTCGCCCTTGGCGTCGACCTTTTTCTTCTTCACGCCGACCGCTTTACCCGAGGCCTTGACCTTTTTCGGTCCGCCGTAGGTGCCTTTGACTTCCTTGATGGTGCGGCGCTCGAAGCTCTGCTTGAGGTAGCGCTCGACGCTCGACATCAGGTTCCAGTCGCCGTGACAGATCAGCGAGATGGCCAGGCCATCGTTGCCGGCGCGGCCGGTACGACCGATGCGGTGCACGTACTCGTCGCCGCTGCGCGGCATGTCGAAGTTGATCACCAGGTCCAGGCCGTCAACGTCCAGGCCGCGAGCGGCGACGTCGGTGGCGACCAGGATTTTCACGCCGCCCTGCTTCAGGCGATCGATGGCCAGCTTGCGGTCTTTCTGGTCCTTGTCGCCGTGCAACACGAACGCTTTGTAGTCCTGCGCCACCAGGCGGCCATAGATACGGTCGGCCATGGCCCGGGTGTTGGTGAACACGATGGCCTTCTGATAGGTCTCGTTGGCCAGCAGCCAGTTCACGATCTGTTCTTTGTGCTGGTTGTGGTCGGCAGTGATGATCTGCTGACGGGTGGTGGCGTTCAGGTCGCTGACGTTGTTCAGCTGCAGGTGTTCAGGATTGTTCAGCACCTTGGCGACCATCTCGCGCAGGCCCGAACCGCCGGTGGTGGCGGAGAACAGCATGGTCTGCTGGCGATTGGTGCATTCTTGCACCAGACGCTGCACGTCTTCGGCAAAGCCCATGTCGAGCATGCGGTCGGCTTCGTCGAGCACCAGTACTTCAACTTCTTTCAAGTCGAGGTTGCCGGCGTTCAGTTGCTCGATCATCCGCCCCGGCGTACCGATCAGGATGTCCGGCACCTTGCGCAGCATGGCGGCCTGGACCTTGAAGTCTTCACCGCCGGTGATCAGGCCGGACTTGATGAAGGTGAACTGCGAGAAGCGTTCCACTTCCTTCAGGGTCTGC
>Ga0213829_1000385_pt1 | contig 43591 bp, 37 predicted proteins | sample MC6MC0896MG_FD_180665 | JGI IMG/M metagenome (GOLD analysis project Ga0213829, IMG submission 180665) | Enriched soil aggregate microbial communities from Iowa State University, Ames, United States - MC6-MC0896-MG | ecosystem: Environmental > Terrestrial > Soil > Unclassified | place: USA: Iowa... | reverse complement strand
GTCCGGCCCGCACCGTCGAGGTGCGACTGACAGCCGATATTGGCGGTGACGATGACGTCGGGGCGTCCGCTTTCAAGGGCGTTGAGCTTGTTGTCGCGCAGTTGCCGGGACAGTACGGGCTGGGTCACGGAATAGGTGCCGGCCGAACCGCAGCATAGGTGACTGTCGGGCACGGGCGTGAGGTTGAACCCCAGGCGGGCCAGGATTGCTTCGACGGCGCCGCCGAGTTTCTGTGCGTGCTGCAAGGTGCAGGGGCAATGAAATGCCAGGCGCTGATCGCTGTGCACGCCGAGCTTTTCCAGCGGCTCGTCACGCAGCACTTCGACCAGGTCCTTGGCCAGGGCGCTGACCTTTTTCGCCTTCTCGGCATAGGCCGGGTCGGCGCTGAGCAGGTGCCCGTAGTCTTTGATGAAGGCGCCGCAACCGCTGGCGGTCTGGACGATGGCTTCGGCACCGTTCTCGATGCTCGGCCACCAGGCGTCGATGTTGCGCCGGGCGCGATCGAGGCCGGCGGCCTGGGCGTCGAGGTGATAGTCCACGGCCCCGCAACAGCCTGCCTCGCGGGTGGCCGTGACGCTGATCCCCAGCCGATCCAGCACGCGTGCCGTGGCGGCGTTGGTATTGGGCGACAGGCTTGGCTGCACGCAGCCTTCGAGCATCAGCACCTGCCGGGCGTGGCGGGTGACCGGGCGTGGTTTTGCCGGATAAACGCGGCGCGGCAGTTTGGCCTGCAAGGCAGTGGGCAACAAGGCGCGGAACACCTGGCCGCTGCTGACCAGTGCCTTGAACAGTCGCGGATTGGGCACGACACCGCGCAGTGCTTCGCGTAACAGGCGCTGGTCGACGGAACGCGGCACGGCGGCATCGACCACCGCGCGACCGATGTCCAGCAAGTTGTGGTAGTCGACCCCGGAAGGGCAGGTGGTTTCACAATTGCGGCAGGACAGGCAGCGATCCAGGTGCTGTTGGGTTTTCTGCGTGACTTCGTTGCCTTCCAGCACCTGTTTGATCAGGTAGATACGCCCCCGGGGGCCATCCAGTTCATCGCCGAGCAACTGATAGGTCGGGCAGGTGGCGTTGCAGAAACCGCAGTGCACACAGGTGCGCAGGATGCTTTCGGCTTCTTCGGCGCGGGGCAGTTGGCGGGCCTGTTCGCTCAAGGTGGTTTGCATGGGTCAAAGCTCCGCGTACAGGCGACCGGGGTTGAAGATGCCCCGGGGATCGAGTTGTTGCTTCAGGCTGCGGTGGTAGCGCATCAGTGCCTGCGGCAGCGGCTGGAACGGGCTGTCGATCAACCCGTGGCTATAGCAGGTCACATGCCCGCCGACCTCTTCGACGATCGAGCGGATGAACGAGGCCTCGGCGTCGGATTTGAGCCAGCGCTGCGCGCCGCCCCAGTCGATCAACTGCCGGCCGGGCAAAGACAGTCGAGGGGTGTTGTGCGGCACCGACAGACGCCACAGTGGTTGGTCTTCGTCGAAGAAACTCAAGCGATGTTCATTGAGATCCCCCCAATAAGAAGCATCAAGTACCTCGCCACCCAAGCGATCATGGGCCGCCGCCACCGAGCCTTCGCCACCCTCGAGTCGCAGGTGCAGGCGCTGGCCGTCATGACAGGCAGCGCTGATCGGCAGCGGTTGCTGGCCCCATTCCGCCAGGCGCAGCAGAGCGCGATCGCTGTCCATCTCGAGGCTGATGCTCAAGCACTGCCGCGGTTTGGGCAGGACCTTGAGCGAGACTTCGGTGATCACCCCCAGGGATCCGTAGCTGCCGGCCATCAGGCGCGACAGGTCGTAGCCGGCGACGTTCTTCATGACTTCGCCACCGAAGCGCAAATGCTTGCCGAGCCCGGTGATGACCCGGGTGCCGAGCACGAAGTCCCGCACCGAGCCTGACCAGGGACGGCGAGGGCCCGACAACCCGCTGGCGATCATGCCGCCGACGGTGGCGTCATCGCCGAATGATGGCGGTTCGCAGGGCAGCATTTGCTGCGCCGCGTCCAGCGCTTGCGCGAGTTCGGCCAATGGCGTGCCGCAGCGGGCGGTAATCACCAGCTCGGTCGGGTCGTAGCTGACGATGCCCCGGTGCGAGCGCGTGTCGAGCACTTCGCCGGCGACGATGCGCCCCAGGAACGCCTTGCTGTTGGAACCCTGAATGCGCAACGGCGTGGCGTTTTGCAACGCCTGGTTGACTTGTTCCAACAGGGTGCCGCTGTCATCCATATCGTGTTCGCCAAACATCAGAAACGCTCCAGTTCAGGGAAGGGCATTTGCCCCATATGAACGTGCATGGCGCCAAATTCGGCGCAACGGTGCAGCGTCGGTATGTTCTTGCCGGGGTTGAGCAAGCCACTGGGATCGAAGGCCGCCTTGACCGCGTGAAACAGGGTCAGCTCATCACTGTTGAACTGCGCGCACATCTGATTGATTTTCTCGCGACCGACACCGTGTTCGCCGGTAATGCTGCCACCGACCTTGACGCACAATTCGAGGATCTTGCCGCCCAGGGCTTCGGCGCGATCGAGTTCGCCCGGCTGATTGGCATCGAACAGAATCAGCGGGTGCATGTTGCCGTCACCGGCGTGAAAGACGTTGGCCACCCGCAGGTCGTACTCGGCCGACAACGCGGCAATGGCTTGCAGCACGCCAGGCAGTTCGCGACGCGGGATGGTGCCGTCCATGCAGTAATAATCCGGGGAGAGACGACCCACCGCAGGGAAGGCATTCTTGCGTCCGGCCCAGAAGCGCACGCGCTCGGCCTCGTCTTTAGCCAGGCGCACTTCGGTGGCACCGGCCTGTTCCAGTACCTGGCGCACGCGGTCGCAGTCATCGTGGACGTCGGCTTCGACGCCATCGAGTTCGCACAGCAAAATCGCTTCGGCATCCACCGGATAGCCGGCGTGGATAAAATCTTCAGCGGCGCGGATGGCCAGGTTGTCCATCATTTCCAGGCCGCCGGGGATGATGCCGGCGGCAATGATGTCACCTACGGCGCGCCCGGCTTTTTCAACGGAGTCGAACGCTGCCAGCAGCACCTTGGCGGTCTGTGGTTTGGGCAGCAGCTTGACCGTAACCTCGGTGATGACCCCGAGCATACCTTCGGAACCGGTGAACAGCGCCAGCAGATCGAACCCCGGCGAGTCGAGGGCGTTCGAGCCCAGGCTCAGGTGCTCGCCGTCGACGGAGAGGATGTCGACCTTGAGCAGGTTGTGCACGGTCAGTCCGTACTTCAGGCAATGCACGCCACCGGCGTTTTCCGCCACGTTGCCGCCGATGGAACAGGCGATCTGCGAGGACGGGTCCGGCGCGTAGTACAGGCCGAACGGTGCCGCCGCCTGGGAAATAGCCAGGTTGCGCACCCCCGGCTGGACCCGGGCGGTGCGCGCGGCGGGGTCGATGTGCAGGATGTTGTTGAAGCGCGCCATCACCAGCAGCACGCCTTTTTCCAGGGGCAACGCGCCCCCGGACAAACCGGTGCCGGCGCCACGGGCGACCACCGGGACCTTCAGTTCATGGCAGACACGCAGCACGCCTTGCACCTCATCGAGGTGGCGGGGCAGTACCACCAGCATCGGCGTAGTGCGGTAGGCGGAAAGGCCGTCGCATTCGTACGGCTTGAGTTCTTCGCGCTGATGCAGGATTTCCAGCGCCGGCACTCGCGTTTGCAGCGCCTGGATCAGGGCGGTTCTGTCGACATCAGGCAAGACACCGTCGACGCGTTCATCGTAGAGGATGTTCATAGGCGGTTCACGGCACTCGGTTGTTTTTATTAGAGCCCTGTTTGGGCATAACGCTCACTTGCATCATTGGCCGGAGACGGTCTACTGTCTATGCGTTGTTTGACTGGTCGAACCAGTTTTTTATTCGATATTTCCCGCTTCGTCTGAAAAACTCTTTATAAATCATGAATATACAAGCGTGTCTGCTGGAGTGTGATTAAGCTGATGCAGCTGGTCATACCAGTTGGAGGGTTAATGGAAAGCGTAGAAACGAGTCGGAATCCGCAAGTCGCGGACGTGGTCTGCGAGCGCATCGAACGGCTGATCGTCGATGGGGTGCTCAAGACCGGGCAGCTATTGCCATCGGAGCGACGCCTGACGGAAAAACTCGGTGTCTCGCGCACGGCGCTGCGCGAAGGGCTGAAGTTGTTGCGCGCCCGCGGCATCATCAGGACCGAGCAGGGCAAGGGCTCATTCGTCGCCGACCTTTCCGGTCACGGTGGCGTATCACCGCTGATGCACCTGTTCGGCTCGCAGCCACGCACCCTTTATGATCTGTTCGAAGTGCGCAGCCTGCTCGAGGGCGAATCCGCGCGCCTGGCGGCATTGCGTGGAACCGACGCCGACTTTGTCCTGATCACCCGCGCTTACGAGGCATTGATCGATGCCCACAACCATCCGCTGCAAGCGTGCGACCACGCCCGGCTCGATCATGCGTTTCACCTGGCCATCTGCGAGGCCTCGCATAATCCCGTGCTGGTGCAGACCTTGCGCTCGCTGACCGACTTGCTGCTCAACACCGTCTTTGCCTCGGTCAACAACCTCTACCACCGCGAACCGCAAAAACGCCAGATCGACCGCCACCACGCGCGACTCTACAACGCCGTGACCGGGCGCATGCCGGAGCAGGCGCGCAAGGCGGCCATCGCGCATATCCAGAGCCTGTGCGACAACCTCAAGGAAATCGAAGGCGAAGAGCAACGGCTGGTCCGGGCCACGCTGCGACTTGAGGGGTGGACCTGATGCAGCACCTGGACCATTTGTCCTTGCACCTGTTCGTCCTGGTCTGCGACGAAGGCACCATAGCCCGGGCCAGTGAGCGCGCCTTCCTCGCCCCTTCGGCGGTCAGCAAGCGCATTTCCGACATCGAGGCGCGCTTCGGCACGCCGCTGCTCAAGCGCAGCAAGCGCGGGGTCGAACCGACGCCGGCGGGACTGGCGTTGCTGCGGCATGCGCGGTCACTGACCCGGGCGATGGAACGGCTCGACAGCGAGCTCGGCGAATACGCCGAAGGGGCTCGCGGGCATGTGCGGGTCTTGGCCAATGTATCGTCGATCATGGAGTTTCTGCCGGAAGAGCTCTCCGCGTTCATGCTGGACAACCCGCGAATCCAGGCGGACATCGAAGAGCATTTCAGCCCCGACGTCGTGCGCGGAGTCGCTGAAGGCAATGCCGACCTGGGCATCTGCCGGCGCTCGATGGCCGTGGGCGATCTGGAGTTTGTGCCTTACCGCCAGGACCACCTCGCGGTCGTGGTGAGCGCAAGTCATCCGTTGGCCGACCGCAGCAGCATTGCTTTCGAAGAGACACTGGACTTCGATCATCTGGGCTTGTCGGCCTTCGCCACCCTTAATACGTTCATGCGCGAAGATGCGTACAGGCATGGCCGGGAGCTGCGTTTCCGCTCCTATGTGTCCTCATTCGATGCGACGTTCCGCCTCGTGCAGTTCGGCCTGGGACTGGCGGTGTTCCCGCTGGAAGCGGTGGCGCGCTACGCGCAGCTGTTCGATCTGCGCATCATCCCCCTGACCGACGACTGGGCGCTGGGCGAGTTTGTGATCTGCGTGCGCGATCGTGAGGCCTTGTCGCTGTCAGCCCGTCGATTGCTGGACCATTTGCTGCTGCGTGCACCGCAGCGCCAATCCGCGCGTTGATCCATCCATCGTGGTTGACGATGGATCAGGCCGTGAATCACGTCTTTTCGGCACCGCGCTGTCTCTCTAGTCTGGGCCCATGCTTCAGCCTGTGAGAGAACTTCATGACAACAATAACGATCAACGAAGTCGGCCTGCGCGATGGTTTGCAGAGCCTGCAAGCCATCATGCCTACCATCGCCAAGCGCCAATGGATCGATGCCGCCTATGCCGCCGGCGTTCGCCATATGGAAGTCGCGTCCTTCGTGCCTGCCAGACTGCTGCCGCAAATGGCCGATGCGAGGGAAGTGGTGGCCCATGCCTTGAGTTACCCCGACCTGGTGGTCTCGGTCCTGGCGCCGAACCTGCGCGGTTGCCGCGATGCGCTGGAATCCGGCGCCCACCGTATTATCGCGCCGGTCTCGGTCAGCGCTGCCCACAGCCTGGCCAATGTGCGGCGCACGCCTCTGGAAATGGTCGAGGAGCTGGCGCGGATGTGCCAGTTGCGGACCGAGACGGGCTTGCACAACGTCCAGATCATTGCCGGAATGTCGGTCGCCTTCGGCTGCACCCGTCAGGGCGATGTGCCGCTGAGTGACCTCTGCGAATTGACCGGCCACGTGCTCGAAGCCGGTTGCGATCTGGTGTCCCTCGGCGACACCACCGGTTACGCCAATCCCGGCCAGGTGGCGACGACCTTGCAGGCGATTCGCGCCATTGCCGGGGACAAGCTCAGGGCCGCGCATTTCCACGACACCCGCGGCCTGGCGCTCGCCAACAGCCTGGTGGCGGTGCAGCAGGGCATCACCGAACTCGATTCGTCCCTGGCCGGGCTGGGCGGCTGCCCGTTCGCCCCGGGCGCCTCCGGCAACACGGTGACCGAAGACCTGGTGTTCATGCTGCAAAGCATGGGCTACGACACCGGCATCGACCTGGCGGCCCTGATCGCCTCACGGCAGGTGCTGCGCGACGCCTTGCCCGACGAAGCCCTTTACGGCTGCATCGCCCGCGCCGGCCTGCCACTCAATTACACCCCGGCCGCCAGCCGCGCCTGAACCTGCGACGAGGAAAACAATAATGTCCAGACTTCCATTGGACGGCATTCGTGTCGTTGAAATCTCACACATGGTGATGGGGCCGACCTGCGGGATGATCCTCGGAGACCTCGGCGCCGAAGTGATCAAGATCGAGCCGACCCGCGGCGATGGTACGCGGCGTCTGCTCGGTGCCGGTGCCGGGTTCTTTCGCACCTTCAACCGCAACAAGCAGTGCATCGCCATTGACGTCAACACCGCGCAAGGACGCGATGCCGTACTGGAACTGATCGACACCGCCGACGTGTTCATCGAGAACTTCAAACCCGGTCGCATGCAGGAACTGGGCTTCGGCTACGAGACGATTCATCAACGCAACCCGCGCCTGATCTATGCCTCGCACAAAGGCTTTCTCAAAGGTCCTTATGACAATCGCCTGGCACTGGACGAAGTGGTGCAGATGATGGCCGGCCTGGCCTACATGACCGGCCCCGTCGGCCGGCCGTTGCGCGCCGGCAGCTCGGTGAACGACATCATGGGCGGCATGTTCGGTGCCATCGGCGTGCTGGCCGCGCTCAACGACCGCCACGTCACCGGCGTCGGCCGCGAGGTGCAGAGCGCGCTCTACGAGAATTGCGTATTGCTCGCCGCCCAGCACATGCAGCAGTACGCCGTGACCGGCCAGGCCGCCGCGCCGATGCCGAACCGCATCAGCGCCTGGGCGATCTACGACGTGTTCGAGTTCGCCGGCGGTGAGCAGATGTTCGTCGCCGCCACCGGCGAAGGGCAGTGGAACGCCTTGTGCCAATTGCTGGGCCAGACCGCGCTGCTCGACGACCAGACCCTGGCCACCAACAATGATCGGGTGTTGCAACGGCCACGGCTGCTGGCGCATCTGGCCGACATGTTCGCGACCATGGACGCCCAGGCCCTGGCCTTGCAGCTCGAAGCCCACAGCATTCCTTTCGCGCCGATCCGTCGCCCGGAAGAACTGTTCGAAGATCCGCACCTGCTGCAAAGCGGTGGCCTGGCCGATCTCGAGCTCGAAGATGGCTCCTTCACCGCCATGCCGCTGCTGCCGTTGTCCCTGGATGGCGAGCGTCTGCAACCGCGTCGGTCGATTCCGCGCATCGGCGAGCATACCCACAAGGTGATGCGCGAACTGGGCTACAGCGACGAGCACATCGCCGAACTGTGTGCCGCCGGCGTGCTGAAAACCGACGCTCAGGCCTGAGGAGACGCTGCCATGGCTATCTATCGATACGACACGCTTATTCCTGTCATCCATGCCGAAACCTTCGTCGCCGAAGACGCGACGGTGATCGGTAATGTCACGCTCGAGCAAGGCGTCAGCGTCTGGCCCCAGGCCGTGTTGCGCGGCGACAACGAGTCGATTCGCATCGGCCAGCACAGCAACGTGCAGGAAGGCGCGGTGTTGCACGCCGACCCCGGCTTTGCGTTGACCGTGGGTGAGGGCGTCACCATCGGCCACCAGGCCATGTTGCATGGCTGCACCATCGGCGACGGTGCGCTGATCGGGATTCAGGCGGTGGTGCTCAATGGCGCGGTGATCGGCAAGAACTGCCTGGTCGGTGCCGGTGCGATCGTCACCGAAGGCAAGGTATTCCCGGACAACTCGCTGATTCTGGGGGCGCCGGCCAAACTGGTGCGAGAGCTGACGCCTGAAGCCATCGCCGGCATGCATGGCAATGCCCGGGACTATGTGAGCAAGGGTCAGGCCTGCAAGGAAAAATTGGTTCGCATCAACTAACCCCGTTGAGCAACGTCCTGCAGGATTTTGCTTCTCTCCAATAATTACAAAAACGGAGAAACACCATGGTTGCCATGACTGGCGAAATGGCGCTTGCGCGCAGCGAAGAAACGATCAACGAGCTGCTGCTGTATCGGCGCGTGGCCTGGCGCATCATGCCGCTGGCCATCATCTGCTTTCTGTTTTCCTATTTTGACCGGATCAATATCAGCTTCGCCAAAGTCCAGATGCAGCAGGAACTGGGCTTGTCCGACGCGGCCTATGGCCTGGCGGCGAGCATGTTTTTCGTTGGCTATGTGCTGTTCGAAGTGCCCAGCAGCCTGGGCCTGAAACGCTACGGTGCGCCAGCCTGGATCTGCCGGATAATGATCTCCTGGGGGCTGGCCACCGCGGCCCTGATGTTCGCCTACACCCAATACACCCTGTACTTCCTGCGTTTTCTGATCGGCGTCATGGAAGCCGGTTTCGGCCCTGCGATCCTGTTCTACCTGGCGTGCTGGTTTCCGAAAAAGCACCTGGCGAAGATGAACGGGCTGTGGTTCCTCTCGGTACCGCTGGCCGGTGCCTTGGGTGGACCTGCGGCAGGTTTCCTGTTGGGAACGATGGATGGCGTGCTCGGCCTGGCGGGCTGGCACTGGCTGTTCCTGATGTCCGGGTTGCCGTGTGTGGTGCTGGGCGTGTTAGTGCTCTGGAAACTCGATCGCGATATCGAGTCGGCCAAGTGGCTGAGTCGGGGCGAGAAAGACCTGTTGGCAGCCAACCTCGAACACGACCGGGCCAAGGCCAAACCGATGCATGCCTCGCTGTGGCGCGTATTGCTGACCCGGGAAGTGGCGATCATGGCGCTGATCTACTTCGTGATCAAAATGGCCTCCTACGGCATCAATTTCTGGATGCCGCACCTGATCAAATCGTCCGGGGTGCAAAGCGTGTTCTGGGTCGGCATGCTGTCATCGCTGCCCTACATCGTGGCGTGCATCGGCATGATCTGGCTGACCCGCCTCTCGGACCGCACCGGCGAGCGCAAGAAGTACCTGGTGATGTGCCTGTTGCTGGCGGCGGTGGGTTATTTGCTGGCCTGCCTGTTCTCTGATTCGTCCTGGGCGATGATGGCGGCGCTGGTATTGGCCACGGCGGGCACCTTCATCGCGATTCCGATCTTCTGGACCATTCCGCAATCGACCTTCTCCGGGTTGGCGATCGCCAGCGGCACGGCGGCGATCAACTCCATCGGCCAGCTCAGCGGCATGGTCGCACCGGTCATGGTGGGTAAGATCAACGATGTCTCCGGCACTAGCTACATGGGCATGCTCGCCATCGCGCCGATGATTCTGCTCGCCTGCATCGTGGTCGTGTGCTTCGTCAGGAATCCGAAGGCCTGACCCGGCTGTTAAAACAATCTAGCTCCTGATAACAACAATAAAACAGGCAAAAACATGACTTCATTCGTTATGCAGCGAGCATCGCTGATGCTCGCGACGGTTTGCTGCGCTTTTCATTCAGCGGCCCAGGCCGGTTTTGTCGACGATGGAAAAGGCAGTCTGGAGCTGCGTAACTTCTACTTCGATCGTGATTTTCACGGTGACTCGGCCACCCAGTCCCGGCGCGGCGAGTGGGCGCAGGGCTTCATGCTGAAGTTGCAATCGGGGTTTACGCCAGGCCCGCTGGGTTTCGGTCTGGATGCCGTGGGCATGCTCGGGATCAAGCTCGACTCCAGCCCGGATCGCTCCGGCAGCGGCTTGTTGCCAAGGGGCGCGGACAAACGTGCGGTCGACGATTATTCAAAAGCGGTCGGTACGTTCAAGGCCAGGCTTGCGCAAACAGAGGTTCGCGTCGGCGGCCTCAGCCCGCAGCTGCCGTTGCTGGCAGCCAACAACAGCCGGCTGTTCCCGCAATGGTTCAACGGTGCACAGTTGGTGAGCAAGGACCTGGACAACTTCACCTTTACCGCGCTGGAAGTGGATTCGACCAAGCTACGTGACTCTACCGATTTCGAAGACCTGACGGCGATGGCGCAGCAGGGGGCTTATTCGGCCAGTGTGACCGGCGATCGTCTGTACTACGCCGGTGCTGACTATCAACCGCTGAAAACCCTGACGCTGAGCTTGCACACCAGCCAGCTCGAAGATCTGTTTCGCCGCGATTTCGCCGGGTTCAAGTACAAGATCGGGCTGGGGCCGGGGGATGCGTTTACCGAGTGGCGCTATTTTTACGCCCGTGAAACCGGGCGCGAGTTGTTGGGCAAGGTCGATAACCGGACCTTGAGCACCCACTTCGGTTATTCGATCAAGGGCCATACCTTCAGCGGCGGCTACCAGAAAGTCCGAGGCGACACGGCTTACGCCTACGTGGGCGGTACCGACACTTATCTGTTCAGCGAGCAGCAGGTCAGTACCTTCGCCCTGGCCAATGAACGGGCCTGGATGATGCGCTATGACTACGATTTCGCGGCGCTCGGGATTCCCGGGCTGACCTTCAACCTGCGGTACGTGAAAGGTGATCAGGTGGATCCGACAGCTATCAACACCGTCAAGGCTGGTGGTTTACGGGCTTCGGGTGGGGAGGGGGAGGAGTGGGAGCGGACGACGGATGTGAGCTACGTCATCCAGTCCGGGGCCTTGAAGAATGTTTCACTGCGTTGGCGAAATGCGACGATGCGCTCGAATTTTGCCGATGCGGCGGATGAGAATCGGCTGATTGTCGGGTACACCATCAACTTCTAGAGTTTATCGCCGGATGTAGGAGCTGGCTTGTCGGATCGCCGCATCGCAGCGAAGGCGGTGTGACAGGCAGCAATGATGTTGACTGTGACGGCCCCTTCGCTGGCAAGCCAGCTCCTACATGAGTCCGGGTGCACTCTTCGTTTTACACACTCCACCCTACCCGGGCTTTCAACCCGGGCATGGCTTGCAGGTTTGCATCAATCACTTCCCGCCCACCACCATACTGCTGAACGGCTCCACATACGCCTGCAACGTCACCAGGCCACCGACCAGGATGGCCAGGATGATCGAATGGAAGAACACATAACGCAGGATCTCCCCTTCATGGCCGTACCAGCGCGTAGCGGTCGACGCCACCACGATCGACTGTGCATCGACCATCTTGCCCATGACCCCGCCGGAACTGTTGGCCGCGGCCATCAGCACCGGGCTGAGCCCCAGTTGCTCGGCAGTCACCCGTTGCAAGCCGCCGAACAGCACGTTGGAAGCCGTATCCGAACCGGTCAAGGCCACCCCGAGCCAGCCGAGCAAGGTGCCGAACATGGGATAGAAAATGCCTGTGGCGGCGAAGGCCAGGCCCATGGTGGCATCCAGCCCCGAGTAACGGGTAAGGAAACCGAGGGCAAGCATCGCCACGATCGTGATCAGCGAGTAACGCACCAGCCAGATCGTTCGCAGGTAATGGTGAATCAGTTGAGGAATGGAATACCCCATCAACAATCCGCCGAGGATCGCCGACAGCAGGATGCCGCTGCCGGTGGCGGTAAACCAGTTGAATTTGTAGATCGCTTCTTCGGTTTTAGGCACAGGCACCACCGGCGGCACCTTCTCGATCTGCTGGTGAATGGTGGTGAAGGTCAAGGTCGGGGCGAAGATCGGGTTGGCCTCGCGCATCGGCTTGCCTTGCGGGTCGAGTTTGGCCGAATGAGTGACCGGATCGATTGCCGCACGGGTATCGAACATGTTTTTGAAACTCTGGGTGCCCCAGGCGAAGACGAACACCGTGAGGACGATCCAGGGCATCCAGGCACGCATCACGGCCGAGCGGTTTTCGCTGTTGAAGTTGGCGGTGGATGTGGGTTGTACGTCGTGCTCCTCGTCGATCTTTGAGTTGTCCACCCGGCCGGACAGCGCCGCCGAGGTATGGATGGTCGCCGGTTTCCAGACCTTGATGAAACCGGTCAGGCAGGCCATGGAAATCAGCGCGGCGATCACGTCCACCAGCATCGGCCCGTGGTAGTTGGACACCAGGAACTGCGGCACCGCAAAACTGACCCCGGCCACCAGGATCGCCGGCCAGATTTCCAGCATCTTGCGCCACCCGGCAAAGGCCCAGATCAACCAGAACGGCACGATCACAGAGAAAAACGGCAACTGCCGGCCGACCATCATCGACAGTTCCATTTCATCCAACCCGGTGACCTTGGCCAGGGTGATGATCGGCGTACCCAGGGCGCCGAATGCCACCGGCGCAGTGTTGGCGATCAACGCCAGGCCGGATGCCGCCAGCGGTGAGAACCCCAGCCCGATCAGGATGGCCCCGGTCACCGCCACCGGCGTGCCGAACCCGGCGGCCCCTTCGAAGAACGCGCCGAAGCAGAAGGCAATCAGCAGCAACTGCAGCCGTCGATCGTCGGTGATACGGGCCAGCGAGTCCTGCAGCACCTTGAACGAGCCGTTCTCGGTCGTCAGCCGGTGCAGGAAAATGATATTGAGCACGATCCAGCCGATCGGCAGCAAACCGTTGGCGGCGCCGTACAGCGCGGCGGAACCGGCCATGTTCGCCGGCATGTCGAAGGCGAAGATGGCAATGATCAAGGCCGAACCCAGCGCCATGAGCGCCGCCAGGTGCGCCTTGACATGGAAAAACGCCAGGGCTGCCAGCATCACCACCACCGGCACTGCCGCCATGATGGTTGAAAACACCGGGTTATTGAACGGATCGTAGATTTGCTGCCAGACCATGTTCCACCTCTGCTTTTTATTGTTGGGCATGCAGACCCCGAAGGGGCGGTGGCTTGTAGTATAGGTGGCATTGCGCCGCTGTCCTGGCCGTCCTGCGCGCGGGCTGCACTGAGCTAAGATGGCCAATAGGTGAATGCGCTACTCGCACGTCAACGGGAGGAATGCAGCTATGACTGAACGCCATATACAGCACAAGGAAACGCTTTCCAACGGATGCAAGATCGAGGTTAGAGCCGAGATTCTGAAGGACGGATCCCTGGGGATGTTTATCGGTGTTTACCGACCTGACGGTTCGGTCATTGATGAAAATCACGACCCAAAACCGCACATGCTGGATATGGAAGCCGCGATGGACTGGGGCGTCGATATCGCCAAGGGTATCGGGAACAGCCAGAGAACCCTGTAGCGTGCGCGGGCCCCTTGAAGGAGCCGGCTTGCCGGCGAAGGCGGCCTCCAGCCTTGCAGTGCCCATGAAAACGCCTTCGCCGGCAAGCTGCTCCTACAGGGACGGCGGCCTCGAGCCTCGCAGCGCCAGTGAAGACGCCTTCGCCGGCAAGCCGGCTCCTACAGGGGGTTGAGGTATCAGCTTCCTGCCGGTTTGTTCAACGCCGCTTCGGCCGCAGCGATTTGCGCCTGGCGCTTGACGATCATGTCGCCCACCGGCGGCCCCTGGAAGCGTCGTGCTTCAAAACCGAACCAGATGATGGCCGTCAGGACCAGGAACCCGATGGTGATGTACAGCGCCCAGTCGTTCGGTGGCTGGATGCCGATGATGAAGATGATCACCATCGACAGGATCGAGAGGATGGCGAAGAACGAGTACCAGAAGCGTCCCATGTTCCACGGCCCCATGGTCGGCCACTTCGAGGTGCCGTAAGCGAACAGGCCGAGCACGATGGGAATGGCGAAGGAGAAGAACAGGAAGATCACCGTGCAGGACACCACGATGGTATAGACCGGCGTTGCACCGATCGAAATCACCGAGGAGCCCCAGACGAACAACACTGCCAGCGTCGCTCCGGTCCAGATCGCCGGCACCGGGCTGCGGTAAGTCGGCGAGACCGTGGCCAGGGCTTTCGAGAAGGGCAGGCCACCGTCGCGGGAGAAGGCGAAGATCATCCGTGAGACCGAGGTCACGGTCGCCAGTCCGCACAGAAACTGCGAGATGAAAATCGCCAGGTACAGCGCCGTCTTGACGGTCGGGTTGACTTGAGTGTCCATCGCCCAGAAGAACACGTTCCAGCCCTTCGACGCCGCCTCGTCCATGCTCGGCAGCATCAGCACGAACGAGCTGAGCATGAGCCAGCCGAACAGCAGCGACCAGACCACCGACATGACCATGCCGACCGGCACCGACATCGCCGCATTGCGGGTTTCCTCGGAGGTATGCGCGGAGGCGTCATAGCCGGTGATGGTGTAGATCGGCAAGAGCAAGCCGAGCATGAAAATCCAGGCGTTGGAGACCTGTGGCCAGACACTGCCGCCGGCCTCGCCGGAATAGTTGGCGAAGGTCACCAGCCGGACGAATTCGTAGCTGGGGGCCGCGATTAGGCACACGATGGTCAATGCGATTGCCGTCGCGAAGATCAGGTAGCCCGAGAAGTCGGTGAGCTTTGCAGTCAGGCCAATGCCGAAATGGTTGCACAGGGCCTGGATGCCAGTGAGGATCGCCAGGAAGATCACCCGGGTCGTGGTGGTGTCTTCCATGCCCAGGGCGGGTCCGAAAGCCCCGAAAAAGAAGTAATAGGTCCCGACGTTGATCGCGCCGAGTACCGTCACCAGCCCCAGCAGGTTGAACCAGGCCGTCAGCCAGCCGGTGAAGCGGTTGCCCAGAATCGAACCCCAGTGATAAAGACCGCCAGCGGTGGGGTAGGCCGAGGAAATCTGCGCCATGGCCATGGCAAAGACCCCTGAAATCAGGCAGCCGATCGGCCAGCCGATGCCGATCGACGCGCCGCCTGCACCCGAGGTGCCTTGGGCCAGGGAGTTGATGCCCCCCGAGAGGATGCAGATGATCGAAAAGGAAATGGCAAAGTTGGAGAAAACCCCCATTCGTCGCGACAACTGCTGGGCATAGCCCATGCTGTGCAGCACCTTGATGTCATCGTCTTGCGGCGCGCCGGTGCCGGGTTGGCTTGCAGGGTTCATTGGGTGTGCTCCTTCAGGTTCTGGAACAGGCCGAACTTCGCCGCCGTAGGCTGCAGCCTTGGTTTTTTTGTAGGAGCAAGCTTGCTCCGGGCGGCGTTCCGACGAAAGACTCAAGGACAACGCGTTTATTCAGAAAGCACGCGTTATCGTTAACGTCCATCGCGAGCAAGCTTGCTCCTACAGACGGCCGTGAAAAGCCGCGTCGAAAATCTCTGCCGCGCCGGCCCGGGTCAACGGCAGCGGGTTGCCGCCGGCGGAGGGATCGACAACCGCCATGTCCGCGATCAGGTCGGCCTGTCGATCATCCACGCCCAACTCGAACAGCGTGTGCGGCACGCCGATGTCCTTGCGCAGTTTGAGGACGAAGGCCAGGAAGCTGTCGAAACCCGGCGATGGCAGGCGCAGCCAGGCCGCCAGGCGCGTGATGCGTTCTTCGATGGCCGGGCGATTGAACTTCAATACATAGGGCATCAAGGTGGCATTGGTCATGCCGTGATGAGTGTCGTACAACGCGCCCACCGGATGGGCGAGGGCGTGCATCCCGCCCAGGCCTTTCTGGAAGGCGGTGGCGCCCATTGCCGCTGCCGCGAGCATTTGCCCGCGCGCCTCGAGGTCGGAGGGCATGTGCACGGCCCGCACCAGGGCATTGGCTATCAGGCGCATACCTTCCACGGCGATGCCTTCGGCCATGGGGTGAAAACCGGGGGCGCAGTACGCCTCCAGGCAGTGCGAAAACGCATCCATGCCGGTGCCGGCGGTGACCTTGGCCGGCATGCCGACGCTCAGGGCCGGGTCGCTGATGACCACCCGCGGCATCATTTTCGGGTGAAAGATGATGCGTTTGGTGTGGCTGCCCTCGTCAATGATCACCGCCGCACGGCCCACTTCCGAGCCGGTACCCGCCGTCGTCGGCACCGCGATCACCGGAGCGATGCGGCTTTCGTCGGCCCGGGTCCAGTAGTCGCCGATGTCTTCGAAATCCCAGACCGGTCGCGTCTGGCCGCTCATGAATGCGATGAGCTTGCCCATGTCCAGGCCGCTGCCACCGCCGAAGGCGACCACGCCATCGTGCTTGCCGGCGCTCCAGGCATCGAGCCCGCCCGCCAGGTTGGCCTCGACCGGGTTGGGCTTGAGGTCGCAAAACAAGGCCACGCCAAGACCGGCGGCGCGCAGGGCGTCCAGCGCGGCGGTGGTGATCGGGGCGCGCCCCAGCCCACTGTCGGTGACCAGCAACGGGCGCTCGATACCCAGGCTGCGGCAGGTCTCGGCCAATTCGGCGATGCGGCCGGCACCGAAACGGATGCTGGTGGGGTAGCTCCAGTTCGCGGTCAGGCTCATGGCTCACCTCTCAAGGACAAGACGCAAGGACAAGACGCAAGGACAAGGCGCAAGGTCAAAACGCAAGGTTCAAGACTCATGGTTCAAATCTCGTGGCGCAAATGGAAGGATTTCGCCCGGGTCAGATGCTCATAACCCAGGCGCGACAACGTGACGCCGCGCCCGCTGTTCTTGACCCCGGTCCAGGCCAGGGCCGGATCGAGGTAATCGCAGCGGTTCATGAACACGGTGCCGGTGGCGATCTCGTCGCCTAGCTGTTCGGCGGCGGCGAGGTCCTGGGTCCAGATGGATGCGCTGAGCCCGAACTGGCTATCGTTCATCAAGGCGATGGCTTCGATGTCGCTGGCCACCGACATGATGCCGACCACCGGCCCGAAGCTTTCTTCGCGCATCACCGACATCCGGTGGCTGACATCGACCAGTACCTGCGGTGCGAGGTAAGCACTGCCCGGCGCGTCGGCGGGGAAGGTCCGTGGATCGATCAGCGCCCGGGCACCCTGTGTCAGGGCTTCGGCGATCTGCCCACGCACGAAATCAGCGGCGCTCGGCGACACCAGCGGGCCGAGCGTGGTGGCTTCGTCCAGGGGATTGCCCAGCACGTACTGGCGAGTCAAGGCGACGAAATCCTCGACAAAACCCGGATAGATTTTCTCATCGACGTAGATGCGTTCGATCGCGCAGCAGCTCTGTCCGGAATTGAAGAAGCTGCCGTCCACCAGGTTTTCCACCGCGTGCTCGAGGTTGGCGTCGGCCCGGACGTAGGCGGGGTCTTTGCCGCCAAGTTCCAGGCCCATGCCGAGGAAACGCCCGGTGGCGGCGCTTTGCATGGCCTTGCCACCCTCGACCGAACCGGTGAAGTTCACCTGCTGCACCCGACCCGAGGCGATGATCGCGGCGGTCTGTTGATGATCGAGCAGCAGGTTGTGAAACAGGCCGGCGGGCAGGTTGGCGCGGCTGAACGCTTCGGCGAACCGTTCGCCGACCAGCAGGGTTTGCGACGCGTGTTTGAGGATCACGCTGTTGCCGGCCATCAACGCCGGAATGATCGTATTCACCGCCGTCAGGTAGGGGTAATTCCAGGGCGCGACGACCAGCACCGTACCCAGCGGTTCGCGTTTGATCTGCCGACGAAAACCGGCCACAGGCGCAGGTTCCAGCTTGGCCAGTGCTTCAGGCGCAATGGCGATCATATGTCGGGCACGTTCCTGGAATCCACGCAGTTCGCCCGCGCCAAAGCGCACCGGTCGGCCCATTTGCCAGGCCAGTTCCGGCACGATGTCCGCCTGCATGGCCAACATGGCGTCCACCGCGGCGCTGCAACAGGCGGCACGCTCGCTCAGTGGACGGCGTTTCCATAACGCCTGGGCCGCTTCGGCAGCCGCCAGCGCCTGGTCGATCTGCGCCGCATTGGCACAGCGGCGTTCGGCATAGACCCGGCCATCGACCGGCGAGATGAGCTGAATCGTTGAGGTCATGATCTTCTCGATAAAGGCTGCTCAATAGCGCTCGAAACCGCGCTGCAGTTCCCAGTCGGTAATCCGTCGGTCGTATTCCTTCTGTTCCCATTCGGCGGTGTGCACGTAGTGATCGATCACGTCATCACCGAACGCCTCGCGCAACATGCTCGACGTCTGGAGTGCGGCGCAGGCCTCGCGCAGGGTCTTGGACACTTCGGGCAGTTGCTCGTCGACATAGGCATCGCCTTCAAACGGTGGTGCGAGTTCAAGTTTCTCGTCGATGCCGGCCAGGCCGGCAGCAATCAACGCGGCGAACGCCAGGTACGGGTTGAGGTCGGCGCCGCCGATGCGGCATTCGATGCGAATGGCCTTGCTGTCCTCGGCACACAATCGAAAGCCCGCGGTGCGGTTGTCCCGGCTCCAGACCGCCCGCGTCGGGGCAAACGTGCCGGCCTGGAACCGCTTGTAGGAATTGATGTAGGGCGCGAGGAAACAGGTGATGTCGTTGGCGTACTTGAGCTGCCCGGCGACCCAGGCGCGCATCAGTTTGGACATGCCGAACTCGGCCTTGGCGTCGAAGAACAGCGACTTCTTGCCATTCTTGTCCCACAGCGAATTGTGGATGTGACTGCTGGAACCGGCGGCGTCATAGCGCCACTTGGCCATGAAAGTGATCGCCTTGCCCTGCAGCTGCGCGATCTCCTTGCAGGCGTGCTTGATGATGACGTGGTGGTCGGCCATGGTCAGGGCATCGGCATACCGGATGTTGATCTCTTCCTGGCCCGGGCCCCATTCACCCTTGGAGTTTTCCACGGGAATGCCCGAGGCCTGCAGATGCTTGCGAATCGCCCGCAGCACCGGTTCTTCGCGGGTGGTTTGCAGGATGTTGTAATCCTCGATGTAGTGACCGGCCGTCTTGGGCTTGTGGTAGTCGCGGTTGTGGATGGCCTCGTAGCTCTCGTCGAACAGATAGAATTCCAGTTCCGAGGCGAACATGCCGGTATAACCGCGCTGGCGCAGGCGCTCGATCTGCTTTTTCAGGATGGCCCGCGGGCTGTGCGGCAGGTCCTGGCGATGGTGATGATCGAGCACATCGCACAGCACCAGCGCCGTGCACTCCAGCCAGGGCACTCGGCGCAAGGTGGCCATGTCGGGCTTGAGCACAAAGTCGCCATAGCCTTTACTCCAGCTGGCGGCGGCATAACCCGGCACCGGCTCCATGTCGATGTCGTCGGCCAGCAGGTAATTGCAGCAGTGGGTTTCTTCATGGCCGCTGTCGATGAAAAACTCGACCTGGAAGCGCTTGCCGACCAGCCGCCCCTGCATGTCGACCATGCACACCAGCACGGTATCGATTTCGCCAGCAGCCGCGGCACGCTTGAGTTGGTCAAAACTGAGGAGGGGCTCGGTCATCACGTCAGTCCTGCGGGAAGGGGTTGGACCTTTCTGAAATAGCTGTTGCAGACGCTCTCCAGAAAAAACCAAAACCTGCAGACGCGAGCATCGTGGGCAATGAGCTGTTCTTAGCTTAGCTTACTGTTGGAATGCGCAAGTTTCGCCAATCGACGCCGGTCAGATCGGGCCGGGCACAGTTTCGCGAGGAGACCGAGATGGGTAAGAAAAGAGAGCACAACACCTACCGGCAACTGAAAAAGCAGTACCCGGATTACCTGGCCGCCGTGCAGGCCCTGGGTACGGCGGTGCGGCATGCCGGCCCACTGGACGATGCAGTGGTCCAGTTGATCCAGCTCGGCGCCGCGGCAGCCATTCGTTCCGAAGGCGCGGTGCACAGTCATGCCAGGCGGGCTCTGGAAGCAGGCGCGACGCCGGAGCAGATCCGCCACGCATTGATCGCGCTGACCAGCACGATCGGCTTTCCTACCGTCGTGGCGGCCATCAGTTGGGCGGAGGATGTGCTGGAGCAGTGAACGGGCAGGCATTTACCTTGTGTGCTCCGCGCGGCTCACCAGGGCGACCGCCAGTGCCGTGACGATCAACCCCAGCGCAACGGCAAAGGTGATTCGCATGCCGCTGGCAACTGCGTCGGGGTGCGTGCTGCTGATTTGCGCCGTCGCCGAGGCCAGGGCAAACACCGCGCCCATGGCGCTCGCCCCGGTGATGAGCCCCAGGTTGCGCGAGAGGTTGAGCAGGCCGGAGATGATACCCCGTTGCTCCGGTGCAGCATCGGCCATGACCGTGGTGTTGTTGGCCGTCTGGAACGACGCATAGCCGAGGGTGACGACCACCATGGGCGCAAGGTAGCCGCCGATGCCGAGCGTTGGTGGCAACACCGCCAGTGCGAGGCAGCCGACCGCCATGGCGATCAGCCCGGCGAGGGTCATGCGTCGCGCGCCAAAACGGTCGCTGATGCGGCCGGCGGGCACGCCGGTCAGCGCCACCACGAACGGCCCGACCGACAACACCAGGCCGACCCTGAAGGCATCCAATCCCAGTGCCTGCGAGAGATAGAAAGGCCCGACCACCAGTGTCGCCATGATGACTGTCGCCACCAGTGCGCTCAGGGCGAGGCTGGCGCCGAGCTGTGGGTCGCGCAACAGCGACAACCGAATCAAGGGTGAACCGACTCTGGACTGGACGAAGACGAACAGGGCGCCGCCGATACCCGCCGCCAACAGCAAAGCCAGGTTCAGGAGGCCGAAGTTGCCGCGTCCGAGCGTCAATGCCAAGGCGTATGCCCCTAAGGTCAGCGCCAACAATAGGGTGCCAGGCGAATCGAAGCGGACACGCCCGGTTCTGATCATCTGCCGATCAGCCGGCAAGTGACGGTGCGCGAGCCACCCCGTCAGCAGACCCAGCGGCACGGTAATCAGGAAGAGCGCCCGCCAGCCGAAACCGGCGATCAGCAGGCCGCCCAGAGACGGCCCCATCGCGGTGCCAATCGCCGACATCGTCCCCAGCAACCCCATGGCGCTGCCGGTTCTTTCCTTGGCCACCGTTTCGCCGACGAACGCCATGGTCAATGCCATCATGATTGCCGCGCCCAGACCCTGCAGCGCCCGGGCGCCAATCAGCAGCCACAGCGACGGCGCCAGCGCGCACAGGGCCGAGGCCAGTGTGAACAGGCCGATGCCGCCCAGCAGCAGGCGTCGACGACCGATGAGGTCGCCGAGCCGGCCGACGCTGACGATCAGGGTGGTGATCGCCAGCAGATAAGCGAGGACGATCCATTGCACGTGCTGGAACGAGGCGTCGAATACGGCGGCCAGGGTCGGCAGGCCGACATTGGCGATGCTGGTGCCGAGCGAGGACAGCAACATCGAAAGCGCCAGGCTGGTCAATGCCCACCGCACTGAAGCAGTGGGTTGTGCGGTGTCTACAGCTGTAAGGATTGGCTTCATATCGCCCCTCTGTTGTGAATGCACTCTCAATGTGGAGCTGTCACAACGGTACGCTCGGGCCTAACATGGCGGAAGGCGCAGCAGTTGCAGTTAATCAGTGCGTCAAACGCCATCTCACCAAAGCCCAGGGGCGATCCATGTCCACTCCCGATTTAAACCTGCTGGTCACCCTTGATGTGCTGCTTGCCGAAGGCAGCGTTGCGCGTGCCGCCAAGCGTCTGCGGCTGAGCCCGTCGGCGATGAGCCGGGCGCTGGCGCGCTTGCGCGAAACCACGGGAGATCCGCTGCTGGTCAGGGCGGGACGGGGCCTGGTGCCGACACCCCGAGCACTGGAACTGCGTGCGCAGGTCAGTCAATTGGTGCAGGACGCAGAAGCGGTGCTGCGGCCGGCCGAGCAGCCCGACCTTACGCAACTGCGCCGCACCTTCACCCTGCGCAGCAGTGAAGGCTTCGTCGAGAATTTCGGCGCGGCGCTCATTGCGCGCATGGCCGGGCAAGCGCCAGGGGTGAGGCTGCGCTTCCTGCACAAAACCGATAAGGACAGCACCGCATTGCGCGACGGCACCGTCGACCTGGAGACGGGTGTCGTGGGCAAGTCGGCCAGCCCGGAGCTGCGGACACAGGGCTTGTTTCGCGACCGCTTGATTGGCGTTGTGCGCAGGGGGCATCCACTGGCGCAGGGCGAGATCACGCCCGCCCGATTTGCGTCTGGCAGCCATATCAGCGTGTCCCGGCGGGGGCTCGAAAGGGGGCCGATCGATGACGCCTTGGTGCCGCTGGAGCGGCAGATAGTGACCATAGTCGCCGGTTTCTCGATTGCGCTGGCGCTGGCCCGGGCCGCTGACCTGATTGCCTGTGTTCCTGAAAGGCATACCGCCAGCCTGCGCGAAGGCATGCACAGTTTTACTTTGCCCTTTGTCGTACCGCCGTTCACCGTAGCAATGCTGTGGCATCCGCGGCTGGACGCCGATCCCGCCCAGCGTTGGTTACGCAGTTGTGTTCGTGAAGTGTGTACACAGCAGGGGTAATAAAGTTAGCAAGTTGATATCCTGTATATATATGCATATTGTTAAGTGCATGTAACGGTTTTGAGGTTTTATAGAGTTGCCGGGAATAACTGCAAGATATTTCGCTATATAAAATTTTTGAACTTATCAATTGGGATGAGGTACGGAAAAAAGGGAGGCAAGCGGGTAGCGTAACCTTTCTCCGTTACGCCTTTGGCAAGTTTATATGGCTTATTGCTATCTGTGGCAGAGGCAGGAAGTAGGGAGAAAGATCTATATATAAGGTGGTATCCATTTGAAAAAAAAGAATTTATAATTTTGTTAAGTTTTACTTGTCCAAGTTGGAAACTGCGTCGCGACGTTAGGGTTCTTACGCTCGTCGAATTCAAGGAAGCCACTTCTCGATAACAGATGCATTTTCCCCACGTAATGCTAGTGTTGTTTATCTTGCTGTCAACCATGCATATCCATATCCAGAGGCGAGCGTCATGCCGACTCAACATCCACGGATAGCGATACTCGGTCACAGGGTTACAGACTTGAACCTTGTGCAGCTTGAACACTTTACCGAACTCGGCAGCCTGCTGGCGGTGGCCGTGTTTGATGTACTGTTGCTGGACATGCCAGGGCCCCATGCCGGACGAGTGCTGCGCACGTTACGTTCGCAGCCTTCTTATCGCTACCGCCTGATTTACTGTTGCCGCGATCAGGACGGCTGGTGCGAAGCCCTGGGGGACGGAGCCTGTTCTGTGGAAGCCAGCGAAATAAAAGCACGTTGGGACGTATGGCAAGAGCGTTTCAGCTTGCTCAGGCAGGGACCTGCGCCGGGCCGCTTTGAAAGTCGGGTGCTCGCCTGGCTATGGTTGCGCGACAACGCCCAGGTGTGTGCCCTGCGGGACCCTGAAGTGCCCCAACACTATCGCTATCCACTGCTCGATGCCTTGGCCGACAGCGAACAGATCAATTCTTTCGCCTGGCTGGCCTTGATGGTTCAGCAGGATTGGCTGGAGGAGGGGGTTTTGGTCGATCGCGTCCGCTTGTGCCCGGACTGTGGTTCGGGCCGGCTCAACTTCATTGATGTGTGTACCGAATGCCATGCCCTGGACATCGCGCGCCAGCCGTCCTTGCACTGTTTCACTTGCGGGCATGTCGGCGCGCAGGAGTCTTTTCTGAAGGACGGGGTGTTGCTCTGCCCCAATTGCCTGAACCGCTTGCGCCATATCGGCAGTGACTACGATCGGCCGATGGAGAACTATCGCTGCCGCGCGTGCCAGGCATTTTTTGTCGACGCCGAGGTCCAGGCACGCTGCCTGGACTGTGGCTTGTCTCACACCCCTGACCAGTTGCGCGCCCGGGAAGTCAGGGATTTCCGCCTGACCGAAGCGGGTCGTTTCCGTTGTCGTCAGGAATTCAGCGAGCATTCGGGCCGGCACTTTGGTCGGCTTAATCTGCTCGGCGGCAAGGACTTCTACGATCTGTTGAGCTGGCAGATCCTGCTCGCACGGCGCTACCCACCACCGGCGTTTTCCCTGATCGGCCTGCGCTTCGTCAACCTGGCCGGGACCTTGTCCCTGCTTGGCGAGCACCGCGGCCATGCCTTCATCGACAGCCTGGCGGACCGGTTAAAGGAGTCGGTACGGGAAACCGATCGGTGTTCGCGCAGCACCGAGGAGTTCTTCTGGATCATGCTCCCGCACACCGATGCCAAGGGACTGGAATGCGTAAAGCAACGTTTGAGCCGGGTGGCCGAGTTGTTTTCCGCACCGGAAGTCAGTGATATTTCCCTGCGCGTCATCACGCTCACCGCGCCCCAGGACCTGCTGGATCAGGAAGATGGCGAACTGTTGCTGGCCCGTCTGGCCAGTGAGCTGGAGTGAGGGGCATGGGACCGTTAGTGGAGCAGCTTTACTACGCCTTCGGCGTATTCGCCGGGCCGGACGGCTTGAGCCGTTTGTTCTTCATGCTGTTTCCCTTGTTCCTGATTTTTGAACTGCCCATGACGATCATGGTGCTGTTGGGGGTGTTGCGCTGGTTTGCCCGTCGGCGCACCGGTGTGCCGAGGATCAGTACCTATCGCCCCAGGGTGTCTTGCATCATCACCTGCTACAGCGAGGGGATGGACGTACAGTCCACCCTGTTGAGCCTGTGCGAGCAGACCTACCCGGGCCACATCGAAATGATTCCGGTGGTGGACGGGGCCACGGTGAACCAGGCGACACTCAACGCCGTGCGCCGTTTCCACATGGATCCGCAGTTGTACCCCAAGCGCCATTTACGGCCGATCGCCAAATGGCAGCGGGGCGGGCGGGTGTCGTCATTGAACGCCGGGCTGTCCCTGGCCAGCGGTGACATCGTCATGGCGCTCGACGGCGATACCTCCTTCGACAACAACATGGTCAGCGCCATCGTGCGCCATTTCGAGGACCCCTCGGTGCCGGCGGTCGCCGGTAGCCTGCGCGTGCGCAACGTCTGGGCCTCCTGGGTCACGGCGATGCAGGCGCTGGAATACCTGTTGTCGATCCATATGTCGAAAATCGGCTTGGCCGAATGGAACCTGGTGAACAACGTTTCGGGGGCCTTCGGCGCCTTTCGCCGCAGCTTCCTGGTGAACATCGGCGGCTGGAACACCCATACCGCCGAAGACCTGGACCTGACGTTGCGCATCAAAAGTTACTTCAAGCGCCACAACCTGCGGATCCCCTTCGAGCCGGAAGCGATCGGCCATACCGATGCACCGGTCACCCTGCGCCAGTTCCTGATGCAGCGACTGCGCTGGGATGGCGACCTGTTTTTCCTGTATGTCAGGAAGCATAACCACAACATCGACCCCAGGTTATTGGGCTGGCCGAGCTTTTTGATGATCCTGGTCAGCGGCTTCTTCTTTCAGTTGGTGCTGCCGTTCATCATCTTCAGCTACACCTTGCTCGCCTTGTTCGTCCTGCCGGGCAAGACGTTGCTGTTCCTGTTCGTACTGATCTATCTGCTGTACCTGCTGATCACTGTGCTGATGTTCGGCACCATGATGTTGCTGGTGTCCGACCGGCCACGACAGGACATGATCCTGGGGATGTTGGTGCCGGTCTTTCCGCTGTTCATGCTCGTCATGCGCTGCTGGAGCGCTGTGGCCATGCTCAACGAGATGTTTCGTCGCGGTCATGAAGAAAGCTCGATGGCGCCTTGGTGGGTGCTTAAACGGGCCACGAGGTTTTGATATGCGCTCGCTGTTGCTGGTGCTGACGCTGACGATATCCCCGGCGATGCTGTGCGCATCGGCACTGGCGCAGCAGGCGCCTGGTGCGGACAAGTGGTCCCAGGCCAGCTATGTCTGGGACAGCGAAGCGCTGCTCGATCCCGGCCAACGCCAGGCGGAGCTTGAAGCACTGCGCAACGCCGGGATGGACAAGATCTACCTGGGCCTCAAGGCCGCACAGATCGATGACCTGGTCACCACCCGCCGACAGCTCGAACAGTTGCTGCAGCAAGCGGCCAGCGAGCAGTTGCAAGTGAGCCTGTTGCTCGGCGATCCGGCCTGGATCGAACCACCGCAACGCCATCAGCTCACCGACTTATTGAGCAAACTCAAAGGGCTTTCCTTCGCCAGCCTGCACCTGGACCTGGAAGTCGAGCAGCTAGGTGTGCCAGTGCCCGATCGGAACTTGAAGAACTGGCTCGAGACCTTGCGTGCGGCGGCCAAAGAGAGCCCCTGGCCGGTGGAAATTTCCAGTCATCATCGCTGGTTCAACGAGGCCAGGCCCGGACGGACCTGCGTGCCCTGCGCGCTTCCCGACGCTGGCGTGCATCGGGTCAGCCTGATGATCTACACCCGCAATCCGTACAACAGTGCGCGCAAGGCCGAGCAGATCGCCAGGCGCTGGCCCGGCTTGCAATTTCGCCTGGCACAAAGCACGGAGCCGCAACTGGATGCCTCCGAATCCTGGGCCGGCGCGTCCACCGAACAGCTGCAACACCAGAGCACTGCCTGGCGCAAACAACTGCAACCACGAGGAATTGCCGGCATCGACTGGCAAGCCTGGCGAGACTTTCCAAAACGGTGAGCCGTCATGAAAATCCGATTCGACAGTCGCAAAGAACTCCACCCCACCCAAGAGCAGGGATTGACCGTGCTCTACGCGCCGAGCAAGCGCGCGGCGTTTCGTGTGCGTTGGTATCTGATCCTGTTTCTGGTGGCCAGTCCTTTGATCTGGCTGGGCGGCAAACTGGCTTACAGTCTGTTGATGATCGACGCGCCGGCGCAATTGCGCCTGCAGATTCTCGAAGTGCGCGCGCGGGAAGCCGGTCGGGTCGAGCAGCTGTTTGTCATGGCCGGCGATCAGGTGCGGGTCGATCAGCCATTGGTTCATCTGGACAATCCGGAATGGCGTGCCCGGCTGTTGCAACTGGCAGCGATGCCCAAGGACACGACGCGCGCCGCGAGCACCCAACTGGAAGCCAGGGAGCGCCAGTTGCTCAGGACCCGGGTGGGCAGGGCGGAGCAACGGGTGCAGACCCTGCAGGAGCTGGTTTATCGCGGCGCCGTCTCCCGTGGTGAAGTGCTGGCGGCCGAGTCCGAACTCGATGCGTTTCGTGCCGACCTGCTGGCGTTGGAGCGCCGCGAGCAGCTGGCGCGCCAGTCACCCTTGAGCGTCGAGCGCGAGATCATTCAACAGAACGCCGAGCAACAGTGGCTGAAAACGCGCCTGGCGGCGTTGTCGATCAATGCCGCACAGAACGGTCGGGTTGCCGAGGTATTGGTCAATCCCGGCGAAAACGTCGGCGCCGGGACCTTGCTGATGCGCATCGAGCGTCTGGAGGAGCCGCTGTTATGGATCTATCTGGAGCCGCTGAACATCAGCTATGCCGCGATTGGCCAGCCGCTGCGCGTCCGCATGCCCGATGGCGAATGGCTGACGGCCCATGTGGTCCAGTCTGTGGACAGCGCCGGGCGTACGCCGACGGTATTGCGCGGGCCGTTCGCGGCCAGCGAGATGGGCTTGCAGGTCGCTGCCCGGTTCGACCAACCGCTGTCGTCGCGTTGGCGAATCGATCAACTGCCGTTGAATGTGCGCTTTCCTACCGATTGGCAGCAGATGTTCAGTGACAGCCGTGAATTTATCGAACAGTTGAACGAGTTCATCGCAGACCGGACCACCCGCACCGCACCGGAGAGTCAATGAGCACGGCTGTCGACGGCAGTATCGAACCGATCGATGCCGTGCGACCACTGAGCGGTGGACTTCATGACCTGATGGAACTGATGCAGCGACGTGGCCGTCAATCGAGGGAATGGTCACCGTCCGCATGCCGAGGGTGCAAACCAAAGCCCGGCGGGCCGTTATCCTGCGAGTCATCTGCCGGAGGGTTTGTTCATGAGGATCGCACAGATCGCGCCGCTCGCCGAGCGTTGCCCGCCCCATTTGTACGGGGGCATCGAGCGGATCGTGTCCTACCTGACCGAGGAGCTTGTCCGCCAGGGGCATGACGTTACGCTCTTCGCCAGCGGCGATTCGCAAACTTCGGCACGCCTGGAGTCCGGCTCTCGGCAGGCACTGAGGCTCGATCCTGACGTGAAGGATACGATCCCTCACCATATCCTGATGCTGGACCAGGTCATCAGGCAGGCTGATCAATTCGACATCATGCACTTTCATGTCGATATCTTTCATTTTCCCCTGATCCGTCATCTGGCCGGGCACAGCGTGACCACGCTGCACGGACGGCTGGATATCGCCGACTATCAATCGTTCTACGGTCACTTTCCCGAGGTGCCACTGGTCTCGATATCCAAGGCGCAACGCCTGCCGCTGATCGGCAACGTCAATTGGGTGGGCAATGTCTATCACGGTATTCCGGCCGATCTACTGGCGTTCAATCCACAGCCCAAGGGTGATTACCTGGCTTTTCTGGGGCGTATTTCCCCCGAGAAACGCCCGGACCGGGCGATAAAGCTTGCGTCGATGGCCGGCCTGCCCTTGAAGATCGCAGCCAAGGTGGACAAGGCGGACCAGGCTTATTGGGACAATGTCATCGCGCCGCTGATCGCGACCCACTCCAACATTGAGTTCATTGGCGAAATCGCCGAGCATCAAAAAGCGGACTTCCTTGGCAACGCCAGGGCGCTGCTGTTTCCCATCGACTGGCCTGAGCCTTTCGGCCTGGTCATGATCGAAGCCATGGCCTGCGGTACGCCGGTCATCGCATTCCGTCATGGCGCGGTGCCGGAAGTGGTCGACGATGGCGTGTCCGGCTACATCGTCGACGACATGGAAGGCGCATTGAAGGCCGTGCAGCGCCTCGGCGCGCTGGACCGGGGCAGGGTACGGGCCGCGTTCGAGCAACGGTTCACGGTCGAACACATGACCGAGCACTATCTGGACCTGTATCGCCATCTGACGGCAAGCAATGGCGTCGCGCAACCGGGCAGTACATTCGATATTCCGGCCTCGGCGTCGTTGCAGGAAATGCGCCTGCGCACGCTCAAGCACAACGACACGTTCGGCGTGTTCGATCCCAATGGCGACGTGTTGGTGACGGAGGACAGCCCGCAGGGACTGTTTCATACCGATACCCGGCACCTGTCGGGACTCTACCTGACGATCAATGGCGCGCGCCCGCTGCTGCTCAGTTCGACGCTGCGTGACGACAATACGATGCTCACCTGCGACCTGACCAATCCGGACCTGTTCGATGCCAAGGGCAAACGAGTGCTGCATCACGACCTGATTCATCTGCGCCGCTCGCGTTTTCTATGGGACGGGGCCTCCTGCGAACGCATTACCCTGCGCAATTTCGACGAGTACCCGCAACGCCTGCAGTTGCGCATCCAGTTCGTGGCCGACTTCAAGGACCTTTTCGAAGTTCGCGGCGCCCGCCGCTCGCAGCGCGGAGAAACCCACCGGGCGGAGATTGCCAACGAACAGGTGCTGCTGTCTTACACCGGCCTCGACCACAAACGGCGTACCACTCGGCTACGCTTTGATCCGGTGCCGGCCAGCCTGACGTGTGACCAGGCGCTGTTTGAGGTGGAGTTGGCGCCAGGGCAGATCCAGTCGTTCTTCATGGACATCAATTGCGGCGTACAGAACCCGCCTTATTCGGTGCGTCACGGGTTCTTCGTGTCATTGCGCGACGCCCGTCGTCAGTCCCGGGCGTTCTTTGCCGGTGCGGCCTCTGTCACCACCTCCCATGACGTGTTCAATGAAGCGGTGAACCGCAGCATCGCGGACCTGAACATGTTGATGAGCAAGACACCCCATGGCCTGTATCCCTACGCGGGCATCCCCTGGTTCAGCACGGTATTCGGGCGTGATTCCTTGATTACCGCGTTGCAAATGCTCTGGGTCGATCCCGGGATCGCCTGCGGCGTGCTCAAGTACCTGGCCGCCAATCAAGCGACCAGCGTCGACCCCGCAGCCGATGCCGAGCCCGGAAAAATCCTGCACGAGGTTCGCCTGGGAGAAATGGCCGAGCTCGGTGAAGTGCCCTTCAGGCGTTACTACGGCAGCATCGATTCCACGCCGCTGTTCATCATGTTGGCCGCCGCCTACCTGGAGCGGACCCAGGACCTGGAGACCTTGCGCGCGCTGTGGCCAAACATCGAGGCCGGGCTGGACTGGATCGATCAATACGGGGATCGCGACGGTGACGGATTCGTCGAATATGGCCGGCAATCGAGCGAAGGCTTGATCAATCAAGGCTGGAAAGACAGCCACGATTCGGTATTTCACGCGGACGGGCGCCTGGCCGTGGGCCCGATTGCCATTGTCGAGGTTCAGGCCTACGTCTATGGCGCCTGGAACGGTGCCGCGCAAATCGCCCGCCGATTGGGCGATCCAGACCGCGCGCAAGGCTTGAAGGAGAAAGCCCGGCACCTGCGGCAACGGTTCGATGCGCAGTTTTTCGACGAAGCATTGGGCACCTATGTGTTGGCGCTGGACGGTGACAAAATGCCTTGCCGTGTAAGAGCCTCCAATGCGGGCCATGCCCTGTTCGCCGGCATCGCGCTCCCGGAGCGCGCGCCATCAGTGGTAGCCGCGTTGATGGACCGTTCATCTTTCACCGGATGGGGGGTGCGCACGCTGGCCTCCTCGGAGGTCCGCTATAACCCGATGAGTTACCACAACGGTTCCGTGTGGCCCCATGACAATGCGCTGATCGCGGCCGGGTTTGCCCGTTACGGTTACCGACAGGAAGCGGCGCGGATTTTCGAGGGCCTGTTTGCGGCGTCAACCTACATCGATTTGCGCCGTCTGCCTGAATTGTTTTGCGGCTTCCGTCGGCAGCGCAACCAGGGTCCGACCTTTTACCCGGTGGCCTGCTCGCCCCAGGCCTGGGCAGCCGCGGCGCCGCTGTCATTGATTCAATCGTGCCTGGGCCTGAACTTCAATCCGAAGAAACGCACCATCATGTTTGATGAGCCGGTCATGCCTGCCTTTCTGAACACCATTGCCCTGCGGCGTCTGGTCATCGGCTCAGAGACGGCCGATGTGATGCTCCGGCGCGCAGGTGAAAACGTCATGGTCGAAGTGCTCAATCGCCAGAGCGGGGTACGGATCATGAGTACCAGTTAGTAACGCATGGCCGCCGAATGCCGAGTCAGTTCGGCGTCCAGCAAATGCTCGACCAGCACGTCATTGAGGAAGCGGAACTGGTCGTTGAGTCCGACCACTTCATTGTTGAAGTGGTGGGTGGCGGCCGGCATCAGCAAGGCCTCGAAGTCCTGGTCAAACACCAGGGACAGCTCTTTGCGCGAGACGACCTGCTGGGCGTAATAGTTATTGCCGAAGACCGGAAAACTCACGGCCAGGGTGACGGAGTGGATCATGACGTGCGCTCCTCGGACAGGACGTACCAGGAAAAAATGCTCAGGGTGACCGCGGTCAGGGCCAGGCAGGTCAGGAGATGAATGATCATGATGTGCCCCTCCGGTTCGGGGTTTGGTGTTGGGGTTGAGATTGATCCTACGCTGACGGGTATTTTGCGGAAGGCATTCGTGGCGATGGTGGATATCGATGTAAGTGATGGTCGGGTTTTTATGGGGTTTTTGAGGGCCTCATCGCGAGCAAGCTCGCTCCCACAGGGGGGCTGTGTCGTCCACGAAACAGTGTCACACCGCAGAACACTGTGGGAGCGAGCTTGCTCGCGATGGGGCCCTGAGCCCCGGCCACAACATCCAGACGAATGGCCATCCACCGCCACCTATACTCCAATCAGAAGCCTTCCAAACCCCGGATATCCTGTTCGGGGGAAGTCTGTAGGACACCGCGATCTTGAACCTGCGTTCGCTGATCGTCGCCGTGCTGGTGGTGTTGGCGGGGTGCGTCACGCCTGCGCGTGCGCCGGTGCCAGCCCCGCCGGTCGTGGTATCCCAGAGCACCTGGCAACAGGTGGACCGGGAGATCCTTGCGGCGTCGCAATCGGCCACCGAGCAGGCGAAAATCTACTCGCGCGGTGCCATGGACTACTGGCGAACCCGGGTCTATCAATTGACCGAAGAGAACTTCATCCCCTGGTTCAGCAGTTACTGGACCCAGGAATGGCTATCGATGAAGGTCAGCTGGTACAGCCTCAGCGCCAAGGGCGAGCAGGACGCCTCGGCCAAGCGCCTGGCCGCCTATCTGCTGGAACAATACCAGCAGCGGGTGTTAGCGCCAGTCGCGGTGGAGATCGATCCCGACCAGATCCTCAGTCTGTCTATAGCGTTCTACGTGGACATACTCCAGGAAGAACTGCAGCGCATCTCCCAGCGCCATGGCGTGCCGATGGCCCAGCTCAACGGCCGGATCCAGAAAATCCCGGCCATCGCCCTGGGACCGCCATCGGCACGGGACGCTTCGCTGTATCAGGTGGTCCACACCCAGCCATTGAACTCGTTGCCGGCGTATGCGGCGCTGATCGACAAGATCCACAAGGCGGGCGGCGACAAGGGGGTGGAAAATACCGACACCGCCATGGCGCCGGTAGCCAGGCGCGCCAGCAAACGGATCGAAGCTGAAATGGCCCCGCGCGGCGCGGCCAGTGCCGTGGCCGCGGCGGCGGGGAAACTGGCCGGGGCGTTGATTTCCGTGGGAGTGGCGGGCGTACGGGCGATCATCCAGGCCAACGACCGGCCTGACAGCGAGGCGCTGATTCGCAGCAGCCTGGGCAATACGTTCGACAAGGCCTGGGTGAAACTGGTGCAAAACCCGACCACCGGCGTGATGGCGGGGACGCTGTACATGGCGGCGCAGATCGAAGGCAACCTGGCGAGCAGCGCTGAAGTACCGTCGGTCAGCTCGGGCAGCGGAGCGGTCGATTGGACCGCGACCCAGTCGACTAACCAGCAGATAGACCCATGACCCAAGGAGAACGACCATGTCCTACGTAGATGGCTTTGTGATCGCCGTGCCCACCGCCAACCGCGAGCAATTCAAGAAACACGCCGAGTCCGCCGCCGCCGTGTTCATCGAGAGCGGGGCGCTCAGCCTTGCCGAATGCTGGGGCGACGATGTGCCTGATGGCAAGGTGACCTCATTTCCCATGGCAGTGAAGCTCAAGGACGACGAAACCGTGGTGTTTTCCTGGATCGTCTGGCCCGACAAGGCCACCCGGGACAAGGGCATGGAAAAACTCATGGCCGATCCGCGTCTGCAACCCGACATCAACCCGATGCCGTTCGATGGCCAGCGCATGATCTTCGGCGGTTTCGACATGCTCGTGAAGGCTTGATACCACGGCAGGATCACTCCGGCGTCGGGGTGATCCTGCAACTCTTGCGTTGACGAATCTCGCTGTCCGACGGCCGCTTCCTGACAAACTCGAAGCGCGGCTCACCTTCGTTGTAGTGGACCAGCCAGCCCCATTCCAGCTCGGACTCGTCCTGACCGGGTTTCGGTGGCACGGCCCACCATGGCTCCTTGCTGATGATTTCTCGCATGGCCCCCTCCAGTTGAATCGGTTGGATGAACTATAACTTGGATGTCAGGAGGTGCCACGAATGAGCGACGAATCCCACGAGCCGGTGAAACGACTGTTTTTTGCCCTGGACTGCGCGCCTGCCCAGCGCAAGGCGATTGCCCAGTGGCGCGGTGACCTGCAGCTCAGGAGCGGACGCCCGGTGCCGGCGGAAAACTTTCATCTGACGCTGTTGTTTCTGGGTGCGGTCGGCGTGGCCCGGATTGGCGAAATCTGTACGGCCGCCGCGAAGGTCCGAAAACCGGGCGTGCCATTACGGGTTGTGCTGGATCGTCTGGAGGTCTGGCGCAGGGCTGGGGTGCTGGTGCTGGCACCCGATCAGGCACCGCGGGAGTTGTTGCGCCTGGTTTACTCGCTGGAACAGGCGATGTTGCCGTTCAGGATGGAAGATGCCCCAAAGGAGTTCCGGCCGCACCTGACCTTGATGCGCGACTATCGAATGCCGGTGCCTGAATCCGGGACGCCACCCGAGTTCTTTTTGCGGGCGGAATACTTCACCTTGTTCGAATCCCATAAAGGGCGTTATCGGGCATTGGCGCAATGGCCGCTGGGTCCATCGTAGCCACAACAAAAAAAGGCGCCCGAGGGCGCCAAACGTCACCTGAACCGAGGAAGCCAGGTGAGGCCGTCCGTCAGAGAGGAGGGCAGCGGTGGTAAGGCGCTGCGTGAACGGAAAACGTTAATGCTGATATTTATGTGGGCTGTTACGGCCTCATCGCGGGCAAGCCCGCTCCCACAGGGTTTATGGTTGAGCACGGATTTGTGAACGACGCTGATCCCTGTGGGAGCGGGCTTGCCCGCGATGGCAATTTCGAATACCGCAAGGATGCCGAGTGAATTACTGACCGAGCTTCACCCGCGTCCACCCCCGGGTCATCACCCGCTGCACGCCAATCGGCATATCCGGAATCGCATACAAGGTCGCCATCACCGCTTGCGATGGATACGAACCCGGGTCATCGCGAATCGCCTCATCCACCAGAGGCGTCGCCGCCGCATTGGCATTGCTGTAGCCGATGTTGTTGGTGATCTCGGCGATGATGTCCGGGCGCATCAGGAAGTTCATGAACAGGTAGGCGTTTTCCACGTTCGCCGCGTCCCGCGGGATGGCGACCATGTCGTAGAAACTGCCGGCGCCTTCCTTCGGAATGCTGTAGTCGATCTTCACGGTATCGCCGGCTTCCTGCGCGCGAGCCTTGGCTTGCAGCACGTCGCCGGAGTAACCGACGGCAACGCAGATGTTGCCGTTGGCCAGGTCCGAGATGTACTTCGACGAATGGAAGTAAGCCACCGATGGCCGGATCTTCATGAACAGCGCTTCAGCTTCGGCGATCTGCGCCTTGTCCCGGGAATTGACCGGGTAGCCCAGGTAGTGCAGGGCGGCCGGGAGCATCTCGGTCGGCGAATCGAGGAAGCTGATGCCGCACGCCTTCAGTTTTTCCGCGTTTTCCGGTTTGAACAACAAGTCCCAGGAGTTGGTCGGCGCGTTGCTACCAAGCACATCCCGGACCTTGTCCGGGTTGAAGCCGATGCCGATCGAACCCCACATGTACGGGAAGGCGTGAGCGTTATCCGGGTCGCTGGCCGATGCATTCTTCAACAGGACCGGGTTGAGGTTTTTCCAGTTCGGCAGCTTCGATTTGTCCAGCTCCTGATAGACCCCGGCCTTGATCTGCTTGGCCAGGAAACTGTTGGACGGCACAACGATGTCGTAGCCTGATTTGCCGGCCAGCAGCCGGGCTTCCAGGGTTTCGTTACTGTCGAACACATCGTAGGTCACGCTGATCCCGGTCTCGTCTTCGAACTTCTTGACGGTGTCCGGGGCGATGTAATCCGACCAGTTGTAGACGCGCAGTACCTTGTCATTGGCCTGGGCGCCGGTAGCGATTGCGCCCAATAAGGACAGTGTCAGCAGAGTCCTGCCAAACATTTTCATCGGTACAACTCCATTTCTCTTTTATTCAAAAATCACACACGCCCCACTGTAGGGGCGAGCTTGCTCGCGAAGGACGTTAACGATGACGTGGGCTGCCTGAATTAATGCGGCGTCCTTGAGTCCATCGCGAGCAAGCTCGCTCCCACAGGTGAGGGGGGCGGCACTAGGCCGTGGCTTCCAGCATTTGCTTTTTCGGCTGCTGCCAGGATTCGCTGGCGGTCTGGTCCATCGCTTCCTGGATCGCCCGTTTGCGAGTGGCTTCAGCACGGCGGCTGAAATACCAGACCATGAAGGTCACGATCGATACCGCCAGCAAAATCAGGCTGGCCACGGCGTTGATCTCGGGCTTCACCCCCAGACGCACCGCCGAAAACACTTCCATCGGCAGGGTCGTCGAACCCGGGCCCGAGACGAAACTCGCCAACACCAGGTCATCCAGCGACAGGGCAAACGACATCATGCCGCCGGCCGCCAGTGACGGGGCGATCATCGGAATGGTGATCAGGAAAAACACCTTGAACGGCTTCGCCCCGAGGTCCATGGCCGCCTCTTCGATGGACAGGTCCAGCTCGCGAAGGCGGGCGGAGACTACCACCGCCACATAAGCGGCACAAAAGGTGGTGTGGGCGATCCAGATGGTGACGATGCCACGCTCCATCGGCCAGCCGATCAATTGCGCCATGGCCACGAACAGCAGCAACAGCGACAGACCGGTGATCACTTCCGGCATCACCAGCGGCGCTGTCACCAGGCCGCCGAACAAAGTGCGGCCCTTGAAGCGCGTCACCCGGGTCAGTACAAACGCCGCCAGGGTCCCCAGCGCCACCGCGGCAATCGCGGTGTAGCAGGCGATTTCCAGCGAGCGCAGCACCGAGCCCATCAGCTGCGAGTTGTCGAGCAGGCCGGCGTACCACTTGAACGACCAGCCGCCCCATACGGTGACCAGTTTCGAGGCGTTGAACGAGTAGATCACCAGGATCAACATCGGCAGGTAGATAAACGACAGGCCGAAAATCAGCATGAACTTTGAAAATCCGAAGCGTTTCATCCCCGACCCTCCATCTCTTTGGCCTGGCTACGGTTGAACAACAGGATCGGCACGATCAGGATCAACAGCATCACCACCGCCAGGGCAGATGCCACCGGCCAGTCGCGGTTATTGAAGAACTCCTGCCACAGCACACGACCGATCATCAGGGTCTCGGGGCCGCCCAACAGTTCCGGAATCACAAACTCGCCGACCACCGGGATGAATACCAGCATGCAACCGGCAATGATGCCGTTCCTGGCCAGCGGTACGGTGATTTTCCAGAAGTTGTTGAAGTTGCTCGAACCCAGGTCCGACGCGGCTTCCAGCAGGCTTTGATCATGCTTGACCAGGTTGGCGTACAGCGGCAGGACCATGAACGGCAAGTACGCGTAAACAACCCCTATATAGACTGCGGTGTTGGTGTTGAGGATCTCGATCGGGTGATCGGTCAGCCCGGTCCACATCAGGAAGCCGTTGAGCAAACCGTTGTTGCTGAGGATGCCCATCCATGCGTAAACCCGGATCAGGATCGCGGTCCAGGTCGGCATCATGATCAGCAACAGCAGAACGTTCTGGGTTTCCTTGTTGGCCTTGGTGATGGCGTAGGCCATCGGGAAGCCGAGCACCAGGCACATCAGCGTGCTGAAAAACGCCACCTTCAACGAGCCGAAGTAGGCCGAGATGTACAGCTCATCCTGGGTCAGCAGCGAGTAGTTGCCGAGGTTCAGCAGCAGCTCGAATTTCTGCTCGGCGAAGGTGTAGATCTCGGAGTAGGGAGGAATGGCCAATGCCGCTTCCGAGAAGCTGATCTTCATTACCAGGAAGAACGGCAGCATGAAGAACAGGCACAGCCAGAGGAACGGAATCCCGATGACAAGCTTTCGACCACTCGGCATCAGCCGCATAAATTGCTGATTGAGTGTGTTCATGAGCGCAGTACCACGCCGCTGTCGTCTTCCCACCACACGTAGACCTTGTCGTCCCAGGTCGGACGCGCACCACGGCGTTCGGCGTTGGCCATGAACGACTGCACGACCTTGCCCCCGGGCAGTTCGACGTAAAATACCGAGTGGCCCCCGAGGTAGGCGATGTCGTGCACCTTGCCCTGGGACCAGTTGTAGCGGGTCTCGGGTTGGGTGGTGCTGACCAGCAGTTTTTCCGGGCGAATGGCGTAGGTGATCGACTTGTCCTGCACCGAGGTGCTGACGCCGTGACCGACGTAGATCTTCTGCTCCAGGTCCGGACTGTGAATGATCGCGTGTCCTTCCAGGTCTTCTACGACCGTGCCATCGAAGGCGTTCACGTTGCCGATGAACTCGCAGACCATGCGGCTGACCGGCGCTTCATAGATGTCGACCGGGCTGCCGATCTGTGCGATCCAGCCCAGGTGCATGATCGCGATGCGCTGGGCCATGGTCATGGCCTCTTCCTGATCGTGGGTCACCATCACGCAGGTCACGCCGACCCGCTCGATGATTTCCACCAGCTCAAGCTGCATCTGCGAGCGCAGCTTTTTATCCAGTGCGCCCATGGGTTCGTCGAGCAGCAACAGCTTCGGCCGCTTGGCCAGGGAGCGGGCGAGGGCTACACGCTGACGCTGGCCGCCGGACAGCTGATGGGGTTTGCGCTTGGCGTACTGGGTCATGTGCACCAGGCGCAGCATCTCTTCGACGCGGGCGTCGATTTCGCTGGCGGGCAAACGGTCCTGCTTCAGGCCGAAGGCAATGTTCTGCGCCACTGTCATGTGCGGGAACAGCGCGTAGGACTGGAACATCATGTTGATCGGCCGTTCGTACGGCGGCATGTCGGTGATGTCGACTCCGTCGAGCAGAATCCGTCCTTCGGTCGGGCGCTCGAAGCCGGCGAGCATGCGCAGCAGCGTCGATTTACCCGAGCCGGAACCGCCGAGCAGGGCGAAGATTTCCCCTTGATGAATCTCAAGCGAGACATCGTCCACCGCGGTGGTTTCGTCGAATTTCTTGGTGACGCGGTCGATTTTCACCAGCACCTTTTTCGGTGCCTGGTGACCTTCAAGAGCCTTCCTGTAGACGCTGGAGGCGTTTGCCATGTGAAACTCCCAACAGGTTTCAGTCGTCGGGCCAACGCGGCCTGACTTAAGAGTGGATTGCAAGCCCGGTACACCCCCTGTAGGAGCTGGCTTGCCAGCGAAGGCGTCCTTTCAGCCAACAATGATGTCGACTGGAAGGGCCCTTTCGCTGGCAAGCCAGCTCCTACAGGGGACCGTGTCGCCCGGGCTTATTCGGCACCGCCGTCCTGGCTGCCTGGTCGTACTTGTTGTTATTGCAGTGTGTTGTTTCGCAAGTCACGGACGCGCAAAGGCACGCCCGCCAGACTCGCGGGGGCAGTAAATCGATGTTTTAAGTCAGCGGGTTCTACGCAACGCGGCCCGTCGCCAGCACGCCTCACCGAACGCCTGGAAAATACTCAAATAAGGAGGATTCGAAAGCACCTGCCACTCCGGGTGCCACTGCACGCCGACGGCAAAGCCCGGGCTGTTTTCCACCGAAATCGCCTCGATCAAACCGTCCGGCGCGACCGCTTCCGAACGCAGGCCGGGCGCCAGTCGATCGATACCCTGACTGTGAATCGAATTGACCTGGAACACTTGCGGCAGATCCAGCGCTTCGAACACGCCACCCGGTTGCACCGTCACCCCATGCGCCGGTGCGTATTGCACCGCCAGTTCGGGACTGTCTGCTTCGCGGTGATCGAGCATGCCCGGCAGTTCATGCACCTTTTGATGCAGGCTGCCGCCGAATGCCACGTTCATCTCCTGGAAACCGCGGCAGATGCCGAGCACCGGCACACCGGCGGCGATGGCTGCACGCAATAAAGGAAGGGTGGTGGCATCCCGCGCCGGATCGTGATCCGTGCCGGGGGCGCTGGCCGGGCCTTGATAGTGGAAGGGTTCCACATTCGACGGCGAACCGGTCAGCAACAGACCGTCGAGCTGCGCGAGCAGGTCCTCGATGTCGGTCAGATCGCCTAAGGAGGGAATGACCACGGGCAGCCCCAATGCCGCGACGCTGATAGCACGCAAGTACTTGTCGCCGCTGATGTGGTAGGGGTGCGGACCAATCTGTTTGACGCACGCTGTAACGCCGATCAATGGCTTGAGTGCCATTTTTATCACCTCGAAGTTTCACACTTGAACGAGCTTTTCCGGAGCTTAGCCTTGTTGATTTTAATTAACAACTCTCATGTAAAAAATTCTAAACGCCGAACGTCTGATCCTTAGGAATTACGCGGTGCTCCAGGCCTTTTTGGCACTCGTGTGCCCATAAAAGGCCCGAAAATAAAGGTTGAAAGGCCAAGTGTTCGCTATTGACTTCACTTTGCCTTTCGGATTGACTGGGCTCGTGACAAGGTAGTGAACATAATAATTAACAGCTAATAGGTGCATCATGTCGGTCCCTCTGCGTGCCGTTCAACTCAACGAAGCAAACGCATTCCTTAAGAAATATCCTGAGGTTTTGTACGTCGACCTTCTGATTGCGGATATGAACGGTGTGGTGCGCGGCAAGCGCATCGAGCGCACCAGTCTTCATAAGGTCTACGAAAAAGGCATCAATCTCCCGGCTTCTCTGTTTGCTCTGGACATCAACGGTTCTACGGTGGAAAGCACCGGCCTGGGTCTGGACATCGGCGACTCGGACCGGATCTGCTTTCCCATCGCCAATACCCTGAGCATCGAGCCTTGGCAGAAGCGCCCGACCGCGCAACTGCTGATGACCATGCACGAACTCGAAGGCCAGCCGTTCTTCGCCGACCCGCGCGAAGTGCTGCGTCAGGTGGTGAGCAAGTTCGATGACATGGGCCTGACCATCTGCGCCGCGTTCGAGCTCGAGTTCTACCTGATTGACCAGGACAACGTGAACGGTCGCCCGCAGTCGCCACGCTCGCCGGTGTCCGGCAAACGTCCGATCTCGACCCAGGTGTATTTGATCGACGACCTGGACGAATACGTCGACTGCCTGCAAGACATCCTCGAAGGCGCGAAAGAGCAGGGCATTCCTGCCGACGCCATCGTCAAGGAAAGCGCGCCGGCGCAGTTCGAAGTCAACCTGCACCACGTCAACGATCCTATAAAGGCCTGCGACTACGCGGTGTTGCTCAAGCGTCTGGTGAAGAACATCGCCTACGACCACGAGATGGACACCACCTTCATGGCCAAGCCGTATCCGGGTCAGGCGGGTAATGGTCTGCACGTGCACATTTCGATTCTCGACAAGGAAGGCAACAACATCTTTGCCAGCGAGGATCCCGAGCAGAACGCCGCGCTGCGACACGCGATCGGCGGTGTGCTCGAGACCCTGCCGGCGCAGATGGCCTTCCTGTGCCCGAACGTCAACTCGTACCGGCGTTTTGGTGCGCAGTTCTATGTGCCGAACTCGCCGAGCTGGGGCATCGACAACCGTACCGTCGCGGTGCGTGTGCCGACCGGTTCCGCAGACGCGGTGCGCATCGAGCACCGGGTCGCCGGTGCCGACGCCAACCCATACCTGCTGATGGCCTCGGTCCTGGCCGGTATCCACCACGGCCTGACCAACGAAATAGAGCCGGGCGCACCAGTGGAAGGCAACAGCTACGAGCAGAACGAGCAAAGCCTGCCGAACAACCTGCGCGATGCCCTGCGCGAACTGGCCGACAGCGAGGTCATGTCGCGCTACATCGACCCGATGTACATCGACGTGTTCGTGGCGTGCAAGGAAAGCGAGCTGGCCGAGTTCGAGAACTCCATTTCGGACCTTGAGTACAACTGGTACTTGCACACGGTTTGATGGAACACCTGTGGGATTGGTTGGTGTACTCAGAGCCTGCGTCCACCACCATCCTCTGTGGGAGCGAGCTTGCTCGCGATGGCGACGTATCAGACGACATCGATGCTGACTGATCTACCGCTATCGCGAGCAAGCTCGCTCCCACAGGGGATTGCATTCCAGGTTTGAAATGACAGGCATCAGCCTGACGATCACTTATTCCTCTGCGTCGAGTCACAACCATGACAAACACTCGCAGCGACTGGGAGCAACGTTTCCAGTCCCTAACAATAGAAAGCCGCGCCTTCATCGACGGTCAATACCGCCCGGCACTCAGCGGCGCCACCTTCGAATGCATCAGCCCGGTCGACGGCCGCTTCCTGGCCAACGTCGCCAGCACCGACGAAGCCGACGCCAATGCGGCCGTCGCCGTCGCGCGCCGCGCGTTTGAATCCGGCATCTGGGCCAACCTCGCTCCGGCCGAGCGCAAGCGCATCCTGATCCGCTTCGCCGACCTGATCCTGGCCAACCAGGAAGAGCTCGCCCTGCTCGAAACCCTCGACATGGGCAAACCCATCAACGACTCGATGAACATCGACATCCCGGCGACCGCCAACGCGATCCGCTGGAGCGCCGAGGCCATCGACAAGATCTACGACGAAGTCGCCGCCACACCCCACGATCAACTCGGCCTCATTACCCGCGAACCCGCAGGCGTGGTCGCCGCCATTGTGCCGTGGAACTTCCCTCTGATCATGGCCAGCTGGAAGTTCGCCCCGGCCCTGGCAGCCGGTAACTCGTTCATCCTCAAGCCTTCGGAAAAGTCGCCACTGACCGCGATCCGCATCGCCCAGCTGGCGTTGGACGCCGGCATCCCCAAAGGCGTGTTCAACGTCCTGCCGGGCTACGGTCACACCGTCGGCAAGGCGCTGGCGTTGCACATGGACGTCGACGTCCTGGCCTTCACCGGCTCGACCGCGATTGCCAAGCAACTGCTGATCTACGCCGGGCAAAGCAACATGAAACGCGTCTGGCTCGAAGCCGGTGGCAAAAGCCCGAACGTGGTGTTCGCCGACGCGCCGGACCTGCGCGCGGCTGCACAAGCCGCGGCCGGTGCCATCGCCTTCAACCAGGGCGAAGTCTGCACCGCCGGTTCGCGCCTGCTGGTCGAGCGCTCGATCCGCGAGCAATTCATCCCGCTGCTAATCGAAGCCCTGCAAGCCTGGAAACCGGGGCACGCCCTCGATCCTGAAACCACCGTCGGCGCGGTCGTCGACCAACGTCAGCTGGACAACGTATTGCGCTACATCCAGGTCGGCAAAGACCAGGGCGCGCAACTGATCGCCGGCGGCAGCCGCACCCTCGAAGCCACCGGCGGCCTGTACGTGGAACCGGCGATATTCGACGGTGTGACCAGCGCCATGACCATCGCCCGGGAAGAAATCTTCGGCCCGGTGCTGTCGCTGATCACCTTCGACACCTTCGATGAAGCCCTGGCGATTGCCAACGACAGCATCTTCGGCCTGGCTGCCGGTGTCTGGACCAGCAACCTGAGCAAGGCCCATACCTTCGCCCGTGGACTGCGCGCCGGCAGCGTCTGGGTCAACCAGTACGACGGCGGCGACATGACCGCACCGTTCGGCGGGTACAAGCAATCGGGTAACGGTCGGGACAAATCGCTGCACGCGTTCGACAAATACACCGAACTCAAAGCGACCTGGATCAAGCTCTGACACCTACAACGGCGGCCGCCGACACGTATCGGCGGCCATCGGAGAAACCTATGAAACAAACAACACATGTAAACAGCTACTACGCCGCCACCCGCAACTTCACCGGCGACTTCCCGGTGCTCGAGCACGCGGTGGATTGCGACGTCTGCGTGATCGGCGCCGGCTACACCGGTTTGTCCTCGGCGCTGTTCCTCGCCGAAGCGGGCTACAGCGTCACCGTACTCGAAGCCGCCAAAGTCGGCTTCGGCGCCAGCGGTCGCAATGGCGGCCAACTGGTCAACTCCTACAGCCGCGACGTCGATGTCATCGAAGAACGTTACGGCGACAAGACCGCCGAAGTCCTCGGCAGCATGATCTTCGAAGGCGCCGATATCATCCGTCAGCGCATACAGCACTACGACATCCAATGCGATTACCGCCCGGGCGGCATCTTCGCCGCGCTGAACAAAAAGCAACTCAAAGGCCTGGCCGAGCAGAAAAGCAGCTGGGAACGCTACGGCAACAAGAACCTGAAAATGCTCGACGCCGCCGAGATCAAGCGCGAAGTGGGTTGCGACAACTACGTCGGCGGCCTGCTCGATATGCAGGGCGGCCACATCCACCCGCTGAACCTGGCCCTCGGCGAAGCCTCGGCCATCATCGGCCTCGGCGGCAAGATCTACGAACAATCGGCGGCAGTAGAAATCACTTACGGCGAACCGATTACCGTACGCACGGCCAAGGGCCTG
>Ga0213829_1000384_pt1 | contig 43649 bp, 40 predicted proteins | sample MC6MC0896MG_FD_180665 | JGI IMG/M metagenome (GOLD analysis project Ga0213829, IMG submission 180665) | Enriched soil aggregate microbial communities from Iowa State University, Ames, United States - MC6-MC0896-MG | ecosystem: Environmental > Terrestrial > Soil > Unclassified | place: USA: Iowa... | reverse complement strand
ATCGGCGAGCCGTTGATGCTGCATTGCGCCCACCGCAACCCGACCGTGGGTGAGAACTACAAGACCGACATGGCGATCACCGACACGCTGATCCACGAACTGGACGTGTTGCGCTGGTTGCTCGACGACGATTATGTGTCGGTACAAGTGGTGTTCCCGCGCAAGAGCAGCAAGGCTCTGGCGCATTTGAAAGACCCGCAGATCGTATTGCTGGAAACTGCCAGGGGCACGCGCATCGATGTGGAAGTGTTCGTCAATTGCCAATACGGCTACGACATCCAGTGCGAAGTGGTGGGGGAGACCGGCATCGCCAAACTGCCGGAACCGTCGCAGGTTCAATTGCGCAGCGGGGCGAAGCTGTCGAATGCGATTCTGATGGACTGGAAGGACCGGTTCATCGACGCGTACGACGTCGAGTTGCAGGCGTTCATCGATGGCGTGCGGGCCGGGCAGGTGGGCGGGCCTTCGGCGTGGGATGGTTTCGCGGCGGCCGTTGCCGCAGATGCCTGCATCGAGGCGCAGAACAGCGGCCAGATCGTCAAAGTCACCCTCCCAAACCGCCCCCATTTCTACGGCTAACCCCAATACCTGTGGGAGCGGGCTTGCCCGCGATAGCGGCAGCACTTTCAACATCCATGTGACTGACAGACCGCTATCGCGGGCAAGCCCGCTCCCACAGGGTCCGTATTCACCCAGTAAGCGGTTACAGAACAATAAGAAGGAATGCACAAATGCGCATCGGACTTGTCGGATACGGCCATGGCGGCCGGTTTTTCCATGCTCCACTGATCAGTAGTTTGCCGGGTGCAACCTTCGTCGGTGTGGTGACCCGTTCAACGGAGCGGCGCCAGTTACTGGCGGCAGAACACCCCGGCGTGCCGGCTTTCGACAGCATCGGGCAGTTGGTCGAAATCGGGATCGATGTGTTGGTAGTGTCCACACCCCTCAAAGGCCGCCCGGCGCTGGTGCTCGACGCCATCGAGCACAATGTGGCGGTGGTCAGCGACAAGCCGTTCGCCGCTGACGCGCAACAGGCGCAAACCCTGATCACCATGGCCGAGCGTCAGGGCGTGCAACTGAGCGTCTACCAGAACCGGCGGTGGGACTCGGACTTTCTCACCGTGCGCAAACTCATCGAGTCCGGTGCGCTGGGCCAGGTCACCCGTTTCGAATCGCGGATCGAGCGCTATTCGCCACCCTCGGTGAACAACGGCAGCGGTGGTGGTTTCCTGCGCGATCTGGGCAGCCATCTGGTGGATCAGGCGCTGCTGCTGTTCGGCCCCGTCACCCGGGTTTACGCCGAGCTGGAATATCTCGAAAAAAACCAACCCTTCGACAACGGCTTCTTTATCTCCCTGACCCATGCCAACGGCGTGACCTCGCACCTGGGCGGCAGTTGCTTGCAAAACACCCCCGGCCCGCGCTTTCGCGTGACCGGCACCCAGGGCTGCTACAGCGTCGACGGCCTGGACGGGCAGGAGGCGTCGGCGCTCGCCGGGCGCACACCGAAATCCGAAGGCGAGCGCTGGGGTGTGGAAGAGCATCGACGCTGGGGTTGGTTCGAGCACGGCGAGGTGCGTGAGCGAGTGCCATCCGAGCGAGGCTGCTGGAACCAGTTCTATTTGCAGTTGCAAACCGCGTTACAGGGCGGTGGCTCACTGCCGGTCGAACCCCGTGATGCACTGGCGACCACCCGCGTGCTAGACGCTGCGCGGCTCAGTTTCGAGCGTCATCAAGTGGTGGCGCTGAGCCCATTTGAGAGTCATGGAGTAAAAGCAGAATAAAATTCTAAAATGAGTTGATATAGAAATTATTTTCCAATAAAGTCTTTTCCAGGTTGCCGACTATCAACGGCCGATCACGCTCAAGCCAGCCTTGAACGAGGGCCGGACGAACCAAAAACAAGAAACAAAGCCAGGTACCGTCGATGAAAACCTTCACCTCTGCTTTGCACGCATTACGTTCCACGCAATATCTCCTTCGCGACCTGTCTCGCATCTCGTTTCATTCCTTTTCCCGCTTGCTCTGCATCGAACGCAAAGGCGCCCTGGTCTGCTGCATTCCCGGAGCGCCGATTGTCCGCTTGCCCGCTCACTGAAATCGTCACGCCTTATCCATAAAACCAACAAGAATGTGGAGAAAGACTTTTCATGAAGAACAAGATCCGTTTCGCCTCACTCGCCTTGTCCCTGATGCTCGCCAGCGGCGCGGCACTCGCTGACATGAAGATCGGCGTCAGCATGTCGCAGTTCGATGACACCTGGCTGACCTATCTGCGCGAATCCATGGACACCAAAGCCAAGTCCTATCCCGATGGCGTCAAGCTGCAGTTCGAAGACGCGCGCAGTGACGTGGTCAGGCAGCTGAGCCAGGTAGAAAGCTTCATCAGTCAGAAGGTCGACGCCATTGTGGTCAACCCGGTGGATACCGCCGCAACCAAAAAAATCACTGAAGCTGCGGTCAAGGCTGGCATTCCGCTGGTGTATGTCAACCGTCGTCCCGATGACCTGAACCTGCCCAAAGGCGTGGTCACAGTCGCCTCCAACGATCTGGAGGCCGGTCAGATGCAGATGCAATACCTGGCCGACAAAATGGGCGGCAAGGGTGACATCGTGATCCTGCTGGGCGACCTGGCGAACAACTCCACCACCAACCGCACCAAGGGCGTCAAAGAGGTGCTGACCAAGTACCCGAACATCAAGATCGAGCAAGAGCAGTCCGGCATCTGGTCACGGGACAAGGGCATGACCCTGGTCAACGACTGGCTGACCCAGGGCCGCAAGTTCGACGCGGTTGTCTCCAATAACGACGAGATGGCCATTGGTGCCGCAATGGCCCTGCACCAGGCCGGAGTGGAGAAGGGCAGCATCCTGATCGCCGGTGTCGATGGTACGCCTGACGGTTTGAACGCAGTGAAGAAGGGCTCACTGGTCATGTCGGTGTTCCAGGACGCCAAGGGTCAGGCAGACGGTTCGGTCGAGACGGCAGTGAAAATGGCCAAAAACGAGCCGGTAGAGCCGGCCGTATGGGTGCCATATCGCTTGATCACGCTGCAAAACGTTGACCAGTTCAAATAGTCCGCCCGTTCAATAACAACAATAAGCACGCAAGGTGGCATCCGCGACCTTGCTGATGGAGTACCTGATCATGTTCGCTTCAGCGACTGCTTCGAGCACCCCGTTGATGGGTGTCCAGCCAACCACAACACCTGTCGATGAGCCGTACCTGTTGGAGATCGTCAACGTCAGCAAGGGCTTCCCCGGCGTGGTGGCCTTGTCCGACGTACAGTTGCGGGTACGCCCCGGTTCCGTGTTGGCCCTGATGGGCGAGAACGGCGCCGGCAAATCGACATTGATGAAAATCATCGCCGGCATCTATCAGCCGGACGCCGGCGAACTGCGCCTGCGGGGCAAGCCGGTGGTCTTCGAAACGCCCCTGGCGGCGCTCCAGGCCGGGATCGCGATGATCCATCAGGAGCTTAACCTGATGCCGCACATGAGCATCGCCGAGAACATCTGGATCGGCCGTGAGCAGCTCAATGGTTTGCACATGATCGACCACCGGGAAATGCACCGTTGCACGGCAAAACTGTTGGAGCGCCTGCGCATCAACCTTGATCCGGAAGAACAGGTCGGCAACCTGAGCATCGCCGAACGGCAGATGGTTGAGATCGCCAAGGCGGTGTCCTACGACTCCGACATCCTGATCATGGACGAACCGACCTCGGCGATCACCGACAAGGAGGTCGCCCACCTGTTCTCGATCATTGCCGACCTCAAGAGCCAGGGCAAAGGCATCATCTACATCACCCACAAGATGAATGAAGTGTTCAGCATCGCCGATGAAGTGGCGGTGTTCCGTGACGGCGCCTACATCGGCCTGCAACGGGCCGACAGCATGGACGGCGACAGCCTGATTTCAATGATGGTCGGCCGCGAGCTGAGCCAGTTGTTCCCGGTGCGCGAGAAGCCGATCGGCGATCTGTTGCTGTCGGTACGCGACCTCAAGCTGGACGGCATTTTCAAGGACGTTTCCTTCGACCTGCATGCCGGTGAGATCCTCGGCATCGCCGGGTTGATGGGCTCGGGGCGGACCAACGTCGCCGAGGCGATCTTTGGCATCACCCCGAGCGACGGTGGCGAGATTCGCCTCGACGGTGAAGTGGTGCGCATTACCGACCCGCACATGGCCATCGAGAAGGGCTTCGCCCTGTTGACCGAGGATCGCAAGCTCAGTGGCTTGTTCCCGTGCCTGTCGGTGCTGGAGAACATGGAAATGGCGGTGCTGCCGCACTTCGCCGGACACGGCTTCATCCAGCAAAAAGCCCTGCGCGCCCTGTGCGAAGACATGTGCAAGAAGCTGCGGGTGAAAACCCCGTCGCTGGAGCAATGCATCGACACCTTGTCCGGCGGTAATCAGCAGAAGGCCTTGCTGGCGCGCTGGCTGATGACCAATCCACGAATCCTGATTCTCGACGAACCGACCCGCGGCATCGATGTCGGCGCCAAGGCCGAGATCTACCGGCTGATCTCCTACCTCGCCAGCGAAGGGATGGCGGTGATCATGATTTCCTCCGAACTGCCGGAAGTGCTCGGCATGAGCGATCGGGTCATGGTCATGCACGAGGGCGACCTGATGGGCACCCTCGAGCGCAGCGAAGCGACTCAGGAACGAGTGATGCAACTGGCCTCGGGCATGTCCGCGGTTCACTAATGGATGCCGGCGCTGGTTCGACCAGCGTCGACGACGCGATAGAAGGGTGAGTAGTTATGAATGCGATACTGGAAAACAAACCAGCAACGGTACCGGTCAAGAGTCGCCGACGCTTTCCAACCGAATTGAGCATCTTCCTGGTGCTGATCGGCATCGGCCTGGTGTTCGAGGTGTTCGGCTGGATCGTGCGCGACCAGAGCTTCCTGATGAACTCCCAACGCCTGGTGCTGATGATCCTGCAAGTGTCGATCATCGGCCTGCTGGCCATCGGCGTGACCCAGGTGATCATCACCACTGGCATCGACCTCTCATCAGGCTCGGTGCTGGCGTTGTCGGCGATGATAGCCGCCAGCCTGGCCCAGACCTCGGACTTCGCCCGTGCGGTGTTCCCGTCCCTGACTGACTTGCCGGTGTGGATTCCAGTGATCGTCGGGCTCGGTGTCGGGCTGCTGGCGGGGGCAATCAACGGCAGCATCATTGCGCTCACCGGGATACCACCGTTCATTGCCACCCTGGGCATGATGGTTTCGGCCCGTGGCCTGGCGCGGTACTACACCGAAGGCCAGCCGGTGAGCATGCTGTCGGATTCCTACACGGCCATCGGACACGGCGCGATGCCGGTGATCATTTTCCTGGTGGTGGCGGTGATCTTTCACATCGCGCTGCGCTACACCAAGTACGGTAAATATACTTACGCCATTGGCGGCAACATGCAGGCGGCGCGTACATCCGGTATCAACGTCAAACGCCATCTGGTCATCGTCTACAGCATCGCCGGGTTGCTGGCGGGACTGGCGGGTGTGGTGGCTTCGGCCCGTGCCGCCACCGGGCAGGCCGGGATGGGCATGTCCTATGAACTGGATGCGATTGCCGCCGCGGTCATCGGCGGCACCAGCCTGGCGGGCGGGGTGGGGCGCATCACCGGCACCGTCATTGGTGCACTGATCCTTGGGGTGATGGCCAGCGGATTCACCTTCGTCGGGGTCGATGCCTACATCCAGGACATCATCAAAGGCTTGATCATCGTGGTCGCGGTGGTCATCGACCAGTACCGCAACAAGCGCAAACTCAAGCGCTGAATCCGACTGCAACAACAGCGAGGGCCATTTCTGGCCCTCGCTTCGCAATACCCCCCTCCTGCAAAGCAAAATCTGCTTCCTATTGATTCCAGGCGATCAACTGGTGCATCCGGCAGCTGGCTGCAGGTGCACATTTGGATTGGGTGTATATCCGTTGCTGCGGTCACGAGCACCTGGGGTTTCGCTCCTACTGTAGGAGCCAGCGGTGCGGCGACCCGACTTGCCGGCGGAGGCGTCCCGACAGTCGACCTGATTGCTGGTGTGTCAGCGTTCCCCTTGTAGGAGCGAGCCTGCTCGCGATGAGCGCCAGACAACGCGATCATCCAGACAGGGCGCGTTATCGTTAACGTCCATCGCCAGCAGGCTGGCTCCCACAGGGAATTGGGGGTCTCTGCAAAAGTCAGGTCGGCTGTCAGGCCGCCTCGCTTTGGCTGTAGATTTGGGTGCCCCGTTTACCACGATGGCCCATCGCGGCGACCCACGGAGCAATGCCGGAGTGAGGGCATGCCGAGCCTAGGCGAGGCACCGAGAGGTGGGGCAAAGCCTTTTGCTTACTTTTCGGCGTTTGGAAAAGTGAGTCGCCGTAAAGGCGAAACCATAAGTGGCCGTTACCGAAGGAATGGATATGTACTCCGTCCCCCAGTGTGTTTAGCCGCCATGCCGCACAACACGATTCACTCAACGAAAAACGCCGCTGATTCCTGACTGGAACAGCGGCGTCGATGGTTAGCGTGTAGCGCTATTTATAATGTTGCTCGTACACGGCAACCTGCTCCGGCGTGATCAACTGAAAGGGCACCCAGACATCCGCCTCGACCGGCTCACCCTTGATCATTTTGATGGCCGCTTGCAGTGCGGTGGCCGCTTGCGCCTTGGGGTCTTGAAAGACCGAGGCGGCCAACATCCCGCGCTTGATCGCCGCCAAGCCGTCGGGCAAGCCGTCGATGCCGACAATCGCAATCTCGCCCCTGGTTTTGCCGGCCTGCTGCAATGCCATGGCAGCGCCGATGGCCATCTCGTCATTGTTGGCGACGATGGCATCAAAGCTGGTCCCGGCCAGCAGCCAGTTGCTGGTCAGGTCCATGCCTTTGCTGCGCTGCCATTCGGCGCTTTGCTGTTCGACAATCTTGATCCCGGGATAGTCCTTGAGCACCTGTTTGACGCCTTCGGTGCGGTCGTGCGTGGAGTTTTGCGCGAGGTCGCCCATGATGATCGCGAGGGTGCCTTTGCCCCCCAGCTTTTCTGCCAGGTAGCGCATTTGCAGTTGCCCAGCCTCAATGTCGTTCGACGCCACGGTGACAACGCCTTTGGGCAAGACGCGTTCGTCCGGGTGGCGGTTGACGTAGACCAGTGGCGTCTGCGCCTCGACCGCGGCGCGGGTCATGTTGGCGGTGGCGGCGGTGTCCACGGGCAAGACGATGACCGCATCGACTTTCTGGTTGAGAAAGCCCTGAACCTGATTGATCTGGCGAACCACATCGCCTTGGGCGTCCTCGAACTGGATCTGGATGTTGTCCTTTTTGGCGGCTTCCTCCAGGCCGCTGCGCACATAGGTCATGAAGTTGTCGTCGACCCTGGCGATGCTGACGCCGACGCGATAGCTGGCGGCGGCCCATTGGCTGAAGACGAGTAGCAGCGTGGCAAAAAGCAGTGTGCAGCGACGCATGATGGTTTTCCTTTTGTTGTTATAAGTCGACATTCATCGAGATCAAGGGTGAGGGTTGCTGGCGCGCGCAGATTCAACGTCCGGGCGCGCCGCAGGTTCCTCAATCCAGCGTGAACGCTTGCCGGAAACGTTCGAGGGCCGCTTCGCTGTCGCCACTGGCCCAGCCCTCAAGCCCGACGACACCGGTGTATCCCATGCCGAACAAGGCTCTGGCAATGGCCGGGTAATGGATTTCGCCGGTGCCCGGTTCCATGCGCCCGGGGACGTCGGCGACCTGGATTTCACCGATGGCGCTGCCCGCGCGCTGGATTAGTTCAATCAGGTTCCCTTCGCCAATCTGCGCATGGTAAAGGTCAAGGTTCATCTTCAAATGCGGGCTGCCCACGGCCTCGATCAACGCCAGGGTATCCTCGGCGCGAGCGAATGGCGTGCCGGGGTGGTCCACCTCGGTATTGAGGTTTTCCAGCAAGAACACCCGGCCGGCGTCTTCGCCCAGGCGAGCGATTTTTTCCAAGGTTTTGCAGGCGCTCAACCACATGCGTCCGGTGGTATGGGCCACGGGTTTTACGGGCAGACCTTGATCGCCCAGGCCCGTGCCATGCAGGTTGAGACTCGGGCAATTCAGTTGGGCGGCAACGGCCAGCGATTCACGTGCGCTGTCGAGCAGGTGCTGGATGTCTTCGGGATCGGTCAGGTTGCCCGAGATATAACCGGTCATGGAGGTGAAATCAGCGCCGGTGGCGACCAGAGCGGGAATGTCTTTGGACGTCCAGCTCCAGATTTCGGCGCTGAAGCCCAGTGCATGAATGCGTTTGACCCGTTCGGTGAACGGCAGGTCGAGGAAGACCATTTCGGCACTGATCGCCAGTTTGAAGGGAGTAAAACTCATGAATGGGCTCCTTGTACACGCACCGCCTTGCCTTGCTGGAAGGACTCGATGCACGCTCGGGCAATGGCCAGTGCCGCGCGGGCATCTTCACCGCTGGCGAGGGGTTTTTCGCCGCTGCGCAAGCAGTCGACAAAGTGGTTGAGTTCGGCCACATAGGCGTCACGCAGCAGGTCGGTGTCCAAACGCTGGGTGTCGGCCTGGATGCCCTTGGCCAGGTAGCGCACCAGGTCGGAGTCATTGACGCTGCCCATGCTCAGCATGCCGGCGCTGCCGAACACTTCGCCCCGAACGTCGTAGCCATAGACCGCCTGGAAATTCGCCTCGGCGGTGGCGATGGCGCCGTTGTCGAAACGGATCGTAACCACGGCGGTGTCCAGAAACCCTTTGTGCTTGTAGTCCGGTGCAATCAGCGCATCGGCCATGACAAACACCTCGACCGCTTCGGCACCGGGATTGAGGTAGCGCAGGGTATCGAAGTCATGGATCAGGGTTTCGAGGAAAATCACCCACTGCGGCGAAGCGGCGGGATTGTTCAGCGCCGGGTCGCGAGTCAGCGAGCGCAACAGTTGCGGGGTACCGATCCGGCCGGCGACCACGTCCAGGTGGGCTGTGCGGAAGCTTTTGGCAAAGCGGCGGTTGAAGCCGACTTGCAGCGTCACCCGTGCGTCGGCAGCGGCGGCGATGGCGCGGTCGGCTTCGTCCAGCGTGATGGCCATGGGTTTTTCACAAAACACGCCTTTGCCGGCGCGGGCCGCACTGATCACCAATTCGGCATGACTGCGGGCCGGAGCGGCGATCAACACGCCATCGATTTCCGGGTCGTCGAGCAGTTGCTGTGGATCGGTGTAGACCCGCTCGACACCCAACTCTGCGGCGAGGCGAGCGGCCTGGCCAGGTGTCGGGTCGGCGATGGCGGCCAGGCAGGCACCGGGAATGTGCCGGGCGGCCGTCAGGCCGTGAAAGCTGCCCATGCGGCCAGCACCGATGAGGCCCAGGCGGATGTTCTTGGATGTACTCATGAAATAACTCCCTTTTATTGTTGTTCAATGACACGACAGCAGGAATGCCCTTGCTGGTACAAAGCCTGGAGCAAGGGCTGTGCCAATGTTTAAATCATTGATACATAAGGAGTTATTAAGAGTTTTTCGGAAATAAGTGTTCATTTTGATGACATGTCTATACTGACATGTCGAATATATGAACATAGGAGCAAAGGGTGATCCCGCAGCCAATGGCTTTCAGCGTGCAAGACCTCGATTACATTACGGCGCTCGGTCCGGCGTCGTTAAGCGAAGGACCCATCGCTGAACTCGAGCAAGCCTGGCAGGCATGTTTGAAGGGTCGTACCGATCGACCCGCCGGGGTCAGGCAGATAATCTGGAACTCCTGGTTGCGCAGTGTCAGCGCGGGGCTGGATCCCGATGATGGCCACTACCGTTTTGTCGCCCCTGACGTCCTGGCCGCAACGCTGGCGGCCAATCGTGTGCTGATCAAGGCGGCGGCGGAGGTCATGCGGGGGTTGCTCGCTTACAACCCCCGGGGCCATATCAATCTGACCGATGCCGAAGGGACGACCCTGTATTTCTGCGGCCTGGACCTTACCCCGGTGGGCAGCCGGCTGCTGGAGTCGGTGCAGGGCACCAATTGCACGGGTCTGGCGCTTGCCGAGGACCGATTGATGTATGTGCTGGCCGAAGAAAACTTCGGCACCGGCCTGCGTCGGCGGCGCATGCATTGTGCCGCCGCGCCGATCCGCGATGCCCAGGGCCGGACACTGGCCATGCTGACCCTGACCGCAGAGCCCGGCTGGTTTCATTTTCATACCCTCGGCACGGTTCAGGCCGCGGCCGAAGCGGTCTCGCGGCAGATGGCGCTGCAAGCGCTGCTGGAAGAACAGCAAACCGTGCTTGAAGTGCTCAACGAAGGACTGGTGGTACTGGATGAGCGGGGTTGCATCAAGGCGCTCAACCGATATGCCCGGCAATTGTTCCGCGTGGGCCGGGATCTGCTGGGCAGCCCCTTCCAGCGTCTGGGCCACAGCGAACTGACCAATGAGATGCTGTTGCGCAGCGGGGAAGGGCTGCAACATGAAGGGATAAGAGATCTGGATTGCACCTTCGAGCTGCATGATCGCAGTCAACTGGCGTGCCTGGTATCGGTGTGTTCACTGGAGCAGGGCGGGCGCATTGTTTCGTTGCGGGAGAACCGGCGCATCCGCGAAATTACCCGGCGGATCATCGGCACCCAGGCCAGCTACACCTTCGAAACCATTCAGGGCAGTTCGCGCGCCATCCAGGACGCGTTGCACCTGGGGCGGATCGCCAGTCGCAGTGACTCGACCACGCTGATCCTGGGCGAAAGCGGCACCGGCAAGGAGCTGTTTGCCCAGGCGATTCATAACGGCAGTGACCGGTGCAATGGTCCGTTTGTGGCGGTCAATTGCGGTGCCATTCCGCGAGATCTGGTGCAGAGCGAACTGTTCGGGCATGTCGAAGGTGCCTTCACCGGATCGGCTCGCGGCGGCTCGGCCGGGAAATTCGAATTGGCCGATGGCGGCACGATCTTCCTCGATGAAATAGGTGACATGTCGTTCGATGCCCAAGTCAGCCTGCTGCGCGTTTTGCAGGAAGGCGAGGTGACACGCGTGGGCGCGAAAAAATCGCAGCAGGTGAACGTGCGCATCATCGCGGCCACCCACCGCAACTTGAGTCAGGCGGTGGCCGAGGGTGCGTTCCGTGAGGATCTTTACTACCGGCTCAATGTACTGAATTTGACAGTTCCGCCGCTGCGCATGCGCCGGGACGATGTGCCGTTGCTGGCGCGACATTTTCTCAGCCGGTGCGCGCGCTCGCTGCGCAAATCGGTGCAAGGCCTCTCGCCAGAGGCGCTGGAAATCTTGTCGGCCTACCACTGGCCCGGTAATGTCCGCGAGCTGGAAAACACCATTGAACGGGCGACCAACCTGGCGGTGACCGAACTGATCCAGCCGGGTGACCTGCCGCTTGAAATCAAGCAAAGGCAGCGGCCGCCGACGCCGGGAAGCTTGCCCGAACCCCGGGCCGCACTGGACCTTGGTGCCCATGAAATGAATGCGATCATTGCGGCGCTGAAGGATACCCGCGGCAACATTCGCCTGGCCGCCCGACAGCTGAATGTTTCCCGTGGCGGGTTGTACAACAAGATGAATCGGTTTGGGCTGAGTGCCGAGGCTTTCCGTTCAGGGCCGGGCATTCTCTGACGTGACGATCTGCAATGGAATATGGATGCGATGCCGGACCGGATCGAAGTCCGGCGCAGTCTGCAATTGCACCAGCAAATCGACCAGCGCCGGCGCCAGCAATCGCGGTTGGGAGTCGATGACCAGGCTGATCAAGCCCTGATCCAGGGCTTGGCGCGACAGCTCGGTCGACTCCTGCAGGATGCAGCAGAGGTTCGGCCGCTTCGGTAACTGCGACAGGGCACTGATGATGCCGTCGCCGCCCCCGCCGACCACGCACAAACCCCGCAAGTCGTCATGGCGCGCGAGGAGTTCCAGCGTCGCCTCTTCGGTGATGTCGCAGTTGTCCAGGTTGATCACCGCTTCAAGCGGCCTCAGCCCGGGTGCACGTTCCGCCAGGTAACTGTGCAGCCCCTCCACCCGAGCCTGATGACCGAGGAAGCGGTGGCCGCCAAGCAACACCCCGATGCTGCCTGTGCGTGCGCCACAGGTGTGAGCCATCAGCCAGCCCATGGTTCGCCCGACCTCATGATTATCCTGGCCGACGTAAGGCTCATTCGCTGCTTCATGGATGTCGGACAACAGCGCGATCACCGGTACGCCCGCAGCTCTGATCTGAGCGATGGCAGCATTGATCAGCGGGTGAGCGAAGCTGACCACCGCCAGGCCATCGCACTGCACCGCCAGTTGTTCGATCTGGGCAATGATGGCGCCGGGTGTGCGATCGAAAACATAGTCGAATTGACAGCTCAGGTTGGCGCCGGCGTGATGCTGCGCCGCCTCGGCGATGGCGGCGGCAACGTTGGCATAGAACGCCTGGGCAGTACCGAGCAGCAGGATGCCGAAACGATAGCTGGGGCGCCGTTCGCGGATCCGCTGACCGATCAGCCGGGCAGCGAAATAACCGACCGCTTCGGCGGCCTGGAAGACTTGCTCGGCGGTAGCCGGGCTGACCGGCGCCCTGGCGTTGAGCACCCGGTCCACGGTGGCGACACTCAACCGGGCGTGCTCGGCGACCGTGGCGATGGTAGGGCGTTTAGTGTTGGTCATGGCGGGTCCCGAAAACGCCTTGATAGAAAACTATCAAGCCTTGCTGGGCCTGGATGATAGCTTGATAGGGAATGTATTCAAGGGCTTGAGAGTAATCTTTGGGCTCTCTATCGTTTCGCAAGCGATGTGACCCCGCGTCGAAAAGTGCCTGAAACCATCAAGCTTGCGGAGAACAATAAAATGCCTGAACAGCACGCAGCATCTGAAAACGCCGGTAAACCCGTGCCTCGGGATTATCGGTTGATCGGTCCCGAAGCCGCCAAAGCGGCGCAAAAAGGTTTGGTGTCGGCTAAATGGTACCAATCGCCCATTTCTCGTAAACGCATGAAGGAGTTGATGCAACGCCGCGATGGCCCGGCCTTGCGCGATACCGCAATCTGGTTGCTATCGATGGTCGTCACCGGTTTTGGCGGTTACTGGTTCTGGGGCTCCTGGGCCTGCGTTCCGTTCTTCTTCGTCTATGGCTTGCTATACGGCACGGCGTCCAATGCCCGTTGGCACGAAGCCGGTCACGGCACGGCGTTCAAAACCCGCTGGATGAATGATGCGGTCTACCAGCTGTCGAGCTTCATGTTCATGTTCGAGCCCCAGGTCTGGCGCTGGAGCCACGCACGGCACCACACCGACACCATCATCGTCGGTCGCGACCCGGAGATCGTCGAGCCGCGTCCGCCGAGCCTGATCAATATGGCACTGAGCTTGTTCAGGATGCCTTACGCGTTGAAGACGATGGGGTCAGTCTGCCGGCATGCAGTCGGGCGGATGGATGAAGAAGAGCAGACGTTCATCCCCGAATCCGAGTGGCCCAAAGTGGCACGGGACGCACGTGTCTGGCTGGCGATTTATGGGCTTGTCCTGGGCGCTGCACTGTATTTGCAGAGCTGGTTGCCGCTGATGTTCATCGGCCTTCCAACCCTCTATGGCGGCTGGCTATCCTACCTGTTCGGCCTGACGCAGCATGTCGGTCTGGCCGAAGACGTACTCGATCACCGAAGCAACTGCCGCACGATCTACATGAACCCGGTACTGCGTTTCATGTACCTCGACATGAACTATCACCTGGAACACCACATGTATCCGATGGTGCCTTTTCATGCGCTGGCGCAGCTTCACGAAGAAATCCGCCACGACTGCCCGCCGCCTTACTCCAGCCTGTACGAGGCTTTCAGGGAAATCATCCCGACGATCTGGAAGCAGCGCAAAGACCCGAACTATCACATCCGTCGGCCTTTGCCACCGCGCGCAGAACCTGCCGCAACCGTCCAGGCAGAAGCTGAAGCAACGCCGGCCTGACACCTTCCTGGCTGCACCACTACAAGAGAAAACGCCATGACCGACCAATGGATCGATGTCTGTGCCGTGGGCGAAATAAATGAAGAGGATGTCATTCGTTTCGACCATGGTACGCACACCTATGCCATCTACCGCTCTGCGGACGACGAGTTCTTCGCCACCGCAGGCCTGTGCACCCACGAGTCCATCCACCTCGCCGATGGCCTGGTGATGGAGCATGTCATCGAGTGTCCCAAGCACAACGGACGCTTCGACTACCGCTCCGGCAAAGCCTTGGGTGCGCCAGTGTGCGTCAACCTCAAGACTTATCCGGTACGGGTCGAGGCAGGGCGTGTGCTGCTCGCCATAACGGTTTAATTGCAGGGAGTCTGTGCCATGAGTTCTATCGATGCTCCACTGGTCATTGTCGGCGCCGGGCACGCGGGTGGCCGCGCGGCGCTGACCCTGCGGGCCGAAGGTTATCGCGGTCGCCTGATCCTGATCGGCGACGAATCCCATCCGCCCTACGAACGTCCGCCCCTGTCCAAAGGGCTGTTACAGGGCACGGTTGAACTGACGGGTTGCAGTTTGTGCGATAGCGCTCAGCTCGCCGCACTGGACATCGAGCACCTGGCTGGCAACCCGGTGAAAAACCTCGATCCGCCGCAGCATCGATTGCAGCTGGCCGACGGCAGTTGGTTGCATTATGCCCGTCTGTTGCTCGCGACCGGGGGCAGGGCGCGGCTGTTGCCCTCGGTGCCCGGGCATCTGTCCAACGTACTTTATCTGCGAACCCATGACGAGGCGGTCGCGCTGCGCGAATCGCTGCGGCCAGGCGCCCGATTGGTGATCATCGGCGGCGGCTTCATCGGCCTCGAAGTTGCCGCCACCGCCCGCGCCCTGGGTTGCCCGGTGACCTTGCTTGAAGCCGGGCCGCGCCTGGCAGGCCGCGTGCTGCCGGCGCGATTGTCCAGTGTCCTGCTGCAATTGCATCGCCGCCAGGGTGTGGATGTCCGGCTGAACGTGGCGATTGAAACGGTGCAGGGCTCCACCCGCGCCGAGGCGGTGCAGCTGGTTGACGGCCAGTTGTTGCCCTGCGACCTGGTCGTGGTGGGCATCGGCATGCAACCGAACACCGAGTTGGCCGTGGCCGCCGGGTTGGAGGTTGGTCAGGGCATTCGCGTCGATGCGCAGCTGCGCACCAGCGCGCCGGACATCTTTGCGGCAGGTGACGTCTGTGAATTTCGTCTGCACCCGCAAGGGGCTTTCCAGCGTCAGGAAACCTGGCGCAACGCCGAAACCCAAGGCCGTTATGTCGCCCTGAACCTGCTGGGGGGCGAGCAGCCCTTCGACGTGATTCCCGGCTTTTGGTCCGATCAGTACGACTGGGGGCTGCAAACCGTGGGTGTCATCGCCAACACTGAACCGACGGTGAGCCGGACAACTCCGGGTGGTGGTTTCCTGTTGTTTTACCTCGATGCCGAACAACGTCTGTTAGGGGCTTGCGGCTGGGGCCAGGGCAATAGCGTCGCCAAGGACATCAAGTTGTGCGAGCGGTTGATCGCCCACCATAACCCTCTCTCGTTGGTCGCTTTAGCCGATGCCGATGTCTCGCTCAAACAATTATTGAGGAACTGACATGCGCGAATTCCTGGTGTTTCAGTCCTTGTGGGCCATGCAGGATCATCGTGGCCAATGCGACCTTTCCATTGAAGCGCAACTGGAGAAAATCGCCGCCGCCGGTTTCGACGGGATCACCGACCATTTCCGGGTCGCATCACAGGCTGCACGCCTGAGCGCCGCCGCAAAGGCGCAAGGCCTGCACATCGAAGGTCAACTGTTCCCCCGGACCGTGGATGATCTGGCGGCCGCGCTCGATGTTGCCTCCCGCTACGGCTGCCACCACCTTACGCTACAGGCAGACGTCCGACCGCGTACGCTGGGGCAAGCCATCGAGCTGATCGAAGGCTGGCAGCGTCTGGCCGAGCAGGTGGACTTTCCGATCCTGCTGGAAACCCACCGCTATCGCCTCACCAGCGACCTGTTGTTCACCCTCGACATCCTCGCGCAAATGCCCGACCTCAAACTGTTGGCCGACGTGTCCCACTACGTCGTGGGCCGGGAATTGCCTGAGTTGGCTACTGCCGAAGATGACGAACAGATCCTCACCATCCTGCGCCACAGTTGGGGCTTTCACGGCCGGGTCGCCAATGGCGAACAGGTCCAGGTGCCCCTGAGCTTCGCCCAGCATCGACCCTGGCTGGACCGATTCCTGGGCTGGTGGCGCTACGGCATCGAGGATTGGCTGGCCCGCCCCGACACGCCCGCCAGCCTGTCCTTCACCTGCGAACTCGGCCCGCCGCCGTATGCAATCACGGGGCCTGACGGGCGTGACATCTCGGATCGCTGGGCGGAGGCGTTGATGTTGAAGGAGCTGATGCGTGGGGTTTGGAGCGACTGCATATCCGCCGACATCCGACTGGCTGAGTCTAGCGGGTCACGGAACGTGGAAGCGCAGCGGCGATAAGGTTGACTGGCAAGGTGGCGTTTTCGCATTGCAACAGGAAGATCCGGTACGGATTTGGCTGGGCGGGGCGACCGCTTTGAGCCTGGCTGGATATAGCCATTACTAGGTTCGTTTGTTGATTCAGGTAATCCCTTACGTTGCGGCAGAGCGTTGTTTCGCGCTCAACGGCGGAACTGCAATCAATTTGTTTGTTCGGGACTTGCCTCGCCTTTCAGTCGATATTGACTTGGCTTACCTACCCAACTCTGATCGTCAGCACGCTTTGACTGACGTACCGGGCAAGATGCCGCGTTTTTGCTCTCGCTCAAGCGGGGAGAGCCTGACTGGGCGCTATTGAATTTGCCAGGGGTTGATCAGTTGCCGGCGGTACGATGGAAGCTGCGCAACATTATGGAAATGTCTGCTTCAAGGCGGGTTGGAGCGGTGGATAAGCTGCAAATTGTCATCGACCAATTGCTCGCACGCTGAACCTGTTTTTTTAAACCCGTCTGACCCATTTGCCGTAGATACGGCGCTAACGCCGGGCGTGAAGTCATCCGGAGGATTGACTGAGTTCGATGAATATGACAGATACATCTCAAAATACGTATATATAATCAGCTCAGTATCTTCGTAGCGATCTGCCAGCAGGCTACCCCTATCGCGCCTTTAAATATGGCTTTCAGTGCCGACAAAGCGGTCAAGCCTATCCCTTCGATGGATTAATCCGCTGGCGTGTATTGATCTCGTATGTGAAAAATCGTATATTCGAAAAATCGCATATGATCTGGCGTGTCCTGTTCGTCTGTAGCGCCAACGCTGCAGGCGCCATGTTCATCCTGGTCAAAAACAAACCGAGAAATCGATATGGCTGACCATCTGACACCGACCACAGTTTTCAAATGCCTGGCTGACGACACTCGGGTCCGCACGATGATGCTCATCACCCGGGAAGGTGAGTTATGTGTTTGCGAGCTGACCTGCGCGTTGAACGAGAGTCAGCCAAAAGTCTCCAGGCACCTCGCGCAGCTGCGCGGTTGCGGCCTGTTGTCGGACCGCCGCCAAGGCCAATGGGTGTATTACCGCCTGCACCCGCATCTCCCGGATTGGGTACATCAAGTGCTGACCACTGTGCTCGAAAGCAACAAGCATTGGTTGAGCCCTGACGCCAGGCGCCTTGATGAAATGGGCGATCGCCCCGAACGGGCACTTGCCTGCTGTGAAAGCCAGAGCGCCATTGCGCCGGACAAAGACTATGCTTGATGACCCTATCCCTCACCTCGTTACCGAACTGGTTGACCTGCCATCAGCAGACAAACTCGGTATCGAAAAAACCTCCAGCCATAAGCCGCGCATTTTGCTGCTGTATGGATCGACCCGTGAGCGCTCCTTCAGTCGGCTGATGGTAGAGGAGGCCGCTCGATTGCTGGAGCACTTCGGCGCCGAGGCGCGGATTTTCAATCCATCCGGTTTGCCGCTGCCCGATGACGCACCTGACGATCATCCCCGTGTGAAGGCGCTGCGTGAGCTGATGCTGTGGTCCGAGGGGCAGGTATGGTGCTCCCCGGAACGGCACGGCTCGATGAGCGCAGTGTTCAAGGCGCAGATTGACTGGGTGCCATTGGCCATGGGCGCGGTACGTCCGACCCAGGGCAAGACGCTCGCGGTGATGCAGGTGTGCGGTGGCTCGCAATCGTTCAACGTGGTCAATCAGCTGCGCGTGTTGGGTCGCTGGATGCGCATGTTCACCATCCCCAACCAGTCCTCCGTACCCAAGGCCTATATGGAGTTCGACGACAACGGCCGGATGAAACCGTCTCCATTCTACGACCGCGTCGTCGATGTGATGGAAGAATTGGTGAAGTTCAAACTGCTGCTTCGCGACCGTCAGGATTATCTGGTCGATCGTTATTCCGAGCGCAAGGAGTCGGCGCAAGAATTGATGAAACGTGTCAATCAGCGCTCCATCTGAGGATATTGCGCCGTTCGACTACATCGGCCGATTCGACACCGGGTCGAACGCCCATTTACAACAGATACAGAGCACAACAACATGACTATCAAAGTTGGCATCAATGGTTTTGGCCGGATCGGTCGCCTCGCTCTGCGCGCCGCCTGGAGGTGGCCAGAGTTCGAATTCGTGCAGATCAACGATCCGGCAGGTGACGCGGCGACTCATGCGCACCTGTTGAACTTCGACTCGGTGCATGGCCGTTGGCATGACCAGGCCGACTCCGAAGGCGACAGCATCGTCATCGACGGCCAACGCATCAAGGTCACGGCCAACAAGGCGATTGCCGACACCGATTGGTCGGGCTGCGATCTGGTGATTGAAGCCAGCGGCAAGATGAAGACCGTTGCTGTGCTTCAGGCTTACCTAGACCAGGGCGTGAAGCGCGTGGTGGTCAGCGCCCCGATAAAAGAAAAAGGCGCGTTGAACATTGTCATGGGGGTCAATCATCAGCTGTTCGATGCGGCGCAGCATCGCATCGTCACGGCGGCGTCATGCACCACCAACTGCCTCGCGCCAGTCGTCAAAGTGATCCACGAAAAGCTGGGCATCCGCCACGGCTCCATTACCACGATCCACGACCTGACCAACACCCAAAGCATTCTCGATCAGCCGCACAAGGATCTGCGCCGGGCGCGTGCTTCGGGGATGAGTCTGATTCCGACCAGCACCGGGTCGGCCACCGCCATCGCAGAAATCTTCCCGGAGCTGCGTGGGCGGCTCAATGGTCATGCCGTACGCGTGCCGCTGGCCAACGCTTCGCTGACGGACTGCGTCTTTGAAGTCGAGCGGGCTACGACTGTCGAAGAGGTCAATCAATTCCTCAAGGACGCTTCCGAGCATGAGCTCAAGGACATCCTCGGTTTCGAGGAGCGTCCACTGGTGTCCATCGACTACCGTACCGACCCGCGTTCATCGATCATCGATGCGCTGTCGACCATGGTCATCAACGGTACCCAGGTCAAACTCTATGCCTGGTACGACAATGAGTGGGGCTATGCCAATCGCACTGTCGAACTGGCCAGAATGGTCGGTTTGGCTGTCTAGGGAGCGATCATGAAAGCGTTGTCAGCCCTCGCTCCGCCAGTGCGGCAGTACCTGCTGGTGACGGGCAACTACTGGGCCTTCACCCTCACCGACGGCGCCTTGCGCATGTTGGTGGTGCTGCACTTTCACGCGTTGGGCTACAGCCCGTTGCAGATCGCTGCGTTGTTTCTGTTCTACGAACTCTTTGGCGTAATCACCAACCTGGTGGGTGGTTACCTCGGGGCCCGGCTGGGTCTGAACCGGACCATGAACATCGGGCTGGGCATGCAGGTCGCGGCGTTGTTGATGCTGACAGTGCCAGTGGCGTGGCTGACCATCCCCTGGGTGATGGGCACGCAGGCGCTGTCGGGGATTGCCAAGGACTTGAACAAGATGAGTGCCAAAAGCTCGATCAAGCTTCTGGTGCCGGATGGGCAGCAGGGCAAACTCTACCAGTGGGTGGCGATTCTCACCGGCTCGAAAAACGCACTAAAGGGCGTTGGCTTCTTTCTTGGCGGAGCCTTGCTGGCAACGATCGGCTTCAAAGGCGCCTTGCTTGCCATGGCGGGTGTCCTGGCGCTGATCTGGATCAGCAGCTTGATCCTGTTGAAAAAGGACCTGGGCAAAGCGAAGGCCAAGCCAAGGTTTCGCGACATTCTGTCCAAGAGCCGGGCGATCAATATCCTCTCGGCGGCGCGGATGTTCCTGTTCGGTGCCCGGGATGTCTGGTTTGTGGTGGCGTTGCCGGTGTACCTGAGCAGCGTGTTTGGCTGGGACTTCTGGAAGGTTGGTGGCTTTCTCGCGGCTTGGGTGATTGGCTACGGCACCGTGCAATCCTTCGCGCCCAATATCACCGGAAAGAAACGGGGGCACGTACCGGATGGTCGTGCAGCGTTTCTGTGGGCGCTGGCACTGGCCGGCCTGCCTGCGGCAATCGCTCTCGGGCTGAACACCGGGTTGTCGCAACAGGGGGTGCTGTTGGGCGGATTGATGATTTTTGGTGCGTTGTTCGCGGTGAACTCTTCGTTGCACAGCTACCTGATCGTGTCCTACGCCAAGGAGGACGGTGTGTCCCTGGACGTGGGTTTCTATTACATGTCGAACGCCTTGGGGCGGTTGATGGGCACGGTGCTCTCCGGCTGGGTCTACCAGGTATACGGGCTTGGAGTATGCTTGTGGATATCGAGCGGGTTCGTCCTGCTCGCAGCCTTGATCTCCATGGGCCTGCCCAGGCATCGGGCGTCGCTGGCCGCGCACTAGGCTCATCGCAGCCAGTATCACGGGCTCTATCAGTGAGCCCGCGTTTCTGGTGCCGCAGATCGACGTGTTTCAGCTGGCGCCATTTCCCACTGGCTCAAAGGTCCCGGAGCAACATGGTCTTGCCGAGATTTTTGAACGCCTGGACATATTGCCTGCGCCAGTTCTCCCGCCAATACGCCGCGTCAGGAAAGGTGCCGTCTGTCGATCTGGCCGCCAGGACGTCGCTTGCAACGACTTCTTCGGGCTGTTGCTGACTCAGCATGGGAAAGGCCATGTAGGCTTTGAAATGCTTTGAGTAAATCTTGTCGATCGCGGTACCGGAGTAGGGGGCGTGTGTCAGCAATTGTTCGCACGCGCTACTGGACAGAATGTAGGCATGGGTTCCCTTGGCACGCACTCGGGCTATTCCCCTGTACCAGGTCAACCAGACTTTCCCCAGGTTTGCCCCCAGGTAGAACAGTCCAGGTTCTTGCCGGTTCATGAACGCATTTATCTGATGCAGCTGGTCCTGTTTGAATGCCACCAGGGTGGCGTCGTCTTCGAGGACCAGAATACGTCGATAGTTGCGCTCCAGGGCCAATCTCGCACATTTGATGTGGGAGTCGAAACAGCCTCGTTCGGGGCTCTCGTTGTCGCGGTCCACTATCAGAAATTCGATGTTCAGCCCGCTGCCTTCGAACTCCCGGGTCAACAGCTCCCGGCGGTCAGTCCGCCCCTTAAGACTGATGCAGAAAACGCCATCGATCTGTAACTGGCGCAGATCCTTTTTCTTTGACAACTCATCCTCCACAGCTTCGTCGAACGGAACAAGCCGGCAAGCATATCGTCATCCGTCATCAAGCACTGAAAAAGAAGCTCAGCGGTATCGGGCCAAATATAATTTGACATATGTTATTTGTGATCACATATTTGGACCCATAAGAACGTCCAATGTGAGCCATTACTCATGACAGATCGCCCAACCCTCCTGCCCACCATGCGCCAGGTGTCCCGCGATACCTTGCAGGATCAGGTCTACCGTCAGATCCGCGAAGCGCTGATGAGCGGCCGCTTCCAGCCAGGCCAGAAGCTGACCATCCGCGGTCTGGCCGAGGCGCTGGGATCCAGCCCGATGCCCGTGCGCGAGGCGCTCAACCGCCTCAGTGCGGAGAACGCCTTCGAAGTCACCGAAACCTCCCGTCTGCGTGTGCGCATGATGACCCCCGAACGACTGCGGGAAATCCGCGACGCCCGGGTGGCGCTCGAAGGCCTGCTGGCCGAGAAGGCGGTCATCCTGCTCAAGGACGCTGACCTCAAAGACATCAGCGATCTGTGCGATCAGATGCAGCAAGCCGCCGACAGCGTCGATGTGGCCCGTTATCTGTGGACCAACTTTGCCTTCCACCGGCGCATCTATGCGGTGGCTAAAGCTGAGCTGACCATCGCGGCCGTGGAGAATTTCTGGCTGCACATGGGCCCCTGCTTTGCGCTTGTCGCACCGGACAGGGCGCATCTGCAGCGCTCGATGGAAGCGCACCACCGCATCGTCGAGGCCCTGGCCGCGCGCGACGGGGCCGCAGCCCGGGCGGCGGTCACCGACGACATCATGCAGGCGGCCGACTCCCTGGCACGCCTGATCGTCAAGGGCGACCGTTCAAGGTCGCCAGTATCCGGAGTGAAGAAAGCATGAGCGTTCTCAATCGACTGATTCCCTACACCGGCCTGCGGGTGCTGATCTCTGGCGGCGCAGCCGGGATCGGCGAAGTGCTGGCAGCGGCTTACATGGAAGCGGGTGCGAAAGTGCATGTGTGTGACGTCAGCGAGGCTGCACTTGCCGCATTTCGCGATCGTTATCCGAACAGCGTCGCCACCCGTGCCGACGTGGGTGACCCGGCGCAGATCGAAGCGGTATTCAAGGTTCAGCGCGAACAGTTCGGTGGCCTCGATGTGCTGGTCAACAACGCCGGGATTGCCGGGCCGACCGCCGGGATCGATGCGATCACCGACGAGGAATGGCAGCGCACCATCGACATCAACCTCACCGGTCAATACCGCTTTGCCCATCACGCGGTGCCGCTGCTCAAGGCGTCACCCAACGCGCATCTGATCCACATCGCTTCGGTGGCCGGACGCCTGGGCTACGCCTGGCGTACACCCTATGCCGCGACCAAGTGGGCCATCATCGGCCTGATGAAATCCCTGGCGTCCGAGTTGGGCGAAAGCGACATTCGCGTCAACGCCTTGCTGCCCGGCATCGTCGAAGGCCCGCGCATGGACGGGGTGATTCGCGCCCGTGCGGAACAGATGAACGTGCCGGAAGCCGAGATGCGTGAGGAGTACCTGAAAAAGATTTCGCTCAAACGCATGGTCACTGCCGAGGACGTGGCCGCCATGGCGCTGTTCCTGTGTTCACCCGCCGCACGCAACGTGACCGGCCAGGCCATCAGTGTGGATGGCAACGTCGAGTACCTCTAAGCGTCTCGACTTCAGTGACAACAACGGCCGGACATAATCCGCGCCGAGTGACCCCAACAACTTTCTCGCCAAGAACAAGAACGGAGAACACTCATGTCCAAAAAACGCCCGATCATCATCACCTGCGCCGTCACTGGCGCCATTCATACGCCGTCGATGTCGCCGCACCTGCCGATCACGCCGCAGGAAATTGCCGACGCCGCCATCGGTGCCGCCGTGGCCGGCGCATCGATTGTGCACCTGCATGCCCGCGATCCAATCGATGGGCGGCCGAGTCAGGACGTCGATCTGTTCCGTCAGTTCCTGCCGCAGATCAAGGCCAAGAGTGACGTGGTGATCAACATCACCACCGGCGGTGCGCCGACCATGGGCGTGGAAGAACGCTTGCAGCCTGTGGCACAACTCAAGCCGGAACTGGCATCGCTGAACATGGGGTCGATGAACTTCGGGCTGTACGAAATGCTCGATCGTTTCACCGAGTTCAAGCACGACTGGGAACGGCCATACCTGGCCGAAAGTGACGACCGGATCTTCCGCAATACCTTCCGCGACATCGCCCACATTCTCAACGCCTGTGCCGAGAACCGCACTCGTTTTGAAATTGAGTGCTACGACATCGGCCATCTGTACACCGCCGCGCACTTCCTGCAGCGCGGGTTGCTCAAGGCGCCGATTTTCATTCAGTCGGTGTTCGGCCTGCGCGGAGGCATTGGCGGGCATCCTGAAGACTTGGCACACATGCGCCGTACCGCCGACCGCCTGTTCGGCGACGCTTACCAATGGTCGATTCTCGGTGCCGGCCGCAATCAGATTCCGCTGGGCACCATGGGCCTGTCGATGGGCAGCCATGTACGCGTCGGCCTTGAGGATTCATTGTGGGACGGGCCAGGCAAACTGGCGGCGTCCAATGCCGATCAGGTCAAGCGCATTCGCACGGTGATCGAAGCCCTGGGCGGGCGCGTGGCGACCCCGGATGAGGCGCGGGAAATGCTCGATCTCAAAGGCAAGGACCAGGTCGATTTTTAATAGCGATTTCATGAGGGCGCAGGCCGTAGTGGTCGGCGCCTGCTGTTGACGACAATACCTGTCCTCTTCATAAAAACAGTCAGCTCAGCTTTTTTTGCTCACGGCGGCCAGCGTTGCCGGGACGTCTCTACAGCTGTAGCTGCAAGAGGTTTGCGCGATGACAATAACAAGAAAAATCGAAATACCTGATACCCCCCGCGACGCGGCGACGTTGAACAAGTTGATGTTCGTCAAGCTGATGCCGTTGCTGATAGCGGCCTACGTGCTGAGCTTTCTTGACCGGACCAACATCGCGTTGGCCAAGCATCAACTGGATATCGACCTGGGCATTTCCGCTGCCGCCTACGGGTTGGGCGCCGGGTTGTTCTTTCTGACCTACGCACTGTCGGAAGTGCCCAGCAACCTGATCATGCACAAGGTCGGCGCGCGGTTCTGGATTGCGCGGATCATGGTCACCTGGGGTCTGATCTCGGCGGCGATGGCTTTCGTTCAGGGCGAAACCTCGTTCTACGTGTTGCGCCTGCTGCTGGGCATCGCCGAAGCGGGTCTGTTCCCTGGCGTCATGCTGTACCTGACGTACTGGTTCGGCCGCGAACAACGGGCCAGGGCCACCGGTTATTTTCTGTTGGGCGTGTGTTTTGCCAACATCATCGGCGGGCCGCTGGGGGCTGCGCTCATGCAGCTGGACGGTGTGTGGGGCTGGCGTGGCTGGCAGTGGATGTTCATGCTCGAGGGCCTGCCTGCGGTGTTCTTCGCCATGGTGGTCTGGAAAAAATTGCCGGACCGTCCAAGCAAGGCGCCTTGGCTGAGCGCCGCCGAAGCCGAGCAGATCGAGCGGCAGCTGGCCGCTGAAGCGGAGGAGGGCGCAGGCGCCGGCGGTCACTCATTCAAGCAATGCCTGACCCCGCAGATTCTGTTGGCGATCCTGGTCTACTTCTGCCACCAGATCACGATCTACACGGTGATCTTTTTCCTGCCCGGCATCATCGGCAAATACGGCGAGCTGAGTACCTTGCAGATCGGCTTGCTGACCTCCCTGCCTTGGCTGGCGGCTGCGGCGGGCGCGATCGCATTGCCTCGATTTGCCACCACCCCGGCGCGTGCCCGGCAAATGCTGGTAGCGGGTCTGCTGACCATGGCCGCAGGCCTGGGAATCGCCTCGCTGGCGGGACCGGTGATCAGTCTGCTGGGCTTCTGCGTGTCGGCGGTGATGTTCTTCGTCGTGCAGTCGATCATCTTTCTCTACCCCGCTTCGCGACTCAAGGGCGCGGCGCTCGCAGGAGGGCTGGGATTCGTCAACTCGTGCGGCCTGCTGGGCGGTTTTGTCGGCCCCTCCGTGATGGGGTTGATCGAACAAAGCACCGGCAATGCCATGAACGGCATGAAAATCGTGGCGATTATCCTGGTGCTGGCGGCGATTGCAGCGTTGCGTTTGCGTCAGGGGCACGAGCAAAAGGTGGGTAAAGAACGGCTGCAAGGTCGGCGACAGCCTGTGTGAGTGGCCTCGCAGGTTTGGAGCGTTGATGACAGACGCTAAAAAGCCCGCATGAGCGGGCTTTTTATTGGGGTCAAATCCTTTTGTAAGTTCAATCTGCGCCTTGGGTTGTGAATGCTTTGTGAAAAGGGTGTCGCAAAAATGGAAAAGCCCGGCATAAAGCCGGGCTTTCTCAACAAAATGCGCACTATTACTTTGGCATTGTCCAGGATTGCAGCGTGTAGCCCTCCTGGTTCAACTTGGCGCGCACCTCTTCCAACAGGCTTCCCAGTTGCGCCGGGTCGGAATAGGCACTGCTTGGAATCTGTTTGCGACAAATACGCGTGCTGGCCCGGTCGATGACAGTCAGGCTCAGTTCGCCATTACCGTCTTGCGGAGCCCAGGCGATACATTGAAAAGGTTCGAATGCGTGACCCGCAATCAAAAGTGCTTCGTTGATGCGGAGCGGGGTGCTCATGGGGTCGTCTCTCCTTGTACCCAAACAAATGATTTGCCGTCGGATGGGTGCTGATTTCTAATTTTTTTTTTTTGCGTTGCAGGAAAGGAGATTGTTCGGTATCGACGGGCTGCGCGGAAGTGTTTGAAGGTGACGTTCCCTTGTCCATCGGTGCCACGTCGACGAAAAGGCGAAAAGAGCGCGGAAAGGACTCATTTCTTCAATTCAAGGTTTCGCTCGCATGCAAACGCAACTCGAAAGGCAGGCACGACCTGCTGGCGCTCAGACTGAGGCGCAGCCAGTCATGCAGCGCAACCGGCAACACGATATCGAGCGGTTCCAGGCGCCCCGACATGCCGGCCGTGGCCAGGCAGAGAAAGCCCGGGTCGCTGGGCAGCACAGTCATGGAGGGACACGCGGGGAAAAATGATATCGACTCGACCTGCTGACAACGTTCGGTTAGCAGGTCGGAGCACAGTCGGGAGTCGGGTCTGTTCATCGATTTGCTGCGCAAGCGGCGCTAGCTCGTCGTACTCCGCGACCCGCCCCTGCGACGGTTGGATTGTTCCTCGAGTTCGATGGCGAAATCCGTGGCCTCCTGATAGTTATGGAAGATCCAGGTTTTGCCGGTGTGCCGTTCGATGACATGGAAGAGGCCGAGCTTCTTGGTCACCACCTGGAAGCGAGCACTGCGGCGCGACTGCAATCGATTGCGCCGGAACAAATCCATGGATACTTCATTGGAGTGGACGAGCAGGGCGCCAAGTTCATCGATGTGCTGCTGAAAGGATGGATGCATGTCTGATCCTCGAAGTGGGAAAACATGTATTCGCAAGCACTTGAATTGCCAGTTGCTTGCCTATGCAGGCAGAGGTGTGTTCCGAACCAAAGATGACGGATCTATTCAGGCGAGCACAAACGAACCTGCTTGAAGTAGATAAGTCCATTTTTGGCCACCGGGTTTTATGTTCACATACCGTTCGTCCAAAGTTGCGCACTTGCAGTGACTCGCAGCTTCTAATGCTAAAGCAGGTACATCACGCACATCAGAACGGAGAGCCGGCATGGACATTGATGAAAATGCTCCAGGAAACATATCTCAGAAGGGTGTAACCAGCGGTACGGATAACGAAACAGGCCATGATCCGAGACGCAACTCCGAGGTGCCGCTGCCACCGGATGATGAGGCACCTGTCGAGGAGGAGATGGCCGATGTGGATGCCAACAATTCGGTATCGAGTGAGCATCCCGACCCTTGAGGCCACATTTGCAGTATCAGTGCCCCTTGACTTTGTTGATGCGCAGCACAATGAGCGCAAGGATGCCGATCGCCAAGGGCGTCATGGCCAGCATGGCTTCCCGTGGGGCCACATCGACACCGAGCAGGTGCAATCCCGAATAGCCCAGCTTGAGCAGGCTCAGCAGGTAGTAGGTGATGGCGATGATCGACAGGCCCTCCACCGCGCGCTGGATCTTGATCTGGGCATCGGCGCGGGCGTTCAGGCTTTTGAGGATCTCCGAATTCTGCTCTTCCATTTCTACCTGGACCCGGGCCTGCAACAGATCGCCCAGGTTGGCCACGCTCTTGGCCAGATGCTCCAGCCGTTGTTCGGTGGCGGTGCAGTACCTGACGGTGGGCTTGAAGCGGCGATCGATGAACACCCCCAGCCGCTGGCAATCCCCCACGTGACTTTCCCGCAGCTCACCCAGGCGCTCGAATACCAATTGGGCGTAGGCTTGGGTGGCGCTGAAGCGATGGCGGGTTTGCGCAGTACAGCTGACCACCTGCGCCGAAAGGCTGGAGATGTCCGCCAGGAGTGCTTTCGCGTTGCCGCTGTCGGCGTCGGCGTTGCGTCCGGACAGCGTGACCAGCGTCTGGTCAAAAACGTTGAGTTGCGCACTCAAGGTCTTGGCCGTGTTCAAGGACAGCGAGGCCATCATCCGGTAAGTTTCGATTTCCAGCAGGCGACGGATCATCCGTCCCTGGCGGTAGGCGTTGAGGCGCCGGTTGACGAACAGCAGCCGATTGCTGCCGTCCTCGCTGAGGCGAAAATCGCTCCAGACCACCGCGTCGCCGCCGCCCACGCAGGAACCGCACGGGTCCTTGAAACCGTAAGAGGCGAGGTCCAGGCCGGCTTCACCACGCACAACGATCTGCACCGAATTGATCAGCTGTGGCAGATGCTCTTCGACCTTTTTCGCCAACACTTCGGGCAGCGACGTCCAGGACAAGTCATCGCAGGATGAAGTGACCACCAGGGTCAGGGTGAAGAACTCGGCGTGGCGCTCCCATTTCAGCGCGTGACCATCGAGCCGGGTGATGCCCTGGGCCGCATGCGGATCGATCGGCCCCGGGCAGCAGCGTTCCAGCAGCGCATTGCACTGCGCTTCCGTGCCAAGGAAGGCCATGTGAAACACATGGGCCGGCTCGTCGAAATACAGTGAAGGGCGTGCGTGCAATTCGTTGTGCAGGGTTTGTCTGTGCGGATGCATGCTGTTCAGGCCATGTGGGTCGACTGCTGGTGTTAGTGGGACTGGTGAGGGAACTCGCGAGTCACTTGCAGGAATCGATACTTTTCATGCGGTAACCAACGGTCTCGACGTTGAGCCATGCGTTCGGCCTGTGCGCTGTGCCAAAATGCACAAGACGCTTGATGGCCAGGCAGATTCTGAATAAATATGGAATGGCGAGCGCATTCTGATTTAAGGACTAGCCTCCCTTAGAACTGGGTTCTATTCGGCGCAGGCTTGGAAAGGAGTACCGCACAATGGGTAATCAAGACGATTTCCGATTCCAGTCCCATTACCTTCTGCTCGAACTCGACGCCGCCACCAATCATCTAATGATGCTGGTATCAGCGCGGCAGGTGAAAGGTTACCCCTGGGATGAAGCTGCCAAGCGACAGAAGTTGGCGTATGAAGCATGGGCGGCTTTTCTTCTGCAAGAAACCGATTCGATGCCATTCTTCACCGAACAAGCAACGGGTAGCTATGGTTCATTGGGGGGCTGAGGCCTCAACGGAGCATCCATGCTCATCGTTTCTAATGTCGCAAGTTTTCATTCTCGACGCCCACAAGAAGTCAACGTAAAAACTCATTGATGATAGGGGCGACGTTGGGTAAGTCCGTAAGGAAAAACAAATGTCCGTCATCAAACACATGTAATTCTGCATTATCAATTTGATCATATAATCGTTCCATATTGAATAATGGAATGATTGGATCATCATTGCCTGCCAACACTAGCGTAGGCTGGACTATCTGGTTCAACCAGAAAGCGCTGGACCAGCATGCAATGGCCAGCATCTGATAGCTATAGCCAGTATTGACTTCGTAAAGAGATCTACCAGCAAACATCTGCCTGGCATGCAAAGAGGCGAGTTTCTTGTCGTACCGGAACTTGCCCCCGTAGAGGACAGGCGCAATGCTGGCGGCGTAGTCAGGGTCGGTATAACGGCGCGGGCTGGCCATCAGACCCAACACTTTATAATCCGGCAGAACAGACATCAGTCCACAGGATGTGGCCGCGAGTATAAGCTTCTTACACCGTTGAGGATGATCAAAAGCAAATTGTTGTGCTAAAAACCCGCCCCATGAAAGACCAATAACGTTGACTTGCTGATGCCCTAAGTAATCAAGGATTTTGGTGACGGTTTTGGCAAGGCTGGAAAAAGTGTAGGTATAGCTCGGCATTGATGATCCACCTACACCGGGAACGTCAAATGCTATGACTTCCAGGTCAGGGTGCATGGCATCGACAATGGGTAGAGCCAGCTCAAGGCCAGACCCGATTCCATTGAATATCATAAGAGGAGTTGTACTGGGCAGTCCTGGCCGTACACCTATACGGATTGTCTGGCCATTGATGTGTATCTTTTTAGTATCCATTTCCAAACGCCCTACTTAGATAAGTTTAGTAGCAGTTTATGACCTAAGTTAAAGACCTTGGTGGCACAGCGCCGGTTCAAACATTTTTACGTCCCTACTGGTTTTTTTAATTGCTCGGCGGAGGGATACCCGATTGTTACCATTTAATGATGCATGGAAATGTATTGTCGGATCGAGAGGGCGCTTGGGAAATAGCTGGCCAACCGTATCTGGAGTTCGAAGCCTGATCCAATCCAGCAGGAGATCTGCTGTAGCCGAAGGTCAGGCAAGCGTCTGGATACGCCATCCCGTCATGCCGCGCCTGGGAAGCCGGATAAAACTTTAGCGCAATGGTACGCACTCATCATCGCAGTTCATTTCGGCACTGAAGCTTTGGTGGTCTCGACACCCTGTGAGCGATACCACTCTGCATATGGCGAATCGCGATCTTGATATAGGCAATGCAACAGCTAACGCAGCGTTTTGGTGAGTGTCCTGTCGTGGATAAGCCAATGGGTGCTGATTGAAAGCCGATGCCTATGCGCTGGCATGAGCTATTCATCGGATCCGCAGAAACGTTCCTTGCTGTAGTTGTTCATACCCGCTAATAGTTAGTAATAGACAGAGTGGTTCGACGGTGAATTCCAAGAGGACGTGACGATGGCCTTGAGATTCGGTGTTGTTCCTGCATTGCCCACGGACTCGGAATCCGTGCGTAGCGGAACGCGATCTTATTGTAAAAACGCGACTGTAGGTTTCAACCTGTACGACAACGAGAAAAAGCTCCGGCTGCCGACCACCTATGAGACCCGGGCAGAAGCCGAGTTCGAGTGCCAACGGCGCAATATGGAACGGCTTCAAATCGTCCATTCGGAACGGGACGCGCAGCTCGGTCGATAGAGGTTTAACGGGCTGGAGGAGTCTTGTTTTCCCTGGCCTCGAGCGATTGTTGACAGACGCGATACTGACCGGGCGTCATACCGAACCAGCGCAGGCAAGCCTTGTGAAAACTGCTGTGGTCGTGGAAGCCGAGCAGGTAAGTCACGTTCTGGATATTGAAATGGGAATGGCGCAGATAGAAGTCGGCCAGCTGCTGACGCGTATGGTTCAGGATGTTCGTGAACTGCGTGCCTGCCTTTTCCAGTGCCCGTTGCAATGTTCGCTTGCTGATGCTCAGCGCGGCCGCAATCGATTCCATATTACATTGGCCCAGTCTTTGCGCCTGGCTCAGGCGTTCGGTGATCAGCGCACGAATCCTGCACACCATGGTGGAGTCGTTCAGCAGGTCAAGCTGACCGTTGGCATAGCTTTCATGGAGTTTGGCCAATGCTTCGTTGGCCATGCTCGACGGACGCAGTAGCTCCTCGCCCTCGAACAGGATGCTGTCGCAGGTTGCCCCGAAACGCAGCTCGCAGCCAAACAGCTGTTGATGCGCATGGATGTCTTTGGGTTGGGGATAGCTGAATTCCACACTGAGCGGTTTCAGCGATTTACTACCACTCAACCAGCGATAGACACCTAGGAGGGCTGCGAGGCTGGCATCGCTGTACTGGCGGGGTTTGATCGAGCCGCGTTGATGGTGATCGAACGTGGCCAGGCGGTAATCCTGTTGTTCCTGGACAACGAACAGGGTGAAACCTGTGCCGATCAACGGGCTGAAATGAGCCAGTCGTTCGAATGCACTTTTCAGGTTCGAACTGGACATCATGGTATAGCCGACGATCTGAAACATGCCTGGATGGAAGTGCTCGGCCGATTTCAGGCCGATGTCGGGATCGCCGCCAGCCTCAGCAGCCAATTCCAACAGACGGTAGATAGTGCTTCGTTCGCAGAATGATCCCGGTAGGGCTGCGAGCTTCGTATCGAGCCCGGACTCCCGGCACAGACGGTCGACATCCAACCCTTGCGCCGAAAGCATTTTCACCAGCACGCAGGCATAACCTGCACTCATTTTATACATGACGATTCATCTCCCTGTTGAATCAGCCATCCATGGCCACTCGAGGCGCCAACGAGGAGTTGATGGCTGAGGTTCATGAGCCCAGTGCACCGGCAGCTTCGCTCATTTGCAATAGCGAAGGGACAGGGTTCTCATGTGCTTCCATCATCAATCGTAGCTGAAAATGCGTTGCTGGCAGGCCGTCAGGCACTCAACAAATGTCAAAACATTACGACCTGATTTGCTGGGCCTCCATCTCTGCGCTGAGCATTCGAGTCCGGGTATGTTCGTGCTTTTGGACAAGGGAGAGGTATTCATCGACGTCTTCCTGCGCCCGATGCTCCTGCCCCAGGAGCGACTCGCTCAAACAGTTGAATCGCATGGATTCCTCGAGCGTCAGGCCAGCAAAAACTTCGTTGCCCTCAGGGTCTTTACTGAGGGCTCGTATCTTCCTGAGGTACGTGCGCTGCATGTCCGTGAGCACAAGCATTTGGATCTCCCGTCGATTGCCAGTGCGGGGCTTGGCCGCAATGCGCAGAGTTGTTCACCCACAGTTTTTTTAGGGCAGTACTCGCAGCCGTCGTCAGGCTAAGCGCCCGGTACGCCAGGTACATCCATGTTGATTTTGCGCCAGGCCGCTTCGGAAAAGCTATATACCGAAAAGGCGATCATCCCCAAGGCCATCACCATCAAAATCAAACCGCCGGCGGGCAGGTTCTGGAGCGCATCGAGGGCCTCCTTCATGCCCGGCGGATCCATGGCTTTGTACTTCGAGCCGCTGATCATCAGCAGCAGGGCGATCTCGATAAAGACCACACCACGGGCGATCAGACCGAATTGAGACACCGGTCGGACGTAACGCATAACGTCTTCGTCAGCGTCGAAATATTTCTCGAACGTCGCCTTCCAGCCCTTGATGAGGTGTGCAATACCTACGCCGAGCGGTACGAGTGCGACGAGGTACACCAGTAGATTCGAGTGTTCCCAGGACAACAGATGGGCCAGTAGGTCCTTGGTTTGTCCACCTCCGGAAGTGCTCGAGCTTTTGATGCCGCTGACGAGCAGGCCCAAGGCAAAAAACGCCAGCGCGCCGTTGGCTACACCACCCGCCAGCAATCCTGCACGGATTACCACTCCCTTCATTTCGTTACCGTGATGATCAACGTCGCGAATTGCCTGCAACACTCGCCAGGCAGCAAAGGCCAACAGGCCAGCGACCACCAACCCCACTAAAACGTAACCAAATGGCTGGCTCAGCAACGCTTCCAGGCTCCTGTGACTGTCCTTGGCTTTGGTCGAGTCGAGAGCCGCCAGCAGCGCGAAAATACCGATGATCAGATAAAGAACGCCTCGAGCGGCATAACCACCCCGTGCGAGTACGACGAGGCTCTGTTGCGTGGACATGGGTCTGATTCCAGAGAGGTTATAAAGGAGCAGACCTATCTGGTCGGGGGGAGTTCGATCAAACCGGAACCATGAACAGCCACGATTTTATTTGTTTCTTGGCCATTCCCCGACCGCGCGTAACGAATCAGGGCATCAAGATGGCTCGGGTTCGTAGCCTCAATCAAAAAATAACGCCTACACTGAAAAATCTATCTGCCTGGCATGGAAATGAGCCGAGACGAAGGAACCGGCGCATGAAAAAAACCCAATGGGAAAAACTCTCACCCCTGACAGGATGGGTAATCGTCGTGGAAGACGACCCAACGTTGCGCATGTTAATCGGGGAGGTTTTGACCGAACTGGGTTTGCGTTCTCTGGAATTTTCAAGTGCCGATGAGGCTATGAGGTACATGTCGGGAACGCATGGCGGTTGTCCGTTGGTGATCGTGGATCACGGCCGGCCCGGTCAGATACAAGGCGCAGAATTCATTGAGATGATGAAACTTAAATGGCCCTCGACCGCGGCAATTCTCACATCCGGTTACGACCTCAATCTGTCGATGGTACCCGCCGGGACGATTTACCTTCACAAGCCCTGGTCTGTACATGATCTGGAGCTGGCCGTAACAACCCAATTCAAACCTGGCAGACCTCTCGCAGAACGATGATTCGCAGGCATTACCCATGGTCGAGAAAGTGCGGTGTTCACGCATTAACCCTTGCCTGCCTGTCTAGCTGCGAGCTATTTGCTTGCTTGTATAGTTCGCCGGTGAGGCATAGATTCGGATATGAACCTTTTTACACCTGAAATTTTAATGGATATCGCTGTGGCTCAACCCCCATTGTACCCCCATCACCCCACCTCCTGACGTCAGCGACCTCTACGTTGTTGTCGAACAAATACCAGGCCGCAAGGCCTTGCCAAATGGTGCATTAACCCTGTGCGGTGACCGAATGCGCGTGATGATTCTGGATGATGATCCCTGGATAGCCGAGCTGTTGAAACAATTGGTTTTGAGCCTGCGCCCGCTGGCGATAGTTGATTGCTTTGGTGATGTTGCTAGCGCTTTGCATGCCTGGCAACAGAGTGCCTATCAAATGGTCATGGTCGACTGGAATCTACCTGATGCGAGCGGTGTGAGTCTGTTGCAAACGATTCGTGAGCAGGATCAGGAAACACCGCTGATTATGATCACCGGGCGTTCCGATCGCGACAGTGTCCTGGAGGTGCGGCCTCTGGGGATTAGCGCTTTTATTACCAAGCCGTTTCAGGTGTCGCGTGTCGTTGAGCTTCTCAAGATGCTCCTTCCTCCAGATTCGTCTATCCAGGAAATCCCTGTCGTTGATGAGAGCTTGATCAATTATCTCGGGAAATTATCCGCAGATGAGTTAGACCTGCCTTTACTCGCGCAGGTCAAGGAAAGACTGCAGCGTGGATACGGGGGAGAACAGCTGGACGTTCGCGAGCTCGTCCAGGAATGGCAGCATGACCCGGCGCTCTGCGCTCATCTGATCGCGGCAGCCAACAGCGCTGCTTATCATGGGGTCGGCCAACCATGCACCAGTCTGATCGATGCCATTAAACGATTGGGAAGGCTTACCAGTGTCAATCTGGCGTTGAGCCAGGCCCTGCGACAAGCCAATACCCAAACCAATGGGCTGCTGATGACCCGGATGCAGTCCGAGTTGGACAATTCCGAGCGACTGGCTGAACAGGTTGTTTCCCTGGCTCGGCGATGCAAGCTCGATCCTGCGCCACTGCAGAGTGCTGCATTGCTGCACCGGATAGGCGAGCTTTGTGTGCTTTACCAAATCCAGAAGTGGGAGGACCAGGGGAAAAGCCTGGACGACGAAGCGCTCTTCCAGGCCCTGCATGATTTCGCAACCCCTTTTGCCATCAGTTTGAAAGCCTGCTGGGGACTCCCTTTGGCTCTGCGTGAGTTAATAGGCGCGATTTATGTGTTGCCTCCCATGCAGGTACGCCGTGAACAAGTGGTTATGCGACTTGCTGCGGCCATTAACAATGGCGAGCCTGAAGCAGACCTTGAAAGACTGCATCGATTGTCAGGCCTGGCCTGAGTGCGTTCGGTAACGCAGACCAGGCTCGCGGTGGATAAGCGGGTCAAGGATTTTTTATCATTAAATGCAAGGGATTCGCGAGGGGCAATGGAATGCGTGACAAGTCAATGTGGGTGAGGAAGCATCAGTTTTTTGCATTGAACCGGGAAGTAGCGATCACTCTGGCGGTGGGGCTGGGGGCAAGCTTTCTGGGGGGGTGGATCCTTGAACGGATCAACGAACAGCATGCTCAAGAAGCGATCGTAGCGGCGACCGAGGAGGCTGCGGAGTTGGTTTTGACGCGTCTTAATCTTTATCAATATGGATTGCGAGGCGCTCGTGGAACGGTGCTGACAGCGGGTGAGCATGGCATCAGCCGCGAAGTTTTTTACCAATATCACAAAACCCGCGACCTTGCTTCCGAGTTCCCCGGCGCGAGCTCCTTGGGCTTTATCAGGCGTGTACCGCAACACGAGGAAGGCGAGTTCCTCAAGTACGCTCGGGCGGATGGCAAAGCCGACTTCTCCATTCATCAACTCTCACCCCATTCAGGCGAGCGTTACATTGTCCAGTATGTCGAACCGGTTGAGGGTAACCAGGCTGCAATCGGCTTGGACATAGCTTCGGAGACAGCGCGGCGAGAGGCTGCCCAATCCTCGATACAGAGCGGTGCGGCACGGATGACCGGGCCCATCACTCTGATACAGAACACAGCGAAACCGCAGCAGTCTTTCCTGGTTTTGATGCCCATCTTTCGCGGTGGAGAAACTCCGGCGACCGCCGTTGAACGAGAGACAGCAGCGTTTGGCTGGATCTATGCCGTGTTGCAGACAGAGCAGGTACTCAGAGGTCTGCGCATAGAAAACGAGACGGTGCATCTGCGATTGAGGGATATCACTGTCCCTGGGCAAGAGAAGCTGTTTTATGAAAGCACCAACGACTCGGCCAGCCGTGAAACGCTGATGACCCATCGGGTGGAGCGTGAGGTATACGGGAGGCGATGGCAAATCGAACTCGGCGCGCATCCGTTGTTCATCCAGCGCCTGCATCAGGTTTCACCAACAGTCGTCCTGTTGATGGGTGGTTTGCTCACGCTTCTACTGGCTACTCTGGCGGGTGTCGTGAGTGTCAGCCGTCAACGCCGGCGGCAACTCAACTCCAGCCTGGAGGAGCAGGTTGCGCAGCGAACCTCCGAGTTGCGGCACCTCAATCTGTTGTTGGGTACTGTGTTGCGCTCGGCCACCGAGGTCTCGATCATCGCGACAGATCTCAATGGCGTTATCCGGGTGTTCAACAAAGGCGCCGAACGCTTGTTGGGGTATGACGCCGAAGAGTTATTGGGTAAAAACACCCCAACGCTGATCCATGTACCGGAGGAAGTCGCTGAGCGTGGCGTTGAGCTGACCAAGGAATACGCTCAGGCCATCGATGGTTTCCGTGTATTGACCTATAAACCTGAGCGTGAAGGCGCAGAAACCCGGGAGTGGACTTACATACGCAAGGACGGCTCACGATTACCCGTCACGCTGGTAGTCACAGCCATGCGTGATGACGAAGGGAAGTTGAGCGGTTACCTGGGCATCGCCGTAGACATCACCGAACGTAAAGCGGCAGAAAAGGAACTGGCCGCGAGTTTGGAGACAACGCAGAAACAACGAAGCGAACTGATGGCGGTGCACGAGCAGTTATTGATGGCCGCTGAAGTAGCCGAGCTGGGTGTCTGGTCCTGGACATTGGCGGACAATGCATTGCAGTGGAATGACCGTATGTTCGAGTTCTACGGTCAGTCACTGTCGTTGCGCAACAATGGTCTGAGTTATGAGCACTGGTACTCTCGTGTTCATCCTGAGGATGCGGTGGCTGCGGCTGAAAATCTGGATGCAGCAGTCAAGGGGCTTGCGGTATACAACCCCACATTTCGCGTCGTGCTCCCCGACGGCCAGACCCGCTTCATCCAGGCCGGCGCGCAGATCGAACGCAGTCCGAGCGGTGCGGCTTTGCGTGTGACGGGTATCAATCGGGACATCACCTCCCAGCGTGAGCTGGAGTCACATCTTTTGTACGCCAAGGAACAGGCCGATACCGCGAATGCGGCCAAGTCTGCCTTCCTGGCCAACATGAGCCACGAAATTCGCACGCCGATGAACGCCGTGTTGGGTATGTTGCAGTTGGTGCAGAACACTGACCTTAACGGTCGCCAGCTCGATTATGTGAGCAAAGCGCAGACCGCTGCGAAATCACTGCTGGGTTTGCTCAATGACATCCTCGACTACTCCAAGATTGAGGCCGGCAAATTGCAACTCGATGTGCACCCATTCGAGCTCGAACTGCTCATGCGTGACCTCGCCGTTGTGCTGACCGGCAACCAAGGGCAGAAAGAGGTCGAGGTCTTGTTTGACCTGGACTCCAATCTGCCCAACGACCTGATTGGCGATAGCCTGCGGCTACAACAGGTGCTGATCAACCTGGCGGGCAATGCCCTCAAATTCACCATGGAAGGCCAGATCGTGGTCAGCGTCGAGCAACTGCTGCGCACGGCTACCACTGTGAGCTTGCGTATCGCCGTTTCTGATACCGGCATCGGAATCAGCCCCGAGCAACTTCAACGCATTTTTGAAGGGTTTACCCAGGCCGAGGCTTCAACCAGCCGCCGTTTTGGTGGCACCGGTCTGGGCCTGGTGATCTGCAAGCGGTTGGTCAGCTTGATGGGCGGTGAGCTTCAGGTGGAAAGCCGGCAGGGCGTTGGAAGCCGCTTCTGGTTCGATATCACCCTGGAGGTTGCGCCAACTTCCCTGCTGAGCTCTGCCTGTCCTGCAGTCGATGCGTCCGTACGGATACTGGTAGTCGACGACAACGCCATGGCGGGTGAATTGCTGGTGCGAACCGTCCATGCATTGGGATGGAAGGCCGACCACGTGGGTGGTGGTATGCAAGCAGTTGAATGGGTGAAGAACGCCCAAGCGCGAGGCGAGAGCTACGGCGTGGTGCTGATGGACTGGCGGATGTCTGACATGGATGGCCTGAGCGCTGCGCAATTGATCCATCAGCAGGGCAACGGCGTGCCACCGCCAATGATTATTATGATCACGGCTTACGGCCGCGAAGTGCTGGCCGATGCCCACCAGACGGGAGACGCGCCCTTCGTGGGATTTCTCACCAAGCCTGTCACTCCCAGGCAAGTCGCCGACGCTGTTCAACGAGCACTCAACGGCAAGGGCCTTCCACAGTCACTCCCGTCCAGCTCGACTGTCGGCAGGCCGCAGCGTCTGGCCGGGTTGCGGCTATTGGTGGTGGAAGACAACGTGCTCAATCGGCAGGTTGCCGATGAGTTACTGACGGGGGAAGGCGCTCAGGTGACGCTGGCTGAAGGAGGGCTGGAAGGGGTGAGCAGGGTGGTGACCGGGAAAGTACCTTTCGACGTTGTATTGATGGATATCCAGATGCCGGATATCGATGGCCTGGAGGCGACCCGTCGCATTCGATCGAATCCACGTTTTACTGCGCTGCCGATTGTGGCGATGACCGCAAATGTCTCCAGTACCGATCTTGAGGCCTGTCTTGCTGCGGGGATGAACGAGCATGTCGGCAAGCCCATAGATCTGGAACAACTCGTCGCAACGCTGCTCTTTCAAGCGGGTCGTGAGAATAGCCAGGTATCTCTGTCTTTGGCGCAAGCCGATACAGGAGACAGTCTCACCGAGTCTCGTGCATCGATCATAGAGCGCTTCGGCGGTGACCTCGATTTGATCCGCAACGTGCTGCGTACCTTTGGTCCGGAACTGGAAAAGCAGCGTGTCAGCCTGCTCGATAAGATCCAGCGCCAAGATGCATCGGGGGCAGCTTTCGTGCTCCATACCATTAATGGTAGCTGCGGCACCATGGGTGCCAAGGCTGTGTCGCTGCTGGCCGGCAAATTGGAGCACACACTGAAAAACGCAGATGAAAAGTCTGTAGCGAGCCTGCTTGCTGACGCTACATGGTTTGATGAACTGAGCGAGTTACTGCAACAGAGTATCGAGCAGATGAATGTCGACTTTGGTCAGAGCCAGAGCGGGTGCAGTCGCTAGACTTTTTCGCTGTGATGTAGATTGGTCGTGAACTGTTGAGATTTGTCTGATGGAACAATCGATGGAAAACTGTGGGAAGCAAGTGACACTTGCTCCCACAGCGCATTGCCGCCTCAGATCGAGGAGCGACGATAGTCCCGGTAACGGGCCTGCCAGAAGTTGCGCTCGATCGCCGCATGCAGGCGATCGTCACTGATCTGCAAGGCCTTGCCTTCTTCCTGGGCCTGTTTGGCCACCGCGAAGGCGATCTTCTTGCTCACCTCCTGGATCTCGCTCAATGGCGGCAGTACTGCATCGCCTTTGCCCGTCAGCAGTGGCGAACAGTCGGCCAAGGCGCGGGAAGCGGCCATGATCATGCCTTCGGTGACGCGGGTGGCCATGACGGCCAATACACCCAGGCCGATTCCCGGGAAGATGTAGGAATTATTGCACTGGGCGATGTCAATCTTGCGCTCGCCCACGGTGACCGGGGGAAACGGGCTGCCGGTGGCCACCAGGGCCTGGCCGTTGGTCCAGGTCAGGATTTCCTGGGGGGTGGCCTCGATCTTCGAGGTGGGGTTGGACAATGGCATGACGATCGGCTTGGAGCAGCCCGCATGCAGGGCACGAATGACTTCTTCGGTGAACAGTCCGCGTTGCGCCGATACGCCTACCAGAATGCTGGTCCTGGCATTGCTGACCACATCCAGCAGGGTCAAATCGCCTTCGCCCGTGGCCCATGCCGGCAGGCTGCTGCGCTTTTGCGCCAGCTTGTGCTGAAAGGGCAGGAGGTTGGCCATGTCATCCGTCAGCAGGCCCCAGCGGTCGATCATGAAGATGCGCTGGCGAGCCTCGGCGTCGCTCAACCCTTCGAGCATCATCGCCGCGACGATCTGCTCGGCAATACCACAACCCGCGGAGCCTGCGCCGACGAAGGTCACGACCTGATCGGACAGGCTTTCGCCTTTGGCCTTGCAGGCGGCGATCAAGGTGCCGACGGCGACGGCGGCGGTGCCCTGGATATCATCGTTGAAGCAGCAGATCTGATCCTTGTACCGCTCCAGCAACGGGTTGGCGTTGGCCTGGGCGAAATCTTCGAACTGCAGCAGCACGTTGGGCCAGCGACGCTTGATGGCCTGGATGAACAGTTCCACGAACTCATCGTACTGCTCGCCGCGGATGCGTTCATGGCGCCAGCCCATGTACATCGGGTCGTTCAGCAGGTCGGGGTTGTTGGTGCCGACGTCCAGTACCACTGGCAGGGTGTAGGCCGGGCTGATGCCTCCGCACGCGGTGTACAGCGACAATTTGCCGATCGGAATGCCCATGCCACCGATGCCCTGGTCGCCCAGCCCGAGGATGCGCTCACTGTCGGTGACCACGATGACCTTGACGTTGTCCTTGGTGGCGCTGTGCAGGATATCGTCGATGCGATGGAGGTCGGGGTAGGCGATGAACAGTCCGCGGTGGGTGCGGTAGATACTGGAGAATTCCTGGCAGGCCTGGCCGACGGTCGGGGTATAGATGATGGGTAGCATCTCTTCGAGGTGATCCTCGAGCAGCCGGAAAAACAGGGTCTCGTTGTTGTCCTGCACCCCGCGCAAAAATACATGCCGGTCGATATCGCTGCTGCACAGCTGGTACTGCCGGTAAACCCGGGTGGCCTGCTCCTCGATGGTTTCCGTGGTCTGGGGTAACAGGCCAAGCAGATTGAAGTCGATCCGTTCCTGCAGGTTGAAGGCGCTGCCCTTGTTCAGCAAGGGCATTTCCAGCAGCGTCGGGCCAGCGTAGGGAATGTACAGCGGTCGTTTTGGTTTATCGCTCATGTCGAGTTCTCCAGGTTGTGCAGACCTTGAACCTAGCAGGCTAACGAGCGAGCATCTACAGTTCAGGGGATGCCCCCCTTTCTGAGAGTATGGATATGTTCAGATCTCGTTCGTTGATTACCGCTATCACCTGTCTGGCACTTGTTTCGGCTTCAGTGCCCGCATTGGCCGATCCTGATAATGGGAAGGGGCAAGGGAATGGCAAGGGAAAGCCGCAAAACAGCCATGACCATGGCAATCAGGGTGGACACGCCAATACGGATAAACGTTCAGGCGGCGGCGATCATGGTCCAGGCATCAATCGCTCGAACATCCTCGACATTATTGGCGAACATCGCGACTACTGGAACCCCGGGCCGGCCTTGCCACCCGGTATTCAAAAGAACCTGGCGCGCGGTAAGCAGCTTCCGCCGGGCATCGCCAAGAAACTCGATGGCCGGCTGGTTGGCAGGCTGCCTCACTATGATGGTTACGAATGGCAGCAGGCGGGTACGGACCTGATATTGGTCGCGCTGGCCACCGGGGTCATTTATGAAATACTCGATGGCGTTTTCGACTGAGGTTTGGCGGTGAATCAAACCGGTGCAATGTGCTGCGCCCATAAAATGCCACTGTAGGAGCAAGCTCGCTCCTACAATTTCCATGGGCGTTTTATTGTGGTGCCGACACGAGTTAAGCCTGTGCCGCGCGGACCGCACCGCTTGCCGCGGATTTATTGCGCACACTCTTGTACAGCAGGCTGGACACCATGAATCCGACAATGGCCAACAGGCTCATCAGGCTGAAAACGTAGTTGTAGCCTTGCTGCCCCGGGAAATGGTCGAGGATGGCGCCGTAGATGACGTAAGCGAACATCCCCGGTGCATAGCCGATCAGGCATCCGATGCCGAAGGCGGAACCGGTGATGTGTTGAGGGATGCCGACTTCACCCATGGGCGCCCAGAACACGCCGCGCATGGAAAACACGATCAGCGCGAAGGACAGGGTGGCGGCCATGCCCGCATAGATGAAACCCGGGCTTTTCGGGATCAGCAGGATAACGCCCATCAGCGGCAGCAAGGCGAGGAATGCCCACTTCAAATAGCGACTGGTGCTCTTGAACTGCTTGTCGGCAATGAAGCCGCCAGCCGGCCCGCCCAGGATCTTCAGGAAGTATTGGTTGATGATGCCGTAGGCGCCCACCAGTGCCACGGGCAGCCCGTACATTTCCTTGAGGTAGGGAATGAAATAAGTCAGGCCACAGTAGACGATGTAGACCATGAACACGTTGAGGCTGACCAGCCAGATACCCGGCACCTTGATGGCTTCCAGCAGATTCGCCAGACCGTTCTTCGGCTTGGCGATCGACTGCGCGCTGCCGCCCTTGAGCAGGAACCAGGTCAGGGTGCCGGCTAGAATGTCGATGACCGAGTAGAACAGGATCGCCGATTTCAGCCCGGTCTCGCCGGAGCCCATGGCCACGAAGACGCCCAGGGCCGAAAAGGCCACCAGGGTGTCGATGACGCCGCGCCCACCTTCCAGCAGCCCGAACAACCGGCCCTGTTCCTGATCGTCACCCAGGTTGCGGATGGCTTTGAGCAGCGAAGGCCAGAAGAAGCAATCGGCACAGACGGCCAACAGGCTGAACACGATCAGCAGATTGCTGAACGGCGGAAAGGTCGCCAGATACAGGCCCAGGCCACCGGTACCGATCAGGCCGATGGGAATCAGTTTGCGCGTGTCGTAGCGGTCCGCCAGCAGACCGCCGACGACAAACAGCGCGGTGGCGACAATGGCGTTGGCGCTCAACAGCAAGCCGATTTCAGTATGGGTTAATCCCATGAACTCTTGCATGGGCACATAGAAGGCGTCCTTGAGGCTCGACAGCTTGTAGATGGTGCCACCACCGAGGATGAGAATCAGGAATCTGAGCCATTTGGCCTTGTCACGAGTTGTCATTATTGTTCTCCACGTCAGGTTCAGGCGTATTCGCAGTGGTCCAGCGTCAGTTCGGCCAGGGTTCGGAACTCGGCCAGCAGTCCTCGCACATAAGCGACCTGGTTGTTCGCCCAGCGGTGTTCATCGGCCAGCATTCGTTCCAGCGAATAGCCGGCTGGCAGTGCGGTTTCACTCATCTCCCGGTACGCAATGAAGGGATCGGCCGCCTCGAGGGTCTGGCGGAATGCCGGGGCGACGTAGTGATTTTCCTGCTCGAGGATGAACGCGATCACTTGCGGGGTTGAGTCGCCCAGCATCAGCAGTTCGAACAGCATCCAGGCGTTGGGCAGATCGTCTTCGTCACTGCCCTGCAGCACGCCGTAATGGCCGAAGCCGTTGTGCTCGGGGACGATGCGCACACCCTTGAGGTGGGTCTGGCGTATGTGCGGGGCCAGGGTCCGCAGCGCCTGCAGGGGTTGTTCGCAGGCATTGATCATGTTGCCGAAGTCG
>Ga0213829_1000381_pt1 | contig 43865 bp, 42 predicted proteins | sample MC6MC0896MG_FD_180665 | JGI IMG/M metagenome (GOLD analysis project Ga0213829, IMG submission 180665) | Enriched soil aggregate microbial communities from Iowa State University, Ames, United States - MC6-MC0896-MG | ecosystem: Environmental > Terrestrial > Soil > Unclassified | place: USA: Iowa... | reverse complement strand
CGGCGAGCCGCCCATGAAACCGAACACACCGAAGGTAATCACCAACGGTACGCAGAACTGCATCACCGAGACGCCCAGGTTGCCCAGCCCGGCGTTTAGGCCAAGGGCCGTGCCCTGCTGCGACTTGGGATAGAAGAAGCTGATGTTGGACATGCTCGATGCAAAGTTGCCGCCACCGAAACCGCAGAGCAAGGCAATCAACACGAACACACTGTAGGAGGTGCTCGGGTCCTGCACGGCGAAGCCCATCCAGATCGAGGGCAACAGCAGCGATGCGGTGCTCAGGGCGGTCCAGCGCCGGCCACCGAAGATCGGCACCATAAAGGAATAGAAGACGCGCAAGGTCGCACCGGACAGCCCCGGCAACGCCGCCAGCCAGAACAGCTGGTCAGTGGTGAAGCTGAAGCCGATGGCGTTCAAACGCACAATCACCGTGCTCCAGACCATCCACACTGCAAAGGCCAACAACAGCGCAGGAATGGAAATCCACAAGTTGCGAGTGGCGGTCTGTTTGCCGCTACTTCCCCAGAACGCGGGGTCCTCGGGGCGCCAGTCATGAATGACCGGGCCTTTGTCAGGCTTTTGCAGAACGGACATGTTCTTCTCCTAGGGCAATGCTGGAAATCGGGGACGGGGTCAGCAGCGGCGCTTTACCCAGCACCGGGCTTTTGCGTATTTCGCTGAAGTACATCCAGGTGAGGGAGACCCAGACCACGCCGTACATCAACATGAAGCAGGAAGAGCGCACGCCGGTGAGGTCCACCAGGGCGCCAAACAGGATCGGCAGCACAAAACCGCCCAGGCCACCGGCGAGGCCGACGATGCCGGACACCGCGCCCATGTTTTTCGGGTAGTCGTTGGCGATGTATTTGAAGACCGAGGCCTTGCCGAACGCGAAGGCGATGCCCATGACGAACAGCAGCACGGTGAACAGCGCGGGATTGAGGCCGATGTGGAAATCCACCGGGCCGTTGATCGTTTGCACTTGCAGTTGGGTCTGGGGATACGAGAGCAGGAACAGGCAGATCCAGCTGACCCACAACACCCACCAGGTCACGCTTTGCGCGCCCCAGCGATCCGACATCCAGCCGCCGACCGCACGCAGCACTCCGCCGGGCAGGGAGAAACAGGCCGCCAGCAGCGCCGCGCTTTGCAGGCTGAAACCGTATTCCTGCACGTAGTACTTGGTCATCCACAGCGCCAGGGCGACGTAACCACCGAAAACGATCGAGTAGTACTGGCAGTAGCGCCACACCGCAGGGTCTTTCAGCGAGCTCAATTGCTCCCGCAACGTCGCGCCGGTGGCACTGCGGTGGTCCTTGTTTTCGGCGCTGAGGAACCAGAACAACAACGCGGTAATAAAGAGGATCGCGCTGAAGACTTTCGGCACCAGCTGCCAACTGCCGGCAGCGATCAGCGCCGGGGCGAGAAACTTGGTCACCGCGGCCCCGGCATTCCCGGCGCCGAAGATGCCCATGGCGAAGCCCTGGTTCTCCTTGTCGAACCATTTGGCGACGTAGGCAATCCCCACCGAGAACGAGCCGCCGGCCAGGCCTACAAACAAGCCCAGCACCAGGAACTGCCAGTAGGCGGTGGCGTGGCTGATCAGGTACAGCGGAGCGACGCAGGCCAGCATCAGCAGGAAGAACACGCTGCGCCCGCCAAAGCGGTCGGTCAGCAAGCCCAACGGCAAACGCACCAGCGAGCCGGTCAGTACCGGGGTCGCGGCCAGCAGGCCGAACTGGGTTTCGTTGAGCTGGAGAAGGTCCTTGATCGGTACACCGAGCACGGCAAACATCATCCAGACCATGAAACAGACAGTGAAGGCCAATGTGCTCATGCCCAGCACCAGGCCTTGTCGTACACGGGGTTGGGTCACGATGCTCTCCAGTCAGTTAGCCACGGCTGCAGACTAGAGAGGCCGACCCCGCAAAAACTTGATCCATATCAACGTAGCCCATGGGGGCACAGGCCTATGCTTGCGCGGTCTACCTCCAAGGAGGTAGTCCTGCAAAGGCTGGAAACCCTCGGTTTATCAGGGGATTGGGCTTTTCTTCCAAGGTTTTTGCTGACAGGGATCAGTCGACAACTCTTTAGAGGTAGCGCGCCCGGGATCGGCGGCAAAACCTGCTCTGGTGCACTCTATGCTCTGTTTTCCTGATTTCTTTCCGAGTCGGCGTTGATGATGCGCTGGTTGCGCAGCTCCCTGCCCGCTCGCGCCGGGCTGGCGGTGATCCTGATCGCCGTGCTCGCCCTCGCCAGCTCATTGAGCGCCGGGCTGATCGCCTGGTTCAGCCAGGGCGATGCGGCGGCGATCAACACCGCCGGTTCCGTGCGCATGGAGACCTACCACCTGAGCTGGAAACTGGCGGCAGGCGCCTCCAGCGAAGACATCGCCAACGTCGCCGACAGCCTGCAGAATCGCCTCGACAGCCAGTCACTCAAGGCGGTGCTGGAAGATGGCCCGACCACCGCGCTGCAAATCAGCTACGGACAAATCCAGCACTACTGGAACGAGGAGTTGCGCCCGGCACTGGAACGCGACGATGGTGCCGCTTTTCAAGCCAAAGCCCTGCCCTTCGTTGAGCAACTGAATCAGTTCGTCCATCTGCTACAGCGCCAAAGCGAACAAAAGCAAGGCTGGCAACAGGTGATCCAGGGCATGGCCTTGTTCACCACTCTGTTCGTCCTGCTGATCGGGTTATACGAATTGCAGTATGGAGTCGTCATGCCCCTGAAAGAGTTGGTGGATGCCACCCAGCGCTTTCGTCGCGGTGATTTCAAGGTGCGGGTCAATCATCAGTCCCAGGACGAATTGGGCCAGTTGGCCACGAGTTTCAACGCCATGGCCGAGACGATCGAAGAGTCGCACCGCACCCTGGAGAGTCAGGTGCGGCAAAAAACCCTGAACCTGCAGCAAGCCAACGCCGCCCTCGAGCTGCTGTATCAGAGCAGCCGCAGCCTGGCTACACGCCTGGCCAATGCCGAAGGCCTGGATGAGTTGATCCGGCGTTTCCAGCAACGCCTGCCGGGCTTGCGCCTGTCGCTGTGCCTGCAAGGGCAATCCCAGGCGCCGGCCCAGCAGTTGCTTGCCCTGCACGGCGCGAACATCCGCGAGGTGTGCGCCAGCAGCGATTGCGCCACCTGCCAGAAGCACCATACCGCCAGTCCGCAAACCTTCAGCATCAGCAACCAGGGCAACGAACTGGGTGAACTCAAGGCGCATTTTGTCGACGGCCACCCCACGCAAGCCTGGGAAACCCAACTGATCCAGGCCCTGGCCAACCTGATCGGCACCTCGCTCTCGCTCAAGCGCCAGCGGGAACAGGATCACCGCCTGCTGCTGCTCGATGAACGCACGATCATCGCCCGCGAGCTGCATGATTCACTGGCCCAGGCCCTGTCCTACATGAAGCTGCAGGTCAGTCGCCTGCAGACCCTGATGCGCCGTGGCGAACCGGTGGAGACCCTGGAAAACGTCACGGCGGAACTGCGTGAAGGGCTGAACAATGCCTACCGCCAGTTGCGCGAGCTGCTGACCACCTTTCGCTTGCAGATCCACGATGCGGGGCTGGTGCAGGAACTCAAGGACACCGCCGAGGAGTTTTCCCGGCGCGGGGATTTCCAGGTGCACCTGCACGTCGACGCATTGGCCTTTCAGCTATCGGCCAGCGAGCAAATCCATATTTTGCAGATCACCCGCGAGGCGCTCTCCAACTGCCTGCGTCACGCCCATGCGCAAAGCGCCTGGCTCGAACTGCGTCAGGACGGTGAAACCGTCAGGCTCAGCGTCGAAGACGACGGGCGCGGGTTCAGCGGCAAGGTCGATCAGCGCGAACACCACGGCCTGAACATCATGGATGAGCGGGCGCGCAGCTTGCGCGGCCAGTTGCAGATTTTTTCCAGGGTGCCCCAGGGCACCCGCGTCCAGCTGGAATTCCGCCCGGAGTTTCTTGGACAACAAACAGAAGGTAGCGTCACATGATCCCGTCCCCGCGACACCGAATCCTGCTGGTCGACGACCATCCAATGATGCGTCACGGCATCCGCCAGATGCTCGAGCTTGAAGATGATTTCGAGATCGTCGGCGAAGCCAGCCACGGCGAAGAAGCCCTCACCTTGATCGAGCCGCTGCGACCCGACCTGGTGCTGCTCGACAACAACATGCCGCAAATGAACGGCATCGAAACCCTGCGTCAATTACGGGCGATGCACTACAACGGCAAGGTGCTGCTGTTCACGGTCTCGGACGCCGAAGACGATATTCGCGACGCACTGCGCCTGGACGCCGACGGCTATCTGCTCAAGGACATGGAGCCTGAACTGTTGGTGCAGTACATCCGCGATGCCTTGCACGGTGCGCTGGTGATCAGCCCGGGCCTGACCCAGGTCATGGCCCAGGCGCTGCGCTCACCGCCGCGCCAGGCCATGGTCGAGCTGACCGAGCGGGAACGCCAGGTCCTGAAAACCATTGCCAGCGGCTTCAGCAACAAGGTCATCGGGCACAAGCTGGGCATCACCGAAGGCACGGTCAAGGTTCACGTCAAGAACCTGCTGCACAAACTCGGCTTGCGCTCGCGGGTCGAGGCGGCGGTGTGGGCCTTGGAGCACTTGCGCAGTGCGGGCTGAGGGACATGCCTCTTTCGAGGTAGTCCTGCAGAGGCATAGGGCAATTGCCGCATGCTCTTTATTATGACCGTCAGCGGAGGTACGCCATGCTGACCCACCCTTCCATCGTTTTAACGTTGCGCCGACACCACCTGTTCAGCCAACTGCCGGAGAAAGTCTTCGAGGAAGTCTGCGCCCTGGCCATGCTCAAGCGCCTGAGTTGTCACAGCACGCTCATGCACCAGGGGGATCCTGCCAAGCGCTTTTTCCTGCTGGTCAGCGGCCAGATCAAGCTGTACCGGCTCACCGGCGAAGGCCAGGAAAACCTGGTGGAAATCATCCAGCCCGGCCAGACCTTTGCCGAAGCCTTGCTGTTCAGCCAGGCCCGGCTGTACCCGGTGAGCGCCACGGCGCTGAAGGACAGCGTGCTGGTGAGTATCGAGGGCAGCCATTACCGCAGCGCCCTGGAGGACCAGCCCAAGGTGTGCCTGGCCATCCTGGCGAGCATGAGCGTGCACCTGCACCTGCGGCTGCGCGACATCGATACCTTGACCATGGCCAGCGCGAGCCGGCGGGTGATCCATTTCCTGTTCCAGGAGCGCAACCCGCTCACCAACCGGATTGTCTTGCAGGTCTCCAAACGCCTGGTGGCGTCCAAACTCGGGATTCAGCCGGAAACCTTTTCGCGGATCCTGCATCGTCTGGTCGACAGCGGACTGATCGCCATGGAGCGGCGCAATATCAGCATCCTCGCCGAAGAGGATCTGGCAGCATTTCAATAGATGCAATTGACCGCAGTCATTGCGCGATGCCACCGGCGTCGCACACTGGACCGTCCATCCCATGGAGAGTGCCCATGCCCCGTTCAACCTTGCCTTTGGTTTACGCCTGCTCAGGCTGTAGCAATGTGGCCCAGCTGGCCAACACCCTGGCCGTGCGCCTGGATCGCAGCGGCCTGGCGGAAATGTCCTGCATCGTCGGGGTCGGCGGGCACGTGGCGGCGCTGGTCAACAAGGCGGCCTCGGGGCGGAGGATCTTCGCGCTGGACGGTTGTGCGCTGGAGTGTGTCGAGAACTGCTTGAAGCAGCATGACCTGCACGCGGATGTGCACCTGATCCTCAACCAGCACGGCCTGCGCAAACGCAATGGCGAAGACTGCACGGAGGCACAGGGCGAGGAGTTGTTTGAAGTGATCAGGCAGTTGATTGCCACTGATGCCCTGCAGGAAGAAAACCGCCAGGAAACGATGGCCTGACAGCCAACGAAGAACCCCTGTAGGAGCCGGCTTGCCGGCGAAGGCGGTGGCACATTCAACATTGATGTCGACTGTTGTACCGCTATCGCGAGCAAGCTCGCTCCCACAGGGGTATGCGTTGGGTGCAGATATTGGAAACATGCATATCAAACTGTGGGAGCGAGCCTGCTCGCGAAGAGGCCAGTTCATTCAACATTGATGTCGACTGTTGTACCACCTTCGCTGGCAAGCCAGCTCCTACGGGAGTATGTGTTGGTCAGCTTGCCGCCAAGCCCTTCCCTGCCCGTTCCAGATTGCGCCACAACCAAACAGGCAACACATCGGGATCCAGGCTGTCGATCAGGTTCTTCAGCGCCAGCCCCAGCTCGGTATCGCCCTCGATCACCAGGCGCCGGCGAAAGAACAGCGTGTCCGGGTCTTCCTGACGGCTGGCCAGCAGCAGAAACTCGCGCCAATTGCCGCTGATGGTCACGTGTGCCGTGGCGCGCTCGGCAATCTGCAAACCCTGACGGCCGAGCGTCAAATACCAGGACAACCCCAGATCCGGAATCCGCAGGCACAACCAGCGCCCGCGCAACACTTCAAATTCGCCGTCGAGCAATGGCTCGGCCAGGCAGCGATTGAGCGCCTGTTGCAAGGCCAGGCGCTGCACCACAAACGGCACCTTGCGCACCAGCGGCAACAAGCGATCGGCACCTTTCAACAACCACTTTTTACGCCTCAACACAGGCCAACCTCCTCGACGCGCAACATGCCGGCCTGGCCATGCCAATAACCATTGCAACCTTCGACGAACAACGGCGGCATCTCGCCCAGACGAACCCGCTGATAGGCGGCAACCACCTCGGCCATGCCTTCAGCCCGCGGGCTCAGGCGCAACAGATCGGCACCGCAGGCCACCAGCCCGGGGTAATCCGCCAGCAGATTGGTCACCTCGGCCGACATCGTTTGAATGCCGTTGATGGTGAACAACGCCTGCCCTTCCTGACTGGTCAACGCCAGGCCATCGGGGTAGTTGATGCAGCAAAACTGACAGTCGTCCTTGGGCTTGTTTTCCGCACGGGCCGTGAAACAGCGTGCGGAATAGGCCAAGGGCAAATGCCCATAAGCGAATATCTCGACTTCAGGGACCGCACGCCCCAGTTCCCGCACCTGGCCAAGCACATCGCCAATCAACGCCGCCGAGCATTCCACCGGCGGTACCCAACGGGTCATGCCGCTGTCCAACAGTTGCGCCAGTGCATGACCGTTGTACAGATTCAGCGCCGGACCGCCCACGAACGGCAGCTTGCGCTCGGCCAGCAACTGCACCGCGCCCATGTCGTTGGCCTCCACCAGCAACTGACCGTTGTCGCAGAGCCGGCGCAGGCTGGAGAGTTCGGACGCCGCCTCGATCAGGGTCAGGCTGGAGATCACCAACTGTGCCTGGCTGCATTCCTGTAGTTCGCGACCCAATCCCAGCCATTGATCCAGGGAAAAGGACCGGCGTTTGGAGCACACGGTTTCCCCCAGGTAAATCACGTCCAGGGGCAAGGCCGACATCTCGGCGTAAAACTGACTGAGTTGCTGTTTGTCCCAATAAAACAGGACAGGTCCAAGGCTGAGCTTCATGTGCCGTCCCTCATTGCCATGATCGATGATAAGCACCCAGGGTGGTCTGGCTGCCTTCGGAAAGACCGGCCAGCACCCGGCGCCATTCATCCTTGACCCGAAAATCGGCCGGCGCGCCACGGTGGGCATCGAGTGCCGCACGCCAGACACGGGTGACTTGTTCGACATAGGCCGGGCTGCGTTGGCGGCCTTCGATTTTGACCGCTTCGACGCCGATGGCTGTCAATTCCGGCAGCAGGTCCAGGGTGTCGAGGCTGGTGGGTTCCTCCAGGGCATGGAAGCGTTTGCCGCCGACCAGGAAGCGGCCTTTGCACAGGGTCGGGTAACCGGCCGGTTCGTCGGGGGTGTAGCGGTCGATCAGCACTTCACTGAGGCGTGCGCTCAAGCCTTCGGCGTCTTCGCTCCAGCGCACCGCCTTGGCCGGCGAACAGACCCCGCACAGGTTCGGCGATTCGCCGGTGATGTAGGAAGACAGATGGCAACGCCCTTCGGCCATGATGCACAGGCTGCCGAAGCCAAAGACTTCGATGGGCACCGGGCTGCTGGCGGCGACCTGGCGCACCTGTGCCAGGGACAACACCCGTGGCAGCACCGCGCGCCGGATGCCGTAGCGCTGCGCATAGAATTGCAGCGCCGCGGCATGGGTCGCCGAGCCCTGGACCGACAGGTGCAACGCCAGTTGCGGATGGCGCTGGCTGGCATAGTTGAGCACCCCGGGGTCGGCGGCGATCAACGCATCCACGCCGAAATCGGCGGCGCGATCCACCGCTCGCTGCCAGCGCTCCCAACCCTTGGGTTGTGGGTAGGTGTTGACCGCGACGTAGAGTTTTCGCTGATGCTGACGGATATGGGCGACCGCGGCGTCGAACTGTTTGTCGTCCATGTTCAGCCCGGCGAAATGCCGGGCATTGGTGTCATCGCGAAAGCCGACATAGACGGCATCCGCGCCTTGGCGCACCGCCGCTTTAAGCGCAGGCAGGTTCCCTGCCGGGCAGACCAGTTGCATGGGTAATCCTCATGGGAAATCGCGTCTCGCCCGTCCATCGACGCCTGTGGCGCACCGGGCGAAAAAGGCGCTGCCAGTCTAGCGAGACCAGCAGGCACAGCCTTGACGGCAATCAATTGCCCTCAATGCATCAGGTCGGCGAAGGACAGGAACATCACGTTGTCGTGCTTTTGCACTTGCTGTTCGCACTCAATCACCGCCAACCCGTCGGCCCAACAGGCGGCCGTCAACATCGCCGAGCTTTGCTGCGGGTGCAGTTCAACGCGCAACTGGCCGTCAGTGCCGGGGATCAGTCGTGCCCGCAAATACTGCCGGCGCTTGTTGCGCTGCAGCCAGTCGAATCCGGCCGGCACGCTCACGGGCAGCGGCAACACCTCAGTCACCCCCTGGGCCCGAAGCAGCAACGGACGCACCACCACCAGCGCGGTAATCAGCGCCGCCGAAGGATTGCCCGGCATGCCGATCCAGGGTTTGCCCGCCACTTCGCCGAAGGCCAGCGGTTTGCCCGGCTGGATGGCCAGGCGCCAGAAATCGATGCGACCCAGTTCCTCAATCGCCTGTTTGAGATGATCCTCCCCACCGACCGAGACGCCCCCGGAGCTGAGCAGCAGGTCACATTCCGAAGAGGCCAGGCTCAGCGCGTGCCGACTGGCCGCCAACTCATCGGCCATGACGCCATAGTCGTGCACCTCGACGCCCCAGCCGCGCAATAACGCGGCCAGGCAATGGCGATTGCTGTTGTAGATCTGCCCCGGTGCCAAGGCCTCGCCCGGCTCGCGCAGCTCATTGCCGCTGCTGAGCAGGCACACCTGCAGCGGCCGATAGACCTCGACCCGCGCGATACCGGCGCCAGCCAGCAAGCCCACTTCCTGGGCGCGCAGGCGTTTGCCGGCCTGGAGCAACAGATCGCCGCGGCGGACTTCCTCGCCCAGCTTGCGCACGTGATCGCCAAGGCCCACCGCCGGAAAACACACACGCTCGCCTTCTACCCGGCAGCGCTCTTGCGGCACCACCGTATCGGCACCCGGGGGCAACGGCGCACCGGTGAAGATCTGCACCGTCTGTTGCGCGAGCAACGGTGAACCGGCGTGATCGCCCGCGGCAATTCGCCCGCCAAGCGCCAGCCAACCACCCTCCACCGGCAGGTCGGCGGCCCTGAGCGCGTATCCGTCCATGGCGCTGTTGTCCCAGGCCGGCAGGTTCACCGGAGAATGAATATCCCGCGCCAGCACCCGGCCCAAGGCCTGATCCAGATCGATCATCTGCCCCGGGGGCGGCAGCGGTGCCTGATCCAGCAGACGGCGGATGGCCTCGTCCACCGGCATCAGGCTGCCGAGGTCGCACACCCGGACGCTCATAGGCGTGTCTCGCAGGCGTCGATGAGGCGTTGTGCCTGCGGCTTCAAATGCGGAGCGAAGTTGCACGGGCCGGTGCGGCTGTCCAGCTGTTCGATCAGGATCTGGTTCCAGGCGGTGCGGCAGGCCCCCGGCGAACCCGGCACACAGCACACCAGCACGCCGTTGCTCATCCCGGCCAGCGCCCGGGACTGCAGGCTGGACATGCCGATCTCCGCCAGGGACACCTGGCGGAACAGCTCACCGAAGCCTTCCACGTGTTTGTCCAGCAACGGCAACACCGCTTGCGGCGTGTTGTCGCGAGCGGTGAAACCGGTACCGCCGGTCATCAGTATCACTTGCACCCGGGGGTCGGCGATCCACTGGGAGACCTTGGCGCGGATCTGATAAACGTCGTCCTTGACCAGGTCGCGATCGATCAGGACATGCCCGGCCGTCTGCAGCAAATCGGTCAGGGTCTGTCCCGAGCTGTCGGTCTCGAAGGTGCGCGTATCGCTGATGGTCAGCACGGCGATGTTCAGCGGTTCGAAAGTGCGTTGCGCCAGATGGGCCATGTCCAGGTCTTCCCGTAGATGAGGGTATGGCCCGAAGCCTGAACCGGAATGGCGCGCGGGCCTATTCCTCCAAGGAGGTACCTCGACAGGGACATAAGAGGATTGTGTCGGGCACACAAAACCTGTGGGAGCGAGCTTGCTCGCGATAGCGGTTTGTCAGGCAACATTGATGTTGACTGATCCACCGCTATCGCGAGCAAGCTCGCTCCCACATAGTTCTCCATTGCTGCATGTTTTGCGCAACGGGCCTCAAGGTGCCAGGCGAGTCCGCTGCCACACGCCATCGCGCAACCGGTAGTCAATCCGGTCATGCAACCGATCGGCACGGCCCTGCCAAAACTCGAGCCGGTCCGGTTGCAGGCAGTAGCCGCCCCAATGCTCAGGCCGCGAGACGCTGTGGCCGACGAAGCGTTTGATGGTGTGCGCGAGCATGGATTCAAGGGCTGCGCGACTGGCCAGCGGCCGGCTTTGCGGTGAAGCCCAGGCGCCAAGGCGGCTGGCCACCGGGCGGGAATCGAAGTACGCGTCAGAGAGCTGCGGGTCGAGCCTGGACACCCGGCCTTCGATGCGCACCTGCCGTTCCAGTCCCGGCCAGAAAAACGTCATCGCAGCATGGGGATTTACCGCCAGTTGCAGGCCCTTGTCGCTCTGGTAGTTACCGAAAAAAGTGAAGCCTTCATCGCAAAGCCCCTTGAGCAGCAGCACCCGGCAGTGCGGCCGCCCGTCGCTGTTCACCGTCGCCAGCACCATGCTATTGGCCTCGACCGGCGCGCACTCGGTGTCGCGGGCCTGTTGCAGCCACTGCCGGAACATCGCCAGCGGATCCTCCGACGCCGCGTCGTCTTGCAGACCATGAAGGGTGTAGTTACGGCGCAATTGAGCCAGGGACAGGGGCATGACATCGATCTCCGAAGGGTTTTGCCCAGTGTGCGAGGCACTGCGCAAAACCACCTTGACCGCCATCAACACTGTCGATTACTTGAGCCGCAGGCGCCGCGCCAGTTTGTGCAGATTGCTCGGATCGACTTCCAGGATCCGCGCGGCACTGGCCCAGTTTTCCCCGGACAGGGCCAGGGCCTGGAGGATTTTCTTGCGCTGGTAATCGTCGACGGCCTCCCCCAGGGGCTGGAACGGCGCATCGGCTAGCAACTCTTCAAGCGGCTCGACCGTCGCCCCCGGCGCCCCCATCGCACTGTCGAGATCGAGGATTTCCGGCTCCAGCGTCATGATCAAGGTGCGACTGCTGCCACGGCTCAGCTGCTTCAATGCGGCGCGACTGATCACATGCTCCAGTTCCCGCACGTTGCCGGGCCAGGTGTACGCCAGCAGCGCGCGCTCGGCCGGCGGCGACAGGCGCAAACCGCGCAGACCGAGCCGCGCCCGGTTGAGCTCAAGGAAATGCCCGGCCAGCATCAACACATCGTTGCCCCGCTCGCGCAGGGGCGGAATCGGCACCGGGTACACCGAGAGCCGGTGATACAGGTCGGCCCGGAACAGGCCCTCGCGAATGCTGTCCGGCAGGTGCCGGTTGGTGGCGGCGATGATGCGCACATCGACGTGCAACGGCTTGTCGGCGCCCAGGCGCTGGATCTCGCCATTTTGCAACGTACGCAACAGTTTCGCCTGCACCGCCAGGGGCAACTCACCGACCTCGTCGAGAAACAGCGTGCCGCCGTTGGCCGCATCGAAGCGTCCGGCACGGTCACTGGTGGCGCCGGAAAAGGCGCCTTTGACATGGCCGAACAATTCACTCTCCGCCAGCGACTCCGGCAAGGCGGCGCAGTTGACCTGGATCAACGGCTTGTGGCTGCGCCGTGAAAGCCGGTGCAAGCGGCGGGCGAACAGCTCTTTGCCGACGCCGGTCTCGCCCAACAGCAACACCGGCAGTTCGGAGTCGGCCAGCACATCCAGCTCATTGAGCAACTGATGCAAGACCTCGCTCTGGCCGAGGATCTCGCCCTCCTCGACAGGCATGCGCAGGTCCAGGGTATCGCTGCGCGACAGACGCAAGCTGCGGTTTTCCTGCTCGAGCCGGGTCACCCGCACGGCGGCCTCGATCTGCAGGGTGCAGCGCTTGAGTTCATCCCGGGCCTGGCTGTCGAAGGTTCCGGCGTGCAGCGCATCGAGGGTGATTGCGCCCCAGATCCGCCCCTCCACGTACAGGCTCACACCCATGCAGTCATGCACCGGCAACGGTTCGCCGACGTGGCCGTCGAGCAATCCGTCGTAAGGATCCGGCAGACGGCTGTCGGGCTCGAACCAGACCGGCTCGCGGGATGCCATGATCGCCGCCAGCCGCGGATGCTGGGCAATGACGAAGCGCCGCCCCAGGGCTTCATGCACCAGCCCCACGGTCGCCACCGGCCTGAGGCTGTCGTCATCAAGGCGCAGCAATCCCACCGCGCCACTGTTGAAATATTCACGCAGGGTCTGGACCAGTCGTTGCAACCGCACGGCATTGGGCAACTCGACTATAAGGTCGGCCGCCAGGCTTTCACGCAACATGGTAGTAAGTACCCTCTTTGGTTGGATTCACCCTAAAGCGTCAGGGTGCCTATCACCACAATTAAAAAAACATCGATGCTTTTCAATCAGTTGACTATGGCATGCCGGGTGCAACGAGCCGGGGGAACCGTTGAAATCCATACAAGGAACCCCTGATGAGCCAGACCCTACTCGAACAAAGCCTCGGCCAACTGGCCTGCGACATTCCCGGTGCCACCCGGATCTTTCACAACTTCAAACTGGACTTCTGTTGCGGCGGGCATAAAAGCCTGCGCGAAGCGGCCCTTGGCAAGGACCTTGATCCGCTGCTGATCGCCGATGCCCTGCACGACCTGCGAGACGCCGGCGACACCCAACACGACTGGCGCAATGAACCGTCGGAGACGTTGATCGCCCACCTCCTGGCGCGCTATCACGCCCGCCACCGCGAGCAACTGCCGGAACTGATTCGCCTGGCGCGCCGCGTCGAGCAGGTGCATGGCGCCCGCAGCAGTTGCCCCAATGGCTTGGCCGATCTGCTGACCGACATGCAACAGGAACTCGAAGGGCACATGCTCAAGGAGGAACAAGTGCTGTTCCCGATGCTGCAACAGGGCATCGGCCTTCAGGCCGCGCCGCCGATCCAGGTGCTGCGCTTCGAACATGATCAACATGGCCAGGCGCTGGACCAGCTGCTGCTGCTGACCAACCACATCATCCCGCCGGCCGATGCCTGCAACACCTGGCGCGCGCTCTATCGCGGGTTGCTGGAGTTCAAGGACGACCTGATGCAGCACATCCACCTGGAAAACAACGTGCTGTTCATCAACGCCCTCAAACCCCGTCATTGATCGCCAACCCGTGATACCGCATTCGCCGGCAAGCCGGTCTCGCTCCCACATGGGAATACCGTCCCCTGTGGGAGCGAGCTTGCTCGCGATGTTCGTTAACGATAACGCGTGTTTACTAGTTAAACGCGGCGCTCTTGAGTCCATCGCGAGCAAGCTCGCTCCTACACCGATTGGCATTACGGCAAGCCGGCGAAGGCGCCAACACTGACCGACAAGTTTTCCAGCAATCAACCCTGCCAATAAAACATCGCCTTGGCCAGGATCACGATCATCACCATGTGCCCAAGGATGCTGCGGCGAATCCAGCTCGCGCGGCTAACCGTCAGCCGCGCGCTTTTCAGCCAGTACGCCAGCAACAGGTAATGGCCGATGATGCTCAGGGCCAGCACAATCTTCAGGCTCAACAAGGTGCCAAAACTGCTGGCCAGCGGCTGGCTCAATACACCGCGATGTTGCCAGGCCAGGGCGATGCCGGCGCCATACAACAGCACCACAACACCGTGCAGCACCTTGCGCGAGCGCACCGCAATCGCCCGGTCCGCCGTCGATTGCGCGGTGTCAGTCAGCTGCTCGCGGGCTCGATACCAGATCACCACCTCGAAAAACAGCGTGCCGATGAAGGCGATGGCTGCGAGCAAATGCGTGACCAGTAAAAAGGGATACATCATCAGCAGCCGCCTCCATTCATGTGCAGGCTCATCCCGGATGCCCGTCGACCCGGCCCCGCAACAGCATCGGCCCATAACGCCAAGCGTACAGCCCGAACGCCAGCGCCCAGCACAGGCCCGCCAGCCACAACGCAGGCAGTGGCATGAACAGCACCAACACCACCCGGCTCAGACACGCCAGGTTGAGCAAGATAAACGCCAGGGTCATGCCCGATGGCGGCTCTAGAGGCCGTCCGGTGTGCCCGAGACTGACCCGTGCGATCATCGCCAGTACCAGGCCGCCCATGGCGCCGATGGTCAGGCAATGCACCGCCAGGCTCGCATTGATCGGTACGCCAAAATGCCACAGCGCCATCCCCAGACAAGCCACCGCCAACCAGCCATACGCCAGGTACAACGACCACAGCAGCGGCACGCGCCAGAGTGCGCGATCATGCCAGCGAACCAGGCGCACCAGATGCCCGGCGGCCAACGCGGCAAATAACAGGCCTACCCACAGATTGGGCTCGAGCGCTAATCCCGCGGCATAGGACAACGCCACCAGGGGCGAACCGATCAGCAGCAGCCAATCCAGCCACGGCCAGGGGGTAACGCCTTCAACCTTGCCGAGGCCGCGCTGAATGAAGAATGGGATCACGCGCCCGCCAATCAAGCCCATCATCGCCGCCACCAGCCAAAGGCCGGTCAGCACGCCTTGGCGCTGCCAGCCTTCATGACCTTCGAGCAGGCCGTACAGGGATAAGCCATCGGCCGCCGCCAATAACAGCAGCACCACCGCAATCGGATAGTTACGTTTCTGCCGAACCTTCCACAGGGTGAACCCCATGAGCGCGGCCACCGCCAGCGGGAATGCCAATTCCAGCAACGCCAGCAGCGGCCACGGTGCGTTGACCAGCCACGCCACTCGCCCCGACAACCACAACAGCGCCAGCGCCGCCAGCGGTGCGCCGCTGATGCCGGGGCGACCGGTCCAGGTCTGCACGGCCGTCAGCAGAAAGCCGGCGATAATCGCCAGGCCGAAACCGAACAGCAGTTCATGTCGATGCCAGCCCAGCCAACCCCCAGCCGGCTGCCAGTCGGCGATCGAACCGCTGAAAGCGGCCAGCCACAGCGGAATGGCCAGCACGGCCAACAGGCCGCCGGCGAGGAAAAATGGCCGAAAGGCCAGTCGTAACAGCGGCGCGATAGCCATCGCTTTGCGGCGGTCAAGCACCTGCATAAAAACCTCTCCTCTGCCTTGTCGTCCACCTGGCGCCGACCTGCGCGCGCCAAGGCCAATCAGGCTGCAATCATCGGGTATTGCCGATTTATTGCAGTTGTCGCAGATCAAGTGTGCAAGGGGCGTGCCCTCGCACCGATCCTTGCCAGGCCGGGCCCATTGAACACAGCAGTGATTCGAACCAGGGTAAAAATGACCATTAAAGGGTCTTAATTACCCTAAAGCTTAGGGTCTTTTTGACCCTTCGCCTCGGCCGCCTCAATAAACAAGGGCTTGCGCGCATGGCCCGCGTCTTGCTCAAGCCTTTGCAAATCAAAGAAACCTCTCCCAGGAGTCGTCATGAAAAAAGTCATCCAGCCCTTGGCCTGGTTTGTGGTGTTGACCTCGGTCCTGGCCTTGGCCAGCGGCGTTTCCCTTGGCCTCGTCTGACTTGATTGCCCTCCCCCTTCATTTCTCAGGATGAATACCCATGGTGCTTCACCGCGTCCATCATCAGATTCTGCGCAGTCATCATCTATTCGAGCCGTTGAACGAAGAACAGCTGGATGAATTGATGAGTACCAGCCACTTGCTGAGCATCGACAAGGGCGAGCCGCTGTTCCGGCAGGGTGAACCGGCAGACTCGTTCTACTTCGTGATCGCCGGGGCGGTGAAGATCTACCGCCTGACGCCCGATGGGCAGGAAAAGGTGTTCGAGGTCATCGGCGATCGGCAAACCTTTGCCGAGGCGATGATGCTGATGGACACCCCGAATTATGTCGCCTCGGCCGAAGCGATCTGCCCCACCCAGTTGTACCGGCTGTCCAACAACACTTACATGCGCCTGCTGCAAAGCAACAGCCGGCTGACGTTCGCGCTGCTGGGCAAGCTGTGTGTACGCCTGCATCAACGGGTCAACGAAATCGAAACCCTGTCGCTGAAAAACGCCACCCACCGGGTGGTGCGTTACCTGCTGACGCAGCTGGTGCGCCAGCAAACCGTCAATAGCCAGTTCGAATTGCCGATGGCCAAGCAGCTGATTGCCGGGCATTTATCGATCCAGCCCGAAACCTTTTCGCGGATCATCCGCCGCCTGATCGATGAAAACATCATCACCCAGGACGGCCGCCAGATTGCCATTCTTGACCGTCTGCGCCTGGAACAGTTCGAGTGAGTGACCTGCCCGTCTGCCTGTATTGCCAACACGCCAGCCCCTCTGGAGAAGCCGAATGCCGCCAATGCGGCATGCCCCTGCCGGCAATGGCCGGACACGCCGCAGAACGTCGGCAGCGCCGGTTCATGTGGTTTTGCGTGGGCCTGACGATTTTCTGCGTAACGATGTTTTTCTGGCTGCCGCGCAGCACCGGCTGATGCGGCGTTGCGCAAGCCGGGGCTCAAGGCTGGGTCAGCTGGCGGTACAACTGCGGCAAGCGCAGGGGTAGCTGTTCCGGCTGGCGGATCAAGGTGTAGCCATTGGCACCGAACATGTACGGCAGGTAATCCCCGGCTTCGCGATCAATCGTGATACAGAACGGCGTCAACCCCTGGCGCCGCGCCTCCAGCACCGCCTCGCGAGTGTCTTCGACACCGTAGCGCCCCTCGTATAAATCCAGATCGTTCGGTTTGCCATCGGTCAGCAGCAGCAACAGCTTGCTGCGGCGCTTGCTCTTGCCCAGCAGTTGCGTGGCCTGGCGAATGGCCGCGCCCATGCGCGTGTAGTAACCCGGCTTGAGCCCCAGAATGCGACCGCGGGTATTGTCGTCATAACGCTGGGTGAAGGACTTGAGTTCCTGCATCCGTACCTGGTGGCGGCGCAGCGAGGAAAACCCGTACAGGGCGAAATCATCACCCAGCACCGACAGGGTTTCGCCGAACAGCAGCAGCGTGTCGCGGATCACATCGATCACCCGATGTTCATCGTTAAGGTGCGCGTCTGTCGACATCGACACGTCGGCCAGCAACAGGCACGCCAGGTCGCGGCGGGTCTGGCGCTGCTCCATGAACAGACCGCGTTCGGCACACTGGCCATGCTCGCGCTCGACGTGGAAATCCAGCCAGGCCTGCATGTCCAGTTCCGAGCCCTGGGGTTGCTGGCGTAACCACTGGCGGTCATTGCGCAGATGCTCGAACTGGCGCCGCAAACGATGCGCCGAAGCCTTGAGCCGAGGCGGCAATGGCTGCGCCTCACAGTCGCGGGGCACCATCATTTGCAGGTTGACGAAGGCCTCCTGCATCTGCTGTTTGCGGTAGTCCCATTCCGGTAACTTGATGCCCTCACCCAGAGGAATGTCGTCGACATCCGCCGGGGGCAGATCCAGGTGCAGCTTGAGGCCGCCACCCTTGCGCAAGCGGGTGCGCGACAGGCTCAACTCATCCAGGTCTTCGGCGACCCTGGCGGCGTCCGGGTTGTCGCTGTCGTCCGACCAGCGATCCAGGTCCACGTGTTCGGTCCAGCTGAACAGGTTCTCCAGGCGCACGATCAACAACCCGCCGTCGCAGGTGCCTTCATCGACGCGTTTGGCGCGTTTGCTTGCGCCTTTGTGCTCACCGGGAGGGGTCGTCAGCGATTCTTCGGACTCGTCACCGAGGTCGGCAGCCTGGGGGCTGGCGAGATTCTGCGGCGGGTACAACCACAGCGGCAGCGGCCAGGCCGCCCGTTCGCTGCGGGGGAAGTGTTCGACACTGCCGGGCTCGCGCAATGCCTGGCATAACGCCCGTTCCAGGGCCGCTTCGCCGGTATTCAAGGTCGCCGGATCCGGTCGAAGTTGCAGGTGGGCATCGACCAGGCGTGTGTACCGCGCACGCAACGCGGGATAGCGCCGCAGCAGCTGTTGCGTCCAGCGTTGATTGTCCCGCCCCCAATGGCGCATCTGGCCGGCTTGTGCCGCGAGCAACGCAAGCCAGCGATAGAGCTCCTGGTTCAGTGCCGCTTCGGGAAACACCGCGAGGCTCGACGGCAGCCGCAGGTTAGCCGCGTCGCACCACGCCAGCGGTACTTGCTTGCAGGTGCCGGCGATCTGCTGCAGCACATTGCGCCGCAGCAACAGGTCGCGGTCGCTGGCGGCTTCGACGCCGATGCCATTGGCACCGCCCATGGCGCGAAACAACAGTGCCAGCGGACGTTGCTGGCTGGCCAGTTCGACCCGCGCTTCGGGGAAATCCGGGCTGGCGCGGCGGGTGATGAAGCGATGCCAGACACTGCCGACCCACTCTTCCAGTTCGACGGTAAAGGCCATGGTTCTTTTCCTCTGAAAACCAATGTAAAACGGCCCGCTGTACCAGCCGGGCCGCCCTCCTCTAAAGTGTTACCTGACTCACGAGCTAACGACGGAAGCGTTCGCATCGGCGATCGTCAAAGGCACACGCCGCTTGAAGCTGAACAGGTAGCAGATCAGCCCTGCGAAGAACCCGAGACCGGCGCCCAGACGGGCCCAGAACAGCACTTGCAGATGATCGACAGTGGCCATGAACGGCAACGCGACCCCATCGACCGGCCAGCGCTGCAGGTAAATCTGCACGGCACCGGCGGCGGTCAGCAACAGCGTGATCATCACCATCGACAGGGTCATCAACCAGAAGCCCCAGATCTCCAGTTGCTGCGAACGCTCGTCCGCTGCCTCGCCCAGCCCGCGCAGTTTCGGCATGGCGTAGCTGATCAAGGTCATCACGATCATCGCGTAGGCACCGTAGAAGGCCAGGTGACCGTGAGCGGCCGTCAACTGCGAACCATGGGTGTAGAAGTTGACCGGTGCCAGGGTGTGCAGGAAGCCCCAGACGCCAGCGCCGAAGAACGCGGTGACCGTGGTGCCCTTGGCCCACAGCGTGGCGGCGCGGTTCGGGTGGTCCCGGCGCCGGTTCTTGACCATGGTGAAGGCGAATACCACCATCGCCAGGAACGGCAGCGGTTCGAGCGCGGAGAAGATCGAGCCGACCCACAGCCAGACCTCGGGCGCACCGATCCAGAAGAAGTGGTGCCCGGTACCGATGATCCCCGTGATCAGCGCCATGGCGATGATCACATACAGCCATTTCTCCACGACCTCGCGGTCCACACCGGTGATCTTGATCAGCACGAAGGCCAGCATCGACCCCATGATCAGTTCCCACACGCCTTCCACCCAAAGATGCACCACCCACCACCAGTAGAACTTGTCGCGGGCGAGGTTGCCGGGGTTGTAGAAGGAGAACAGGAAGAACACCGCGAGCCCGATCAGCCCGGTCATCATCACCATGCTGACGGTGGTCTTGCGACCTTTGAGCAGGGTCATGCCGATGTTGTAAAGGAAGCCCAGGCACACCACCACAATCCCCATCTTGCTGATGGTCGGCTGCTCCAGGAACTCCCGTCCCATGGTCGGCAGCAGTTCATTGTGGGTCAGTTTGGCCAGGCCGGCATAAGGCACCAGCAGGTAGCCGAGGATCGTCAGAACGCCAGCGGCGGCGAATACCCAAAACAGGATGATCGCCAGTTTCGGGCTGTGCAGTTCGCGGTCGGCCTCTTCTGGAATCAGGTAGTAGGCAGCGCCCATGAAGCCGAACAATATCCAGACGATCAGCAGATTGGTGTGAACCATCCGCGCCACGTTGAACGGGATGATCGGGAACAGAAAGTCCCCTACCACGTACTGCAGGCCCATGATCAAACCGAACAGTATCTGACCGAGAAACAGCACCAGGGCAAACACGAAGTACGGTTTGGCCACGGCTTGCGAGGCGAATTTCAGATGCGGATTAGCAATGCTCATCGCTTAGCCCTCCTTGTTTGGCGGCCAGCCATTGGTGTTGATGTTCGAGGTCCACTTGAGGAACTCGGCGATGTCATCCACCTCCTGATCACTCAACTTGAACTGCGGCATCGCGCGTCGGCCCGGTACGCCCAGTGGCTGCATTTTCATCCAGGCATGCAGGAAGGGTTTGAAACCCGCCTCGCCGCCGCGGCGCTTGAACACGTTGCCCAGCTCCGGCGCGAAGTAGGCGCCCTCGCCTAGCAGCGTGTGGCAGCCGATGCAATTGTTTTGCTCCCAGACCAACTTGCCGCGTTCCACTGATTCGGTTAATAGCGCCTCATTGCTGCGCTCTGGAAAGGTCTGTTCCGTGTGATAGGTCAAGGCCAGGAATATCAGGAAGAAGAACACGCTTCCCCCGAAATAGATGTTCCTGGCCATGCCTTTGGTGAAGGTCTCTGACATGGTCGCTTCCTCTTTGCTTGGCGTGTCCATGATAGGAAGCGGGGGGTTGAAAACTGCTTGATGGCGATCAAGAAAGGCAGATGGTTTTGGTCGGGTATAGATCGTATGGCTGACGAAGATCCAAAGTGGGAGCGAGCTTGCTCGCGATGGCGGCCTGACAGTCGACGAAGATGTTGAATGTTATGGCCTCATCGCGAGCAAGCTCGCTCCCACATTGGAATCGCGCTGTTTTACGGGATGTATTCCTTCAGCGGAACACCACCAGCGTCAGCCCCACAACGGTCGCCAGGATCACCGCCCAGCTCAGCATCAACCGCCGCCACAGCCGCGGCGCGTGACGCATTTCCATGAAGCCGTCGGCGATCAGCCAGGCCTTGCCGACGGCCACCAGCAGGATGGCGATCGTCAACAGCCGGGTGCCCTCGGCTCGCCCCAGCAGCACGGTGCACAGACTCAACGCGGCCAGCGCCGCCCAGCAGACGAGCAAAACCCTGGATACAGACATGATCACCTCGTCAACCCAGCACATAGACCAGCGGAAACAGCACGACCCAGATCAGATCGACCATGTGCCAATACAACACCCCGGATTCAAAGCCGCTGCGGTTGTCGGCGTTGTACAAGCCACGACGGCAGCGATCGGCCAGCCAGCCGAGGATGACCATGCCAAGTAATACATGGAGAAAGTGGAACCCGGTGAGGATCCAGTAGAGGGTGAAAAAGGTGTTGTGCTCCATACCCAGCCCCGAGCCCAGCAAGTGGTGGTACTCGGTGAGCTTCAACAGCACGTAGACACTGGCGGCGAGCAGCGCTGCCAGCAGGTAGACGGCGCCACGGCGTGGCCGTGAGCGCCTGACCTGTTCCTGGGCCAGCGCGGCGAACAGCCCGCCGGTCAGCAGGCTCAGGGTCATCGCCAGGCCGGTAGAGGTGTCGAGCAATAGCCGGCTGTCACTGAACATCTGCGGCTTGAGGGCCTGGGTCACGGCGAACGCCAGGATCAGGATGGCGAACACCGACAACTCGGCCAGGATGAAGAACCACATCGCCAGATCGCCCGGCAAGTGGCCCCGCCTAACCCCTGTGAACTCAGCCGAAGTGGACATCGACCACATCCATAAGCGCCGCAACGGTCAGCGGATCATCGCTCAGGGGTTCGGCCAGGCAGGCCATGCACGCTTCCCGCGGGCTCATGCCGGCACCGATCATGCGCGCGGTGAAAATCAGCAGGCGGGTCGAGGCGACTTCCTCCAGGTCGTGCTGGTCGAGCCGACGCAGGGCCTGTCCCAGCCTGACCACTTGCGCCGCCAGCGCGTTATCCACCTGGGCCTCCCTGGCGACAATGCGCTCTTCATCGGCCACCGGCGGGTAGCCGAAGCGCATCGCCAAAAAGCGTTGCCGGGTGCTGGGTTTCATGCCTTTGAGCAGGTTCTGGTAACCGGGGTTGTACGACACCACCAGCATGAAAGAAGGCGGCGCCTTGAGCACCTCGCCGGTGCGTTCCAGGAACAGTTCGCGTCGATCGTCAGCCAGGGGATGCAGGACGACCACGGTGTCCTGGCGCGCTTCGACCACTTCGTCCAGGTAACAAATGCCACCTTCACGCACCGCGCGGGTCAAGGGGCCATCCTGCCACCAGGTGCCCTGGGCTCCGATCAGATGGCGGCCGATCAGGTCGGCGGCGCTCAGGTCGTCGTGGCAGGCCACGGTGTACAGCGGCAGTTTCAGCCGATGGGCCATGTGCTGGACGAAGCGGGTCTTGCCGCACCCCGTCGGCCCTTTGATCAGCACCGGCATGCCGTGATGCCAGGCTTGCTCGAACAGCGCCTCCTCATTATTCAGCGGTTGATAGAAGGGTTCGATCGGGTGTGCGCCAGATGGGATTCGGTCCATGGGCTGCCTGCTCCAAAAGCGGATTCAAGCCACACGCTACGGGCCCCTGCGACAACCTGGCAAGGGGCCTGGCCGGCAAACTTGATCGCCGTCAAGCGAGCATTGGCCCCTTGGGCATAGCCTTGCAGCGCACTAAGAACCTGCGTTCTGCGCTGCCGTTTCAGCACATCGCAAAGGTCTTGCCTGAGGAGAAATGGAATGCTGATCAGCAACAGAAGAACGTTTGCCCTGACCCTCGCCACCGTGTGTTCGTCACTGGCCCTGGCGGTGAGTCATGCAGCCAGCGCCGACGAGCCCGCCGCCGCGACCAACCCGCCCATGGTCAAGACCGCCGGCGCGCCGGACATGAGCCAGGCCGACTTCGACGCCTCCAAGGAAATTTATTTCCAGCGTTGCGCCGGCTGCCACGGTGTCCTGCGCAAAGGGGCCACCGGCAAGCCACTGACACCGGACATCACCCAGAACCGCGGTCAACCGTTCCTGGAGGCCTTGATTACCTACGGGTCACCGGCGGGCATGCCGAACTGGGGGACGTCCAATGCGCTGACCAAGGATCAGATCACGGTCATGGCCAAGTTCATCCAGCACACGCCGCCGACGCCGCCGGAATGGGGCATGACCGAGACGCTCAAAACCTGGAAGGTGCTGGTCAAACCGGAGGATCGTCCGAAGAAGCAACTGAGCAAACTCAACCTGCCCAACCTGTTTTCGGTGACCTTGCGCGATGACGGCAAGATCGCCCTGATCGACGGCGACAGCAAGAAAATCGTCAAGCTGATCGAGACCGGTTATGCGGTGCACATCTCGCGCATCTCCGCCTCGGGTCGCTACCTGCTGGTGATCGGCCGCGACGCACGGATCGACATGATCGACCTGTGGCCGCTGGAGCCGACCAAGGTCGCCGAAGTCAAGGTGGGCATCGAGGCGCGCTCGGTGGAGACCTCCAAGTTCAAGGGCTATGAAGACAAATACACGGTCGCCGGCTCCTACTGGCCGCCACAGTTCACCATCATGGATGGCGAAACCCTGGAGCCGAAACAGATCGTCTCGACCCGCGGCATGACCGTTGACAAGCAGGACTATCATCCGGAACCCCGGGTCGCGGCGATCATCGCGTCCCATGAATGGCCGGAGTTCATCGTCAACGTCAAGGAAACCGGCAAGGTCATGCTGGTCAATTACCAGGACATCAAAAACCTCACCGTCACCTACATCGACGCTGCGCCCTTCCTGCATGACGGCGGCTGGGACAGCACGCACCGCTACTTCATGACCGCCGCCAACAACTCGAACAAGGTCGCCGTGATCGACTCCAAGGAGCGCAAGTTGACCGCGCTGGTGGACGTCGGCAAAACCCCGCACCCGGGTCGCGGCGCCAACTTCAACCATCCGACCTACGGACCGGTCTGGGCCACCAGCCACCTCGGCGACGACGGCATCTCGCTGATCGGCACCGACCCGACCAAACACCCGCAATACGCCTGGAAACAGGTCGCCTCGCTCAAGGGCCAGGGTGGCGGTTCGCTGTTCATCAAGACCCACCCCAAGTCCCGTCACCTGTACGTCGACACCACCCTCAACCCGGACACCAAGCTGAGTCAGTCGGTGGCGGTGTTCAACCTCGACAAGCTCGACGCCGGTTACACCGTGCTGCCGATCGCCGAATACGCAGGCATCAAGCAAGGCGCCATGCGGGTCGTGCAACCGGAATACAACAAGGCCGGCGATGAAGTCTGGTTCTCCGTGTGGAGCGGCCAGGCCGACGAATCGGCACTGGTGGTGATCGACGACAAAACGCTGAAGCTCAAAGCAGTCATCAAGGACAAACGACTGATCACGCCCACCGGGAAGTTCAACGTCTACAACACCCAACACGACATCTATTGAGCTCCATCAATGTAAGGAACCACCATGAAAAATACACTGTTTTCACTATTAGCCCTGACCGCTGCGCTGAGCGTGCAGCCGGCCATGGCTGCCGATGACGGCCCGGCGTTGTTCAAGAGCAAACCCTGCGCCGCCTGCCATACCATCGACACCAAGCTGGTCGGCCCCGCGCTCAAGGATGTCGCGGCCAAGAACGCGGGCGTGGCCGGCGCCGCGGACACCCTGGCAAGCCACATCAAGAACGGCACCTCAGGCAACTGGGGGCCGATGCCAATGCCCGCCAACCCCGTGACGGATGAAGAAGCGAAGATTCTCGCGACCTGGGTACTGACGCTCAAGTAACCGCCTGGAGGGCGTCATGAAGGTCTATCGACACGCTGTGATTGTGGCGGCCCTCCTCCTCATTTGCACCACCGCGGTTGCGACACCGGACGCCACGCGTCAGGCGCAACTCGAACACCTGCTGAGCCAGGACTGTGGCGCCTGCCATGGGCTGCACATGACTGGTGGGCTGGGCCCCGAACTGACCCGCACGGCACTGGCCGGCAAGTCCAGGGACAGCCTCATCGCCACCGTCAGCCACGGCCGGCCCGACACCGCCATGCCCGGTTGGGCGCCATTGCTCAGCCCGGACGACATCCGTTGGCTGGTCGATCTTCTTCTCCAGGGATACCCCACACCATGATCCGATCACTCCTGCTGTCAGCGGCGACCGGGCTGCTGTTGTCCGCTTGCGTCCAGCCACCGTTGCGCGGTACCGGCGATCTGGGGGTGGTGGTGGAGCGCGCCACGGGCAGCGTGCAAATCATCGAAAGCGACACCCGCACCGCCCTGGCCCGACTCGAGGGTTTCGGTGACCTGTCCCATGCCTCGGTGGTGTTCTCCCGCGACCAGCGCTACGCCTATGTGTTCGGCCGCGACGGCGGCTTGAGCAAAATCGATCTGCTGACCCGGCGCATCGACCATCGAGTCATCCAGGGCGGCAACAGCATCGGCGGCGCCATCAGTCAGGACGGCAAGTTGATCGCGGTGTCCAACTACGTGCCCGGCGGGGTCAAGGTGTTCGATGCCAAAACCCTGCAGCTGGTGGCTGACATTCCGGCCACGCCCCTGGCCGATGGCAGCAAACGCTCGCGGGTGGTCGGCCTGGTCGACGCCCCGGGACAACGCTTTGTCTTCAGCCTGTTCGATACGGGCGAAATCTGGACCGCCGACTTCAGCCAGGGCAGCACGCCCCGGATCAGCCGCTTCACCGACATCGGCCAGCAGCCCTACGACGCCTTGATCACTCCGGATGGCCGCTACTACATGGCCGGGCTGTTTGGCGAGGACGGCATGGCGCAACTCGACCTCTGGCATCCGGAGCGCGGGGTGCAGCGGGTGCTCGGCGATTACGGACGCGGACACGTGAAACTGCCCGTCTACAAGATGCCGCACCTGGAAGGCTGGGCCGTCGCCGACAACCAGGCCTTCGTGCCCGCCGTTGGCCATCACCAGGTGCTGGTGATGGACTCGCGTACATGGAAGCAGACGGCAGTCATCCCGGTCGCCGGCCAACCGGTGTTCGTCACGTCGCGGCCGGACGGTCGCCAGCTATGGGTCAACTTCGCCTACCCGGACAACGATCGGGTCCAGGTCATCGACAGCGAAACCCGTTCCGTGATCGCCGACCTTCGACCGGGACCGGCCGTGTTGCATATGGAATTCACCGCCCGTGGCGACCAACTGTGGCTGTCGCTGCGCGACGGCGGTCAGGTTCAGGTCTGGGATCCGTACCGGCTGACGCTGCTGGGCAGCCTGCCGGCCACCGCGCCGAGCGGCATCTTCTTCAGCAGCCGCGCGCAAAAAATGGGGTATTGAAATGAACCTGGACCTGCTCAGCCGCCAACTGATTGACCGCTTCCAGCACGGCATGCCGCTGTGCCCGGAACCTTACAAGGAAATGGCGCGGATCCTCGGATGCCGCGAGTCGCAAATACTGGCCTGCCTGCAGGAAATGGATCAGGCCGGCAACCTGTCACGCATCGGCCCGGTGTTCGAACACAGCCGCGCCGGGGCCAGCACCCTCGCCGCCCTCGCCGTGCCCGCCGAGCGCCTGCAACAGGTCGCCGAACGCGTGAACCAATACCCGGAAGTCAATCACAACTACGCCCGGGAGCATTTCTACAACCTGTGGTTTGTGCTGACCGGCCCTGATCGCCCACACCTCGACCGGGTGCTCAAGGAGCTCGAGCGCGACACCGGCCTGATGCCGCTGGACCTGCCGATGGTGACCGCGTTTCGCATCGACCTCGGCTTCGCCCTGGGAGAAACCCCATGATGCCCGGATTGAGCGCGAAACAGGCACTGGCCCTGCGTCGGCACCTGGAAGGCGGATTGCCGCGGGTGTCGCGGCCCTACCAGGCCCTCGCCGAACGGATCAATGGCAACGAGCACCAGGTGCTCGTGCAGATGCATCGGTGGCAGGCGCAAGGGTTGTTCCGTCGGGTGGGCCTGGTGCTCAACCATCGCGCCCTGGGGTTTACCGCCAACGCCATGCTGGTGCTGGACGTCCCGGATGCGCTGATCGATGAAGTCGGCCAGCGCCTGGGCCGGGCTCCCGGAATCAACCTCTGCTATCAACGGCCACGGCGTCTGCCACAGTGGCGCTACAACCTGTTCTGCATGATCCACGGGCGGCAACGGGACCAGGTCGAGGCGCAGGTTCAAGCGTTGCTGCAAGCACAACTGCTGAGCGACCTGCCCCACCAACTGCTGTTCAGCAGCCACGCCTTCAAACAATGCGGTGGACGCTATGCCCCTTCGCCAACAGGAGCATCCCTGCATGGATGATCTCGATCGTCGACTGATCAACCGTTTGCAACTGGGCCTGCCGCTGGTCCGCCATCCCTGGCAGGTCCTGGCCGCCGAACTCGATAGCAGCAGCCACGAACTGCTCGATCGCCTGCATGAATTGCTCGAGGACGGCGTGCTCACCCGGTTCGGCCCGATGTTCGACATCGAACGCCTGGGCGGCGCCTTCACCCTCGCCGCGCTGGCAGTGCCGGAACAGCGTTTCGACGCGGTCGCCGGGCAACTGCATGCCCTGCCTGAAGTGGCGCACAACTATCGGCGCGAACACCACTGGAATATGTGGTTCGTGCTCGGCTGCGCGACCGAACACGCCGTCGCCGAGACGCTGCAGCGCATCGAAACCCTGACCTGCCTGCCGCTGCTCAACCTGCCCAAAGAGGAGACCTACCATGTCGGTCTGTATTTCCCGGCCTGAAGACACCCTCATCCAGCGTCTGATCGTGCTGACCCAGGCTGGTCTGCCGTTGCTGGACGACCCCTGGGCCTGGCTCGCCGAACAGTTGGGACTGAACATAGACGCCACCCTGGATCTGCTCAAGCGCTTGCAGGCCGAAGGCGCGATTCGGCGGATCGCCGCCGTGCCCAATCACTACCGGCTGGGCTATCGCCACAACGGCATGACGGTCTGGGATATACGTGACACCGACATGCCGCGCCTCGGTGCCCTGATCGGCGCGCAACCTTTTGTCAGCCACTGCTATCGCCGGCCACGCCGCAGCGCGTGGCGCTACAACCTGTTCGCCATGGTCCACGGGCGCAGCAGCGAAGAGATCAACAGCTACCGCGAACACCTGCGCTACTTGCTGGGGGACGCCTGTGTCGCAGACGACATGCTGGTGAGCAGCCGCATCCTCAAGAAAACCGGTGTGCGCCTGCCACCCACTTCACGCTGAACACGCCCTGACTCAAGGAGAGAAGCATGTTGAGGATCAGCCAATACCTGCGCGCGCTGGCCGGCAAGGCCCCTGCCCCCCGGACCAGCCCACCGGGCAGCAACCGCCCGCCGGTGGTGATCTGGAACCTGCTCAGGCGCTGCAACCTGACCTGCAAGCACTGCTACGCCACCTCGGCTGACAGTGTCTTTCGCGACGAACTGGACACCGCCGCCGCGCTGGCGGTGATCGATGACCTGCATGACGCCGGGGTAAAGGTGCTGATTCTATCCGGCGGCGAGCCGCTGTTGCGTGACGATCTGTTCGTGCTCAGCGCCTATGCCAGGGGCAAGGGTTTCTTTGTCGCCCTGTCCACCAACGGTACGCTGATCGATCAGCAGAACATCGCGCAGATCAGCGATGCGCGCTTCGACTATGTCGGGATCAGCATCGATGGCCTGGAAGCTACCCATGATGCCTTCCGCCAACTCAAGGGCAGTTTCGCCCGATCCATGCAGGCTATCCGCCTCTGCCGCGAACAGGGGATTCGCGTCGGCCTGCGCACCACCCTGACCCAGGAAAATCATCAGCAATTACCCGCACTCCTGGCGTTGATGCGCGAGTACGACGTGCAGAAGTTCTATCTGTCGCACCTCAACTACAGCGGCCGCGGCAAACGCAGTCGCCAACTCGATGCGCAGCAGCAGATGAGTCGCGAGGCCATGACGTTGATCTTTGAAACTGCCTGGGAGGATATCCAACAAGGCCGCGACAGCGACTTTGTCAGCGGCAACAACGATGCCGACGCCATCCTCCTGCTGCAATGGGCAGCCCTGCGTCTGCCCGAGCATTACCCGCGCCTGGAAAACATGCTCCGCGCCTGGGGCGGCAATGCCTCCGGCAGCGGCATCGCCAATATCGACAACACCGGCGAAGTGCACCCGGACACCTATTGGTGGCAGCACTCGGTGGGCAATGTACGACGCACGCCGTTTCGCACCTTGTGGCTGGAGCGGCCGGATGCCCTGCTGTTGCGACTGCGCGAGCATCCCCGGAGGGTCGGAGGGCGCTGCGCCCATTGCCGCTGGCTGCCCATCTGCAACGGCAATACCCGCACCCGCGCCTGGGCCGAGGGCGATCTCTGGGGCCAGGACCCCGGTTGCCACCTCAGCGATGAAGAAATCGGTGTACCGCCGCCAACGCTCATCCCTTGCATCACCCACTGACTAGCCCGTCCGGCCAACCACCTGACACAGGCTGGGGCCGGCCAACCTGATGCAGCACCAAGGACGTCCCATGCCTCCATCACTTGCCCTACCGCCCACACTCGAGTCCTCGTTCAGGCCGGGCGAAGTTGCCCTGGTCGGCGCTGGCCCCGGTGATCCCCGCTTGCTGACCCTGCGCGCCTGGAGCCTGTTGATGCAGGCTGACGCCGTGGTGTACGACCGGCTGATCAGCCCCGAATTGCTGAACCTGATCCCCCTCGCCTGCGCCCGGCATTACGTCGGCAAGGCGAGCGGCTGCCACAGCCTGCCCCAGGAACAGATCAACGAGCTGCTGGCCGACCTCGCCGATCAAGGGCAGCGCGTGGTCCGTCTCAAGGGCGGCGACCCGTTCATCTTCGGCCGCGGCGCCGAGGAGCTGCAGTACCTGCTGCAACGCCGCATCGACTGCCAGGTGGTGCCAGGCATCACCGCCGCGTCCGGCTGCAGCGCTTACGCGGGCATCCCGCTGACCCACCGCGACCTGGTCAACTCCTGTCGGTTCATTACCGGCCATTTGCAACGTGACGGCGACTTGTCGCTGCCGTGGCGCAGCCTCGCCGACGGTAGCCAGACCCTGGTGTTCTACATGGGCCTGTCGAACCTGGGGGTCATCGCCGAACGACTGATCGAAGCCGGGCTGGCGGCCGATACGCCGGCAGCGTTGATCTGCAATGGCACCCGTCCCGACCAGCATGTCGTCCGGGGTGTGCTGCGGCAGCTGCCGAGCCTGGCGCTGGAGTGTCCGCCGGGCATTCCGACATTGACGGTGATTGGCGAAGTGGTTGATCTGTTCGCCACGCAACAGCTGGATTTCCCGGCGCGCTTCTACCCCGCTCAAGCGCAGCCACGCCGCAGCAAGGTGGTGGCATGAGACGCCTGGCGCTGGCCCTGTTGTTATGGCTCGGCGCGGCCCCTGCCGGAGCGACGAATGCGCCACTGGAACAGGCCGCGAACGACTACCGGGAACATTGCCAGGTTTGCCACGGGGCCAACCGGTTCGGCGCAGCAGGCCCGGCGTTGCTCCCGGAAAGCCTGAGCCGGATCAAGCCAGACGAAATCCGCAGGGTGATCCGCGACGGTCGTCCGGCGAGCCAGATGACCGGCTATGCCAAGGTGTTCACGCCCGCGCAGATCGACGGGTTGGTGGACTACCTGCAGCAACCGCCCGCCACCCCACCGACCTGGAGTAACGATGACATTCGCGGCAGTCATTCGATGCTGGTCGATGTCGGCAAGCTGCCGGGCACGGCCCAGCATGGTGCCGATCCCCTGAACCTGTTTGTGGTGGTAGAGGCCGGCGATCATAACATCAGCATCCTCGACGGCGATCGGTTCGAGGTCCTGGCGCGCTTTGCGTCGCACTTCGCGGTGCATGGCGGGCCGAAGTTCTCGCCGGACGGACGCTTCGTCTACGTCGCCTCGCGCGATGGCTGGGTCAGCCTGTACGACCTGCACAACCTGAAGCTGATCGCCGAAGTCCGCGCCGGGCTCAATACCCGCAACCTCGCGGTGAGCAAGGATGGCCGTTGGTTGCTGGTCGGCAACTATCTGCCCGGCAATCTGGTGGTGCTCGATGCCCGTGATCTGTCACTGGTGAAAACCATCCCGGCGACCGGCCTGGACGGCACTGCATCGCGGGTCAGTGCGGTCTACTCCGCCCCGCCCCGCGACAGTTTCATCGTGGCGCTCAAGGACGTGAAGGAAGTCTGGGAGCTGTCCTGGGCCGGCACCCCGGACTTCGTGCCGCGACGGATCCAGGCGGGGGATGTGCTGGACGACTTTTCCTTTTCGCCGGACTACAAGCAGTTGCTGGCCACTTCGCGCAAGGCCAGGGGCGGCCAGGTGATCGACCTCGACAGCGGCAAGGTGGTCACCGACATACCGCTGCCGGGGATGCCGCACCTGGGGTCGGGGACCTACTGGAAACGCAACGGTGAATGGGTATTCGCCACGCCGAACATCAGTAAGGGCCTGGTCTCGGTCATCGATTTCAAGACCTGGCGCCTGATCAAGGAAATTCCGACCCTGGGGCCGGGTTTCTTCATGCGCAGCCACGTCAATTCACGGTATGCGTGGAGCGATGTGTTCTTCGGCCCCGACAACGATGCGATCCACCTGATCGACAAACAGACCCTGGAAATCGCCCACACCCTGCGCCCGATGCCCGGCAAGACCGCCGCCCACGTCGAGTTCACCCGCGATGGCCGCTACCTGCTGCTGAGCATCTGGGCCACCGACGGCGCGCTGATCGTGTACGACAGCAACACCCTCGCGGAGATCAAACGCATCCCGATGAACAAGCCGTCGGGCAAGTACAACGTGGGCAACAAGATTGAGTTTGTCGAGGGGACGTCGCATTAGATCCTTGGTGCCACGATAGACCCCATGTGGGAGCGAGACCGGCTTGCTCGCGATAGCGGACTGACATCCAGCATTGATGTCGGCTGACACGCCGACCCCCTGTAGGAGCTGGCTTGCCAGCGAAGGCGGCGTGTCAGTCGACAAATGTATTGGCGGATAGACCGCCTTCGCTGGCAAGCCAGCTCCTACAGGGGATCGGGGCGTATATAAATCCGGAGCCTGGCAAAGACCCGGTGTGGGTGCAGGCTGCGATCCTGTTGATCCTCAACTCAAGGTGTAACCATTGTCGACCTTCCAGTCCTGGCCATAGACCCCGCGGGCGCCTTGGGACAGCTGGAAGATAATCACATTGGCCACCGCCGACGCATCGAGAAAATGCCCGGGCAGCAGACGTTTGCCGAGGGTGTCGGCGACGTCGTCGAGCTCCCTTTCACTCAACCCCAGGTGGTCCCACATCGAAGTTGCGGTCGGTCCCGGGGAGACCAGGTTGATGCGCACGTCATACCGCGCGAACTCCACCGCCAAGGTGCGCGCCAGCGCCGCCAGCGCCGCCTTGCCGGCAATGTAGGCCGCCAGGCCGGGAAAGCTCGAGCCTGTGAGGAAACTGCCGACAAACACCACCGAGGCCGGGCTCGCCAGTTCACCGCGCAACGCCGCCAGGGTGTTCAACGCCCCGGCACCGTTGACCGCCCACTGGCGCTGGAAGGCCAGCATGTCCAGGCTGTCGACCATTTCCGCAATGCCCGCGCAGGGCACCAGCCAGGCCACCGGGCCCAGTACCGCGGCTCGCCGCGCCAACTGCTGCAGGTCGTCCTGGCAGGTGACGTCCCCGGCGCACCATTGCAATCGCTCACCGTAGATCTCTTTCAGGGCCGGTAATTCACCGGCGGTACGCGACATCGTCAGTACCTTGGCGCCACGGGCCAACAGCGCGCCGCACAACGCCAGGCCAATCCCGGAACTGGCGCCGGTGATCACCGCCAGACGATCCTGAAACTCGGTTTGCATCATGTTCTCCTGGGCATCGCGGATGCCAAGCACTGGGGACGTAGCCAGCCTCTATCTTTGAACAAGCGCAGCAATTACGACTTGACGGCGATCAGATTTTCTCGAGGGAAACCAGGCGATGCAGCGGGTCAATGGCTCGAGTGCGTCGATGGGGACTGTTGCTGCAGCAGCGCCTGATCGATCTCGCTGAAGCGCAGCACCCGTCCGCCCTGTTCCGCCACCAACCTGTCGGCAGCCTGGCGACTGGAGAAGGACGCCAACACCACGCCCATCGCGCCCTTGAGCGAGGTGCCCGCCACGTAAAAGGCGTCCCTGGCATCGACCAGGTGGGCGTCATCCGGCGCGTTCCACGGGCTGCGACCCATGTCGTGGACATACAAACGGGCATTGCGATGCTGGTTTTCCGGTTGTAACCACCAGCCGATCATTTCCGCCGTGGAGCAAAATTTCCGGATCCCGCTGCGCTCGACCACTTCCCCCTTGGGCCCGGGGAAGCCATTGATGATCATCCCGCAGACATGGCATTCATCACTGGGATGAAAGGCTACCGCGGCCTCACTCAAGGACGCTTGTGCGGGCTTGTCACAGGCCGCCAGCAGCAGGCAGACCATCAGGCCCGCCAAGGCACGTACCGTCGTCAGATAAAAGGCACTCATCGTCAACTACTCCAGAATTTCAAAGTGAACATCAAGTCGCCCGACGGCGGAACAGCAGCCAGGCCGCGGCCAGCGGCACCGCCACCCACAGCAACAGACACAGCCAGAGCATCGCGCCCGGCATCGGCAAATCGCTGCCCAGTGTCAGCACTCCGGCGGTATTGGTGCCGGATTCGAAACCGGAGAGGTTGATCAGGCGATAGATGTCGGCGGGATTGAGCAGCAATAACCAGGGCAGGATCTTCGGGTTGAACTGCCCTTCGCTGAGCACCAGCAGCGCCAGCAACGCCAGGTCGAACACTAGCACGAAGAAAAACCACACCCCCAGCGCGAGCCCGGCGGCGGTGGATTTTTCCGCAGACACGCTGCTCAGCCCATAGGCCAGGCCGAGAAAGCCCCAGCCCAGCAAGGTCGACGACAGCATGAAACGGCCAAAGGCCCAGAGCAGCAGGCTCAGTTCGACCTCTTCCACCAGCAGCGCAATCGCCAGCATCGCGCAGCCGAAGCCGATCAGCGTCGCCAGCGCCAGGATCAACCCGTGGCCGACGAACTTGCCAAGCAGGATATGCCCGCGCCCCAGCGGATACGTCAGTAACAGCAGCAAGGTGCCGCTCTCGTCTTCGCCGACGATAGCGTCATAAGCCAACAGCAAGGCAATCAGCGGCATCAAAAAGGTCGCCAGGCTGGCCAGGCTGGCGATGGTCGCGGGCACCGAGGTAAAGCCCACTTGCCCGGACGCCGCGGCACCCAACCAGGCAATGCCGGTCGCCAGCACCGCGAACAACAGACTGATCGCCAACAGCCAACGGTTGCGCAGACCGTCGTTGAACTCCTTGCGAGCCATGTCCCAGATCGGGTTCATACGGCCTCCCCGGTTGCGGTTGCAGCGGCCCGGCCCATGTAGAAACGGTAGATATCTTCCAGCGACGGCGGGTCGATTTCCACGTCAGCCGGTTCATCGTCATTGAGCAATTGGCGCAACAGGCCGAGCTTGCTGCCATTGAGCGCGGCCACTTCGAGCCCTTCCACGCCCCAGCGCTCGGTGACATGCCCGGCATTGTTCCAACGCTGCTGCAAGGGCCCGGCATGCTTGAGCCCGTGGGCGCGAATCAGCGTCGGCAGCCCGGCTTCCTCCCGCAGGCTATGCAGACTGCCCAGGGCCAGCAGACGCCCCTGGGTCAGAATCGCCGCGCGGTTGATATGCGCCTCGACCCCGGGCAACACGTGGGAACACAGAATGACACTGGTGCCCTGGCTGCGCAGGCGATCGAGCAATCGGTACAGGTCCCGGGTGGCGATCGGATCGAGGCCGACGGTTGGCTCGTCGAGCAATAACAGGCGCGGCGCCCCGAGCAAGGCTTGCGCCAGCCCCAGGCGTTGCCGCATCCCCTTGGAGTACGTCTTGACCCGCCGATGCGCCACCCCCGCCAGACCGACTTCCTCGAGCAGCCCGTCCACCTGGGTGAACGCTGCGCCTTTGAGGCGGGCGAAATGCCGCAAGGTCTCCAGGCCACTGAGCTGCGGATAAAAGGTCACGTTCTCCGGCAAGTAACCCAACAGGCGTCGAACGTGGGGATCACTGGGCAATCGGCCGAACACCCTCACCTGCCCTGCGCTGGCCTGGAGCAATCCCAGCACCAGCTTCATGCAGGTGGTCTTGCCCGCGCCGTTGTGGCCGAACAAGCCCAGCACTTCCCCTTCCGCCAGGCTCAGGTTCAGCTGATGCAGCACGGTGCTGTGCCCGTAGCGCTGGCTGACACCTTCGATGTCGATGACGTTCATGCGGCAGGCTCCTGGGCCAGGGGTTGAATGGGTGACTTCATCAGCGGATGGCTGTCCTGCACACCCGGCGACTTCATCACCGGAAAAGCCCGTTGTACCCAGCGCAACAACTCGATACCCGGGCTGTTCATCAGCAGCCGCACTTGCGGGTACAGCCACAACAGGCGGTCGACGTTGTCGTTGGGTTCGTAGGCGATGTCGCCCAGGCCATCGTTGTTGCGGTCCCAGCCCAGGTAATCGCTCCAGAAATTTCCGCGGCCATCCGCCGACCATTCCTGCAAGCGGGTGGCCACGTACTTGACCTGGCGCTGGTTGCCGACAAAAGCGTTGTCGGCGATGCGGTTGTCTTCGGAGCCGGCGGTGAGGTGAATGCCCACGGCGCTGTGTTCGAAGCGGTTGTGTTCGATGCTGTTGAACAGCGAGTTGTAGATGAACAACGCCTTGCCTTCGGCGCCGCTGATCATGCTGTCGCCGGTCGACCCGTCGCGAACGTCGGTGACGATGTTGTCGCGCAAGGTTGAATAGGTGATGTAGTTCATCAGGATGCCGTAGTTCTGATCCTGCTCGGAGCGATTGCCGATCACCGTCAGCTTGCGGCTTTGCATCAGTGCGTAGCCGGTGCGGGTGCGGCGGGTGGTGTTGCCGATCAGTTGGTTATCGTTGGCGAACATGTAATGCACGCCGTAGCGCAGGTCTTCCAGAGTGTTGCCCTGCAGGAGGTTGCCGTTGGAGGTATCGATGTAGATGCCGTCGCGGGTGTCGCGCACCTGGTTACCGATGACCCTGGCCCCGTGCACCGCATACAGATGGATACCGTTGCCGCGATCCTGGGAGCGCATCGTCGGATCACCCTGGATGCGGTTGTCGACCAGGCTCACATCCGCCGTGCCATCGACCCAAATACCGAAACCGCGGCCTTGCAGGCGATTGCCCTTGATCACGGCGCCACGGGCCCTGGGCTGGATGAACAGCCCGGCGTTCATGGCGGTGAGGTCGTGCCCCCAGTCGAGAAAGGTGCAGCCCTCGATCGATACATCCGGGGCGCTGATGATCAAGCCGTTGCCCTGCCCCTCGCCCTGGAACACCGCGCCCGGCTCACAGACAATCTGCATCGATTGATCGACGCTGAACGAGCCGCGGTACTCCCCCGCCGGCAGGTGCCAGCGTTGCCCGGCGTCCTGCGTCAACGGCAAGCGGGTGACGGGTTGCACCGCCGCCAAAGCACTGGTGCCCAGCGACAGGAGCGCCAGCGCAACGACCTTCATCGAAGCTTGCTTGAAACCGGTCATTGGCCCGCTCCTGTCGATGGGCAACCCTCAGGCCTTCTCGACCAGCATGCGGCCGACCATTTCCATGTGCAGCGCGTGGCAGAACCAGCTGCAGTAGTACCAGTGCAGGCCGGCCTTGTCGGCGGTGAAGGTGATGGACGACGTCTGCTGCGGGCTGATCTCCATGCTCACGCCGTGGTTGGTCATGACGAAACCGTGGGTCACGTCTTCGATCTGGTCGATGTTGGTGATGGTCACGGTGACCTCGTCACCCTGCTTGACGGTGAACTCCGGCAAGCCGTAGGCCGGGGCCATGGAGGTCATGTAGACCCGGACCTTCTTGCCGTCGCGGATGACCTTGTTGTCGGTCTCCAGCTTGATTCCGTCCTTGGCGGCGATAGCCACGGTTTCGGCGAAAAACGGGTCGTTGCGGTCCCAGATTTTTTTGGTCCGGATCTGGTCGCGACGAGCCATCACGCAATCGTGGGGTTCGGCGAACGCCGGGCCATCGTGCACCAGCTTCATCTCGTCGCCGGAGATATCGATCAACTGATCGTTTTCCGGGTGCAGCGGACCGGTCGGCAGGAAGCGGTCCTTGGAGAATTTGCTCAGGACCATCAGCCATTTGCCGTCGGCCTCGCTGGTTTCGGTCAGCGACGCATGGTTGTGACCCGGCTGGTACTGCACATCGAGCTTCTGCTTGATGTAGTTGACCTTCTCGCCGGTGTAGGCGCGAACGGCTTCTTCCACGTTCCACTTCACCACCTGGCTGTCGATGAACAGGGTGGTGTAGGCATTGCCGCGACCGTCGTAGGTGGTGTGCAGCGGGCCCAGTCCGAGTTCCGGCTCGCCGACCACCACCTCCCGCGGGTCCTTGAACTTGTCGTTGAACAGATCGTCGAGCTTGGCGGTGGCGATGATGGTGCAGGTCGGCGAGAGCTTGCCGGCCGCGATGAAATACTTGCCATCGGGCGTCATATTGATCCCGTGAGGGTTCTTCGGCACCGGAATGTAGCGGGTGAATTCGCTGTCCTTGCCCTCGGCTTTACGACCGTCGACCACCGGCACTTTCGCATCGCCCAGGGTGATGAACTTGCCGGCCTTGATCGCCGCTTCGATGCGCGGGATGTTGAACACCACCACCCAGTCGCGCTCGTTGCGCATCATGCCGCCCAGGTCGTAGGCCTTCTCCGAGTTATAGCAGGTCGACGCCGCGTACTTGCCGGTGTAGTCGGCATCGGTGTTATCCAGGTTGCCGTCGACGATCACCTGGAACGCCATCTCCATCTTCTCGGCATCGATGGCGTTGAACATCGTGTAGCTGTTCTTATCCTGCAAGTCGAAGGTGCTGCCGTCATTGGGATGCGGAATCACGAACTCGGCATTGGCGAACACGTACCTGGTGTGGGGCATTTTCTGCAGGCGCAGACCGTGCACGGCCTGCACATTCGGCACGGTGAGCATCTTGTCGCACTTCATGACATCCAGGCGGATGCGCGCGACCCGGCTGTTGGCCTTGTCATTGATGAACAGGTACTTGCCATCGTACTTGCCATCGGTCATGGACAAATGCGGGTGGTGGCAGTCGCCGTTCTGGAAGTGGGCGCTGTCGCCCATGATCCGCTTGCTTTCGTTGGTCAGGCCCCAGCCGGTGGCGGAATCGACGTTGAACACCGGGATGCGCAACAACTCGCGCATCGACGGGATGCCCATGATCCGCACTTCACCCTGGTGACCGCCACTCCAGAAACCGTAGTAATCGTCCAGATCCCCTGGCCCTACGTGGATCTTCGACTTCGACTCCTTGGCCGCCGCGGCAAAGGATTCACGAGTGAATACCGCGCCGCCGATGGCCGTGGCACCGGCCAGCACCGCACCGGTCACCGCGCTGGTGCCCAGGAAACCCCGCCGGCTCAGGCCGGTTGGTTGCACGGGTTCTTGGGTTTCTGTGTCGTTCATGAGGTGCTCCTTGAAGGAATAAATACAGTCACTGGGGACGTGAGCTCGCCGGATTCAGCCGTCACTTCCACGACAGGTATGAGTTGCGCGCTCACCGGCGCGGCCTTGCCGCGTTGTTTCTTGCGCTTGTTGATCAGCGGTGGGCATTTGTGATCGTTGTTCCAGGTCATCTGGCAATCGAGGCAGTAGTGGCACTCGTTGGCATTGATCCGGCCATCGGGATGAATGGCCTGGATTTCGCATTCCTTGGCGCAGAGTTGGCAAGGGTCGCCGCACTCCTTGCGACGCTTGAGCCAGTCGAACAGCCGCAGCTTGGTGGGGATCGCCAGCGCCGCGCCCAAGGGGCAGATGTAGCGGCAATAGACCTTGCGGGTGAAGATATTGATGACCAGCAGCGCCACCGCGTAGAGCACAAACCACCACTGGCGGTCGAACCTTAAGGTGATGGCGGTCTTGAAGGGTTCCACTTCAGCGAACAGTTCGGCCGTGGTCATCGACTCCAGGGAGACGCCGAACAGCGCCAGCAGAATGATGTACTTGATCGCCCACAGCCGTTCATGGACCGCGAACGGCAGTTCATATTGGGGAATCTTCAGCTTGCGGGCGGCTTCGTTGATCAATTCCTGCAAGGCGCCGAACGGGCACAGCCAGCCGCAGAACACGCCACGGCCCCACAGCAGGATGCTCGCGGCGGTGAACACCCAGAGCATGAAGATCAGCGGATCGGTGAGAAACAGTTCCCAGCGGAAGTTCTCGAACAGGGCATGGACGAAGGTCAGCACGTTGACCACCGACAGCTGCCCCAGGGCGTACCAACCGATGAACACCACGGTGAACACCAGGTAGCCCCGGCGCAGCCAATGCAGAAAGTGTGGCCGGCGGGTGAAGGTGTCCTGCAGGAACAGAATCGTCGTCAGCAACAACAGCGCCGCCCCGAGCACCATGATCTGGAACTGTTTCTGGTACCAGATGGTCACCCACATCGGCCGCCCCGCTTCCTCGATGGCCGCCAACTCTTCGGCGCTCGGCAACGGTCGTTCCAGGTATGGCTCGGGCATCTGGTAAGGCAGTTCGAAGCTGCTGAAGGTGCCGCTGACCGGACCGGTCTGACGGCGCACCAGCAATTCCAGGGTCCAGGCGGCTCCCGGGTCGAACCTGGCCGGTTCGCGCACAATGAAAATCGACATCTCATCGAACTCGGGGATGCCCTTGGCGAAGACGTCGGAGAGCCGCTGATGGTCCATGTCGCGAAAGCTGATGACGTTGCCGAACTGGCGCAGTTGCACCCGGTCGAAGATCCCGCCGCGCACATATCCCGATCCCTTGTAGGAGAACAGCCCACGACCCAGCACGGCGATGGCCTGCTCGCCCGGCTTGAGTTCCTGCATGAGAAAACGGTACTGGTTGTCGCCCAGCAGATTGCGGCCGATGGTCGGCGGATTCAGGTCGGCGACGTAGAGTTCGATGAAGGTGTCATCGACCTGTTCGGCATTGGCGTTATCGATGCCTTCGGCTTCGGTGCCCTTGAAGGCGGTGTCGACCTGGCCGCGAGTCAGGTTCAGGCGGCGGATCGCGCCGTTGCCGGTCAGTTGTTCCCAGGTGGCGGGTTCGTAGAGGTCCTGGCGTACGGTCGCGGGTTTCTGCGCCTGGCCAGCATTGTCCTCCACCAGTTTGAGCGACACGGCCACCTCGTGGGCGGCGCGCATGATCACCTCGTTGACCACCATCGCCGTGACTGTCGCCCCCGCGATGGCATCCACGGTGACGGCGTTCGGGTCGCTGGAGTGGCCGACGACTACCCGCTGGCTGACGTTGATGTCCTTGTACTTGGCGCTGAAGGCGTGGAGTTTTGCTTCGGGAATCCCGATCAGCAGGATCGGTTCGTGGTGCTCGAGGACATAGGCATCCTTGATCACCCCCGCCGGGTCGAGGATCACCTGGGTGTTGATCGGCTTGCCCGAGTAGGCGGGAATGTCCACCACGTCCAGGCTTTGGAACACGTAACCGGTGATTTTTCCAGCCGTTGACAGTGTGCGCACCTTGAACTTGCCTTCAGGGGCGGACACCGAGTCGGTCTGGGGGAAGGTCTTTTCGATGCGTTGTTGCTCGATGCCCCCGTATTCCTTGGCCTGTACCGGGCCGATGGTGGCGGCTATCAATACGAGCATCAGCCCGACGCACCACTCGCGCAGGCTGCGCAAGTGGCGATGGATCGATGGCTGATGGAGGGTCATGGGCTGGCCGAAATCAAGAGGGCTTTCGGTCATGTTAGGGAGCGTTGCGCCCCCTGCCCTTGATTGAGATCAACTTGCGTAAAGTCCGTGCCGGGGCCTGCTCCAGACACCTCAGACCGTGCGTGAAAACTGGCCTTTCTGCTCGCCCCCCAGATAGGCGTCAAACGCCATCGCGGCACTGCGCATCATAAGATGCCCTTGTGGCAATAGCAGCAGTTCGTCGCGGTGAATCAGCAGCAATCCATCGCGCACATGCTCGTCCAGTTGCGCCAGCGCCTCGGCAAAATACTCGGTAAAGCAGATGTCATGACGCGCTTCGAACTTGGCGAAATCAATCCGGCCGTGGCACATCAGGTCGCTGATCACGTCGCGGCGCAGCAGGTCGTCGGCATTCAAGCGATAGCCCCGATGCACCGGCAACAGGCCTTGATCGATTCGGGCGTAGTACTGCGAAAGCTCCTTGACGCTCTGGCTGTAGCTGTCGCCGACCTTGCCGATCGACGACACGCCGAGGCCGATCAAGTCGCAGTCGGCATGGGTCGAATAGCCCTGGAAGTTGCGTTGCAGGGTGCCGTTGACGCGGGCCAGGGCCAATTCGTCGTCCGGCAAGGCGAAGTGATCCATGCCGATATAGACGTAACCAGCTGCAGTCAGCCGGCGAATGGTCAGCTCGAGCAACTCCAGCTTGCGCTCCGGCGGCGGCATGTCTTCCTGGCGGATCAAGCGTTGCGCACGCACCATCTGCGGCAGGTGGGCGTAACTGTAGGCGGCGATCCGGTCCGGGCGCAGGGCAATGATCTTGCCCAGGGTCACATCGAAACTGGCCACGGTCTGCAACGGCAGGCCGTAGATCAGATCAACGCTGACCGACTTGAATCGCGCCTCGCGAGCGGCGGCGACCAGCGCATAGATCTGTTCTTCGCTTTGGGTGCGATTGACCGCCGCCTGCACGTCGGGGTCGAAGTCCTGGACACCGAAGCTCAGGCGATTGAAGCCCAGTTGGCGCAGCGACTGGATCTGTTCGGTGCTGATCGTGCGCGGATCGACCTCGATGGAAAACTCATGGTCGTCGCTGTCGTCCATGTTGAACGCCTGGTGCAGGCAGTCCATCAGGTCCGCCAGCTGTTCGCTGGTCAGGTAGGTCGGTGTGCCGCCGCCCAGGTGCAGCTGCGTGAGTTTGCGGCTGCCGTCGAACAAGGCGGCCTGCATCGCGATTTCACGCTTGAGGTACGTCAGGTACTCGACCGCACGATGGGTTTTCTGGGTGATGATTTTGTTGCAGGCGCAGTAATAACACAGGCTTTTACAGAACGGGATGTGGATGTACACCGACAACGGTTTGGGCACCGCCAGATGATTGCTGGCGCGCGCTGCGCTTTGATAGTCGTCTACGGCAAACGCCTGGTGAAACTGTGGCGCGGTGGGGTACGAGGTGTAGCGCGGCCCGGGGCGGTCATACTTCTCGACCAGGGCTCGATTGAAATCGAATGCAGGCTTCATGATCAATCTACTCGCAGGTGGGTCAATGCCATGCTGCGCTTGACCCCTTTTCAAACAGGTTGCAGATGGCATCCACGTCCGGCAGACCGGCGGGGAGAATGCTGATGAAACGGTCCGACAACTCGATCAACCCATCATGACTCAATTGCTCGAGCAAAGGCCAAATAGAGGAAAAATACCTGGAGAAGATCAGGCCGTGACGACGCTCGATGGCGCGGATATCCAGCTCCAGGTCACAGGCCAGCCGCTCCATGACCCCATGCCTGATCTGATCCCCCACCTCGTGGCGCCAGCCCCGGGACGTCGGCAACTGCCCGCTGTCCAGATACTGCTGGTAGGGTTCGACCGCGTCGGCGTTTTGCGTATACAGATCGTCGAGCTGGCTGATGGCGCCCAAGCCGAACCCGAGATGATCGCAATAGCCGTGACGGCTGAAACCGTCGCAGGTGCGCCGTAACCGGCCTCGCTCCTGGGCGATCGCCAGGTCATCGTCGGGCCGCACGAATTGCCCGAGGCCGATGTAGTGATAACCCGCGCCAATCAATTGGTCAAAGCAGCTCTGGCGCATCGCGCCTTTATCCTCCTGGCTGCAGAACGCCCTGCCCCTGACGCCGGGCACCGGCCGATAACGTCGAGGGGGCCGGGCATAGTCGAACACCATCAGCCTGTCGGGTTCCAGCGCGATAATGGTCGCCAGCTTCTGGGCGAAACTGTCCGGGGTCTGCCAAGCGTGACCAAACCCCAGGTCGACGTTGATGGAGCGAAAGCCGAAGGTGCGCGCAGCATCGATCAGTGAATGAATCGGCGCCGGGTTCTGGTAGCAGGCCACCGACATGTCGCTGTCGCTGTCGATATCCGGGACGCCGATGCTGACGTGGTTGAAGCCCTGGTCGCGCAACGCGCCCATGGTCGACCAGTCGGTATGATGCAGATCCACCTCGACGCTGTAGTCGCCGCACTCATGTTCGAGAAAATTGAACCGGCCACGCAGATGCCCCATCAGTCGCTGCAGATGAACGATGGTGGGGGTGGCGCCACCCAGATGAAACTGCTCGACCCGCTGCTCTGCCCCCAGGTGGCAGCCGACGAGGTCGATTTCCTTTTCCAGGCGCTGAAGATACCGCTCGATACCGCCGTGCTCGCAAGCGATTTCCCGCGGGGAACAGAACGCAGGCTTGAGCCTGGACGGCAATTGCACATTCAGCGCCAGCGGACGGCGCTTCTGGCGACTGACGCGCAAGGCCCGCAACAGGTCCAGCGAGCCGATGCCGGCATGAAATTTTTGCGTATCGGCATGGCAGTTGGGGTCGAGTACGCCCTGGTCGCACCGGGCGATCTCGCCTGGGTCGTGAAAGAAATCGAGCATGACAGGTCTCCGTGACGGGCTGCGAACCACAGTGTCCGGGCTTGACGTTCAATGCTCCTTGATTTGCATCAAGCGCAAGCGAAGTGGCGGTCTGTCAGCCAACACCCCTGCTGCATGTGCCGCCGCCTTCGCCGGCAAGCCGGCTCCTACACCGGATCGGTGGCGTTCACCGATTTCATGTCCAC
>Ga0213829_1000379_pt1 | contig 44016 bp, 39 predicted proteins | sample MC6MC0896MG_FD_180665 | JGI IMG/M metagenome (GOLD analysis project Ga0213829, IMG submission 180665) | Enriched soil aggregate microbial communities from Iowa State University, Ames, United States - MC6-MC0896-MG | ecosystem: Environmental > Terrestrial > Soil > Unclassified | place: USA: Iowa... | reverse complement strand
CCACTTCGCCGTGCCTGGCAAGATCGAAGTGGTGGAGCTGTTCTGGTATGGCTGCCCGCATTGCTACTCGTTTGAGCCGGTGATCAATCCATGGGTTGAGAAGTTGCCTTCCGATGTGAACTTCGTGCGCATTCCAGCCATGTTCGGTGGCCCGTGGAACGCACACGGTCAGATGTTCCTGACCCTTGAAGCCATGGGCGTCGAGCACAAGGTTCATTCGGCGGTTTTCGAAGCTATCCAGAAAGAGCACAAGAAGCTGACCGACAAGAATGACATGGCAGACTTCCTGGCCACCCAGGGCGTAGACAAGGACAAGTTCCTGGCCACCTTCGACTCGTTCGCGATCAAGGGCCAGATCACCAAAGCCACTGACCTGGCCAAGAAATATGAAATCACCGGTGTTCCGACCATGATCGTCAACGGCAAGTATCGCTTCGACGTGGGCTCTGCCGGCGGCGCAGAACAGGCATTGCAACTGGCCGACAAACTGATCGACAAAGAGCGAGCGGCAACCAAGGCTGCCGCCAACTAAGCGCGGGGCCTGCCATGCGCCGCTGGGGTACTGAACGTGTCGTTGGCCTGCATGATCCGCGGATCAACGAGCATCATCTGGAATCGACGGGTCTGCCCGCAGACAGCCGCCTGCGCTTGCTCAGTTTCAATATCCAGGTCGGCATCAGTACCGAGCGGTACCGGCACTATCTGACCCGAGGCTGGCAACATCTGTTGCCGCACACAGGGCGTGCCGACAACTTGCAGAAAATCGGCAACCTGCTGGGCGACTTCGATCTGGTCGCCCTGCAGGAAGCCGATGGCGGCAGCTTGCGATCGGGCTATGTCAATCAGGTCGAACACCTGGCTCAGCTCGGCGCGTTCCCATACTGGTATCAACAACTCAATCGCAACCTGGGTCGCCTCGGCCAGCACAGCAATGGCGTGCTCAGCCGCCTGCGCCCGTGGGCGATTGAAGATCATCCGCTGCCGGGACCCAAGGGTCGCGGAGCGATTCTGGTGCGTTTCGGCGAGGGTCCGGAAGCGCTGGTGGTGGTCATGATGCACCTGGCGCTGGGCGCTCGCGCCCGTAGCATGCAACTGGCCTACATTCGCGAGTTGATCGGGAACTATAAACACCAGGTGCTGATGGGCGACATGAACACCCATGCCAGTGATTTGCTGCAAAACTCGCCGTTGCGCGACCTCGGCCTGCTCGCACCACAGCTGGAAGCGACCTTCCCCAGCTGGCGCCCGCAACGCTGCCTGGACCATATTCTGCTGAGCCCGACCCTGACCCTGGAAAAGGTCGAGGTGCTGGCACACCCCATTTCCGATCACCTACCGGTTGCGGTAGAGATTCGTCTGCCCGGTTCGCTCACGGCCGATGCATTGCCCGCGCTGCGTCCTGCCCCTCGCGGACCCCATGAATGAGCGACGAAACACAGCGCTGGAAAGAAAAATACCTGAAAAGCGTCGAACACCAGGAAAAGCTCGAGCGCCGATGGGACGCCCGACTCGACTTGTTGCGCCGTGGACTGGTGCGCAGCACCTTGGCGGCCGAAGGCACCGACCGCGCCGTTGACGAATGCATGAAGGAAATGCGCGAAGTCATACGCACCAATGAGATGGACGCTGGCCTGGCCGCCCTGCTTCCACGGCTGGAAAAAGCCGTGCTCGACTCTGAACAACGCCGCGAAACCCGGGTCAATCAGACTGGTGCCGCACTGACCGCACTGGTAGCGCAATTGCAAACATTGCCACTGCCCCGGGAAGTCAGCCGCCCCCTCAAGGATTTCGCCAGACGGCTGGATGCACGGGTCAGTCAGGCGCGTGAGATTCCGTTGCTGCTCGGCGAACTGAGTGGCCTGCAAGGTAAGGCCCTGAGCCAGCTTGAAAACACGGCGGAGCCCGGTCGCCCCGGATTGCTGCAGAGACTGTTTGGCAGTCGTGAAGCAGATGAAACGGCGCCGCAGATTGCCACCCTCGTAGCGCAGGCGCCCGCACTTGCGCCCCAGGCAACCGAATCCGGCACATTGTCTGTAATGGCGCAAACAACTGTCGCGGGCCCGATCCATGGGTCCCAGGTGTTGCTGTCTTCCGCACGCGGTGCGGCTCAGGCACCCGGTGCAATAGAAGGGTCAGCTGAAGCAAGGACGTCTCTTTCAGCCCTGACGATCATTCCACCGGCTCTTGAGCCGCTGCCAGAGCGCGAAATACCGTTAGATGCTCAAGCGGACCTTGAACAACCCTTGGCGCCCATGTCGTCCCCTTTCGTGCCAGCGATTCATTCCGTATCGGCGACCCACTCAGGCGAACCGGCCACGCCAGCAATTGCACAGAGCCTGCCCCGCCCCACAGTCACGGCCCCAGCAATGATCGTCGTCAATTCGGAGCAAGCCGAGCAAGATAGCCTCTATGCACTCCCGGATTCGCCCGAGCCTTCCTACAGCTCGGTTGCCCAGCACATCGAGGAAACACTCCTGGGGTTGCTTGACGACCTGCCTCTTCCGGAACGTCATCGCCCCCAAGCGGAAGCTATGCGCGATCGCCTTCGAAATGGATTGAACTGGTACGAATTGCTGCCGATTCTCGACGATTTGGCTACGTTGCTGCTGGCGATAAATGATAGCGGTCAGCACGAATTCGAAACCTATCTGCAACAACTCAATGAGCGTCTCGAATTGTTCCAGCGCAACTTGCAAGCCGCCAGTGACGGCCATGCCGACAACCGCTCTGCCGCACGCGAACTGGATACGCAGATCCGCGACCAGGTCGACGGCTTACAGAGCAGCATGCAGGAAGCCGCCGATCTTGAGGGCCTCAAGCGTGCCTTGGAAAACCATCTTGAAGGTCTGCTTGGCACCATGGACCATCACCAGAAGCAGCGTGACGAGCGCGAACAGGAAGTAGCGGCACGCCTGCAAAGTCTGGCCGAACGGGTGGCCCACATGGAACAGGAAGCTCTGGGCTACCGTGAGCACCTCGAGGAGCAGCGCCAGAAAGCCTTGATCGACCCGCTGACAGGCCTGCCCAACCGGGCAGCCTGGAGCGAACGGCTCGACCATGAAATCAGCCAATGGCAGCAACATGGCAACCCCTTGTCGCTGGCAATGCTTGATCTCGATCATTTCAAACGCATCAACGACGACTATGGCCACCTGGCGGGCGACAAGGTACTGAAAATCATTGCAGGGGTGCTGCGCAAGCGCCTTCGCGAGACAGATTTCATCGCCCGTTTCGGCGGCGAGGAATTTGTACTATTGATGCCCGCTACAGGAGCGGTGGCCGGTGCGAAATTGCTGGAAAAACTGCGCGCTTTCATCGAAGCCTGCCCTTTTCATTTCAAGGGTGAGCCAGTGACTATTACCCTTTCCATCGGGTTGACCGCGTTCAAAACGGGCGAACATAGTGATTTGGTGCTGAAAAGAGCCGATCAAGCGCTATACAGGGCGAAACACGCCGGTCGCAATCAAGTGCAGATCGGTTAAGTTCAATTGTTCCATTTTGTTTAAATCACTGCGCCGTCCGTCTTCGCGCAAAACAGTACGTTACACTGTTGCATTATTGTCCATTGCGTATTGCCTCCCGTGATGAAATTTTTTGCCCTTATTATGTCGCTGGGTCTTTTAGCCGGTTGCGCCAGCGGCCCTCGGTACGACACCAGTCATGTCTCGGTCAACCACGACAGTCGGATTCAATTTGTCGTGTTGCATTACACCTCCGCATCCCAGGAGCGTTCGCTACAGCTGCTGACCCACGGCGAAGTCAGCAGCCATTACCTGATCGGCGACGACAAAAAGGCCACCATCTATAAGCTGATGGATGAAAACATGCGGGCATGGCATGCCGGCGAGAGCGAGTGGCAAGGCCGAACCTGGTTGAACTCCAGTTCCCTGGGCATAGAAATCGTCAATCCCGGCTTCAAGGACACTCCAGACGGCGAGCGTCTCTGGTATCCCTATAGTGAAGCCCAAATCCAGTCCCTGATTGTGTTGCTCAAGGACATCAGCGGGCGTTACGCCATCAGCCCGCGCAACATCATCGGCCATAGTGACATCGCGCCGTTGCGCAAGCTCGATCCGGGACCGTTGTTTCCCTGGAAACGCCTGGCAGCCGAAGGTTTGGGAGTCTGGCCGAACGAGCAGGCCGTGGCTCGCCAGCAAGCGCAATTCAACATCCAGTTGCCGAGCATCGGTTGGTATCAGGCGCAGCTGGCCCGTCTGGGTTACTCCACGCCACAGACAGGCGAACTGGATGTGGCGACGCGCCATGTGATTGCAGCCTTCCAGATGCATTTCCGACCGACCCGCTTCGATGGCACCCCGGATGCGCAAACCGCAGCACTTCTACACGTTTTGAATCAGACAAAATAATGACGCCCGCCCGACGGTAAGGGCTTTTTCTCAATCAGCAGCTATAACTCATTGGTAATTCTTCGGATGTACCCAATGCCTGCTGCTCGAGAGACATTACGTAGATGGTTCTATCGCCCCTGGTTTTTGGCGATGCTTGCTGCTGCCTTGAGCGCCACCCTGCTGATGACAGGCAGTCTGTTTGTGGCCATGCATCAGGTCGAGCAGAGCGAAAGCGAGGAGATGAACGCCCAGGGTGAACGCTTCCTGGCCCGTCTGGAGCAGCTTTTCGGCCAATTGCGTGAAAGCCTCGACGACCTCGAAGCCCAACCGCTACGGGGCTGCGATGACGAAATGATCGCGACCTTGCAGCAAGTCAGCTTCAATTACCGGTTCGTTTACGAAGCGGCTTACAGGGACGAATCGCGGATCTGCTCCAACCGCCCCCGCCAGGAAGGGCTCTCGCTGCTACGGCCGCCGGATATCAAGGGCCCCACCTACAGCTATTGGCTGAACACTACTACCGAACCCGATGAAAACCGTGCCGCGCTGATGCTCGGGCGGGGTAATTTCCGCGTCGCGACCTCTCGCGGGCATTTGACCGACATGGTGGACCTGTCACCCGGAAGCAGTCTGCTGGTGGTGCTCGACCACGGCACCCGGGCGATTCCGGTACTGGGCGTATCGCAGGCCTGGCCCCCGACCGAACCCTGGCCGCCGAAAAGTCCCGATGCGCTGCAAGTCACGCATACCCGCCTGATCTACCGCATGCCCACCAACAATCCGGAATACCAGCTTGTACTGATTACCCCGCGTACCGGCATGCATGTGCCTGCGGTCTGGTGGTGGCTGTTGCCAGCCAGCCTGGCGCTGGGCATATGCGTGGGTTTTCTGGTATTTCTGCTGGTCAAGCAGCGACAGTCGATGGACGCCGAACTGACTGGCGCCATTCGGCGAGGCGAGTTGCAGGTCCTGTATCAACCGATTTTCGACCTCGATAGCCGCAATTGTGTCGGGGCAGAAGCCTTGCTCCGCTGGCGCAGACCGGATGGCACCCTGACCAGCCCCGACCTGTTCATCCCGATGGCCGAAAACACCGGCCAGATCCGCCAGATGACCGACTTCGTCCTGCAACGCCTGCTTGAGCAGCTTGGTCATTTGTTGCGGGCCAATCCGCAGTTGTACATCTCGGTCAACCTCGCAGCTTGCGACGTCATGGTGCCGCGTATTGGCCAAGTGATGGCGCGCTTGCTTACGCTGCATCGGGTCGCGGCCAAGCAGATCGCATTCGAGGTCACCGAGCGGGGACTGATCGACGTGGTGGTGGCCAGGGAAAACCTGCAGGCCTTGCGCGATGTCGGGCATCAGGTGCTGATCGACGACTTCGGCACCGGCTATTGCAGCCTCGCCTACCTGCAAACCCTGCCGGTGGACTGCCTGAAGATCGACAAGGCGTTTATCGACGCCCTGGGTCATGACGCCGCGAGCAGCGGCGTGGCACCGCACATCATTCACATGGCCCAGGCTCTGCATCTGAAAGTGATTGCCGAAGGCATCGAACATGAAGCGCAAGCGGCGTTTCTGAGCAGCGAGGGCGTGAAATATGGTCAGGGCTGGCTGTTCGCCCATGCATTGAGCGCAGTGCAGTTCATTGAACTGATTACCCGTGGCCGACGGTTAGCGGGCAGACGCCTGGATGACGAAGCGTAAAAGCCGCTTACACCGCCAGTGCCATATAGAACTGAGTGCCCTGCCCCGGCCGCGAATAGACGCCCATCCGTCCGCCATGCAGTTGCACGATTTCCTTGCACAGCGCCAGGCCGAGCCCGGCGCCGCCCTTTTTACGGCCGACCTGGACAAAGGGCTCGAAGATCCGCCCCTGCTGGCCATAGGCAATGCCTTCGCCGTTGTCTTCAACGCTGATGATCACCCGCTCCCCATGACGCCGGGCCTGCAAACGTATCTGCCCGTCGGTGCCGGTATGGCGCAAGGCGTTGTCGATAAGGTTATCCAGCACCCGGTCCAGTTGAGGCTGATCAGCCTGCAACCAGGGCAATGGCCCCTGCACTTCCACCGACAGGCTGATGCCCTTCTCTACCGCCACGCCGGCATAACGTTCCCGAGCCTGCTCCAGCAAGTCGTCGATGGAGCACGGCGCCAGCGTGAGTTTCTGCAATCCGTTCTGATAGCGTGAAAAATTCAGCAGGTCGTTGATCAACTGCATCAAGCGCTGCATCTCTTCATTCACGGTGTCCAGCAGATCGGCTTCGCGGGAGTCCTGGGGGAAATGCGCGCGCTCACGGAACAGGCCGAACGCCATGTGCATACCGGTAACCGGTGTGCGCAACTCATGGGAGGCGCGCAACACGAACTCACTGCGCACCCGTTCAAATGCACGCTGCTCGGTAACGTCATGCAACACCATCACGGCGCCGAGAATATGGCCCTGAGTGTGGCTGACAGGCGTCAGGCTATAGGTCAACAATCGCGACTCACCGTCGACCTCGATGCTCAAATCTTCCGGCGCCCGCTCCAGGGTGCCGCCGCGCAGCACCAGTTGCAGCTGTCCATCGAGCTCGGGGCGCTCCAGAGCGCTGCCCAGCCCCTGGCCGAGCCGATCGGTGTCCCAACCCAATTGACGCTGCGCCACGGGGTTGAGGTGTTCCAGATGGCCTTCGCGATCGATCATCAACAAGCCGTCGTCGATGCTGTCGAGTACCGCCTGCAAACGCTGCTGACCTGCGAGCAGCTCGTCGATATTGGTCGCTTGATGCTCGCGTAACGCTTCGGCCATGATCCCGAAGCGTTTGGTCAGCTGGTTCATTTCCTCTGCCGAAGAAACAGGCAGGGTCACTTCGAAATTGCCTTGTCCGATGTTATCGGCCGCCTGGACCAAGGCCTCAATCGGCGCGCCGAAACGCCTGGCAATGGCGTGTGCGGTCACGAAACCGATGATCAACACCGCCAGCCCCACCAGCCCGAGCAGGCCGGCCACCAGCAGCGCTCGCTCCCGGGCCTGGCGCTCGATGGCATTGATGTTATCCAGCGCACGCTTGTGCTCGGCGATCAAGCCGTTGCGCAACGCATTGAATTTATCTGTGAGCTCACCGTTACCACTCAACACGCGGGACGTGTGGGGCGACTGGTCGTACGTCTCCATGAAGCTCTGGTAGTCAGCCTTGGCCTGGGCAAAACCGTACTGAACGTCATTGCCGGAATCGGCAAGGGCTATGCCTTCATCCAGCAGCCGATAATAATTCTGTCTGGACTGCTCGAATGCAGCAGGATCAGGCCGCTCGCTGAGCATGATGATCAACTGGTCGCCAAGGGTCTGGCGCAATTTCAACCCCAGGTCGAGGGTGACGAAGTTGTTTCGGATCAGCGCTTCCTGAGTGCCCGCCATCTGCATCACGCTGACCAGCCCGAGCAAGAGCCCGAGCAGGGCGACGGTGATCAGTGCGGAAATGCTCAGAAACAGCCGAGTACGCAGCTTCATCGCCAGTTTCATCGGCCGGGACTCACAAATTGTACTGCTTGCGCTTGCGGTACAGCGTCGAGGCATCGATGCCCAACGTCTTGGCGGCCTGGTCCAGGGTGTCGGCGGTGGCGAGAACGGCGCCGATGTGCGCCTTTTCCAACTCATCCAGACTCAAAGCGGCACCGATGCGGGGTGCGTTGTTCAGTGGAGTTTCGGCCATGCCCAGGTGGCTGATCTCTACCCGCTCTTGCGGACAGATAATGCTCGCCCGCTCCACGACGTTGCGCAGCTCGCGGATGTTGCCCGGCCAGCGGTAGCTGAGCAGCGCTTCACGAGCCGCATCGCTGAAACCCCGCGCCGGACGTGCGTATTCCTTGACGAAGCGAGCCAGAAAACGATCGGCCAGGTTCAGGATGTCTTCCCTGCGTTCTCGTAAAGGCGGCAGGTGCAAAGTGATCACGTTGAGGCGATAGAGAAGGTCTTCACGAAAACGGCCGTCTCGCACCATGTCCTCCAGATTGAGGTTGGTGGCGGCGAGAATTCGCACATCGGCTCGGCGGGTGACCGGATCGCCGACTCGCTCGTATTCCTTATCCTGAATAAAACGCAGCAATTTTGGCTGCAATGTCAGGGGAAAATCGCCGATCTCGTCAAGAAACAGCGTACCGCCATCGGCCTGATTGACACGCCCCAAAGTACTTTCGCTGGCTCCGGTGAAGGCACCACGGCTGTGACCGAAGAGCTCGCTTTCCATGAGTTCGGCAGTCAGGGAGGGGCAGTTGATCGTGACGCAGGATTTCTTTGCGCGCTTGCTCCAGCCATGAATCGCTTGTGACAGCTCGCCTTTACCGGTACCGGATTCGCCAAGAATCAAAATGTTGGCATCGGTGCCGGCGACCTGGCGGGCAGTTTCAAGCACCACTTTCATCGCCGGGCTGTGGGAGTCCAGGCCATCCTTGGGTTTGCGCACTTCACCTTCGAGGGCTTCCAGACGAGCCGACAGCTGGCGCACTTCCAGTTGCTTGGCGGTGGCCAGGCGCAGTTGGTCGGGGCTGCAAGGTTTGACCAGGTAATCGGCGGCACCGGCCTGGATTGCATCTACCGCGGTGTCCACCGCTGAGTGCGCGGTGACGATGACCACACGCATCCACGGCGCTTGAATGCGCATTTGCGCCAACACATCGAGTCCATTGTCTTCCCCCAGGCGCAAATCGAGGAAGCACAAGTCGAAGACCTGACGTTGCAACAAGGCATCGGCCTGTGCAGCGCTGTTGGCTGTCGCGACGCTGTAGCCTTCATCTTCGAGGCAATAGCGAAATGTACGCAGGATGGCGGATTCATCGTCCACCAGCAGAATACGGCCTTGATGCTCAGTGGCTGATTCCATTTTCCTACGCTCCTTAATGAATGATCTTGGTTAGTCCCGAAAAAATCGGGCAAGTTGCATGGTTGATTCTGGTCGATTCCAACTACAACAGGGTAGCTCTCTCCCTACCCTACGGCTAATCATCTGATTTTGTTGTTTTTTTATCAGATAGCCGGTCCATAGCCGGACTACTGGTCATTTTTCTGACATCCACGCCCTTCAGGCAATTCAAAAAACTTGAAAATTTCTACGCACCGATCGTGCATTACGCCCGACCGTATAAAGACCATCGTGCAGGATGCGTCCGACCCGATTTTATCGTCGCACATAACTTATTGATTTTATTGGGTTTTATTCCATAGAAAAGCTGGCACGCAGGCTGCAATGACTGAGTTATCCAGGGCATTAACTTCGTTGCCCTAAACAAAATCACCACCGTGTGGGAGGAGCTTCAGGATGAGTCGCCAACGTGCCGCCCAATTGCGTATCTCACCACTGCATATCCAACAAGGTTTGTTTGCTGTCCTGGCGCTGTTGATCACATTGATCGGCGGCCAGCAGTTTCAACGTTGGGAGCAGAACTCGCAGCAGGAAGCGTCGCGCGTGTCGATTCAGCATCCGGTCCAGACCCATTTCAGCGCCGCCAGCAGCAACCAGGCTGACCTCGCCGCAATGCGAATGATGGACGTCGACCAAGCCCAGCCTCTGGACGAGCTGCCTCGTCAGGAACGCTGGGTGTTCTGACTAAACGAACTTGGCGCGCTCTGCGCCGGGAAAAGCACCACTAGCATTACCTCTAAAATAGAAGCGTAAGGAGAATCACCATGTTGAGCTGGGCAATCACATTCTTGATCATTGCCATCATCGCTGCAGTACTGGGCTTCGGTGGTATCGCGGGCACCGCCACGGGTATCGCCAAGATTCTCTTTGTCGTGTTCCTGGTGATGTTCGTTGTTTCGTTCTTCTTTGGCCGTCGCGGTCGAGGCTGAAAATGAGCGTTTCCTTCAAGTCACTGGCAGCCGCCCTGCTTCTGGGCGGCAGTGCCATGGTCATGGCCGCTAATGATGGCCAGATGCGGGCAAACGACCTGTTGAGCGCTGACCCTCAATACCGTGAAACCTGGCAAGGCGTGGTGAAGAAAGAAGAACGCCTGCCGGAATGGGTAATGAATCTTTCCGGCGATGCCGAGCAAATGACAGCGGTTGAAGAAGACGGTGACCAGTATTTGGTAGGGCCGTTATGCGAATCCAAGTCCAAATGCCTGAATAATCGATTAATTGTGGCCGTCAGCTTCGACAAAAAGCATGCCTACGCTATGCTGGTTGAAGTACCTGCGGGATTGCCGGCCGACAAGTCGCCGACGCGCCATGCGACATATCGCTTTCTGGGCAAACCAGACCAGGGTATGCAGGAAATGTTGATGGAACAGCTGAAGAAAGATCCGAACTGGTACTGATTTTTGAGATATGAAAGAAGCCACACTGCTTCTTTCCAAATGCGCTACCCGAGAACGGTAGACGCATGACCAAGGGGTCGGGATGTTCTGCCTGTTTCAGGGGCGGAGTGACCTACGGGTACATGGGGTGCCTGCGCAAGGGCCGGGTCAGGCAAAAAGCTGCGACGCAAGTTCGCCGATCATTGATGCTCGACGGACTTGCGAAGAGCTTCCCTGTCCAATGTTTGAAATGCGTTCGCTTTCATTCGCTTACCAGAAAATCCACGCCGGATATCCTGCCAGATTCTCGATCAGCCTCCGCACGACCGTACATCGAGAAATATAATCGGACTTGTGCCGCTCATTTTCTCCGCGTACTGATGTAATTCTTCAGAAAATCCCCCTCGCCTCGCTGATTAAAAAACACTCAATCGTCCCTGAAATGGCAGGTTCGCGGTACTTCTACCCGCGCAAATGTCGTATTCGAACCGGTTGGGACGAGAGTTGCAGTGAAAAAAACTCATGCCGATTCGGCATAGGGTAGGCGTTTACGGCATTAGACGCGGCTCCCTTGCATCGGAATAGTTGCGCCTTTTTTCGCCTGCCAGAGAGCACTAACAAGCGCTCCGGGGCACCTTATACGGGGGCAGCTGCACAGGACTTTTTCGCCACAAGCGTTCCAGTTCCTGCATCGGCCTGAGTCAAACGCAAGTAAGGGTAAAGATATGAAGAAGGCAAAGCTTAGCCTCGCCTGGCAGATCCTCATCGGTCTGGTATTGGGGATTGCAATCGGTGCGCTGCTCAACCATTTCGGTTCCGAAAAGGCCTGGTGGATCAGTAATGTTCTGCAACCGGCAGGCGATATCTTTATCCGTCTGATCAAGATGATCGTGATCCCGATCGTCGTTTCCTCGTTGATCGTCGGTATCGCGGGTGTTGGCGATGCGAAGAAGCTCGGCAGCATCGGCCTGAAGACCATTCTCTACTTCGAAGTCGTGACCACGATTGCCATCGTCGTCGGCCTGGTCCTGGCGAACCTGTTCCATCCGGGTACCGGTATCGACATGAGCACGCTGGGTACTGTCGATATTTCCAAGTACCAGGCCACAGCCGCCGAGGTGCAGCATGAACACGCGTTCATCGAAACCATCCTCAACCTGATCCCGTCGAACATCTTCGCGGCTATTGCCCGTGGCGAGATGCTGCCGATCATCTTCTTCTCGGTGTTGTTCGGCCTTGGCTTGTCGAGCCTGAAACCCGATTTGCGCGACCCGCTGGTGAAGCTGTTCCAGGGCGTCTCGGAAAGCATGTTCAAAGTCACCCACATGATCATGAACTATGCCCCGATCGGCGTTTTCGCACTGATCGCGGTAACCGTGGCCAACTTCGGTTTCGCCTCCCTGCTGCCGCTGGCCAAACTGGTCCTTCTGGTTTACTTCGCCATCGCCTTCTTCGCTTTCATGGTGTTGGGCTTGATTGCTCGCCTGTTCGGTTTCTCTGTCATCAAGCTGATGCGCATCTTCAAGGATGAGCTGGTACTGGCCTACTCCACCGCCAGTTCCGAAACCGTGCTGCCACGTGTCATCGAGAAGATGGAAGCCTACGGCGCACCGAAAGCGATCTGCAGCTTCGTGGTGCCAACCGGTTACTCGTTCAACCTCGACGGTTCGACGCTGTACCAGAGCATTGCGGCGATTTTCATTGCCCAGCTGTACGGCATCGACCTGTCCATCAGCCAGCAATTGCTGTTGGTGCTGACGTTGATGGTCACCTCCAAAGGCATCGCCGGCGTACCGGGTGTGTCCTTCGTGGTATTGCTGGCGACGCTGGGCAGCGTAGGTATTCCATTGGAAGGCCTGGCGTTCATCGCCGGTGTCGATCGCATCATGGACATGGCCCGCACCGCACTGAACGTAATCGGCAATGCGTTGGCCGTACTGGTCATCTCCCGTTGGGAAGGCATGTACGACGACGCCAAGGGCCAGCGCTACTGGAATTCCCTGCCGCACTGGCGCAGCAAGGAAAAGCTGCCGGCCGGCGAAGTTTCCAAGAGTTAACGCAAACCGTGTGGGAGCGAGCTTGCTCGCGATGACGGGCTGACAGTTACATTAATGTCGATTGACACACCGCTATCGCGAGCAAGCTCGCTCCCACAATGGTCCGCGTACATAACGCTTAACAAACCCTGGAAAAATCCGGGGTTTGTCGTTTCTGGCTACCCCGCTATCATTCGCCGCATTCTTTGGGGGATTTGACTGATGCTCAATGGCCTGTGGCTCGGCTTCTTCATCGTGGCAGCCGTATCGGCGCTGGCGCAGTGGTTGATCGGCGGCAACGCCGGGATCTTCGCGGCGATGGTGGAAAGCATTTTCGCCATGGCCAAACTGTCGGTCGAGGTCATGGTCTTGTTGTTCGGCACCCTCACCCTCTGGCTGGGCTTCCTGCGGATCGCCGAGAAAGCCGGGATCGTCGAGTGGCTGGCCAAGGCACTGGGTCCGTTGTTCCTGCGCCTGATGCCGGAAGTGCCGGCCGGTCACCCTGCCATCGGCCTGATCACGCTCAACTTCGCCGCCAATGGCCTGGGCCTGGATAACGCCGCCACGCCAATCGGCCTCAAGGCGATGAAGGCGCTGCAAGAGCTCAATCCCAGCGCCACCATCGCCAGCAATGCCCAGATCCTGTTCCTGGTGCTTAACGCCTCTTCCCTGACCCTGTTGCCGGTGACGATCTTCATGTACCGCGCCCAGCAGGGTGCGCCTGATCCGACCCTGGTGTTCCTGCCGATCCTGCTGGCGACCAGTTGCTCGACGCTGGTAGGGCTGTTGTCAGTGGCGGTTATGCAACGTCTGCGCCTGTGGGACCCGGTGGTGCTCGCGTACCTGATTCCCGGCGCCCTGATACTGGGTGGCTTCATGGCGCTGCTGGCGACGCTCTCGGCGACCGCCCTGGCCGGCCTGTCATCGATCCTCGGCAATTTGACGTTGTTCGGGTTGATCATGCTGTTTTTGGTGATCGGCGCGTTACGCAAGGTGAAGGTCTACGAGGCGTTCGTCGAAGGCGCCAAGGAAGGCTTCGATGTGGCGAAGAACCTACTGCCCTATCTGGTGGCGATGCTTTGTGCTGTCGGCGTACTGCGAGCATCGGGGGCGCTGGATTTTGGTCTGGACGGGATTCGGCATCTGGTGGAGTGGGCCGGTTGGGACACGCGCTTCGTCGACGCCTTGCCGACCGCCATGGTCAAACCGTTTTCAGGCAGTGCGGCCCGGGCGATGCTGATCGAGACCATGCAGACGTCCGGGGTAGACAGCTTCCCGGCATTGGTGGCGGCGACGGTGCAGGGCAGTACTGAAACGACGTTCTATGTTCTGGCGGTGTACTTCGGCGCAGTGGGCATTCAACGGGCGCGGCATGCGGTGGGGTGTGCGTTGCTGGCGGAACTGGCCGGCGTTCTTGGCGCCATCGGGGTCTGTTACTGGTTCTTCGGTTAACCGCGAACCCCTTGTGGGAGCGGGCTTGCTCGCGAAAGCGGTGTGTCATTCAGTATTGATGTCGATTGACACAACGCCTTCGCGAGCAGGCCCGCTCCCACAGGGTTCAGTGTTGGGCTCAGGGTTTTGGTGGCGGCGCAGCTTTGCGCCCTTGCTCAACCGTCCAGGCCACTACCTGTGCCGTCAGTTGATCACTCGCCTGGCCAAAACCGGCCACTACCGCCGGCACCTTCACATCACTCAACGGCTGACGCACTTCAAAGCGCCGGCTGGCGAGGATCCGCTGGTCATGACCGCGCACCAGCAACGCGTCCAGCCGCACCACCACGCTCGCCGTGCGGTCCTGGTACTCCGTCTGGAACGCCTGCAGGTTGCCGCCCAGCTCGAGGTCAGCCTGGAAATTACTGTCATCGGTGCTCAGCAGCGACACCCGACCGTCACGCTGGAAACCATCGAGCAGGCGATTGCGCAGCAGCACCGGCGCCGGGTCGCTCCAGCGTGAAGCCTTGTAGCTGCTGATCAAATCACCCTGGGGGATCACCGCGATGTTCGGGCTGTTCAACGCCTGGCTGGCCTGCGGCTTTGTCAGGCGAAGCGACCAGGGTTGCGGCATGCCTTGATAGCCTGGGGCGCTGCTCTGGGACGTCGGCAGCCGATAGACATCGGACGGCTCGGACTTGGGCAGGATCGAGCAGGAAGCGGCCAACGCAAATGCGGCGAGGAGGGCGAGGCGGCGCATTTTCATGGCGTGAACTCCTTGTTCTTGTCGTTGCCCAGCAAATAACCGCTGGGGTTGGCTTCCAGACGCTGGGAAATGGCCCGCAACGATGTCAGGGTATCGCGCAATTCACGCACTGCCGGCGCCAGGCCATTGAGGCCCTGCATCCCGCTGTTCAGCGAATCCTGATTATTGGTGAGCAGGGTGTTGATCGTCGCGCTGCTCTGTTCCAGCGATTTCATGGCCTGTTCGGCACTACCGAACATCTGTTTGCCCTGATCGCTGATCAAGCCATTGGCATTGCGCATCAACGCGGCGGTCTGCTCCAGCGTGGCCGAGGCCTGCTTGCCGATGGCACCCAGTTGTTGCATGGCCTGGCGGATGTCGCCGCGCTGATCGGCGAGGGTGCCGGTGGTTTGCTCCAGGTGCTCAAGGGTGTTGCTGATGCGTTCGACATTCTCCGAAGAAAACATCTGATTGGCGTTGTGCATCAGCACGTTCACGCCAGCCATCAGGTCGGTGCTGTCGTTGAGCAGCCGGGCGATTGGCGAGGGCGATGCAACGATCGTCGGTAAATCACCGTTCTTGCCCCTGAGCGTCGGACTCTGTGGCGTGCCACCGCTGAGTTGGATGATCGAGGTCCCGGTAATCCCGGTCAGCGCCAGTTTGGCCTCGGTGTCTTCCTTGATCGGCGTATCACCGCCCAGGCGGATGCGCGCCAGTACCCGGCGCGGGTCTTTAGGGTCCAGGCGCAATGTCACCACGTCGCCGACCTTGATCCCGCTGTACTGCACGGCGCTGCCCTTGGACAAACCGCTGACCGCCTCGTTGAAGACGATTTCGTAGTCCTTGAACTCGGTGTCGACGCTGGACTTGGCCAGCCACAGCCCGAAGAGCAGGGCGCCTGCCACCACAAGCACGGTGAACAGTCCGATCAATACATGATGGGCTCGGGTTTCCATGTCAGGCCTCGTTTAGCTGGTTAGCGGCGGTCAGCGCCGCGCGGCCGCGAGGGCCATGGAAGTATTCGTGAATCCACGCATCGTCTGTTTCCGAAACGACATCGATGGCATCGGCCACCAGCACTTTCTTCTGCGCCAGCACGGCGACCCGGTCGGTGATGGTGTAGAGCGTGTCGAGGTCGTGGGTCACCAGAAACACGCTCAGGCCCAAGGCATCGCGCAGGGTCAGGATCAATTGGTCGAACGCCGCCGCACCGATCGGATCAAGGCCGGCGGTGGGTTCGTCGAGAAACAGGATGTCCGGGTCCAGCGCCAACGCCCGGGCCAGCGCCGCACGCTTGATCATGCCGCCGGACAGCGAAGCGGGGTATTTGTCCGCCGCCGACAGCGGCAACCCCGCCAGGGCGAGTTTCACTGCCGCCAGATGCTCGGCGTCGTCGCGGCTCAGTCCAGCATGCTCGATCAGGGGCAAGGCCACGTTCTCGGTCACGGTCAGCGAAGAGAACAGGGCGCCTTTCTGAAACAGCACGCCAAAGCGCCGTTCGACCAGCGAGCGCTCATGTTCGGCCAACGTCGGCAGGTTCTTGCCGAAGACTTTCACCACGCCTTCACTGGGCTGACGCAAACCGACAATACTGCGCAGCAGCACCGATTTACCGCTACCGGAACCGCCGACCACGGCGAGGATCTCGCCCTTGTACAAGTCCAGGTCCAGGCCCTCGTGCACACTCTGGCTGCCGAAACGATTGCACAGCCCACGGACTTCGATCACCGCCTCGGTAGGCGCTCGGGGTATCCGACTCACCAGCCCATCTCCATGAAAAACAGTGCGGCCACGGCGTCGAGCACGATGACCACGAAAATCGACTGGACCACACTCGACGTCGTGTGGGCGCCGACGGATTCGGCGCTGCCGCTGACCTTGAAGCCCTGAAGGCAACCGATCGCAGCGATGAGAAACGCGAAGATCGGCGCTTTGACGATCCCCACCAGAAAATGCTGAACGCCGATATCGGTTTGTAGTAGCGACAGGAACATCGCCGGTGAAATATCCAGCGACACCGCACAGACCACGCCGCCACCGATAATCCCCGATAGCATCGCCAAAAAAGTCAGCATCGGCAGCGCCACCAGCAGCGCCAGGACGCGCGGCACCACCAGCAGTTCCATCGGGTCGAGACCCAGGGTACGGATGGCGTCGATTTCTTCGTTGGCCTTCATCGAGCCGATTTGCGCCGTGAAGGCACTGGCGGTGCGCCCGGCCATCAGGATCGCGGTCAGCAACACACCGAATTCGCGCAGGAAGGAGAACGCCACCAGGTCCACGGTAAAAATACTCGCGCCGAAACTCGCCAGCACTGTTGCCCCGAGAAATGCCACCACGGCACCCACCAGAAAGGTCAACAGGGCGACGATGGGCGCAGCATCCAGGCCGGTCTGCTCGATGTGCGCCACCATCGGCGTCAGGCGCCAGCGCTTGGGGCGGAACAGACCGCGGGCCATGGTTTCCAGGATCAGGCCGACGAAGCCCAGCAGTTGCAGGGTGTCCTGCCAGACGGTTGTTACCGCACGCCCGATGCGGGTCAGCAGTTGAATGCCGACGCTGGTTTGCGGCTCCTTGATCGGAACGCAGAAGTCGGTCAGGGAGCAATAGACCGTTTGCAACAGGGCGCGGTCGGCAGAGGACAGGGTGCAATCGGGATGCTCGGCAGACTTGCCAAGACGCTCGGACCCCAGCAACTCCACCAGTAACGATGCACCGGCGGTATCGAGCGCGCCGAGGCCGTTGAGGTCAATGTGGGTGCTGTCGTCGTAACGACCGTGCAGCTGTTCGCTCAGGCGCTTGAGATCGGTGTAATGGACAAGCGTCCAGTCACCCGTAATCTGCAATAGAGCAGGGGTGTCAGAGGTGTCCAGTCGGGCATTGCCGGCCATTGTGCTGCTGGTCATAAGCTCCGTGCTTGTTCGGCTTGTTACGCAGGCCTATGTTAATAGCATGAACGGCCTTACTTTTCTTTGACCGGTGTGCTGTCCGTGATCTCGAAACGCAACACCCCGATCAACTGCCCGTCTTCGGTCAACACCCGAACCTGCCATTTGCCTGCGGGGTTGCCGGGAAAATTCTGCTTGTGGGTCCAGGCCCGGTAGCCTTCCTTGCGCCCGCCGTGAATATCCAGGGCGATGCGGTCGACCTCTTTGCCGTTGAACTGCCAGACGTGATAAATCCGCTCGTCCAGACCGCGCGGGGCATTGATCGCGGTGTAGGCGTACAGGCCGCCGCCGCGAATCTGCTCGGCGCTGACTTCGTCGAGGCTGTCGCCGGGGGTGCGGTCCTGCATTTGCGTGCTGATCGCCACATCGGTCATCCACAGCGTTGCCGGTGGCACCCACGATCGCAGCACCCAACCGACGCCGCCGATACCCACGGTGATACTCAGGATGGCCAACGCGTTGCGCACGGTTCTGATCGGGAAGATCGACGCCAGGCTCGGGAACGACAGCACGACCGCAGTGCCCAGGGCCAGTTTAAAACTTTGGGAGGTGGTCAGGTGCAGGATGACGGGCAGGGCGGTCAGCAGTGCCGCGAACAACGTTAGCGTATGCAGCGCCAGGAACGCCCAGCGGCGCGGGGCCAGCCATTTGTAGTAGAGCGGGTCGATGATGGAAATCAGTGCGGCAATGCCCAGCATCCCGGTAAAGAATAACTGGCCGCTGTTCCAGGTGGTGGTGATGAAAAAGAAGGGCAGGACGAAGAACAGGCTTTCCTGGTGAATCATCTGCGTTGCGTAACGCAGCAACGGCTGAGGGATTTCGCGGTTGAAAATCCTGGCGAACAGCTTGGTCAGGCTGTTTTCCAGCATCAGCCAGATCCAGCTGATCAGCATGATGACGGTGATCCACGTCGCCAGGCCTTGCTGCCGATCCACCAGCATGAAGCTGCCGACCCCGGAAATGAAACCGCCGAGTGCAATGACCCCCGGGTAGCGCTTCATCAAGTCCAGGATGCGCTGTACGAAAAGGGTCAGGGTAGGCATTCGGCTGTTCGCATAGTCATGGGAAAACTCCTCGATAGGGTACCCGGTCGCTACAGGGAATGGTTACTTTCTGCGATGAAAGCGCAACGCCAGTATCCCGGCCACCAGTAACCCCAACACCCCGGCAATTGTCCACATGAACTGGTCATCGCTCAGCAACGGTTTTTCGATCCGCAGATAGCCCGGTTGCAGCAGTAATTCACGCATGGCCTTGTTCACCTCTGCCAGCGTCACCCCTCGCAGTTCCCTGGCCGGGTCGGTGAAACGGCCATCCTCGTAGCTCGCGAGGGCACTCCAGTAATAATCGGCCAGTGCGCTGTTGCCTTGCACGGCCCAGGCCTGGCGGGCGATGGCGGCCTGCTTGAGACGGTTGAAGGTGTCGGCATCCAGTCCGTCCTTGAGCAGTCCGGCCTTCAGCTCATCCAGTACCTGTATGGCCTCGGGCACGTCTTCGCGGTCGAGGTCCGCATTCAGGCTCATGAAGCCGACCCCGCCAAACACCTCGCGCTCCGCGGAGGGGCCGTAGGACAAGCCATGGACCAGGCGCAATTGGCGATAGAGCGCCCAGTCCAGGTAATCCTTGAGCAAGTCGAAAGTCTGATCGTGCTGATCCTCCTGCACCGGTTCCGGTACCAGCCAGTGCAACTTGGCGGCACTGCCGACGAAACCGTGATTGAGCGTGCGCTCATGGGCGGCGCTGCTCTTGATGTCCGGCAGGGGCCGGTGATCGCTAGGCTCGACCGGCTCAAGCGCGCCATAGGTCCGCTCAAGGTAAGCCGGCAGCAAACGGTCGAGGTCGCCGACCACGATCAGGCTCATGTTATTGGGCGCGTACCAGGCCTTGCGCACCGTCTCCAGTTGTTCGCGGGTCAGGTAATCGACCTCAGGCCGCTCCGGGCATTTGAGACCCAGTTCCACGGCCAGCTGATTACTGGCCGTATGACCCAGATCCTGGCGATCCAGCCAGCGTTGCAGGTGGGTGTAGTGGCCACCGTCTTCGCGCTCGACCACTTGTTTGGCGGCATTGATCGAGTTGTCGTCGATTCGCGTCTGGGTCAGCAGCGCCAACAGTAAGTCGAGCACCTTGCGCTGGTTCTTCGCCGGCGCCTCGATGACGAATGTCGTGTCGGCATTGCTGGTGAACGCGTTCCACTCGCCGCCCAGGGCCTGCATGCGTTCCTCCAGGCCGCCTTCGCCAGTGGCATCGATGCCGGTGAACAGCAAGTGCTCGAGCAGGTGCGGCAGCTCCTTGTCGGCACAGCCGAAATCATCGATACCGACGCCGACCACCAGGCGAATCGCCACATGCCCGCGCTCGGTGCCGGGCTTGAGCAGCAATTGCAGGCCGTTGGGCAGGGTATAACCTTCAACCTGGAAGCGATCCAGGGCAAACGAAGGGAATGAACCGAGCAACAGACAGGCGAACAACAGGCAACGCATAGCTAGCTTCCAGGCAATCAATCGGAGATCCGTGTCGTCCTTTAGATCGCTATCGCGAGCAAGCTCGCTCCCACAGGGTTCAGTGGTGTTCACTCATTTTGTGCAACACGACTGACCCTTGTGGGAGCGGGCTTGCCCGCGAAGGCGGCCTTGAGGCTGAATCAATGTACTGACTGACCACTGTGCCAGACGTTCAAGGCGAATGCGTGATGTCTGCCAAATCATCGACAGCCAGCGCGCCGGTGTCCGTCGTTTCCAGCACCACATAAGCGCTGCTGCAGAACAGCGAGTTCAGCCGCTTCATGTCCGCGATCAGCTCCAGGTGCAGCGAACTGGTCTCGATACTCTGCACGATCTTGCGTTGCAATCGGCTGACGTGAGCGTGGGCCAAACGGCGCTCCTGCGCGCGAAAGCGACGTTTCTCGCGCAGCAGCTGGCGGGCGCTTTCCTTATCGGCACTGAGAAACACCGACAACCCGAGGCGCAAGTTGGAAATCAACTGGCTGTGCAGTCCCGCCAATTCTTCCAGCCCGACCTCGGAAAAAGACCGGCGCTGCGAGGTCTTCTGCTGCTGGACCTTGCGCAACATGCGTTCGATCAGGTCGCTGGCGAGTTTGAGATTGATCGCCAGCTCGATGATTTCCGCCCAGCGCCGACTGTCCTGGTCGCTGAGGTCTTCCCGGGGCATTTGCGCCAGATAGAGCTTGATGGCGCCGTAGAGCGATTCCACATCATCGGTCAGTCGGCGCATTTCCTGGGTGACGGCGGTTTGCTTGCCGCGCAGCACATCGAGCATGGCTTCAAGCATGTTGTCGATCAGATCGCCGATGCGCAGGGTTTCCCGGGCGGCGTTGGCCAGCGCCAGGCTGGGGGTGACCAACGCCGTCGGGTCAAGATGCCGTGGTTTGGCGGTGCCGTTGACTTGCGGCCGTTCCGGCAGCACCCACGCACAGAACCTGGCCATCGGCCCGACACTGGGCAGCAGGATCAGGCAGCGGGCAGTGTTGTAGAGCAGGTGGAAGCCGATGACCGTTTCCTGAGGGCTGAAGTCCAGGCCATCCATCCAGTGCGCCAGGGGATCAAGTACCGGAATGATCAGCAGCAGGCCGATCAGCTTGTACAGCAGGCTACCCAACGCCACTTGGCGGCCAGCCGCGTTCTGCATGCTGGTGCTGAGGAAGGCGAGGATGCCGCTGCCGATATTGGCGCCGATCACCAGGCCGATGGCCACGGGCAGACTGATCACCCCGGCACCGGCCAGGGTCGCCGTGAGCAGGACGGCGGCCAGGCTGGAGTAGGAAATCATGGCAAACAGCGCGCCGACCAAGGCATCGAGCAGGATGTCGCCGGTCAGCGAGGCGAAGATCACTTTCACACCCTGGGCCTGGGTGATCGGCGCGGCAGACTCGACGATCAGTTGCAACGCCAGAATGATCAGCCCCAGACCGATACTGACGCGACCCATTTGCCCCAGTCGGGTCTGTTTTCGGGACAGGAAGAAAATCACCCCGAGAAAGATCAGCAGCGGCGACAGCCACGACAAGTCCAGGGTCAACACTCGCGCCATCAGCGCGGTCCCCACATCGGCCCCGAGCATGGTCGCCAGGGCAGGTGTCAGCGCCATCAGGCCCTGGCCGACAAAGGAGGTGACGAGCATGGCGGTGGCGTTGCTGCTCTGGACCATGGCCGTCACCACGATTCCCGAGATGAATGCCAGCCAGCGCCTGGACATGTTCTGCCCGATGACGTGGCGCAAGTTGGAACCGTAGACCCGCAGGATGCCGGTTCGGACGATGTGCGTGCCCCAGATCAACAAGGCCACGGCGGATAACAAATTGAGCAGGGTGAGCATGCAGGCCCCCTGTGGTGGTAGCGCCCCAATGGGGCAAAGTTGACGGTGCCGCGCTTTTTTCTACGTTCTGTATTTAAGCTGTAGTTGGCTAACGGTCTGGGCGCCAGCATCGCATAGCTAAAGAAGCGATTGAAACAAAACTGTCACAAAAACAGTTCGATGCAGAATGAAAAAGAGGCCCGAAGGCCCCTTTGTCATCACATGGCATTCGGGTTACTGACCCGGAACATCCTTGCGCAGTTTCACCGGATCCTGCTGTTTGCGCTTTTTCGCCATCGCGGTGCGCAGCTTGATGTTGATCGTCTCCACCGCCAGCGAGAACGCCATGGCGAAGTAGACATAGCCTTTTGGCAGATGCACATCCAGAGACTCGGCAATCAACACGGTACCGACCAGCAACAGGAACGACAGCGCCAGCATTTTCAGCGAAGGGTGCTTGTCGATGAACTCGCTGATGGTGCGCGAGGCAACCATCATCACCAGCACCGCAACGATGATCGCTGCAACCATGACCGGTACATGGGAAACCATGCCCACCGCGGTGATCACGGAGTCCAGCGAGAACACGATGTCGATGATCGCGATCTGGATGATGGTGTAGAGGAAGTTGCCGCCCTTGCCAGAAGGCTCGTCGCCGCTTTCGTCTTCGCCTTCCAGCGCGTGGTACATCTCCTGGGAGCTCTTCCACAACAGGAACAGACCACCGAAGAACAGGATCAGGTCACGCCCGGAGATACCCTGGCCGAACACTTCGAACAGGTCGGCGGTGAGGCGCATGACCCAGGTGATCGACAGCAACAACAGAATCCGCGTGACCATGGCCAGTGCCAGGCCGAAAATCCGGGTGCGCTGCTGCATGTGTTTGGGCATGCGGCTGACCAGGATCGAAATCATGATGATGTTATCGATACCCAGGACGATTTCCAGGGCGGTCAGGGTAAAGAAGGCAACCCAGATTTCAGGGTTGGTCAGCCATTCCATGTGTATTCCTTTGAGCGATTGTTAAACCAGGCCGGGCCCGGACTTCAAAACCACGAAGCCGGACCCGTCATGGTGAGTCTTGGGCTTATAGAGTGCTGAACAGCGGAAAAATCCCCATCAGCAATGCAGCGACCAGTATGCACAGGCAAACCAGCACTGCCCACTTCAAGGTGAACCGCTGGTGATCACCGAAATCGATACCGGCCAGGGCCACCAACAGGTAAGTCGACGGTACCAGTGGGCTCAACAAGTGGACGGGCTGACCGACGATCGAGGCACGTGCCATTTCCACCGCGGTAATTCCGTAGTGACTCGCGGCCTCGGCAAGCACCGGTAACACACCATAATAAAACGCGTCGTTGGACATGAAGAACGTGAACGGCATGCTCACCAACGCAGTGATTACGGCCAGGTACGGGCCGAGGAAGTCCGGGATTACCGATAACAGGCTTTTCGACATCGCGTCGACCATGCCAGTGCCCGAGAGGATACCGGTGAAAATGCCCGCGGCAAAGATCAAACCGACCACGGCAAGCACGCTACCGGCGTGGGCCGCGACGCGATCCTTCTGCTGTTGCAGGCACGGGTAATTGACGATCATCGCGATACTGAAGGCCACCATGAACAACACGGGCAGCGGCAACAGGCCGGCGACGAGGGTGCACATCAGGCCCAGCGTCAGGGCGCCGTTGAACCAGATCAGCTTCGGACGCCGGGCATCCGGGAACTGGGAAACGCTGATTTCGCTGTGGTCGATTTCATCGCCCACCAGGTGCAATTCACCCAGACGGGCACGTTCACGTTTACCGTAGAAGTAGGCAATCGCCAGGATCGCTACGACACCGGCCAGCATCGCGGGCACCATCGGCACAAAGATGTCGGACGGATCGACGTGCAGCGCACTGGCCGCACGAGCGGTCGGGCCGCCCCAGGGGGTCATGTTCATCACACCACCGGCGAGGATGATCAGACCGGCCATGATCCGCGGGCTCATGCCAATGCGGCTGTAGAGCGGCAGCATGGCGGCCACGCAGATCATGTAAGTGGTGGCGCCGTCACCATCGAGGGACACCACGAGCGCCAGCACGGCGGTACCGACCGACACTTTCAGCGGGTCGCCCTTGACCAGCTTGAGGATCTTGCGCACGGCCGGGTCGAACAGGCCGGAGTCGATCATCAGGGCAAAATAGAGAATGGCGAACATCAGCATCACGCCGGTCGGCGCCAGCTTGGTGATGCCTTCGAGCATCATCGGGCCGATCTTCGGCGCGAACCCGCCAAACAGGGCGAACACAATCGGGATGATGATCAACGCGATCAGCGCGGACAGGCGCTTGGTCATGATCAGGAACATGAACGTGATGACCATGGCAAAGCCAAGGAAAGTCAGCATGGGAATACTCCAGGCATAGCGCGGCTAGGGAATGGGCGAACCGGTTGGGTCAGCGCAGAACGGGAAGCACGAGACGTACGGGTGGAGTGGCGGCGAAGCGGCGAGTAGCAGAAGACATCAGGATCACCATTGTTGTTGTTAAATGGGCTGTGCGAGCGATAAAACACTGGCATTGGCCAACCGGTCTGTTGCCGGCAGTGAGGCGATCCTAATCGCGCAAGCTTTCACCGAGCTTTCGCGGATGAAAGCATTGACCAGATGTGTAACCGGTCGTCGGACGCAAAGCGTCGGTGAATACGCAGGAGGAAGGAAAGTCATGGGCGAACTTCACACGGGCGGCTGCCACTGTGGACGAATGCGCTATCAATTCAGCGCAGCGTTGCACGACATCGCCCACTGTCATTGTTCAATCTGCCGGCGGGTCAGCGGTGCGGTTGTGACCACCTGGATCACCGTGCCGGCATCGGCCTTTCAATGGCTCACCGGGCAGCCAGCGCGGTATGACTCTTCCTCGACCTGCGCACGATACTTCTGCCGCCACTGTGGCGCGCAGCTGGCACTGGTGACACAACTCAGCGCGGACAGTATCGACGTGACCATCGCCACGCTCGATCATCCCGAACAGGCACCGGCCGAGCGCCACATCTGGACTGACAGCCGTCTACCGTGGCTGCATCTGGACGAGCACTTGCCGTCTGAACCTGAAGAAACCCTCTGATCAAAAAACAGACAGGTCCAGCGGACGAATCGCGCCCATCCAGATTGCGTGCTCTGTATGGTCGAGCAGATCGTTACCGGTGTCCGGGTGCAGAAATACCACCAACCCCTTGCGGTTGAGCGCCAACCACGGCAGCACGTCGCCAAGGTATTGCGGCTCGAAAGCCAATTGGCAACTCCAGTCCGGGTGCGGGCCGACCGGGCGTTCGTGGACCCGTCCCATTTTCACCGGGAATAACGTCGCCGCTTGCTCACACAAGGCCCGCGCCAGCTCGATAGTGTCAGCGTTAAAATAGACATGTGCGTGGTAACCCTTGACCTGTTGCATCAGGAACCCTCTGAAAACCCGTTCGAACCCTCACCGTCCCTTACAGGTCACACGCCATATACGTAAGAAACAAGGACCGCAGCCATGAAAAATGCCGAGACCCCGGTGGTGAAAGTGGTGCTTTATGGTGCCATGAGTAGCCTGGGCAGTGCGCTGATGGCTGAAATGCTACGGCGCCAGCATGAAGTGATCGCCATTCTCGATGACCTGACAGCGCTCGCGCCGCGTCCGGGTTTACGCGCCAAGACCGGGGATTTGTTCGATGCCGAGCGCGTGAAGCAAAGCGTGGCCGGGAGTTCCGCAGTCATTTGTCTGTTGGATGCACCGGGTTTGCCGTTCAACAGCGAGCATGTGGAAAAAACCATCGTGCCGGGACCCGTCGAACAAGTGCTGGCAGTGGATGCATTGATCGCCGGTATGCAGGCGAGCGGTATTGCCCGGCTGTTTCTGGTGGGTGATTTCGAGGTGCTGGATGATCCGGAGATCGAGGATCACCTGGAACGCCATGCCGCGGAGGAAATCCGTGAGGCGTTGCAAAGCAGCTCCTTGCACTGGACGCTGGTGAACGCACCGCGCGGCGTGCCGGGGCTGACCATTGAACATTTCAGCCAGGTCAGCAGCAGTCTCGAACCGGGCCTGGCCGAGCCGCTGGCGCGGTTGAACCGTGTCGCGGTCGGGATCGCCGATGAATTGCACCTGAACCTGCATGTTGGTGAGCATGTGAATTTCATTGCAGCTTCAGGACCCTGAAAAATCGCAGCCTGGAGCAGCTCCAACCTTGAAATACGCTCCCCCTGTAGGAGCCGGCTTGCCGGCGAAGGCGTCCTTATAAGCGCTGCAAGGCCTGAAGCCGCCTTCGCTGCGGTGCGGCGATCTGACAAGCCAGCTCCTACCTTGGAATTCGTTCTCCTGTAGGAGCCGGCTTGCCGGCGAAAGCTTTCTCATAGGCGCTGCTTTCATACGGCGATAGAAGGTAAAGGCAGCCCATTCAGCGATTGCGCACTACTGGCCTGCTCGGCCATCAACCAGTCCACGAATTGTTGAATCAGCGGCCCACGCCGTTTGCGCTGGGGCAGAACCACGTAGTAACCCAACCTGGAAATCACCGTTTCCGCAATCGGCCGGCACAATAAACCTTGCGCCAGCAAGTTATCCACAAGGTGCCGCCACCCGATTGCCACGCCTTGCCCGCCAATCGCCGCTTGAATCAACAAGGTGTAATTGTCGAAGCGCAACTGCCCCGGCGCTGGCGCCGACGAAATACCCAGCTCGCGAAATACTCCGCTCCAGTCGAACCAGTTGCTGCTGTTTTCACCACGCAAGTGCAGCAGAGGGAATTCCAGCAACGTCTGAACCGGCAAGGGCAGGGCGCGATCCTTCAATAGCAGCGGACTGCACACCGGAAACACCTCCTCGCTGAACAGCCAATGGCTTTCACCCTGTTTGAAGCGGCCATCGCCGAACAACACCGCCACATCGATATCGGTGCGCAGCATATTTAGGCTGCGTTCGCTGGTCACCAGGCTCACATCGACCTGAGGGTTGGCGGCGTGAAATCGATGCAGGCGCGGCATCAGCCAATAGGCGGCGAAGGCAAAATCGGTGGCAACCTGCAACACTTCGTGTTGGTGTTGTGCGCTGATCGCGCTCAATCCAGCGTCGATATTCTGCAAACCTGCCTGCACTTGCTGGAAAAGTATCGCCCCGGCTTCGGTTAATTCAATACCGCGATAGATCCGATCAAACAGCCGCGTCCCCAATTGATCTTCCAACCGTTTGATCTGTTGGCTAATGGCCGGCTGGGTGGTGCCGAGTTCCACCGCTGCGGCGGTAAAACTACGCTGCCTGGCTGCGGCCTCGAACGCGCGCAGTAAATCCAGAGACAAATCACCAAGGGCGTCATACATAAGCTGTGCTTATCCTAGTCATTGCCGCGCATGGGCTTTACCGCAAACAGCATGGACTCCATGCTCGATTGCAGCACTCTCGCATAAATATTCACTATGGAATGCCGCGATCACATGAAGCGCAAGAATATTCTTTTCATCATGGCCGATCAGATGGCCGCGCCAATGTTGCCGTTCTACGGTCCTTCGCCCATCAAAATGCCCAATCTGAGTCGCCTCGCCGCCGAAGGCGTGGTGTTCGATGCCGCGTATTGCAACAGCCCGCTGTGCGCGCCGTCACGGTTCACCCTGGTCAGCGGCCAGTTGCCGAGCAAGATCGGCGCCTACGACAATGCGGCGGATTTCCCCGCCGATGTACCGACTTATGCCCACTACTTGCGTCGCCTCGGTTACCGCACTGCATTGTCCGGCAAGATGCACTTTTGCGGACCGGACCAGTTGCACGGTTATGAAGAACGACTGACCAGCGATATTTACCCCGCCGACTATGGTTGGTCGGTGAACTGGGATGAACCGGATGTGCGTCCGACCTGGTTTCACAACATGTCTTCAGTCCTGCAAGCCGGACCGTGTGTGCGCACCAATCAGCTGGATTTTGATGAAGAGGTCGTGTTCAAGGCCCAGCAATATTTGTTTGACCACATCCGTGAAGATGGCGATCAGCCATTCTGCCTCACCGTTTCAATGACTCACCCGCACGATCCGTACACCATCCCCAAAGCGTTCTGGGATATGTACGACGACGCCGACATTCCATTGCCTGACACCCCGCCGCAGTCCGAACTGGATCCGCATTCGCAACGTTTACTGAAAGTGTATGACCTGTGGGACAAACCGTTGCCTGTGGATAAGATCCGCGACGCACGCCGTGCCTACTTCGGCGCATGCAGCTATATCGACAGCAACGTCGGCAAACTCCTGCAAACTCTCGAGGATACTGGCCTGATCGACGACACCATCATCGTATTCTCTGGCGACCACGGTGACATGCTCGGCGAGCGTGGGCTCTGGTACAAAATGCACTGGTTCGAAATGGCTGCGCGGGTACCGCTGCTGATTAGTGCGCCTGGGCAATTTGGCGCTGGCCGGGTAAGCGCAGCAGTCTCCACCGCCGATCTGCTGCCGACCTTCGTCGAATTGGCTGGCGGTTCGCTGGAACCGGGTTTGGCTCTGGACGGACGTTCACTGGTTTCGCACCTGCAGGGGCAGGGCGGTCACGACGAAGTCTTTGGCGAATACATGGCTGAGGGCACCATCAGCCCGCTGATGATGATTCGTCGCGGCGCCTATAAATTTATCTACAGCGAAGACGACCCTTGCCTACTCTTCGACGTATACAACGACCCGCGCGAACAGGAAGAGCTCAGCCAGTCGCCCCAACACTTGCAGCTGTTCGAGGAATTTCTCGCCGAAGCACGCGCCAAATGGAATATCCCGGCGATCCACCAACAGGTGCTCGCGAGCCAGCGCCGCCGGCGTTTTGTCGCCCAAGCGCTGACCGTCGGCAAGCTCAAGAGTTGGGACCACCAGCCGCTGGTGGACGCCAGTCAGCAATACATGCGCAACCACATCGACCTTGATGATCTGGAGCGCAAAGCACGTTATCCACAACCCTGCCAAAACCAATAATGTTAAGGGGAAGTCCATGCAAAAGTTATCCACAGTCCTGACGGTAGGGCTACTGGCGCTGGGCAGTGCCTCGGCGTTTGCCGAGCAAGGCTGCGACACCGTGAAGATGGCCGACCCTGGCTGGAGCGACATTGCCGCAACCAACGCCATCACCGGTTTTCTGCTGGACGGCATGGGCTACAAGGCCAAGGTCGACACCCTGGCGGTGCCGATCACCTTTGGCGGGCTGAAGGATGGCCAGGTGGACGTGTTTTTGGGTAACTGGATGCCAGCGCAACAGGGCTTTTACGATAAGTTCGTGGCCACCGGCGATGTCACTCAACTGGCGAAAAACCTCGAAGGCACCGAGTTCACCCTTGCCGTCCCCGATTACGTCTGGGACGCCGGTGTGCATGACTTTGCCGACCTGAACAAGCACGCCGACAAATTCGAGAAGAAGATCTATGGCATCGGCTCGGGCGCTCCGGCCAACATCTCCTTGCAGGAAATGATCAAGAAGAACGACTTCGACATGGGTCAATGGAAGCTCGTCGAGTCCAGCGAGCAGGCGATGCTGGCCGAAGTGTCCCGCGCGGTGAAAAAGCAGAAGTTCGTGACCTTCCTCGGCTGGACCCCGCACCCAATGAACGTGCAGCTGAAAATGCATTACCTGAAGGGCGGCGAGAAGTATTTCGGTGATACCGGCAGCGTCTACACCCTGACCCGCAAAGGTTATGCACAGGCCTGCCCGAACGTTGGCAAGCTACTCACCAACCTGAGTTTCACCCAGGAGATGGAGAACAGCATCATGGCTGAGGTGGTGAACAAGAAGATCAGCAATGCCGCTGCGGCCAAGGCCTGGATCAAGGCCAATCCGGCGGTGCTGGATAAATGGCTGGACGGGGTGAAGACCGTGGATGGTAAGGATGCGTTGCCGGCGGTGAAAGCCAAGTTGTAACCCTTCCTGTCCTGTGGGAACGCCGCAGCAGCAAGCCCCGTTCCCACAGGACCGCACATTTCCCTGTGGGAGCGAGCCTGCACGGGTATCGCTTTTTACCCTTGCGCCACGGCGATTGAAACACCACCCTGACACCTTCTGCAGTCATCACCGAGAGGATCCATGGCCTTCCCCAGCCGCCATTCACTCTTCCCCTTCCTGACCTGGCTGCCGCGGCAGACCCGCGCCAGCGTCGGCCGTGACCTGATCGTCGGCCTCAGCGGTGCAATTCTGGCCTTGCCGCAATCCATTGCCTACGCCCTGATTGCCGGTCTTCCACCGGAGTATGGCTTGTACGCCGCGATCCTCCCGGTGCTGATTGCCTGCCTGTGGGGTTCGTCCTGGCATCTGATCTGCGGTCCTACGGCGGCCATCTCCATCGTCCTGTACGCCAGCGTCAGCCCTCTGGCCGTTCCCGCGTCAGAAGACTACGTCACGCTGATACTGTTGCTGACGCTGCTCGCCGGCATCTTCCAGTGGCTATTGGGGTTGCTACGTTTTGGTGCCTTGGTGAATTTTGTTTCGCACTCGGTGGTGCTGGGTTTCACCCTTGGCGCGGCAGTGGTGATTGCGATCGGTCAACTGCCGAACCTGCTGGGACTCGACGTGCCCAACCAGGCGACAGCGTTGGACAGCTTCCTGATGGTGTTCAAGCACCTGGGCGAAGTGGATAAACCCTCCCTCGCGTTGGGGCTGGCGACGGTAGCGGTGGGCGTGATCCTGAAATTGCTGCTGCGCCGCTGGCCGACCCTGTTGATCACCCTGATCCTTAGCGGGCTGCTGGTCTGGCTCTGGCCAGCCATGTTCGGTCATGTGAAGCTGGTCAGCGCGTTCGTCGGACGCCTGCCGCCCTTCAGTCCATTGCCGCTGGATCTGGACCTGATCCTGCGCCTGCTGCCCAGCGCCGTAGCGGTCGGGATGCTCGGTCTGGTGACAAGCCTGTCGATTGCCCGTTCCTTATCGGCCCGTTCGCAGCAACTGCTCGACGCCAATCAGGAAGTCCGCGCCCAGGGGTTATCGAACATGGTGGGTGCGTTCTTTTCCGGCTCGCTGTCAGCCGGTTCCTTCACCCGCTCGGGCCTGAGCTATGAGGCCGGCGCCTGCTCGCCGCTGGCCGGGGTTTTTTCGGCGCTGTGGGTGGCGCTGTTTGCCATCTTCGGCGCGAACCTGATCGCGCATATCCCCATCCCGGCCATGGCCGGCAGCATTCTGTTGATCGCCTGGGGTCTGGTGGACCATCGCGGGATCCGTGCGCTGTGGCGGGTCAGCCGCGCGGAGTTTCTGGTCATGGCGCTGACCTGTATCGCCACGCTGCTGCTGGAACTGCAAACGGCGATCTATGCCGGCGTATTGGCTTCGCTGTTTTTCTACCTCAAACGCACTTCGCAGCCGCGAGTGCAGCACTGGCGCGACGGGGATGAAGACATTCTGCGAGTCGGCGGGTCGATCTTTTTCGGCGCCAGCCACTACCTGCAGGTGCGCCTGCAACGGATGCACGGCGCGCGCGTGGTGATCGAGGCGCAGCAGATCAACTTCATCGACTATTCAGGCGTGGAGATGCTGCACCAGGAAGCGCGGCGGCTATTGCAACAGGATCGCAGCCTGACCCTGCGCGGGGCGAGACCACCGGTAATGGAAGAGTTGAGAAAGCTGGAAGGCGCGGAGAAATGTCCGATCCGGTTTGAGGATTGAAGCACCGCTCGCTCCTATCGGGATTGGGGCGAACATAAATTGTGTGCCCGACGGCGATCAAAATGTAGGAGCTGGCTTGCCAGCGAAAGCGGTCTATCAGTTAATAGAGATGTCGACTGATAGATCGCCTTCGCTGGCAAGCCAGCTCCTACAAGGTTATGCGGCGAGTTGGCGGCGCAGTTCGGCCAGTACTGGTGCTGTATCCGGCCGCACGCCGCGCCACAGGTAGAAGGCTTCCGCCGCCTGTTCAGCGAGCATCCCCAGTCCATCCATCGCCACCGCCGCGCCATGTTCACTGGCCCAACGGCAAAACGCAGTCGGCTCCTTGCCGTACATCATGTCATAGCAAACCGTCTTGCCCGGCTCGATCAAACTGCTGGCAATCGGCGGTACATCGCCGGTGAGGCTCGCGGACGTTGCGTTGATGATCAGGTCCACCGGCTCCTGCAACCAATCGAAACCACTGGCCGACACCGATCCGAGGTCAGCGAACAGTTCCGCCAGCAACTCGGCTTTTTCCACCGTGCGATTGGCGATGATCACCGACGCGGGCTGTTCGGCCAGCAACGGCTCCAGCGCACCGCGCACCGCGCCACCCGCACCCAACAGCAGGATGCGTTTGCCCTTGAGGCTGAACCCGGCATTGACTGTCAGGTCCCGCACCAGCCCGGCGCCATCGGTGTTGTCACCCAACAGACTGCCATCGGCCAGTTTGCTCAGGGTGTTCACCGCGCCAGCCCGTTGCGCCCGGTCCGTCAGACTGTCCGCCAGGCGATAGGCATCTTCCTTGAACGGCACCGTCACATTCGCCCCGCGACCTTCGCGGAAAAATGCCTGGGCGCATCCGGAAAAATCGTCGAGTGGTGCCAGCAAGGTGCCGTAGTCGAGTTTTTGCGCGGTCTGCTCGGCGAACAGACGGTGGATCAGTGGCGACTTGCTGTGGCCTATCGGGTTACCAAACACAACGTAGCGATCCATCAGTATTCCTCGTTCAGGTGTTTGCCAACCAATCGCGGTCTTGCAGGAAATATTCGGTCAGGCGCGCTTCTTCGCTGCCTGGCTCGGCTTTCCAGTCATAAGCCCAGCGAACCTTCGGCGGCAGGGACATCAGGATCGATTCGGTACGTCCACCCGACTGCAGGCCGAAGAGCGTACCGCGGTCGTAGACCAGGTTGAATTCGACGTAACGGCCACGCCGGAACTCCTGGAATTCGCGTTGTTTTGCACTGAACGCTTCATTTTTGCGGCGCTGCACGATCGGCAGATACGCGTCGATGAATGCATCACCAATGGCGCGCATAAAGGCAAAGCTGGTGTCGAAGTCCCACTCGTTCAAGTCATCGAAGAACAGACCGCCGATACCCCGTGGCTCGTGGCGATGCTTGATATGAAAGTAGCTGTCACACCAGGCCTTGTAGCGCGAATAAACGTCTGGACCAAACGGCGCGCAGGCCTGCTCGGCGACGCGGTGCCAGTGCACGCAATCGTCTTCATTGCCGTAATAAGGCGTCAGGTCGAAGCCGCCACCGAACCACCAGACCGGTTCTTCACCTTCTTTTTCAGCGATGAAAAAGCGCACGTTGGCGTGGGAAGTCGGCACATGCGGGTTGTGCGGGTGGATCACCAGGGACACGCCCAAGGCCTGGAAGCCACGGCCTGCCAGCTCTGGTCGATGGGCGCTGGCGGACGGTGGGAGACCGCTACCGAATACGTGGGAAAAATTGACGCCGCCTTTTTCGATGACCGTGCCATTTTCGATGACCCGGGTACGACCGCCACCGCCGGCAGGCCGGGTCCAGGCATCTTCGACGAAATGCGCACCGCCGTCTTCGGCTTCCAAAGCAGCGCAAATGCGGTCTTGCAGGTCGAGCAGGTAGGCTTTTACGGCCTCGGTGCGGGTCGTCATGTCATCACCTTGAATCGGGCAAAGCTACGCGGAGCTCCATCGGAGCGGGGGCCGGCGCAAATGGGCGCGTAGCATAACATCGCGGGTGCCCCTTCGCAGTTGACGAAGATCAAGCTTGGGCGTTGGATAGGGCGCTAAACGCAACAATTCCAGAAGCCAAGACCCAAGGAGAGTTCTGATGGCAAAGCGTATCCAGTTCCGCACCCATGGCGGCCCCGAAGTGCTCGAGTATGTCGATTACCAACCCGAGGAGCCCGGCCCGCAGCAGGTTCGCGTGAGCAACAAGGCCATCGGCCTGAACTTCATCGACACTTATTATCGCAGCGGTCTTTATCCGCCGCCGTCTCTGCCGTCAGGCCTGGGCTCCGAAGGCGCGGGTTTGGTCGAGGCGGTGGGCAGCGAAGTCACGCGGTTCAAGGTCGGTGATCGTGTGGCTTACGGCAGCGGCCCGCTAGGCGCCTACAGCGACGTTCATGTATTGCCCCAAGCCAATCTGGTGCATCTGCCAGACGCAATCAGCTTCGAACAGGCCGCAGGCGTGATGCTCAAGGGGTTGACCGTGCAGTACCTGCTGCGCCAGACCTATGAACTCAAGGGTGGCGAAACCATTTTGTTCCACGCGGCGGCTGGGGGTGTCGGCTCCCTGGCGTGCCAATGGGCCAAGGCCTTGGGCGTGAAGTTGATCGGCACGGTGAGTTCACCGCAGAAAGCCGCTCTGGCCAAGGCCAACGGCGCCTGGGCCACCATCGACTACAGCCACGAAAACGTCGCACAACGCGTGTTGGAATTGACTGACGGCAAAAAAGTCCCGGTGGTGTACGACGGCGTAGGCAAAGACACTTGGCTGACTTCGCTCGACAGTGTTGCTCCACGTGGCCTGGTGGTGAGTTTTGGCAATGCGTCAGGCGCGGTGGACGGGGTGAACCTGGGAATTCTGTCGGCGAAGGGCTCGCTGTATGTGACCCGGCCGACCCTGGCGACCTACGCCAACACCGCGGAAAACCTGCAGCGCATGGCGGATGAACTGTTTGAGATGATCATCAGCGGGAAACTGAAGGTGGATATCAGCCAGAAGTATCCGTTGGCTGAGGCGGCGAAGGCTCAGACCGAGTTGTCGGCGCGGCGTACGACTGGCTCAACTATTCTGTTGCCTTGAGGACGCCATCGCGGGCAAGCCCGCTCCCACAGGTCCGCGTCGTATACAAATTATGTGAACGACCGAAATTCTGTGGGAGCGGGCTTGCCCGCGATGAACGGTGACGCGGTCTCAATCCGGGCGAATTACGTTTCCAGTCGCCACGTCTCGTATAACGCTCGGATTCTTGCGCCCTCCCAGGTTCCCACCCAGAATCAGATCAAGCTGCCCCCGGAAATACTGCTCGATACGAATCCGCGACCGTGCCGCCGGCCGCCCCTGAGGGTTGGCCGAAGTGGACACCAGCGGCCCCACCAACGCGCACAAATCCCGCACCTGCGGATGATCGCTCACCCGTAGCGCCACCGTTTCGTGAACACCCGTGATCCACTGCGGCAACATATTCCGATGCGGCACCAGCCAGGTATTCGGTCCCGGCCAGGTGCTCGCCATGCGGTCCATCCACAATTCCGGGAAGTCTTCGAAAAGGAAGTCGAACTGGCGGATGTTATCGGCGACCAGAATCAGACCTTTCTCCACAGACCGTCCCTTGATCAGCAGCAGACGGTCTACCGCTGCTTCGTCCCAAGGGTCGCAACCCAGGCCCCAGACCGCTTCGGTTGGATAGGCAATCACCGCGCCCGCGCGAACGGCTCGTGCGGCTTGCTGCACACGCCAACTATTGACCATGAAAAACTCTCCGGAATAAGGCTCTGCGCAGTTTACCTTTCTTCATTATAAAACCTAGCTCACCCGCGCAAACCAGCGCCCGTTTTCGCAACCCGCACGGCCCTCCATTTCCAGCTCCGTTAGCGCCGCCAGCACTGTCGGCAAAGCCCAGCCGCTGGCGTCTGCCAGCGCCTCGCTGGTGTGGGGCGCTGCGTGGAGCAGCATAAGCAGTGGATGTACTGCCTCAGCCGTGGGAGTCTCGGTGGATAACGGCAAGCGTTGCCAGCCGCGCAGGGCTTCGAGGATATGCTCGATGGTTTCCACCAGCACCGCGCCGTCGCGGATCAATTGATGACAACCGCGGGCGCCGGGATGATGAATCGACCCGGGAATCGCATAGACCTCTCGACCTTGCTCTGCCGCCAGCCTCGCGGTGATCAACGAACCGCTGGCGACACTCGCCTCGACCACCAGCACCCCGAGGGACAAACCGCTGATGATCCGGTTGCGCCGCGGGAAGTTGCTGGCGCTAGGGCCGGCGTCCAGCGGGAACTCCGAAAGCACCGCGCTGCCCGATGCAATCATCGCTTCAGCCAACCGTCGATTGCGCTGTGGATAAAACTTTTCAAGTCCCGTGCCAAGTACCCCGACCGTTCGCCCGCCCACGTCCATTGCCGCCTGATGCGCAGCGGCATCGATGCCCAGCGCCAGACCACTGGTGATGACAAACCCGGCGCTCGCCAAGCTGCGGGAAAACGCGGCGGCGGTGTCCATGCCTGGCCGGGAAGCGCGACGACTGCCGACCATCGCCAGCTGCGGTTTTCCAGAATGCCCGGATCGCCTGCGACGAATAACAGCGGCGGCGCATCGCTGATTTCAGCGAGCAACGCCGGGTAGTCGGGCTGGTCCCACATCAGTAAATGCTGGCCCGGACGCTCTAGCCAGGTCAATGCATGGCTGGCGCCGTCGCGAATTTCACTGGTGCGCCTGGCCTCCGAGCATGCAAGAGGCAGGCCCAGTGCACGCCAGGCACTCGCCGGCGCACTGATGGCTTTGGACGCCGATCCGAAGGCCTCGATCAATTTCTTGAAACGCGCGGGGCCGATTTCCGGCAAACGGTGAAGACGTAATCGAGCTTCCAGTTCCGCAGGGGAAACCGGTGAAACTGCAGGTAGCGACATGGATCATCCTTGATCGTTATAGGCCCCGTTCAAAGGGGAACAAGCTGTGGATAACTCTGTTGGTAACTTGTGGAGCCTGCTTACGGATTTCGCACTTTATCCATCACCGCCAGCGAGCGGGAAGCGTTGAGCACCAGCCCGTAACTGAGCTTGTCATAGGTGCGGAACACCATCAGCAGACCTGCACGTTCATCAGGAATCTTCACCGGTTGACCGGTGATCCGGTCCCGTACCGTTTCGCCGGTTTTCATCACTACCAGCACGTTACCCTCGGCGAGACCATCGCGCCGGCCCTTGTTGAGCGTGACTACATCCATTGCACCGATCTGGGTAACCCCGCGCGGCACGTCGATGATCAAGCCATTGATTTCGGTTTTTGGCGAACCGGGCATGAAGGTCGAATTGATGGATCGCTCCTCGCTGCTGAACAAGCGATCGCCGAGCCGCACTTCCTGTGTAGTGCGTTGCAGCGCCAGGGTGGCGACGTCGCCTTCGGTGGCCACAATCTCGCCACCGCCAATATCGTCGGCATTGATTCCCAGGAACTCCTGGCTCTCGGGGTCGGTATAGACCTTGCCCTGACGGAAGATGCCGTAGACCGGCTGATCCGGGTCGAAGTGCCCGCGGGCGAAGATGCGGTCACCGGTGCCACTGAGCACCCGCTCGGCATCGCCGGCGACGATATATGGCGCCTTGTCGAAGTCCTCGACCTTGTCGACGATGCGGTTGCTCAGCAGAAAGCTGTTGATCGCTTGCAGCGGAATACTCGGGATGGCGTCGGCCACCGGGCTGCTGCGGATGCGGGGCGAGAGCTTGATGGTGCCCCGGGAAGCACCGCGATTGAGGGTCAGGCGCGGCTGGCCATTGATATAGACCAGCGACAGCGTGTCGCCGGGATAGATCAGATTGGGGTTTTCGATCTGCGGATTGGCCTGCCAGAGCTCGGGCCATTTCCACGGTTCACGCAGGTATTTTCCCGATATGTCCCAAAGTGTGTCCCCCGAGACAACCGTGTATTGCTGTGGAAAACCTTCCCTGAGTTGCACTTGCCCATGCGCAAAACCGGCCGAGGCCAGAAGGAGCAAGGCGAGTAGTGATTTCCTCATGCGGTGAATCCCTTTATTATGTGCGTTCGCGTGAAACGCCAGAGCCCTCGTGGCTCGCTTCCGGCTTGCTTATGCAAGGGAGCTACGTTTTACAACGGTAGCCGGCATCTTCGGACCCGCCAGGCCATCGACCCGACTTTACCTCACACGTGCAGCAATTGAGCTTATGGCCATTTTAGACATCCTCGAATTCCCCGATTCGCGCCTGCGCACTATCGCCAAACCAGTGGCCGTAGTGGACGACGAAGTGCGTCAGTTGGTCGACGATATGTTTGAAACAATGTATGAAGCGCCAGGCATCGGCCTCGCCGCGACCCAGGTCAACGTGCATAAACGTATCGTCGTCATGGACCTCTCCGAAGACCGCAGCGAACCGCGGGTGTTCATCAACCCCGAGTTCGAAACCCTGACCGACGAGATGGAACAGTATCAGGAAGGTTGCCTGTCGGTGCCGGGCTTCTACGAAAATGTCGATCGCCCGCAAAAGGTCAAGGTCAAGGCCCTGGACCGCGACGGCCAGCCTTACGAACTGATCGCCGAAGGCCTGCTCGCCGTGTGCATCCAGCATGAATGCGACCACCTCAACGGCAAATTGTTCGTCGACTACCTGTCCACGCTCAAACGCGACCGAATCAAGAAGAAACTGGAAAAGCTCCATCGCCAGAACGCTTGATGCCCTTCTTTCAAAGGCTTGCTGCGGCAAGCCTTTTTCTTTTCAGAGATCGCTCCCATGACTGAGCCACTGCGCATTGTCTTTGCCGGCACCCCGGAATTCGCCGCCGAACACCTCAGGGCCCTGCTCGACAGCCCTTACGAGATCGTCGCGGTCTACACCCAGCCGGACCGTCCGGCGGGCCGTGGTCAAAAGCTGATGCCAAGCCCGGTCAAACAGCTGGCTCTGGAACACAACCTACCGGTTCTGCAGCCGCCGACCCTGCGCAACGAAGACGCCCAGGCCGAACTGTCCGCGCTGAAGCCGGATTTGCTGGTGGTGGTCGCCTACGGCCTGATCCTGCCGCAAGTGGTACTGGATATTCCGCGCCTGGGTTGCATCAACAGCCACGCTTCCCTGCTGCCACGCTGGCGCGGTGCAGCACCGATCCAGCGCGCCGTCGAAGCCGGTGACAGCGAAAGCGGCGTGACCGTGATGCGCATGGAAGCCGGCCTCGATACCGGGCCGATGCTGCTCAAAGTCACTACGCCGATCACCGGTGAAGACACCGGCGGCAGCTTGCACGACCGCCTGGCGAAAATGGGCCCGCCCGCCGTGGTCCAGGCGATTGCCGGCCTCGCCGCCGGTACGCTGGAAGGTGAAGTGCAGGACGACAGCCTCGCCACCTATGCACACAAACTGAACAAGGACGAAGCGCGCATCGACTGGAGCCGCCCGGCGGTTGAGCTGGAACGTCTGGTTCGCGCCTTCAATCCATGGCCCATCTGCCACAGCACGCTTAATGGTGAGGCGCTGAAAGTTCTGGCTGCAAGCCTGGCTGAAGGGCAGGGCGCTCCCGGAGAAATCCTCAGCGCCAGCAAAGACGGCTTGATCGTCGCTTGCGGCGAACAGGCGCTGTGTCTGACCCGTCTGCAATTGCCCGGCGGCAAAGCGCTGAACTTCAGCGACTTGTTCAACAGCCGTCGTGAGAAGTTCGCCGTCGGCACCGTCCTCGGTCAAACGGCGGACGCTCAATGAACCCACGTCTGGCCGCCGCCAAGGCACTGGCTGCTGTTCTTAACGGAAAAGCCTCACTCAACAGTTCTCTGCCGACACAAATGGACAAGGTCGAAGACCGTGATCGCGGCTTTACCCAGGACCTGGCGTTCGGCACCGCCCGCTGGCAGCCGCGTTTGTCGGCGCTGGCTGCAAAGTTGTTACAGAAACCGTTCAAGGCAGCCGACGCCGATGTCGAGGCGTTGTTGCTGGTCGGCCTCTATCAGCTGCTCTATACCCGGGTTCCGGCCCACGCGGCCATCGGCGAAACCGTCGGTTGCGCCGACAAGCTGAAAAAGCCCTGGGCCAAGGCGCTGCTGAATGCTGTTTTACGCCGCGCCCAACGGGAAAGCGAAGCGTTGCTTGCCGAACTGGAACACGATCCCGTAGTGCGCACTGCTCACCCGCGCTGGCTGCAAAAATCCCTCAAGGCCTTTTGGCCTGATCAATGGGAAGCCATTTGTGCGGCAAACAATGCGCATCCGCCAATGATTCTGCGGGTCAACCGTCGCCATCACGCGCGCGACGCTTACCTCGGGTTGCTGAGCGAAGCCGGCATCGCCGCCACGCCATGCGTCTATAGTCAGGATGGCATCATCCTCGACGCCGCAGCCGACGTGCGCAGCCTGCCGGGTTTTGCCGACGGCTGGATCAGCGTGCAGGACGAGGCGGCGCAACTGGCCGCCGATCTGCTCGACCTGGCGCCGGGCCAACGGGTCCTGGATGCCTGCTGCGCACCGGGCGGCAAGACCTGCCACATCCTTGAAGCCGAGCCCGAACTGGCCGGCGTAGTGGGCGTCGATCTGGAAGCCAAGCGCCTGGTGCGGGTACGCGAGAATCTCGCACGCCTGGGCCTGAGCGCGGAACTGATCGCTGCCGACGGCCGCGACACTGCGACCTGGTGGGATGGCAAACCCTTTCAACGCATTCTGCTGGACGCGCCATGCTCGGCCACCGGTGTCATCCGTCGCCACCCCGACATCAAGCTGACCCGCCAACCCGATGATATCGGCGCATTGGCGGTGCTCCAGGGTGAGTTGCTGGACGCCATGTGGATAACCCTGGAAGTGGGCGGCATCCTGCTTTATGCCACCTGTTCCACGCTGCCGACCGAGAACACCGAAGTGATCGAGGCCTTCCTCGCCCGCACGCCGGGCGCCCGTGAGCTGGACCTCGCCATCACGGCCGGCATCAAGCAGCCCCATGGTCGCCAGTTGCTGGTCCAGGAAGGCGGACATGACGGGTTCTATTACGCCAAGCTGATCAAGATCGCCGCCGCGCGCGGTTAACCGGGTTTAAGGGAGTGACTGGATGAAAATCATCATCCTCGGCGCAGGGCAGGTCGGCGGTTCGCTGGCGGAGCACTTGGCCAGCGAGGCCAATGACATCACGGTAGTCGACACCGATGGCGATCGCCTGCGCGACCTCGGCGACCGATTGGACATCCGCACGGTGCAGGGCCGCGGCTCGCTCCCGACGGTGTTGCGCCAGGCCGGCGCAGATGACGCCGACATGTTGGTGGCCGTGACCAGCAGTGACGAAACCAACATGGTGGCCTGTCAGGTCGCCCACACCCTGTTCCACACGCCGACCAAAATCGCCCGGGTCCGCGAAGCGGCCTATCTGACGCGCAACGATCTGTTCGACAACGAAGCGATTCCGGTGGACGTGCTGATCAGCCCGGAACAAGTGGTCACCAACTATATCAAGCGCCTGATCCAGCATCCGGGCGCGTTGCAGGTGATCGATTTCGCCGAGGGCAAAGCCCAGCTGGTGGCCGTCAAGGCCTATTACGGCGGTCCGCTGGTGGGCCAGCAACTGCGCCAGTTACGCGAGCACATGCCAAATGTCGAAACCCGGGTCGCGGCGATTTTCCGCCGTGACCGACCCATCCTGCCCCAGGGCGATACAGTGATCGAGGCGGACGACGAAGTCTTTTTCATCGCGGCCAAGGCGAACATTCGCGCGGTGATGAGTGAAATGCGCCGTCTCGATGAGAGTTACAAGCGCATTGTCATCGCTGGCGGCGGGCAGATCGGTGAGCGCCTGGCGGAGGCCATCGAAAGCCGTTACCAGGTGAAGATCATCGAGATGAGCCCGACGCGCTGCCGCCATCTGTCGGACACCCTCGACAGTACCGTGGTGCTGCAGGGCAGCGCTTCGGATCGGGATCTGCTGATGGAAGAGAACATTGCCGACGCCGATCTGTTCCTCGCCCTGACCAACGACGACGAGGCCAACATCATGTCGTCATTGCTGGCCAAGCGCCTGGGCGCGAAGAAGGTGATGACGATCATCAACAACCCGGCGTATGTCGACCTGATCCAGGGCGGGGACATCGACATCGCGATCAGCCCGCAACTGGCGACCATCGGCACGTTGCTGGCCCACGTGCGACGCGGCGATATCGTCAGCGTGCACTCATTGCGCCGCGGGGCGGCGGAGGCCATCGAGGCCATTGCCCACGGCGATGCGAAGTCGAGCAAGGTCATCGGTAAATCCATCGAGAACATCGGCCTGCCGCCAGGCACCACCATCGGCGCAATCATCCGTGACGAAGAAGTGATCATCGCCCACGATGACACCGTGATCGCGGCGGGCGATCATGTAATTCTGTTCCTTGTGGATAAAAAGCATATCCGGGATGTGGAAAAGCTGTTTCATGTGGGGTTGAGCTTCTTCTGATCCTGTAGTTGCAGTGGCTGGACGGGCCTCTTCGACTTGCCCGCGAAACGATCTCAACAACACATAGGCATCCCGGAATAACCAATAAGGAATCCACCATGCTCGAATCCCTGGAAAAAATGCTCGCCAAGGGTGTGGATAACTCATTGCTACGCTTCGGCCTCGGCAAGGGTTACCTGGATCTCGGGGAAAACGCCAAGGCGGCCGAGCATTTCCAGCGCTGCGTCGAGTTCGATCCGAAGTATTCGGCAGCCTGGAAACTATTGGGCAAGGCCCACCTGGCGCTGGCGGATTATCCGGCTGCGCGCCAGGCCTGGGAACAAGGTCTGGAAGCCGCCCGCGTCCATGGCGACAAGCAGGCGGAAAAGGAAATGACAGTGTTTCTGAAGAAACTAGAGCGTCAGGCGCACTGATCAGAGGTCAATACCAACGCTCTTCACCCGGTGGGCGCTTCTTGAAGCGCTTCATGCTCCACATGTACTGGCTTGGATAAGCCCGGACATAGCGCTCGACCACCTGACTCATGGCCGCACAGGAGGTCTCGGTGTCGGTGCTGTACATGGCTTCCGGCGCGGCTTCGAGGATCACCTTGTAACCCGAACCGTCCGGCAGCCGCAGGGCATGCAGGAACACGCCGACCGCTTTGCCACCGGCGAGCATGTTCGGGACGAATTTGCTGGTCAGTGCCTGAGTGGCGAAAAACGGCACGAAGATCCCGGCGGATTCGGCGGGTTCCGGGTCGGCGGGAATTCCTACTGCGCCCCCTTTGCGCACCTCTTTGATCACGCTGAGGATGCCTTCCTTGGTGGAGGCGGCAACACGATTACCCAACTGCACCCGCTGTTTGCGCAGCAAATCATCCACCGCTTTCAGCTTGGGCGGGCGATAGAAAATGATCGGTTTGCACTGATTGCAATAGAAGTGGTTCAACACCTCCCAGTTGCCCAGATGGCTGGTGATACCGACTACACCTTTGCCAGAGGCGAGGGCGTCCTTCAATACGTCGAGACCTTCGACTTCTCGCACCAGATCGATCGAGCGCTGGGCCGGCCAGATCCAGGCGCAGGCGCTTTCGGTCAGGGACTTGCCGATATCTCTCAGGCTCTGGCCGACCAGCCGCTCCCGTTCAGCCGGATCCATATCGGGAAAGCACTTGGCAAGATTGATCCGCACCACGTCGCGGGAACGATTGGGGGTTTTCCACATGACCCAGCCAATGGCCGAGCCGACGGCCTGCACGGCCCGCCACGGGAGCAGGGCAAACAGCCGCAGAGCGCCAACCAGCATGGCGCCTTTAAACTTTTCCACAGGTCACTCCTGATCTTGTGCTGTGCGCGAGGCGGCCATTCTAACCGCCGTTCACCAAACTCGCGTAGCGATCGCAATCCCGGGTGTGGTCCATGACCATGCCCGAAGCCTGCATCAACGCGTAGCAAATGGTCGGGCCGACGAACGTGAAACCGGCCTTTTTCAAGCCTTTGCTCATCTCAACGGCAGTCGGCGTCACGGCCGGCACTTCGGTTCGATCCTTGAAATGATTGATCACCGGCGTGCCGCCCACGAACGACCAGAGAAACGCCACCGGGTCCTCCAGCGCCAGCCAGGCCTGGGCATTGCGTCGGGCCGCGTTGAGTTTGAGGCGATTGCGGATAATCCCCGGATCAAGCATCAATTGATCGATTTCCGCGTCGCTCATCTGCGCTACTCGCTGGACATCGAAGCCGAACAATACCTCGCGATAACGCTCGCGTTTACGCAGCACCGTGATCCAGGACAGGCCGGCCTGGAACCCTTCGAGCAAAAGCAACTCGAATAATCCCTGCGCATCGCGCAGCGGCGTACCCCACTCCTGATCGTGATAAGCCATGTACAGCGGATCTTCG